>FLNY01001587.1_pt1 | contig 48920 bp, 39 predicted proteins | sample 1140381 | NCBI WGS metagenome assembly FLNY01 (sample SAMEA3878172, study PRJEB12797) | bioreactor metagenome | biome: Moose rumen | place: Sweden | collected 2011-10
GTTTGAGTGCAGCACGTTTGGATTTGAGGGTCGGCTTCCATTGGCGGAACTGGTGGTGGGCCTTGAAGACAGCGCGGAACTCGCCGCCATTGCCTTTGAGTAGGAAACTGAGTGCGGCTACCCAGTCGAGAATGATACGTAGACGTATGACTCTGTGTAGGCGGTTGGCAGGCAGGTTCTTAAATAGCATTGCCAGATTGTTGCGGAAGTTTAGTTGAGTCTTGAACGGTGAGCTCTTGGGCAGTGTACCTCCGCCGACGTGGAATACTTGTGCGTCGGAAGTGGCAATAATCTTGTATCCTTTGTTTTTGGCCCTCCAACAGAAATCAATCTCTTCCATGTGTGCGAAGAAGTCACCATCCAGACCTCCCAGTTCTTTCCATACGCTGGCTCTGACGAACATCGCGGCTCCGGTGGCCCAAAATACTTCGCAAGTGTCTTCGTATTGCCCGATGTCGCGTTCAATGGTGTTGAAAATGCGTCCACGGCAGAATGGGTAGCCGTATTTGTCAATGAATCCGCCGGCTCCTCCGGCATATTCAAAGTGGTCTCGTTTGTCAAACATCTTTAGCATCGGCTGTGCTGCAGCAATGGTGGGGTCGGCATCCATGTGCCGCTCGACGTTATCGACCCATCCGGGTGTTACCTCCACATCGTCGTTGAGCAGTACGTAGTATTCGGCATCGACTTGTTCCAATGCACGATTATAACCTTCAGCAAAGCCGTAGTTTTTATCGAGTTCTATACGACGCAGGGTAGGGTAGTGCTGTTGCAAGAAACTGATACTGTTGTCAGTAGAACCGTTATCGGCAATGATGACCTCGGAGTCATCGTTGCAGTTTGCTACTACCGATGGCAGAAAGCGCTCCAGCATGTGGCACCCGTTCCAGTTCAGTATGACTATAGCAGTTTTCAAGTTGATTTGATTAAAAGATTGTAAGTTGATGTTTTGATATTGATGATGCTATTTGTTTCGGGAGTGTTTCCAACGGCGATGACTCCACAGCCAATACTGCGGGTGTTCTTGTATGAGTTCTTCGAGGTGATGTGCATAGTGGCGCGTGATTTCGCCTTCAGGCAGGTCATTGGGCGAGTCGGTGAGGAGTTCGAAGTGGATGGAGTATTTGCCGCGTTGCAGTTTACGGACATCGTATAAGAATACAGGCATGTCGTATTTACGGGCGAAGTGTTCGGCACCGTAAAGGAATGGCGTATCTTGTCCAAGAAAGGTGGTCCAGAAGCTACGTTTCGGGTTGCTTGGAGACTGGTCGCTGAGCATCATGTATGCAACAGGCACCTGCCATTGGTTATAGTAGGCCATAACTTGTCGTACGTCGGTTTGGTCGACAATCTCAGTGCCGTATCGGGCGCGCCGTGCTGTGATGAATCGTCCGAAACGTTTATTGGTCAGGGGTTTGCCAACACCGATTCCGTGATGGCTTAAGCTATGGTCGAGTGATGTTATCATGTATTCCCAGTTGTTGTAGTGAGCCGACATCAGCACTATGCTGCGGTTCTTTTGATAGTAAGGTTCCAGTATGTCGGCATTTTCGAGGTGGTAGTGTTTTGCCACTTTGCGTAACGGAGCCCGTAGATTGTATATGCCTTCGGCCAGCAGGTCGGCAATATGGCGGTAGTATTTGCGTTCCAACTTTCTACGATCGTGTATATCCATGTCTGGGAAGCATCGGTCGAGGTTAGCCCGCACCACCTTCACACGGTAACGTGCCACGTAGTATACTACAGGCCACAGAAGTGATGACAGGGCGTAGTGAAACCAAAGCGGAAGATATGCAAACAGAAGGAGAAGATAATACATGGTAGGGATTGGAAATCCGATTATAAATCAATATCCTCTTTCGAATTGTTCTCCTACAGCGCCGACAATGCCTTCGTTGAGCTGTTGCTGGCACAGGCGACGTTCCCAGTCGGCTTCGCGAACCTCGCCACGGGCATTCGAGTTGAGCAGTTTGTAAAATCCCGATCGGAATTCATCCCAGAAGATAAAGCAGCGGTTAGGCTCATCGCCAGGGAGTTCGTTGTATCTCCACAGCTGATAGGGCAGGTAGAATATCTGTCCTTTGCTCTCTGTGGAAGGGGAGTTTGGGGCTTGAATGCCGGAGCTTGCGTCGTTCATAACGTTGACTCCACTGCCGAGACTGGAATAGACGTAGTTTTTCTCGTCGCGCACGTAATCCGGCGGACCGTATTGCAGGTATACGCGTCCGCGGTCGGTGTGGATGCCTTTGTTTTTAGGCCATGAGAAATTGGCGTTGACGTATTCGATGCGGCTGCGGTAGTTGAGCCAGGCACTCTCAGCATTAAGACCTTCCCTTCGTGTCCAAAACTGGTAAAGGAACGTTTGTTTGTCAGAGAGTCCTGGAACGTGTATCAGTTTGTAGATGTCGCGTCTTTCCTGTTCATTGGCGATGGGGGCAAGAGCCTCGATGTACTCGTTCAGTTGTTCCTCGTTGTTCAGTTCACCGGCGAATGTCATAGACACGGGAGTGTTCGAAAGTCTCTCTGTCAATCCGGGGTTGCTGCGAACAAAAGGCACACGTTTGTAGAGCATGAGGTCGTTGTGGCGGTTGCGAATCTCGACGACAAGATTGTAGTTGCCGGAAGGCAAGTTGCTGATATCGATTGTGCCAAGTACAGGAATGATGGTGTCGCGTTCCAGCCGCTGTGCAGTCTGGGTATTCTCTATCAGAGTGCCGGTCTCGGAAGTCTCGATAAAGGAGAAGGCGTAAACGTAGGTGTCTTTAGTCTCACGATTGATATTGTAAACTTCGTAGTAGTAATGTATCTGCCCAATCTGTTCCGGCAGGAAGTCGTTGACGTAAGGCTCCATGTCGTAGCCGCTACGCGAGAGGATGTTTTCGGTGGTTGTGGGCTTGAGCGTCGACATCATCTGCACGCTTGAGAGAGTAGTGGTGCGTGGAGTATAGAGAACCGCTATCTGCTGGTCGACGACGGTGGCTTCGTCGGAGCTGTTTTTGTCGTGGAGAGTTATTCGCATTTGGTGAATGCCGTTAGGAATGGCGAAACGCTGAACGTCGAGAAAGTTGAATTTGTCTGGATTAGGTGTGTCGCTTTTAGGACTGGCAAGTTCGTATTTTTTCACTGCCTCGATGGAGTCGTCCTTACTGATGGTAATCAGTATTTCCACGGTGGCTTGGTATTTGGCTCCCGACTTCACAAAATTAAGGTTCCATGCGTCGAATGAGAGGTAAGACTCAACGTATGAGCCTACGGTCGGGTGGTAGAAGGTGGCGTACGAAAACACTGCTGTCAAGTGTTTTGACTCGGTATTGGCAGCCATTGTCGTCAAGCAGATGACCGTTGCTGTAAAGAGAGATAGTAGGTGTTTCATGATATTTGTTGAATTATCTGATTTTTATATAATTTGTCGTTTTTCCGTTATGTTCGGTAGTGAGCGATTTGGATGAAATGTGCTTTATTGTAAGGGTGTCTGCGATGTCGTGTACACGTCGTTCCTCGAATCGCTTTCCAATCAGTATGAGATTGTGGTGACTGATTTCCCAGTTGTTGTATTGGGTTGTGGAGTTGTGTACCGACGCGGCCATGCCGTCACCGGCACATTGGAACCCTGTGGTCACTCCGGCACTGTCACACACCCATACTCCTATGATGTCACGTCGAGTGCGTCCGCCAAAGATAGAGTAGACAGCCAGTCCGACTAATACCAGAATGGCAGCAATGGCAAGAAGCAGGTGTGCAGGATTCTTTTTTTTCATTTCACAGATTACAGGTCACAAGTCTCAAAATAATAGTAAAAAAACACGTTTTTGTCATAATGTTATATAACAAAAAAACTACGTTTTTATTACGCAAGAAACAAAATAATTTGTGTGAATGAGAAAAATTGTATAATTTTGAAAGTTCGTTTTAAAATGAATAGACTGAACAATTAATTAATAATCAATTTAATAATTTAAAATTATGCAACCAAAAGGTAACAAATACGGTGTGCACCGTGTACTCGAGCCGAAGGGCGTCCTGCCACAGCCGGCAAACAAAATCGACAACAACATGGATGTTCTTTACGACAATGAGATTCTCATTGACGTGCAGACCCTCAATGTCGATTCTGCTTCGTTTACCGATATCATGAATTATGCAAAACAACAGGCTGGGGAAGGTGCTACCAAAGAGCAGGTTCTTGAAGAGGTCAAGAAAGAGATGCTGCTCAATGTCGAGTTGCAAGGCAAACACCGCAACCGTCGCACCGGTTCGGGTGGTATGCTGCTTGGTAAAGTCGAGAAGATTGGCGACGCTCTGAAAGGCAAAATCGACCTCAAAGAGGGCGACCGTATTGCCACTCTCGTCTCGCTGTCACTCACCCCTCTCCGTATTGACTCATTTGGCGAAATTCGTCCTGAAATCGACCAAGTCGACATCAAGGGTAAGGCTATTCTGTTCGAGAGCGGTATCTATGCCAAGATTCCCGATGATATGCCCGAAAAGCTGGCTCTCAGCGCCCTCGATGTGGCCGGTGCTCCTGCACAGACTGCTAAGTTGTGCCATTACGGTCAGACTGTTGTCATCCTCGGAGCTGGTGGCAAGAGCGGCATGCTTTGCTGCTACGAGGCCAAGAAACGCGTCGGTGTGACCGGTAAGGTTATCGGTATCGCCAACAGCCCAAAGAGCACTCAGCGTATCAAGGACCTCGGTTTCTGCGACATCGTTGAGAGTGCCGCTGGCATGACCCCCGTTCAGGTTTACGAACTCGTAGAGCGTCTCACCAACGGCAAGATGGCCGACGTCACCATCAACTGCGTCAACGTTCCCGACCAGGAGATGACTGCTATCCTTATCACCAAGGATGACGGTGTTGTCTACTTCTTCTCGATGGCAACCAGCTTCACCAAAGCTAGCCTCGGTGCTGAAGGTATAGGCAGCGACGTGAATATGATTATGGGTAACGGCTACACCAAAGGTCATGCCGAGTTTACGCTTCAGGAGCTCCGCGAAAGCCCCAAGCTACGCAAGATCTTCGAAGAGCTCTACGCCTAAGTTTTATGACACAAAAATCAAAAAACAACCAACTAAGAATCTGCCGACTGGAAACTCTCGGCAGATTTTTTTTAACCCATGATGTAAGATTTTCCGACCTTCTGCGACTACAAGATGTAAACAACCCAAGAAAAGCATGAACCGCGAAGCAAAACAATTCGAAACCGACTACCTGCCCTTGCAGCCCGTCATGCAACGCATGGCTGAGAGCATCCTAGGCGACGAGCAGGATGCTGCCGACCTGGTGCAGGATTGCTTTGTGACCCTCTGGAATGAGCGTCAGAAGCTTCGCAAGGTTGTGAACCGCGAGGCATGGTGCATCACCCTCGTCAAGCGCCGCTGCATCGACCTCTTGCGCCGTCGCCGTCCCACTGAGGATGTCGACCAACTGGCCGACCTGACCGACGAGCCATCGCACGACGACCAGCGTCTGGAACTGGCCATGAACTTGATAAAAAAGCTTCCCGAACGCCAAGCACGCGCCTTAAATCTGAGACACTTCGACGGCTTCGACACTGCCGACATCGCCCGCACTATGAACATCAGCGAGGGCAACGTCTACACTCTCCTCTCACGCGCTTACACATCACTGAAACAAATGATTCTGCAATATGAAAGATCCTAAGAACATCCCCAGCCTTGACGAGCTACTCTCGTCGGTGGAACACGCCGGACGCGATGCCCGTCGCCGCCAGCAACTGGCCGGCATGATTGAGCAAATGGCTGCTAACGAAGACGCCGCCCGACGTGCCAAGACGCACCGCCTGACCCTGCGCATGCTTGCCGCCGCCTGTCTTGCGGGCATCATCATCACCACAGCCTACTTCCTCGCCCCTGCTGCCGAACACAACACGCCGCTGCTGGCCGAGACAAAGACGGTACAGTCGACTGATACGGTGCTGGCGACCGAAAGCCTGCAGCCCACCACAGCACAGCCTGGCAGCAGCACTCCCGCCATGAGCAGTCCGCAGACGCATGCAGCACCCACAGTCGATAACGTCGAGCCGCTGCTGGTGCAGGGAAGCGCCACCGAAGTACCTGACGCCGTCCCCGAAAAGGTAGAAACAATAGAAGAACTCGCCCCTGCGATGCCTATCGAGGAATTCCTCTACGCCGAGGCAACGGCGTCAGCAGAGAGCGACATAGCGGCAGCCACCGAGCAACCCGCAGTGACCGTCGCTGCCACAGAGGAAACGCCTGTCGCCATGAATGCCACCGATAGCCAGGAGGCTCAGGCAACACGGCGGCGCAGTATCTTCCGCATGCGCCAGACCGCCCCCAGCCTTATGACAGGCACCACACTCTCGTTCAGAATCATTTAACTTCAAGTTCGGCACAATCAACCATCTGCCAACCGCTGTATCAGAAACAACAAATAAACAATCAATCGCCCCCATTCATAATCAACCATAACCAATAGTTCATCTCAAAACAAAATTACCACATCATGGAAAAGTCAGAAAACACCACCCTCAAATCAACCTTATTGGCCGTAGTTTTTTTCAGCATCATGACCCTCTTCAGCGTCACCACGACCCGAGCACAGACTGACACCGCCAGATGCGACGCCCCAGGCCAGCTGCATATCGACCTCGGCGTCTCGCTCGGAGCCACACTGTACAACAACGGCAACGACCATTCACCATATTACAGCGAGCAGGGCTACACTCTCCAGATTCCACTCATGGCCCACTGGAAGCTGAATACCAAGTGGCAACTCTCCGCCGGCCTGCGCTACGACTTCACTTGGATGCCTCTGTACCACACCGTCGAGCCTGTCGATCAGACCCTTGACGGAATTAGCGAACACGGCCTACAGTTAAGTCAGACCCCATTGGCAGCCACGCAGAAGGCCCATGCATTCAATAGCTTCGTAGGCATCCCCATCGAACTGAAGTGGTACCCCTGGAGCAACTCGCTGGCCTTCAGCGTCGATTTCTTTGCCGGCTACGCCGTATCGCAGTATTTCGACATCAAGAACATCATCCACAACGCTGACGGCACGCTCAGCAACGACGGCTACGACCGCGACACCTTCAACGCCATGAACCGCTGGAAGATGGAGGTAGGCTTCACCTTTAGCACCGACCGGCTTGGCCTCATCCACGGCCTGCGTTTCTTCACCAACCTGTTGCCAACCTACAAGGACCCCGACACCGGCAGCAAGATATTCATGTCGGGCATGTCAATCTTTTTGTAATCGAACACCGACAATACACAATCATCCTTTCAATCATAACAAAAAATACAATCTCTTAACATCACATACAATGAAAAAATCAACCATCCTTGCCATCGCTTTCTTCGGCATTATGATTATAGTGAGCAGTGTCGCCAGCGCACAAACCGACAGCGACAGCCCCCTTGTCACCACCACCGGCCCCAACGTCCTCGGCCAGGGACACATACAGTGGAACAACAGCCTAGACTACCACCACTCGACTATCAAGCCCATCAGCACCTACGACAAAACCAATCTCAACAGCTTTGGCGGCACTACGGGACTGCGCTTCGGAGTGGGCGACCGTGCCGAACTGACACTCGACTTCAGCGGTGTCTACAACACCTTCGACACCACCTACTACCACAACACTACAGGCTTCACGCCTGCCGTGGGTGCCAAGCTGCTGCTCTACAAAGGCAAAGGATGGCTGCCTATGACGTCCTTCTTCACCAAGGTGGCACTGCCCATACAACAGAACGCATGGAACGGCAACTGGGGTAGCCAGGTGCAGCCCGAAATAGGGTTCCTGTTTCGCAACAGACTCGGACACAGTTGGCTGCTTGATTACTCGTTGGGCTACTCATGGAACAGTGTCAGCAGCGCATTGGCCGACCCCGCCAGCCTGTTCCAGTACTCGCTCTACCTGCACAATCTCATAGGCAACCGCCATACCTTCGGCATCGGCATCGACAACACCAACAGCATGCACCGCTTCGAGGGGTGTCTTGATAGCCGCTGGCAACTCAATGACAACCTGCAGCTGACAGCCCGCTTCGGCCTCGCCGCCGGTATAGACAAAAGTGACAAAGGCATTCTTGGCAACATTGATGCCCTCTTCGGCATCAGCTGGATGATACGGTAGTCAGTATCAAGCCCGCCAAGGTAAATCCGAATATGGCTGTGATGTGGGCCGTGGTGCCATTGATTTGGGCTTTCCTAATAATGGCATCCGGCTCCGGCTCTTCGGGATGTCCCAAATTGGGCAATACTTCGGGGCTCCACACGCATTTGAATCTCCGTCCGGGAAACCGTTTCTGCCGGCGCATACGACGGCGTAGCATAGCGGCCAGCGGACATCCGTCGACCTCCCAGAACTCGCTTACACGCACCTGCGTCGGGTCGACTTTCAAGGCTGCCCCCATGGAACTGAAGAAGACAGGCCCGTCTGATGTCTTGTGAGTGCAACACAGAATCAGCTCCAGTTTGTCTTTGAGACTGTCGATGGCATCAACCACGTAGTCATAGTCTTGCAGTCCAAAGCGATCGGCAGTGTCGGCACTGAAAATTTCCTGTATGGCATTGATTTCTGCATGAGGGTTAATCTCTAGCAGGCGCTGCTTCATAGCCTCTACTTTAACAAGGCCTACGGTATTTGCGGTGGCCATGGCCTGACGATTGACGTTGGTGATGCTCACTGTGTCAGCATCGACAATGGTCAGATGGCATATACCGCTGCGTACCAAACTTTCGGCACACCACGACCCCACGCCACCTACACCAAAAATGATGACACGCGTATTGGCGAGACGTTCCATTGTCTCGTCGCCAAGGAGTAATGCGGTACGGTTCAGAAAGGGTTCCATCTATAATGAGAACAAAAAACGGTTGCAACCAAATCATAACGCCTCCGTTTTGACTTTATTGTTTTGCTCTTGCTCATATCCAATTTTTTTGTGTATATTTGCAGCGTCAACTGTCATACATAAATTGTGTAATAATCGGATATTTGATTGAAATATAAATAATAAAGTGAATATACCATGAAACTAAACCGCAGAAAAGAACTATTTCCAAGTGTCACTGACGAACAGTGGAACGATTGGAAATGGCAGGTCAAAAACCGTATCGAAACATACGAAGAACTGAGCAAATACTTTTCCTTCTCGCCTGAGGAGGCTGACGGTATCAAGAAAGCTCTTGCCAAATTCCGCATGGCAATCACTCCGTACTATTTAAGCCTGATTGACCCCAACGACCCGTACGATCCAATTCGTCGTCAAGCTATTCCCGCAGGTGAGGAATGCAACATAGCTCCTGCTGACCTCAACGACCCGTTGCATGAGGACGAGGATTCGCCTGCTCCCGGACTGACACACCGCTACCCGGACCGTGTGCTTTTCCTTATTACCGATATGTGCTCTATGTACTGCCGCCACTGTACCCGTCGCCGTTTTGCCGGACAGAAGGACGACGAGTCGCCCAGCGAACGCATCGAGAAATGTTTGGCATACATCGAACGTACCCCGCAGGTGCGTGACGTATTGCTTAGCGGTGGCGATTGCCTGATGGTGAGCGACCAGAAACTCGAGTACATCATCAAACGACTCCGTGCCATACCTCACGTGGAAATAGTGCGTCTTGGCAGCCGAACTCCTGTTGTCTGCCCTCAGCGCATCACTCCGGAACTTTGCGACATGTTGAAGAAATATCATCCTATTTGGCTCAATACACACTTCAACCATCCCAACGAATTTACGCCTGAAGCTGAACAAGCACTGGCTCGCTTGGCCGATGCCGGCATCCCGTTGGGCAACCAAACAGTGTTGTTGCGTGGTGTGAACGACTGTGTACATGTAATGAAGAAACTGATGCATGAACTGGTTCGCAACCGTGTACGTCCTTACTATATCTATCAGTGCGACCTCAGTATGGGTCTGGAACATTTCCGTACTCCGGTCAGCAAAGGTATTGAAATTATTGAAAATCTGCGTGGACATACGAGTGGATATGCTGTTCCCACCTTTGTGGTTGATGCCCCCGGCGGAGGCGGAAAGACCCCTGTCATGCCACAGTACGTAATCTCGCAAAGCCCAGACAAGGTCATTTTGCGTAACTTCGAAGGTGTCATTACTACCTACACCGAACCGCGTGAGTATCATGAAGAATGCCATTGCGAGGCCTGTGAGCAGAAACGCCGTGTCGACGAAGGCGTTGCCAGCTTGCTCGAAACCGACCGCATGGCCCTTGAACCCAGTCATCTCATGCGCCACGAGAGAAATAAGAAAAAGTGAATTGTGAAACATAAATCGACAAATAAAAGTAGAAGATTATGGTGTACTGTAATGTACACCATATTCTTCTTTTTTCTTTTTGTATCAAAGCCCCTCTCAGCACAGCAAGTCTATCCAATGTATTATCCGTGCCGTTGCGAGACAGGGGAGTGGGGTTATGTTGATAAAGATGGTGAATGGGCAATAAGACCTCAATACGATGCCGTATTGTACGAGACCAATGGCGGCATGTACCCCGTTTCAATTAAGGGCAAGTGGGGTCTCGTCGGTGTCAGCGGTGAGCCCCTTACGGATATTGTCTACGATGCTGCTGTCTGCGAAATAGACTATGCCAAGAACCATTATAAGGCCAATTATGCAGCGTTAAGACGCAAAGGCAAATGGGCCTTCGTCGATATACAGGGTGTATTCGTTACAGAGTTCAAGTACGATGAAGTATTGATACTCAACGGTAAATATATTATTCGTGTTCGTGACGGAAAGAAAATGCGCAGCGGCTATCTTACGGCAGACGGCAAAGAAGAGTGGGGTGAATAGCGATAAATGAAGATGTCGGGTTCCAATAGACTTTTTAAGTTCAGTGTCGTTATAGTAGCGATATTCGCTTCTCATTACTCATTGTTTACCCCCTTGTCAGCTCAGGTGGCGGGTACAAGTATCGTGGCGTTGCTAAACTCTCCATCGTCTGCACGTACTGCGGCGTTGGGTGTCAGTTATCTTTCTATCTATTCTCCTTTCGACCTCAATGTCGGATTGGATAACCCTTCGCTAATCAGTAGTGAGTATAACAATCGATTGGCAGTCAATTATGTATCTCTCTTTGCTCGCAGTAATAATGCCTCGGTCGCATACGGACGCGACTTCCATCGTTTCGGCACTTTCCTCTTTTCGTTACATTACAATGGTTATGGGAGATTTGAAAGTTATGACGAGATGGAAACCAGCCGGTCGAATTTCACGGCATCTGACGTGGCATTGTCGTTGGCATGGGGTTTGAATATAGATTCATCGTTTTCTATAGGGGCCTCATTCAAGCCGATTCTATCCCAGTACGAAAGCTATACTGCTTTTGCGTTTGCTTTGAATGTCGCAGGGTCGTACATCTCTTCCGATAAGCGCTTTGCTGCAACACTTCAGGCTAGAAATGCCGGTGCACAGATAGCTACTTTTGACGGCACTAATGAACGCTTGCCGTTCGACTTATCGGTCTCTCTTTCGTACAAGGTGAAGAATGCACCATTCCGTTTCTTTTTTATGGCCGACCAGTTGACACATTGGAATCTGAGCTACGACGACCCTCTGAACAGCGAAAACGAGATAGACCCTTATACAGGCCAGCCTGTAGAGAAAGCATGGTATGAAGGAATATCAAACGCTCTTGATCTTGCTGCTCGACATGCGTCGCTTGGAATCGAGATAGACCTACGCAGTCACCTCTTTGTGCGACTTGGCTATCGCTACCGTCAAACAGCAGAAATGGCTGCAAATGACCGTACCAATATCAATCTCAGTGGTTTTTCATACGGTTTCGGCTGGAAAGCCAAACGGTTCGAGTTCTCGTTCGCTCGTCGTAACTACCATCTTGGTCAGGCTCCAAACTACCTCTCCCTTTTGTTGAAACTTTAACCTTAACCTTGACCTTAACCTTAACCTTGAACCCGAATACTCTTGATATTCATCACTCGTCACTGGTCACAGGCTACTCATCAATAATCACTAATTACCAATGCATTTGTTTTTTATTGTCAGCCCACAAACCAATCCTTATTGGAATGTAGCGGCCGAGAATTATTTAGTCAAACACAATGAAGAAGATTGTGTTGTTTTATACCTATGGAGAAACCGTCGCACTGTGGTCATAGGTCAGAACCAGAATCCTTTTTCCGAATGCAATGTAGAGGCGTTGTCAGACGATGGCGGCTATGTCATGCGTCGCACAACCGGGGGCGGAGCCGTTTACCACGATGACGGCAATATCAATTTCAGTTTCGTGGCATCCAGGAAACTGTACGACCAGTCTCGACAGTTCTCTGTCATACAAAAGGCGGTGGAGAGTTTTGGAATGCAAACGGAATTAAGCGGAAGAAACGATATTCTTGTAAGAGGCCGTAAATTCAGCGGCAATGCTTTTTCTAAGGGCAAATACAATAACCTGCATCATGGTACACTGCTCATAAAAAGTAATATTGAAGACTTGACACGCTATCTTCGACCTAATCCTGCAAAGCTTAAGAAACATGGAGTGCAATCGGTCGCAAGTCGAGTGGTGAACTTGTCCGAATTGAACGCATCGATAACGAGTCAAAGTATTGTGCAGCCTCTGCGACAGGCTTTTGAAGAAATATATCAGAGAGAAGTCGAAGATGTCGATTTTGAAAAACTAGTTTCGCAACCGGAAGTAGTAGAGCTATACAAATTATACAGCAGCGAAGAGTGGTTGTTTGGTAAATGGCGTTTCTTCACAGCTTCCATAGTCCATAATTTCGATTGGGGAATGGTGGAGCTGAGCCTTGAAATAGACCAGACAAAGAACGTCATTAAAGATATCAGTATTGCTACTGATTCATTGAATGTAGGCCTCTGTGATACCGTAAGGTCGCTACTTGTCGGAGCATCGTCGTTGCAAATGCCTGCTTTGCCCGACGAAACGTCCGACAAGGAAGCTATAAAAGATATCTTTTCGCTGATATATTAGAATTTGAACATTTGGTTGAATTTCACCTCGACAGGTTTGCCGAATTGTTTCAGCTTATTCATGTCTACTTTTTTCATGTTTCCACACATCACTATGCTCATAGAGCGTCCTTTGATGTATTTGGCATGGAATAAGGCGATGTCGTCCATTGTCAGCTTATTGATTTGTCTGGTAGTTTCCACGCGAGGGTCGGCACTATAGTGACGTTCTTCAGTCCAGTAGCGTACTATAGAGGGAATGCTTCGGAAATTGTAGTAGTGGCTGTTACGTGTGGTGACGAGACCTTGTTTCGCTGCATCGAATTTATCCTGACGTAGTGGCAGGTCTATCACTATACTCTTCATGGCTTCCAGTCCGTCGAGGGTCTTGTCGCTTTGGGCGGCGAGAAAACAGCTCATGTATGATGGGTTGAGGTTGCGCCAGTTGTAGTAGAAATGTCCGCTTGTGTGGTAACCTAGCGAGCGAAACTCGCGTATCTCCTGGAATACCACCGAGTTCATACCACCACCAAAGTATTCGTTAAAGAGTGTCGCAGCAGCTTCGTCGGCTATGTCGAAATCGGTGCTGGGGAAGATATAGTTGATGTAGGCTTCTACAAATTTCTTGTTGTCGGCATACCATACGGTCGACTCGGAGGGGAAGTTCTTATGCAACTCACGGGGTGGCACAACCTTTACGCCTTCGTGGACTAGACCTTTGTTGCGCAGTGTCTTAGCAACTTTAGCAGGGTCGATGTTGCCTACGAAGATTACGTAACCGTCGCGTGTATAGATGCTGTCAATTTCTCCTTTCAGCTGCTCACCGCTGCGCTTGCCCCATTTCTTCATGGGCATGTGGCTCAAGTAATCCGATTTGTCGCCATAAATGACATAGTCGTTAAGGGCGCTACTCCATGACGAAACGTCGTTTTTGACGGATTTCTCGTCACCCTTGCTGTTCTTTACAAGCAACTCAATCTGCGACTTGTCGTGGCGTGGGTTGTTGAGGCGTTGCATGGCCAGATTGATAATGGCTTCCATATTCTTTTCAGGACCGCTGATTTGCAGAGTAGTGACGTATGTGCCAACATTCAGTGAACATTCTCCACCGAGAATGCGCATGGCTGTCATGTATTTTGTCAGGTTCATGTCGCCGGTGCCAAGCATCTGGAGGTAGTTTGCAGCACGATCCAGTTCTGGGTCGTCCAGAGTACCGTAGTTGTAAACAATATTGAGCTCGAAGAGGTCGTTTTTGGGGTTCTTTCCACTATAGAGTTTGACTTGTCCCGAGATAGGGGTTATGGTGACATCTTTTGCAAAGTCGATGACTTGCGGTTTGATGGGAGTGGGGGTGTTTGCTTCAATGCGGTTGGCAAAGTCGGTATGGGCATCCTGGTTTTGGTTGGTTAGGTGTTCCCAATCGGGTTTGACAACCTCTTCGGGTTTCGGGAACCCCATCTTTGAACGTACAATAGTGACATGGTTGCGGTCGAAATATTTTTTTGCTACTGCCATGATATCCTCGCGTGTCAGGGCTTGCCGTTGACGGTTCTCTTCCAACCAGTCGTCGAATGTACGTCCGGCAGCATCGAGTTCTTGCAACAGGTTGTTGATGCTCGAAGCACTTTCAAAGATGCGTTTGTAGCTCAGTTCGTTTTCCATCTTTATGCTCATCAGCAAGGTATCGCTAAAACGTCCTGCCTTGATGCTGTCAATACATTGCCATATTACCTCCTCGGCTTTGGCGTGACTTTGTCCGACAATCTTAGGTGCGTAAATAACCACGTTGGCACCGGCTTCGTTGAAGGCGAAAGGTCCGTATCCTGCCATTAGAAGTCTGTGTTCTGTCATCGCATCGTTGAAGCGTTCGGCACTGAGCAGTTCGCTCATCATGCCCAATGCCACCTGGTCGGCATGGCTATTCGGTATTCCCGGGAATATCATCACCCCCATCTTAATAGGAGTCTGGCGTACATTCTTTACAACCTGTTTCTCGAATTTCGGGAGTTGATAGCTTTTCTTTTCAGGCAGGGGAGCTGAGGGTATGCTCGAAAAATACTTTTCAGCGAGTTGTCGTGCCTGACTGCTGTTGAAGTCGCCAACTAGTATGAGTGTCATGTTGTTGGCTACATACCAGCGATGGTAGAATTTGTACATCTCGCTGGGCTGGGGATTCTTTAGGTGCCGTGTGTGGCCTATGATGGGTCGGCTGTAGGGATGTTCGCCGAAAGCCTCTGTGAGGAGTCCTTCAATGAAGGCGTTAACGGGGTTACTGTTGCTTCTCAGGTTCTTCTCCTCATAGACGGCTTCAAGTTCACCTTGAAAAAGTCTGAAGACTGGATTGCGGAAGCGTTCGGCATACACCTCCATCCAGTTCTCCAACTGGTTGCTAGGTAACGTGTTGTAATAGATAGTCTGATCCCATGACGTTCCGGCATTAAGTCCCGTGCAACCCATTTTCTGCAGGATAGCATCGGTCTCGTTGGGGATGGCATATTTGCTGGCTGCAATATTCAAGCGGTTGATTTCGAGTTGGATTTGGTGTCTTTGCTCAGGGTCGGAGGTCTTCTGCATGTCATCATATAGGTTGCTGATGCTGTCAAGTAGAGGTTTTTCCTTCTCCCAGTCGACAGTTCCAATCAAGTCGGTACCTTTGAACATGATATGTTCCAGATAGTGTGCTACGCCGGTGGCGTTGGTGTCCTCATCCTTGCTGCCAGCATGGACTAGGATGGAGCCGTAAATTTCTGGTTTTGAATGCTCCTCAGCTAGGATGACTTTCATGCCGTTGCTTAAGGTAATATATTCAACTTTTATTGGTTGTGCTTGTGCTGTAATAAAACAGACGGTAAGTGCAATGAAAAAGAGTGTCTTTTGCATATTTCTATTTATCTTCTTGATTTGCTATTATATAATTGAATTCTTTAATTTCTAAGATGAATGACAAAATTACTAAAAATTTGGTAAGTCCTAAAAAAATAGTAATTTTGTAATTCGTATGACAAATGTGATTTTCTTTTAAATATTAGAAATACATAATATTAAGCTATATGAAGAGATTTTTTGTTTTTGCCTTTGCAGCTTTTGCATTATTGGCTTACAACAGTACCATGGCACAAATCAGTCATGGCGGTGAACCTTATTTCAACTCCAGCAACTCAAAGTTTAAAACGGCGTTGCATGAGATGCCGCCTATCAACAACGAAAAGTATCTGCAAGAAGACATGAAGCAGACCAAAGGAGCTGGTCCAATGCGAATTGGCGTTATGCAAGATTGCGAAATCGATTTAGTCAAGAGCGCTACTTGTATAAAAGATGCTGAAGGTAGCCATTATCTTTTGGCAATATCGTCGCCTAATGCTTCATTCATCTCGCTTCATTTTTCCACTTTCAACATTTCCAATGGCTCACAACTCTTTTTTTACGATCAAAGTGGTGATGTAGTTTTGGGCTCATTCATCGACTCTGATGTTTTGGAAGACGGCACATTCTATACCCAATCTATACCGGGGAATGTGATATATGTGGAATATAATGTTCCTCAGGGAATCGAAGCAGGTAGGTTGGTGATTGACAAAGTCTCACACGGTTATAAGGACATTTTTGCCATCATTTCGCGTACTTACGAAGATGCTGAGTGGAGCATGAAGGGGCAACTGGGTTCGGCCGAGGGCAATTGCCATATCGATGTCGAATGTCCCGAAGGTGATGACTGGCGTGATCAGATACGTTCCGTGGTTGCATTGGAACTTAATGACGGTATGTATATTTATATGTGTTCAGGTGCTGTGATTAACAACGCCCGTCAAGACCATACCCCATACGTGCTATCAGCATACCATTGTCAAGAACTTGATAACGGATTGCATGGTGTAACTACGTACTTCCACTATCAGGCAAGAACTTGCAATGGAAGTACCGGCTTTCCTACCAACAAGTCGATAACAGGTGCTACTATCAAGGCAAAATACAGCTATCAGAGTGGCTCGGATTTCTTGTTGCTCCGTCTCAGCGGTAATATTCCGGACAACTATGAACCTTACTATTCAGGATGGGACCGCACTGTTGCCAACTCCACCTCAGTCGGTGCCTGTATACATCACCCTGGTGGCGACTGGAAAAAGATTTCATTTCCCAGCAGTGTCCAAGTGGGTACCGGCTCATACAAGAGATTTTTGATTGTCAATTGGTATACCGGTTCAAACAATAAAGGTGTGACAGAACAAGGCTCTTCCGGTTCGCCTCTGTACAATGCTGACAAACGTATTGTAGGACAGTTGTATGCCGGTCAGAGCGCATGCGATTTCATGGGCGGTGCTGACTTCTATGGCCGCGTGTTTTATTCCTGGTCAGGAAACAACAATGATGATGGCAGTCTGCGTCCTTGGCTCGATCCGGACGATACCGGAATCTCGACCATTGACGGATTGAACTACAACGAAACTGTCGGTATTGACACACCTGAAGAGACATCAGAGCGCATGTTGAAAGTCTATCCCAACCCATCAGACGGTATGGTACGCTTTGATGTTGATGCACTCGGTATGGCATCATATAAGGTGTATGACCTGAATGGACGCTGTGTTCTAGAAGGTAACACAGTGCTTACCGCCACATCACAAGCTGTCAATCTCACTTCGCTTTCAAGTGGTGTCTATCTGCTTCAACTTCATACTACTTCACGCAACTATTCGGCAACTGTCGTAATAAAGTAACGGGTAGAGGAAACTGTTTTCTGTAAACTAAAAAATAATTAGATATGTCATTAATGGAACAAATCAGGGCTAAAGCGAAGGCTGCAAACAAGTGCATCGTATTGGCTGAAGGCACAGAGGAACGTACCCTTAAGGCTGCCGATATTATCCTTCAGGAGGGAATAGCCCGTCTTATCCTGCTTGGGAATGAAAATGAAATTAAAGGACTTGCCTCCACATGGGGATTGAAGAATATTGACAAGGCGACGATAATAGATCCTATTACTCATGCCAAGAAACAGTACTATGCCGAATTGCTTTGCGAGATACGCAAAAAGAAAGGCATGCAGATAGATGAGGCAATGCGATTGGTTGAAGATCCTCTCTATTTAGCTACGTTGCTTATTAAGAATGGCGATGCCGACGGTGAAGTTGCCGGAGCTCGCAATGCTACCGGTGATGTGTTACGTCCGGCATTTCAGGTAGTGAAGACGTTACCTGGTGTCAGTGTGGTGAGTGGAGCCTTTATTATGGTGCTGAAGGACAAGAGTTATGGTGAGGATGGAATAATGGTGTTCGCTGATTGTGCCGCCACGCCTTGTCCCACTGCAGAGGAATTAGGGCAGATAGCCGTTGTCTCTGCACAGACCGCAAAAGCCATAGCAGGCTTTAAGGAACCCCGAGTGGCTCTGCTTAGTTTCTCTACCAAAGGTAGTGCTAAGCACGAGTTGGTTGACAAGGTAATCGAAGCTGGACGTGTGGCTCATGAATTGGATCCCGATGTGAAACTTGACTGTGAGTTGCAGGCCGATGCAGCTATAGTGCCGAAGGTTGGTGCTTCAAAGGCTCCGGGCAGTGATATTGCAGGAAAGGCTAATGTTTTGGTATTTCCCGACTTGCAGAGCGGCAACATCTGTTACAAGTTAGTTCAGCGTCTTGCCGGTGCTGAAGCAATAGGACCTGTGATGCAGGGTATGGCAGCTCCGATTAACGACTTGAGCCGAGGCTGTTCGGTTGAGGATGTAGTTAATGTGGTAGCAATAACAGCAACTCAAGCTGCATCTAAGAAGTAACAATATAATGCAAAAAAAAGCCTGCGCACGCGCAGGCTTTTTTTATGTCTCTAAAGATTATTAGAAGCAGTAGCGGATGCCAAGTGCTATATCTCCCCAGTGGAAGTCTGTGTCGGGAATGATATAGAAGCAAGGACGGATGTCAAGAGAAATCTGGATTGGAACTTCACTGAATTTGTATTCGAGGCCAGCTTGTCCGACAAGTCCGAGGGCGATATCAGCATCGACACCGTCGAGATCGTAGTTCCAATAGCCAAATTTTGCACCGACACCGGCAAACCAGCCGAAGTTCCCGACAATTTCGCCAGTCCACTGATAAACGCCAGTAAGGCTAAAAGCGGTGTAGTCATCATCGAGGTTGAGACCGAGGTCGAATTCGAGACGGTTGGCACCGAGACCGTGCAGATAGGAGAGTTCTGCACCGTAGCCCTGGCCGCCTCCGATACGTGCACCGATAGCATGATCTTGAGCATTGGCAGCCATAGCCAATGTGAAAATTGCGGCAATTGCTAAAACAAATTTTTTCATAAAGTATTGATTTTAATTAATAAATATAAATAAAAGTTCTTTGGTTCGTATTTTAATAAAATGCAAATTTATAAAAAATTATTAAAAAAATAAAAATACAAATTAAAGATGAATCGAGAATTTTTGCAATGAATGTTCCAGCTATAGGTTCATGATTAGTTTTATATTGTCTAACTCCTTAACTTTTTTGAGCCGGTGATTATAGTCGTCTTTTTCCATAGAGTTGACCAATTCCGTGAAGCGGCTTTGCATAGTCAATAAATTGTTCTGGTATTGCAGGTAGGTGTTGAGGTCGGTTTCGCTGAGAATAGATACTTCATAACTGTATGAATCATAGAGCCGGTTATATGCTTTGTAGATATTGGAGTAGTCTTTGAAGGCGATTTTGAACTGTTTTGAATTGGATTCGATTTTGTTGTGTTGATTGATAATCGTGTTGAATTTTTCCTGTATTTGTATGAAGTGTTCCAATAGATTAACGAAATCTTTACCACTCGCTGTATTGCTGAAATGAGGCGTGAAATTGGTATTGCGAAGCATCTGCTTGTACCCATTTGTCACTGAGCGGGGTGCTGTCTTGTTCTCCTGTATCTTGTTGCCATTGGCTTCGATGGTTTTTCGCAATCCGATGACAACGACATATAACTTTTGTACTTTCTCGAAGTTATCGAGGGTGGTGTTGTAGTAGTCTGCACTTGACTTGTTGATGAAGTTGGGTACGAAATCGCTCGATGCAACGAGTTGCTTGTAGGCGGTACCAATATCGCTTAGATTTTTGATACAGAGTGCTGTGATTGAGTCGCCGCGAGTCTGAATGGTTTCAATACGATGAACGGTGCTGGCGTATGCTTGTTGCACGATGGTGAATTCGTGCAGAGATGCTATGAACCGTCGACTGTCGTCTAGATTTGTAAATGATGGAATAGTGTTGATTTCACCATGTACTTCTTTGTAGGAACTAAGGATGTCGCGGTGTTTCTTGGAACAGAGTGCCTGCAGATTGTTGCTGTTTCTGGTTATAGTGTCACGTAATTCTATTACAGTTAGGTAGTCATTCTGAATTTGTATTATGTCGCGCAGTCCGGCGAGATATTCGTTAAACTCGGCAATATTTTTGAAATTGACCGGTATCAGCATACGTTTGTATACTTTGATGTAGGATTTGTATACATCGTTATGGTCTTTTCCTGAGCGGACTTTCAATGTATTGGGGAATCCGTTAATCTGTTGCGAATAAGAATTGTGTCCGAGAACGCTGTCGAGCAACCGCATTTGGAAATCTTTGAGTTCGTCGAGTTGGATAAAACGATTGTTGTCGGTTTTGTCGCTTGTGAGGTCATAGCGGTTGTAAACAGCACGATAGGAATAGTAGATGTCTTTCAATTCTTTTATGCGTGCCTTGTCGGTGACTCCATGTGCGTCGCATATAGAACTGATGGTATTGTGAAGCAATTTAATGGTGTCTTTCGTGGCAGCCAGTCTCAGGTCTTTCTCTCTTTGGATGCGTGCTGCTTCGGCTCGGGCTCGTTCTTCCTCCGCACGTCGTTGCTCTTCTATACGTTGGACCTCCAGCTGATCATAGTTCTCGGCACGACTCATCAGGGTTGAGGCAACTCTTTCCATCTTGTCAAGATATTCGCCTGCGTCTGATATGAAGTGTGTTGAGTCGAGCCATACGATATTACCGTCCCAGATGTAGTCGTTGCGTAGACTTCGCGACATGCGCAGTATGTGCATACGTTGCTGTCGGCACCATTGGCTAACAAGAGGGTATGCGTTGGGTTGCAGTTGCTGTAAGCTATCCGTGATATGGTCAAGAATGTCAATGTTGTCGATTACACGAGGATCGACATTGTTAATCACACATAGGTCTCGAACGCTGAACTGGGTGTTCTGGGCGTACATAGACGTTGCTTTAAAACTGAAGACAATGGATATGGTAAGGACTATTGTCTTCAATCGTTTTGTTGTCTTGACCGTATGTGGCATGGTAAACATTCGAGATTGTTTACAGTTCGATTTGCAGTTGGTTGATATCGGGGGTGCTGATATCGTAGCTTGAACCGTCGAAGCAATGGGTGCAAATTTGAGATTTTGGAAGTCCGATGGCGTCGCAGACGGTTTGCAAATTGTTGAATTTTAGAGTATCGACACCTACATGCTGGCGGATTTTTTCAACCATTGCCGCATATTGTTTGCTAGTACTGTCGCGATAAGCTTCGAGGTTGCGGATTTCACCACCTTCCAACTCCTCTATACAACGTCTCGCGATGAGTTCCATATCGGTTTTCGAGGCTGAGAAGTTGATGAAAGTACATCCATGCACAAGGGGTGGGCAGCTGATGCGGATATGTACGTGTCGCACGCCGGCACTGTAGAGCATCTTGACTTGGTCGCGCAGTTGTGTACCTCGAACGATAGAGTCGTCGCAGAATACCACGTCCTTGCCGGCAAGCACTTTCGATGAAGGTATCAATTTCATCTTTGCTACGAGGTTACGTGATTCCTGATTGACAGGCATGAAACTGCGTGACCATGTGGGAGTGTATTTGAGAACGCCGCGTTTGTAGGGTATGCCTTTGCCAGCGGAATAGCCCAGTGCCATACCGATACCCGAATCGGGAATTGCAGAGACAAAATCGGCTTCCACATCGTCGTTTTTGCCCATTGCAAGACCGAGACGATAGCGTACCTCTTCGGCGTTGATGTCTTCGTATTGTGCTACAGGGTAGCCATAATAAATCCATAGAAATGAGCAAATCTGCATTTTCTTGGACGGTTCGATGAGTTGTGAAAGTCCGTCGTGGGTAATTAAGACGGCTTCACCGGGACCTATGTAGCGAACGGTTTGAAAACCAATATTGATATATGAATGGCTCTCAGATGCTACAGCGTAGTCTGTTCCGCGACGGCCAATGACTAGAGGTGTTCGTCCCAAATAGTCGCGGGCGGCAATAATTCCGTCGGGAGTGAGAATGAGCATTGAGACGCTGCCTTTGACATGTCGGTATACATTTTTAATACCGTCGGTGAAATCTTTTCCTTGTGTGATGAGCAGTGCTACGAGTTCGGTGGGGTTGGTGCCGCCCATGCTGAGTTCGGTGAATTGTTGGCGCTGATTAAGGCATTGTTGTTCCAATTCATCCATGTTGTTGATTTTACCTACCGTGCATACAGCGAAACGTCCCAGGTGGGAGTTGACAACGATAGGTTGCGGGTCGGTATCGCTGATAACACCAATACCCATATCACCAAGCATTTCATGCATATCTACGCTGAACTTGGTTCTGAAGTAAGAGTTTTGGATGTTGTGGATGTTGAGATGCATTACACCGTTGTCAATGGTGCTGACACCTGCACGCCGTGTGCCGAGGTGTGAATGATAATCCGTGCCGTAGAATAGATCGGTAGCAGCTGGATTTTTTGTTACGACTCCGAATAGTCCGCTCATAACTTTTTGTTTTTTAAGATGATAATGTGTATATGTTGATTTTTTAAAAATGCAAAAGTAGAAAAAAAACAGTAAGATATATGCTCTGTGTTGAAAAATAATGTCAATTGTTGAAAAATGAAATTTTTAAGATTGGAATTTATTGGATTTTGAATTGTGTAATAGTATTGATTAATTTTGGGTTGAATTGTGCAGACACTCTTATGTAGTTATCGGTGAAACCATACATCAGTTTGATGTTATCGTCATTGTGTGGAGTTGACTCCCATAGTACAGGTCGTATCTTGCCTTGTTGGCTTAAATAGAAAGCCTGTCTTTTCTGGTCGGATATCTCTTGAAGTTCTCGGCTGTGTAGGCGTCGTTTATGAACATCAATACGTCCGTCCATCTTCAGTACTGCCGTGTTGGGGCGTTCGCTGAAGGTAAAGACGTGAAGATAGGATATTGGCAGCATGCTTACGAATAATTTCGTTTTTTCGAATTCGTCGTCGTCTTCACCGTTGAATCCGGCCATGATGTCGGCAGCTATGCAGGCGTCAGGCATGACGCTTCTGATTTTTCTCAGCAATGTGTCGTAGAATGCCGTGTCGTAGCGCCGGTGCATCATTTTAAGCACTTTGTTGCTACCTGCCTGTAGCGGTATATGGAAATGAGGGAGGAAATGACGAGAGGATGCGACGAAGTCTATTATTTCGTCGGTTAGGAGGTTGGGTTCTATGCTTGAAATGCGAAAGCGCTCGATTCCGTCGACGGTATCGAGTTGTCGTAGTAGTTCGAGGAATGATTCTCCATGCACTATGCCGAAGGTGCCGGTGTTAATACCGGTAAGTACAACCTCTTTTGTTCCTGTTTTAGCTATCTGTTTTGCTGTTGCCACGGTTTCGGCAATTGTGGCACTTCGTGAGCGTCCACGTGCGAACGGTATAGCACAGTAGGAGCAGAAATAGTCGCATCCATCCTGTATCTTGAAAAAAGTGCGAGTGCGGTCTGAGCGTGAGTACTGTGTGGTGAATGCCGAGCCGTTGTTTGCGTTGAATGGTGTGCAGATGCCGAGTTTCTCGTTGACGTAATGCAACAGGTTGTGCTTGCGGTCATTGCCGAGGATAATGTCAACACCGTCGATTTTCGATATCTCGTTGGCTGAGTTCTGAGCAAAGCAACCGATGACGGCTACAATAGCGTTGGCGTTGCGTGTTACTGCCTGTCGAATGGCGTTACGGCCCTTGCGTTCGGCAATGGCGGTAACGGTACAGGTGTTGATTACGTAAAGGTCGGCTTTGTCTTCGAAAGTGACAGGTGTCCAGCCCGCTTCTTCAAAGCGGTGTACAATGTCGGATGTTTCGGCGAAGTTAAGTTTACATCCCAGCGTATGAGCCGCTATGGTCATTCTTCGTCCAGTTGGTCGAGTCGTTTCAGTGATCGTATCAATTTAATGCAGTCGTCATCAGGGAATATAGAGAATGGTGGCTTCGGTGATAGTTCAAGGATGTCGCGCCCTTCGTTGTCTTTTGTAATGCCTATGACGCTGCCGATGTTGGACATGACGCGGTTTTTGATGTCGATAATGACAAAAAGGTCTCGTCCTGTTCGCTCGTTGATTGCGTCGAAGTTATCGGTGCAAACTAATCTGTTACCGTCGTTCAGGTAGACTGTTGTGCCGCTAGTACCTTTAGGCAGGTAATAAGCTATGCCGAACACCGACTGCCAGTGCTCTTGTGGTGTATGCAATAATATCTTGCGTTCTGCAAGAGTACCGTTTTGCCACATTTCGTCGACAGTGCGGTTCCCGTTCTCGTAATAGCGGTAGCTTCCGTCCTTGGCGCCATTCTTGTAGAAACCTTCGCGAACCAGATGACCGTCATTGTCATATTCTGTCAATCGACCCTGCATGAGGCCGTTCTCATAGCGTCCGGTAATATAACCCTTTTCGCCGATACGCTTCCACCATCGTCCGTGTCGGTGGTTGTCGTTCCAGGTGGCTATCTCGGCGGTATCGCCGGTGGATGTGAAAATGATATGAGCACCCTGTTTTATCCCCATTTTATACCCGGCAACCTTTACCAGGCGTCCCTCTTCATTGTAGAAATGCCATACGCTGTCGCGGTTTTTCTGATTGTAGAAACCTGTTGCAAGAAGATGCCCTTTCTCGTCATAAGCCTCATGGTGGCAGTAGCGGCCGGGAATTGTATAGATGTTCCGTATTTTCAAGGTACCGTCAGGGTAGTAGTAATTAAAGGTACCAGTCTCCTTGCCGTCTTGAAAGTCGCCTTCAAAAATACGGCTTCCGTCTTTGTCAGTTTTTATCCAGTGACCTTGACGACGGCCCTGATTGTCTATCTTGTTCTGAGCGTTGATGTTGCCGGTATGGAAACCGACAAAAAGAAGCAATGCAGCGATAACAGCTGTCTTTTGTGTTCTGTATGATAATAAATAATTCATTAAATATTATTGATTTTTGATTATCGGAGTTTTGTGTATTATCTTTTTGAGGAATTGTCAAGGACTTGTATTTGATGTATGGTATTGACCATTCGTTGTGACGCAGTGTCGGTGATAGTACCTTTCCTTAAAGAAGTTCTTTGTTTTTCTTCTTTATTATCAATATGTTGTGTTGGTTGAGCGCTGCTGGTATCCGGTTGCCATACTGTTTCGTTGTCTTTTGCTTTTACTGGTTTAAGGTAGACGCGTTCGCGCACAGCGTTGAAGAGGACAGTGTATTCGTTATGCTTCGAATCGGGCTTTATGCGGCGTGTGACAGCCACTTCGAAAGGGTCGTCGATGACGATACGTACATGGTATTCTTTTTCCTCAAGGTTGTGCAGTGTCACCATACCAGAAGATTTCTCATTTTGCAGTGTCCCGTTTAAGTAGACGAAAAACTTTGCATCTGAAATTGAAGTGAAGGTGAGTGTTTGTTCTTGGGCATTTAATATTTTGCTGGCGGAAAAAGGAAACACTAATGATAAAAAGAGAAAAATTAGTATGTTACGAAATATAGACATCACGAAATTTTTCATAATAACGCAAAGTCTCTCCATTTATTGCATAAAAATCCTTTTGGCAGAAACAATAAACAGGGCATGACATCGTTAATAATTGTTAGTAATTGGAAATAGAAAGTTGAAGATTAGACCGTTTATACTGTTTGCATCCCTGTTGACTTTTTGTATGATGGTGACAGCTCAAAATGCTGTTCTTTCAGGTGTGGTCAGCAGTATAGATGGCAAGCCTTTGCAATATGCCCATGTCGCTGCGGTAAGTTTGAATCCTGTACGCGGTGATGTTACTGACGCAGATGGAAATTTCGAACTATTGCTGCCTGCAGGTGTTGCCGTGTCAATACGTGTAAGTTATACCGGCTATGCTACTGTAGATACGATATTTACACTAGAGAAAGAGACGAAAGTGGTTCTGAATGTCGTACTCTCAAGGCAATCGACGCAACTGGGAACAGTGACAATCAGCGACGAAAAATCCCGTGCCACAACGTTCACCACTATCGATGTGGAACGGATGGAGCATACTGTCGGACCCCAGTCGGGTGTAGAATCGCTGTTGAAAACATTGCCTGATGTCAGTTCTAACAATGAGATGTCATCGCAGTATTCTGTGCGAGGTGGGTCGTTCGATGAGAACTTGGTGTATATCAACAATGTTGAGATTTACCGTCCAATGCTTGTTCGCAACGGGCAGCAGGAGGGAACATCGATAATCAATCCGGATTTAGTGACGAGTATCAATTTTTCACCAGGAGGGTTTGATGCCACATACGGTGACCGGATGGCATCGGTACTTGATATCAATTATGGCCGTCCTCAGGAATTCCGTGGACGAGCGTCGGTGTCGTTTTTGGGTGCTTCGTTGTCGGTTCAGGGTAGTGCAGGAGACCATTTTTCATATAATATCGGATTTCGTCAGCATTCAAACCGATACCTGTTCCGTTCTCTCGACACCAAGGGCAACTATACCACCTCGTATACTGACCTTCAAACTCTTTTTTCATACAAAATCAATGAAAGACTGGATGTCCATTATCTCCAGCTTTTGTCACGCAACATCTACGGTCTTGTACCGGAAGAACAGACGACCACTTTCGGCGGCTTTATGGAGGCCATGGAATTCGAGGTGTATTATGAAGGAGAAGAACGTGACAGTTACAGGACTTCGTTATCTGCACTTACGTTTGACTGGCATCCTAATGATGACTTCCGTTTGCGGTGGACCTCATCTTTCCAAGCCAATAAAGAATCAGAGACTTACGATATACTCAGTCAGTTCTGGTTGTATGAACTCAATGTTGGCAGCATTGACGAGAATGGAGAGACTGAACGTTTCGATCGTGGCGTCGGCTCTTTTCTTGAACATGCTCGTAACTATTTACAAACCAATATTATCAGTACAGAATTGCGAGGTACTCACTATGCCTCGTTGGGCAATTGGAACTGGGGCATGAAACTTCAGCACGAACAAGTCCGTGACCGGATGAGAGAATGGAAATGGGTCGATTCGGCGGGATATGCCATGCCGGTTACATTTCCGGAACCTGGCAATGCTGGCAATGACCCTATTGCACCGCAGCTCCAACTTTTCTGCCGTGCCAACCACACCATTTCAACTACGCGCATGACGGCATTTCTGCAACGCAATATAGACTTTTACACCGACAGCGGCTCCTTGTTCCGCATTGTTGCAGGTGCAAGAATGCAGTGGTACGACATCAACTTCGAGAACGACAATTTGACCGGCAACACATCTAACTATACAACCCTGACCGGATTCGACAACGTTAGTCCCCACAACCGCCAGTTACTTTTCTCACCTCGTATTAGCCTCAACTACAAGCCGCAATGGAGATGTGATATACTGTTCAGGCTTGCCGCAGGAGTATACAGCCAGGCTCCATTCTATAGAGAGTATCGTTTCGACAACGGTACCTTGAATCATTCTGTTAAGGCTCAGCAGTCCTATCAGGTGATGGGTACAATGGACTGGAATTTTAAGATAGGCATCAGTCCTTTCAAGTTCACTGCAGACTTATATTATAAGTATATTGATGACTTGATACCGTACCGCATTGATAATTTGAGAGTCCGTTACGATGCTCATAACGATGCCGTAGGTTACGCTGCAGGACTGTCGTTACGCTTGAGTGGCGAAGTTGTTGAGGGTCTGGAATCGTGGGCATCGCTGTCGCTTATGAAGACACAGCAGGATATAGTCGGCGATGCTTTTGGATGGATAGACCGTCCTACCGATCAGCGTGTCAGTTTCAAGCTCTTCTTCCAGGATTATGTTCCGAATGTACCGTTCTGGCGCATGTCGCTGGGATTTATAACCGGCTCTGGACTTCCGTTTACCTATCCCACACAAACCGATTTTTCACGTCGACACACCTATCCCGCCTATTTACGTGTTGATTGGGGAAATACAGTGCAACTGTCACGTTTTGAAAGACTCAAAGAAAGCTGGCTGATGCGCCATATCGATGACTTGTTGCTTACGGTCGAGATTTTCAACTTGTTCGACTACAATAATGTAGTATCCTATATTTGGGTGGCAGACTACAATAACCAATATTATCCCGTTCCAAACTATCTCACCGCACGCCAGATTAATCTGAAACTTACGGTAGTATTTTGATATCAAAAACTGTAACTGACAAAACCATGAAACCGGCCGAAATAGATCGTAGTGGTCTTGAACCTCAAAAGTATACAATGCAGAATGGTCAACAATTGTATTTTTTCGTTGACAACCATATTAACCTGGTAAGGCTGGATATCATTTTCGATGCCGGTACTGTATTTCAGAACAAAAAATTTCAATCTGCTGCGGCAATCAACCTTGTTACAGAAGGTACGACACGTCGGTCAGCACGGGAGATAGGCGAGTTTATGGACTACCGTGGAATAGTTTTGGAAAAAGGCAACGATATAGTTACTGCCTCACTGTCTGTTTACACTCTGTCACGATACCTTGACGAGCTGTTGCCATTTCTATACGAAATCATCACGGAGGCTTCATATCCGCAGGAGGAATTTGAAGTGTATATGTCAAAGCGTCGTCAGCAACTGCTAACCAACAATCGGAAAACTTCGTATGTGGCTCGTGTATGCTATTATGAGCGGCTTTTCGGTTCGGAACATCCCTTGGGGTCATTTGCGACGGTTGAAGATATAGATTCACTGAAAGTCGACGATGTGCGTCGATTCCATCATGAACATTTACAGCTTTCAAACGCCAGACTGGTGGCAAGTGGTGCAATAACAAAGGAGGTGTTGAAAAAAATAGATATGTTGACATCTCGATTTGTCAATAGTAATGACCAGCTGGATTATGATATTGTTATACCATCGCCAAATCCGACATCTGCTATCGGTTTCTGTCCTATAGAAGTACAAGGAACTGTGCAGAATACCCTTCGAGTTGGACGGTTGTTGCCTATGGAGTGGAACGACATGCACTACGCCAGATTTATGGTGCTTTCGACAATACTCGGTGGTTATTTCGGCTCACGGCTCATGTCGAACATACGTGAAGATAAAGGTTACACGTATGGTGTGAATGCGTTGACACAAATAAACCGAGACAGCATCGTTTTTTATATTTTAACTGATGTTGCAGCTGATAAAGCAGAGCCGGCAATGGATGAGATAAGAAAAGAACTGTACAGGCTGCGTAATGAGATGGTCTCGGAAGAGGAATTGCAACTGGTACGTAATTGCATGTTGGGAGATTTTATGCGTAGCATCGACGGCGTATTTGAACGTGCAGAACGTTACGTGCAAATGAAGTCTGCTGGAATCGACGAAACCTTCACCGACAATTTTATGGTAGCATTAGACCAAGATGGTACGACAGTGGAACAGTTGCAGGAGCTGGCAGTAGATATTCTTGATCCCGACAAGCTTCTTTTTATTTCAGCCGGTCGTATTCCTCAATAAGTCTGAAGTAGTCATCGGGTATGCCGATGTCAAGGAAGTAGGCGCTTGACGTGAAAGCGTAGAAGGGCTCTTTGACGAAAAGACCTTGTAGAATATCTTTCTCGAATGCAAACGGTTCGCCCAATCTGTGATCCTCAAGCAAGCTGCGATGCATCATATATATGCCGCCATTTATGGTTTGCACAGTCTTGCATGTGCCACCGTCGTTTGCATCTTGTTTTTTTTCGGCATAGCGTATTATACGGTCACAACAGTCAGTCTCCACTGAACCATATCGTGAGGCATCGGCTACCTGGCGCAATACAACAGCCAATCGGGTAGGGTGGGAGTGGTAGAATCGCTGCAGGTCGTCATAGTCGACTTTGAAGAGGGTGTCGCCATTAATAACGACGATATCGTCGCTTTCACAGTGTTCAATAGCGTTTCGTATGCCTCCTCCGGTACCGAGAGGCGTGCTTTCGATGGCATAGGAGATTATTATTCCACGATAGCTGTTGCCAAAATGATGCTCTATTACCTCGTGCATATATCCTGTAGAGAGTACGATATGGTCGAACCCGTAAAGCATCAGATAGTCAATGAGGATTTCAAGAAATGGTCGTCCTGCAACAGGAGCCATGGGTTTGGGAACATCGCTGACGACGCTGCGTAGCCGAGTGCCGAAGCCGCCAGCGAGAATGACTGCCTCTTTCATTGCCTCATATTTTTCTTTTTGTCGCCGAACAATGCTGATTCAACAAGTTCGCAGATGATATGGCCTATCATTATATGGCTTTCCTGTATGCGAGGCGTATCGGTGGAAGGGACATTGAGCAAAAGGTCGGAAAAATCTTTCATTGTGCCTCCTGTAGCACCCGTCAATGACACTGTACTTATGCCCAGTTCTTTGCTGACTTTATATGCTTCAATGATATTTGGGGAGTTGCCGGAAGTACTGATTCCTACCAATACGTCACCGGAGTGCCCCGTTCCACGTAGCAAACGTGCAAATATTTGCTCATAGCCATAGTCGTTGCCGACGGCAGTGAGGTATGAAGTGTTGCAGTGCAGGGCTTCGGCGTTGAGTGGAGGACGGTCGAAGTAGAACCGTCCACTGAGTTCGGCTGCTAGATGTTGTGCATCGGCTGCGCTGCCACCATTCCCGCAGAAATGTATTTTGCCGCCCTTGCGAAGCGATTCTGTTATCAGTTGGGCGGCATCATATATGCGTGTCAAGAAGTCGTCATCGGCAAGGATGGTTTGTTTAGCAGCAATGCTCTGTTCTATCGATTCGGTTATTCTGTTGTTCATAATTGTCAGTTGATGTTGTTTAGTTCCTTTCTCACTGAGTAGGTGTCTATTCTTTCATTGTCCAAGTCTTAAGGCCTTCTGTTGTAAATTCGTAGCGATGCACCATCCCTCCAAATTGGCTAAGGGCATCGGCAACAGCATGGCGCGTCAGTGTCGGGCAATAGAAGAACATAAAACCTCCTCCACCGGCACCGCTTATTTTGCCACCGGTGGCACCTGCCTGTCGTGCAGCTTCGTAGATTGCGTCGATACGTGGGTTGGTTATGCTTTTGGCCATTTGTTTCTTGTGTTTCCACCCGAAGTCGAGGATGTCGCCGATGCGGTCAATCTCGCCTTTCAGCAATACTTCTTTCATTTGGACGGCTTGTTCCTTGAGTTTGTGCATCGATTCAATACTGTCGCTCTTCTTGGCTTTGACGTTCTGTTGTTGTTCTTTGATGATGTCGGCACTGATATGGCTTGTGTCGGTATAGTAGAGTAGCAGATTGTGGCATAACTCGTCCTGATAGCGTTGGCGAACGCGCAAGGGGTTGACTATGACGTTGTCATTCTTGAATTCCATGAAATTGAATCCTCCAAATGTAGCAGCGTATTGGTCCTGTTTTCCTCCGGCCAGACCGAGGTCAACGCGTTCTATTTCGTATGCCAAGCGTGCAATATCGTATTCGCCGAGTGGTAATTTAAGCCATTCTACATACGCCCCCAGGATGCTGACCACTAGGGTTGATGAGGTTCCCATGCCACTGCCTGCAGGTACATCGACAAAAGAGGTGATGTGCATTGAAAGTGGGTGATGAGTGAATTGACGTACTATGCGGTTGTAAACTCCTTTGTGGAGGACAAAGTAGCCATCGGTATCGACTTCCATGGCGTTATCGTACGATTCTTCCAAGTGTTTGTCTGGTGCCAGGAATACCACTTTCCCATCGTCGGTCGGTTCGATGGTTGTGTATGCAAACATGTCGACGGTGGCATTCAAAATGGCACCGCCATATATGTCGGAGTACGGAGACACGTCTGTTCCACCACCGGCCAGACCAAGTCGAAGAGGGGCTTTGCTTCTAATTATCATTATATGGTGTGTTTTACTTTGTTGATAGCTTGTGTCATGTTACTCCATGCATATTTCTGTTTTTCTATGCGTACGGCTTCGGTGAAACTGTTTTCGCGTTCCTCATCGTAAAAGCGGACTATAGCATCGGCAATCTGTTGCGAGTCTGGTTCAACGACATAGCCGATTTTCTCGTCAGGTACTATCTCTGCTAGTCCGCCAACATTGGTGACTAGCATCGGTTTCTCGAAATGGAATGCAATCTGTGTCACACCGCTTTGTGTGGCCGACTTATAGGGTTGTGTCACCAAGTCACATGCTCGGAAATAACGGTTAACCTGACTGTCTGGTATGAAATCTGTGCAGAGTACCACGCTGTCGTTGATGCCAAGTTTGTTGATTTGATCAAGGTATGGCTTTGAGTCACCATAGAATTCGCCGGCAACTATAAGTTTGATACCGTGTTGTTTTATACGGGAATCAGACATGGCGTCGAGCAGTAGGTCAAGTCCTTTATAGTTGCGTATGAATCCGAAAAACAGTATATAGTGTCCCTCGCTGTCTAGACTCAGAAGTGTTCTAGCTTCTTCTTTTGAAATCAAATCACCGTAATGGTCGTAAAGTGGATGTGGGCAAAATTGGCGAGGCTTTTGTTTGTCAAAGATGTTCAAATCCTCCATGACTGAGTGCGACATGGCTACGAAAGCATCGGTCGAACGTACAAAATAACGAGAGAAAACCTTGTCTCCGGGGCGGTGTTCATGTGGTATCACATTGTCGAGGATGGAGATGATGCGAGTGTGTTGGTTGCGTCTGACACGGCGTGCTATGGTCCCAAGGCAGGGAGCCATAAATGGAAGCCAGTACTTTGTGATAAGCAAATCTGGCCGTTTTTTTGCTATTTCTCGTCCTACACTGAGCCAGTTGAAAGGGTTGATGGAGTTTACGCGGCGATGAATAACAAGTCCGGCAGGAGCCGGTTCGTCGCTGTATTGCGTCTTGCCGGGAAACAGAAGCGACGGATACTGTAAAGTGAATGTGTATATTTCCACGTCGTCGCCCTGTTGCATATATTCGTAGGCCAGTCGCTCGTTGAAGGCGCTTAAACCTCCGCGATAGGGATATGCTGTGCCTAATATTATGATTTTCATTATTATGTGATAAACTACAAAAAAAAGTATAAAATGCAAATTTACTAAAAAAACTAAAAACCATAATAAATAATGTAAAATTGAGTTAGTGATTGGTGATAATAGGAGATAAAAAATGAAGAAAAAGTTTGTTCTTTTATTTGTAGTGGCGGCTGTTTGCTCCAGTTGCACAGCACAACCGACAGAGGTGAAAAACGAAAACAACGAAACATCGGCAGTTGCAGAGAATATCAAGTCTTTTCCCGGCGGTCCTATTCAGACCGATTTTAGTGATGTGGCGGCACAGACTATAGATGCTGTCGTCCATATCAAAACAGAGATGACTAAGTTGACACCATTGTACCAATCTTTTTTCGGAATGATTATCGATGCTGGTGTACAACGCCAAAAATATGAAGCCTTTGGTTCCGGCGTGATAATATCGTCTGACGGATATATTGTTACGAACAACCATGTGGTGCAAGATGCTGAGAGGGTGACGGTCACGCTCAACAACAAAAAGGTATTGCCGGCACGGGTTGTCGGTACCGATCCTGCTACCGACCTCGCCGTCATCAAAATCAATGCCAACGGTTTACAGTCCATACCGTTCGGCAATTCTGACTTGGCGCGCATAGGTGAACCTGTCCTTGCTATCGGTAACCCGTTCAATCTTACATCGACGGTTACGGCAGGCATCATTTCAGCCAAAGCTCGTTATATGAACATTATAAAGAACCCAGGAGTTGAAAGCACTATCGAGTCGTTTATCCAGACCGATGCAGCTGTCAATAGCGGTAATTCCGGCGGCGCATTGGTGAATGCCAGAGCCGAGTTGATCGGCATCAACACCGCCATTGCCAGCGGTGACGGTTATTACACCGGCTATTCGTTTGCCATACCTTCAAATATTGCAAAAAAAGTCACAAGTGACTTGAGAACCTATGGCGTTGTGCAACGTGGCTATTTGGGAGTCAATGTCGCTGAGGTGACTAATGAGCTGGCAACCAAGAAGGGGCTCAATGAACCTCATGGTCTATATATCGCTCGTGTTATTCCGAACTGTGCCGCTGCCAAATCGGGTTTGAAAGAAGGTGACATACTATTGAAAGTCAATGGCGTTGATGTCAATTCGTATGCTTCAATGATGGAAGAGGTGGCCCTGTTCAACCCTGGTGACGAGGTGATAGTACAGTTCTTACGTGATGGTAAAGTGTACGAAGTCGCACTGACGCTTCTCAATTCCAAAGGCAATACAGATATCGTTAAAGGATAGGTCGATTAGTGAACAATGACCTGTGAATGGTGATATATAGGAAAGATTGAACCTGGACGACAAATATCGTGAGATGACTGAAACACCAGTCCCACGACTGGTGTTCAGACTTGCCGTACCATCCATGATTAGTATGGTGGTCACAGCACTATACAATGTGGTAGATGCTGCATTCATCGGTCATCTTTCAACCGAGGCAACTGCCGGCATTGGTATTTCGTTTGCCTATATGACATTCATACAAGCAATAGGTTTCTTCTTTGGACATGGGTCTGGCAATTTCATTTCAAGGGCCCTCGGTTCCAGACGATACGACGATGCCGGCATAATGGCTTCTGTCGGCTTCTTTACTCCCTTGTTTTTTGGTATCGTCGCTGCTTTGGTGGGTCTGCCATTGCTGCCGAGACTTGCGGTATTGCTTGGAGCACCAACCGATGTGGTTCCGTACGCATGCGATTATATGCGTTACATCCTCATCGCTTCGCCGTTCATGATGTCGGCATTGACGCTCAACAACCAACTGAGGCTTGAGGGGAATGCAAAGTTTGGAATGGTGGGCATAGTGAGCGGTGCGGTACTTAATATCGTTCTTGACCCCATACTGATTTTTGCACTGGACTTGGGTGTGACCGGTGCATCGTTGGCAACGGCATTCAGTCAGTTCTTTGCTTGGTGTCTGCTGTTGGCTGGCACTCGTCGGGACGATTCAGTGCATATTTCCATCTCCAATTTCCGACCGTCGTGGCGCATTTATCGGGAGATAATAGCTGGCGGGCTGCCGTCGCTTATGCGACAGGCATTCAATTGTATAGCTGCTATAATGCTCAATTATGCAGCGTCACGTTATTCTCCGACCGGACAGGATGCTTCGTCGGTAGCAGCCTTTGCCGTAGTGTCGCGTACAACGATGTTCGCTTTTTCGCTTATTCTAGGATTCACACAAGGCTTCCAACCAGTGTGCGGTTTCAACTGGGGTGCAGGTAATTATCGCCGTGTGCGGCAGTCTTATCTCTTCGCCTTCGGAGTATCGGCGGCGATGCTCACTGTTCTCTCTACATTGGGATTTGTATTTGCCCCACAAATTATAGCTCTCTTCCGTGATGAAGACCCGATACTGCTTGATATAGGCATACATGCTCTGCGATGGCAGTGCGTGGTTTTCCCGTTATGTACACTGAGTACATCAACCAATATGCTGTTTCAGAACATCCGTATGACATTTCCCGCCACATTGCTTTCCATAGGACGTCAGGGCCTCTTTTTCATACCTGCAATACTAATTCTTCCACACTTTTTTGGTTTGCAAGGTGTCGAGATGACTCAGGCCGTTGCCGATATGTGTACATTCCTTCTCTCGCTGCCTTTCGCAATAAACATTACGCGAAAACTTGGCAGAACAGAACAATCTACATCGGCATTTGCTGGCTGAGACAGTGGAAACTGCCGAGTCCCCAGATGATGTCGGTGCTGTCGATTCCGACAATTTCGCGCGTGGGAAAACACTCTTCAAGTATGTAGGCGGCTTGTGTGTCGTTGTCGCATTTGTATGTAGGAAATATCACAAGTCCGTTGCAGATGTAGAAATTGGCATACGAGGCCGGCAGTCGTTGACCGTCATAATAAACCGGTGAAGGCATCGGCAGCTCCACAATGTCAGGCTGTTTGCCATTGGCGAGCCTACACGATGACAGTATTTTCAGATTTGCTTGTAGAGGTTCGTAGTTCTCATCTTCTTTGTTTTCCTCGATGGCTGTGATTATGGTGTTCTCGTCTACAAAACGGCTGAGGTCATCGACATGACCGTCAGTGTCATCGCCAGCGATGCCGTCGCCAAGCCAGATGATATTGTCGACACCATAGTATGCAGACAAGTGTTCCTCGATTTGTGGTTTTGTAAGATTCGGGTTGCGGTTAGGGTTGAGCAGACATGACGTTGTGGTCATTAGGTCGCCTTTGCCGTTGACATCGATAGAACCTCCTTCCATGACGATATGAGGCTCAAATACAGTCATACCCATATATTCTGCGATATGTATAGGTATCTTATTGTCTAGATTGTATGGGTATTTCCCGCCCCATGCGTTATGGTTCCAGTTTACAAGTGCACGTGAGCCAGGTTGTTTCCTGTTCAGCAGAAATGCCGGACCGTGGTCACGGCACCAAGCATCGTTTGTCGGGAAACGATGGAATTCTATGTTGACCATGAAAGCACCTGCATCCTTGAGAGCCTTTCGTACATGCTCTTCCATAGCTTCATCCAAAACGTTGATATGAACAGTTTCAACCTCGGTTAGCGTTTTTATAAAGAGGTTGTATGACGGGAATATAGTCTCAATTTTCCCTGGCCAAGAGTCTTTGTTGTGTGGATAGCTAAGCCAGGTGGCTTCGTGATGTTCCCATTCGGCTGGCATATAGAATCCGCGTTCTTTAGGGGTAGGGGTGATTATCATCTGTTTTCCGGTTTAAGGTTATTAGTTTAAGGCTTTCGTATAAATGGTTGTTATTCGTCGATATAACGTCGGAGTATCGCTTCATAGCTGTCGATGCGGCGGTCACGCAGATATGGCCAGTGTCGGCGGTAGCGGTCGCTATCCCTAAGGTCCAGTTCTTCGATGTGGATGCATTCGTCGAGGTGTGGTGCCTGCCACAGGATACGCCCAAAGGCATTGGTGACGAATGAACCGCCCCAGAACTGCATGTCACCTTCGCGTCCGGTACGGTTGACGCTAACCACAGGCACTCCGTTGGCAACAGCATGGCTGCGCTGGATGGTCTGCCACGCTTGATACTGCTCGTCGTTAGTGGCCTCATCTTGGTCTACAGCCCATCCTATGGCTGTAGGAAAGAAAAGTATTTCCGCACCTTTGAGAGCAGTGATGCGTGCCGCTTCAGGATACCACTGATCCCAGCATATCAAAACGCCAATACGGGCGTATTTAGTGTGAAATACCTTATATCCCAGATCCCCGGGTGTGAAGTAGAATTTTTCGTAATAGCCTGGGTCGTCCGGAATGTGCATCTTGCGGTACTTGCCCAAGTAAGAACCGTCGGCATCGATTACAGCCGTGGTGTTATGGTACAGACCTTCGGCGCGTTTCTCGAACATCGAGCAGATGATGACCACCCCGAGTTCCTTGGCTAAAGCCATGAAATGTTGTGTCGTCTTGCCGTCAGGAATGGTTTCGGCATAGCGAAAATTGTGATAGTCTTCAACATCGCAGAAATAAAGCGATGCAAAGAGCTCTTGCAAGCAGATTATCTGTGCGCCGTCAGCTGCAAGCTGACGTACATGCTCAGTGTAACGTGTTATGTTTTGTTCTTTGTCAGGACTGCAGGCCTGCTGTACTAATCCTACTTTTACTTTGCTCATGGCTATTGTTTGTTTTTCAATGCATTGACTGAACTTTCGTGAATCATCTCTTCGTATGTGTTGAACCACAGAGGTTGATGGCAAATGATGCGCAGACCTCTGCAGTTGGCTGGAATCGGATGTTGTGGGCTATTATCGAATTCCGAAGGAGAGAATTGGTAACAGCCTCCCGCATAGCGAACTGTGTCGTTGCAGACAACCATCTCGGCCACATTGCCGCTCATGTCGAAAAGTCCCAATTCGTTTGATATGCGTTGACCCCCGACATGCAGTTCGTTACTGCTGTTGACCGTTGTCCAGGCTACAAGGTCGAGACGGTCGCTGCCTGAATAGCGGTAACCCTCGCTGAAAAGACCTCCTTTGAAGGCAAATTGCCACTGGCTCTCGGTTGGAATAGTCCATGAAAGACGCGTCGTCTCGCTAATCTTTTCGCAGAAAGAATAGGCTTCGTCGACATTGATGTTGGTTACCGGATACAGGTCTCCCTTCATGTCTGATGGGTTAAACCCCATGTACCATTCGAAGAGATCTTGTGTCACCTCGTTGCATGTAATCCAGAAGCCGTCGACAAGATAGAATGTGCCGTCTTCGCATGAAAAAATCTCCAGAGTATCACCGGTGCATATCCAGTGAGTGTCGTATCGGTAGTGGCGTGACTCCAGAGCACTCTCTTGCTCCGCCAGACAGTAAGGTTGTGCGTTGGCTGAGCATATGAGACACATTAGTGCACAACAGATAGTCAATGGCATCGATTTCATTATTCGTTGATAATAAAGAACTCCACGCGTGCTTGCAGCCCGCGTGTCTCACATATTTGTTCAAGGTTTTTGACTACCAGGTTCCCGTTCATCCAAACTCCGTCGCTTTTCATGGTGTACGGTGATTTCTCTTCAATGGATCCCGCTGACTGGTCTTTCATGTTCATTAGCTCACTGAAGGTGTTCTCCTGTGCAGGAAAGTCTATGACGCGATACTTCTCGATGCCGGCACGTTCGGCTGCTATGGCAACTGCGTCGTCAAGTCCGCCAAGAGCGTCAACAAGTCCTAACTTCAGTGCGTCGCGTCCTGTCCAAACCCTTCCGCGTGCAATACTGTCGACATAGTCGTAGTCCAATCCACGACCGGTGGCAACACGCTGTACGAAGACTTTGTAGAAATCCTCAACATTGCTTTGCATCAGCTCCAATGCTTCAGGCGAGAGAGGATGCAAGATGCTTAGGGCTGACGAATTCTTGTTGGTTTTTATGGTGTCGGAGGTGATTCCAAGGTAGCGTCTCAGTGTACCCCCTATTTCGGGCAGCGTGGCAAAAACACCAATACTGCCGGTTATTGTTGTAGGTTGAGCCAGAATGTAATCAGCGTTGCAACTAATCTCGTAGCCGGCCGATGCTGCCACGTCGCTCATCGATACTACGAGCGGTTTCTTCTCCTTGGCACGCATCACGGCATTGGTGATAATCTCGGAAGCTGTGACCATGCCGCCTGGAGAGTTGACTCGCAAGACGATAGCTTTAATATTGTCATCGTTTGCAGCATCGTTGATGGCCTTGGACAACTTGTCGGAATAGATGGCAGTATTGTAGCCGTTGCCTATATTGACATCGCCTTCGGCGTAGATAATTGCAATGCTCTCATTGGTTGAAATGTTGTTTTTCAAAGTCTTTGAGTATTTTTTAAGTTCTATGACATGAGTGGAGTTGTAGCTTGTATTCAAGGTCTCTCTAATGTCACTCTCGAAGCAGAGACGGTCGACCAGATTGTTTGCCAATGCACCATTCGGCATAACACCTCCCAGGTTGTCGGCCATTTCCTCCAACTTGTCGGGTTCTATGTCTCTAGCTTCTGAGATACGTTCTACCACATAGTCCCATATACTGTTGATATATTCGCGAAGCTGCTCTTTGTTTGCGTCGCTGAAGTGATTCATGGTGTATGTCTCGCCTGCACTTTTGTAGTTGTTGCTTTGGGGACGGATAAGGGTCATTTTTACAGCCAGTTTGTCAAGCATCTCTTTGAAAAACAGACTCTGTGCGCAGATACCTTTAAAGTCGACCATGCCTGAGGGGTTGAGGTAGATACTGTCGGCAACTGATGCTACGAAATACCCCTGTTGACTATAAGCGTCAGCATAGGCAAGAATGGGCTTCCCGCTTCCGCAAAAGTCAATCAGAGCTTCTCGTAGCTCTTCACTCTGACCCCACGAAAAAGGGAATCCGCTACCCATATATAGATATATTCCACCGATGTTGTCATCGCATGCGGCAGCTTCGATGCTCCTTATCAGGTCGTTGAATCCTACAACACAACTATGATCCATGTACGAGACTAACTCTGACGGACTGCGTTCGCACATCGGTTTGGTAAGGTCTAGTTTGAGAAATGTATTATGTAACGGCTTCATAGCATCATCGCTTTTGCTCAGCGAACTGACCAACCCCAGTACTACAGACAGTTTGAATAGCCCTACAAGGATAAGAACTATCAATGTCCCTACTCCGGAGGCTAGCATTATTTTGCCAAAAGAGACTCCTCCTTTTGTTTGATTGATATTGTCTGACATAGTTTTATAGTTATTGTATATTCCTAGTGTTTATTTAAATAATGAAATTTAAATTTATTAACGATTCAAGCTGTTTTTTATTTTTCACTGTCTGTAAAATATTATTGTTTTTTTACCGTTCCTTTCAAAAGTTTTTCAGACGCAGTTGTAAATTGTATAAAACCAAACAATAAATATTTCGTGTAATTCATGAATAGAAGATTTATATTATTTGTTGCAGCTTTAATGGTTACATCGGTAACCATGAGCCAAAATGACAGCAAGACAAAAAAGACAAACCAGAACGACCCTGACAAACAGAAAAGCGAAACTGTCGATTCTATTGACCACTTTCTCCGACTGAATCAAATCTGTAATTATATAGAAGAGAATTATGTCGAAACCCCCGATTACTTGAAAATCACGGAACATGCCGCCTCTTCGATGCTTGCCGAACTCGACCCTCACAGTACCTATATTGCAGCCAAAGATGTGCAGCGTGTAAATGAAGGACTTCAGGCCAATTTTGAAGGCGTCGGTATCGCATTCCAGATAGTTGACGACACCATTTCGGTTACAGAAGTCATCGCAGGTGGCCCCTCGGAAAAAGTGGGCGTGCAGATAGGCGACAAGTTGCTCAAAGTCGATGATACCGTCGCAACATTTAAAGGTGTCAATCAGAAATTTGTTTTCAACCATTTGCGTGGCAAACGCGGCACAGAGGTCGTACTAACTGTTAAGCGAACCGGCACAGCAGAGCCGATAGTCTTCAATATTGTCAGAGACAAAATACCAATTTATTCCGTCGAGACCTCATTCATGATTGACGACGAAGTGGGTTATATCCGTCTGGCCCGTTTTGCACGTACCTCACGTGACGAAGTGCATGATGCCATTCGTAAACTTAAAAAGTCAGGTATGAAACGTCTGGTGTTCGATTTGCGCGGTAACGGCGGCGGTTACCTCGACATCGCACATGGTGTCGCTACCGAATTCTTGAAACATGGCAGTCTCGTGGTCTATACCGAAGGCATGCGTTCGCCTCGTCGCAACTTGGCTGCAGGACGTGGTGGTGAGTTCACTGCAGGACCTCTGGTCATCCTTATCGACGAAAATTCTGCATCCGCTTCCGAAATTGTCTCAGGCGCTGTTCAAGACTGGGACCGCGGTGTCATCGTCGGCCGCCGCTCTTTCGGTAAAGGCTTGGTCCAGCGCATGTTCGAAATATATGATGGAGCACAGATACGTCTCACTACAGCACGCTACTACACTCCCTCGGGGCGTTGCATTCAAAAACCGTACGACGACGGAACCGATGCCTACCATCAAGAACTGCTTAAACGTTACGAACATCACGAAATGTCTACTGCCGACTCTATTGAATTTCCTGATTCATTACGATTCTATACAGTAAATGGACGCGTTGTATATGGCGGTGGCGGCATCATGCCCGACGTCTTTGTCCCGATGGACACTATGCGACTCTCTGACTATTATCTCTCGCTCCGCTCATCAGGCGTTTTCAATACCTTTGCTCTCAATTGGGCCGACCAGCATAGAAGCGACCCTCGTTTCGCCTCTTTTGACGATTTTATTAATAATTATGACTCGCTGTCCGTGGCTCGTGAGTTTGAAGCGTTTGCGTTGTCAAAAAATATCCGGCGCCAGGATGTTAAAGGTGAATGGGTCGCCGCATGGATGAACGATCTCGCAAAAAAACAAGTGTCGGATACCAACTATGCCATTCATGCCGACAATTATGTCGAATATATGGGAAAACTTATGAGTGACGAACACTTCGTCAGCCAACTGAAAGAAAAAGCACAGAACGAAGACCGACGAAGCCAAAGTATCAATCGGCATAGCGATGTATATATGGGTTATATCCTTAAATCAATGATAGCTCGCAATCTGTTCGGGAACGAATACTATTATCGTGTAATGAAGGATTTCGACGAAGGTCTGCTCCAAGCTATAAAAACAGTGAAAGACATTCAGCAGTGATTGGATAATGTCTTTTTTATTTCTCCATTTTTTGCGATTTCGAAGATTTCATGTATATTTGCATTTTTGTAATTAATGCTTTATTGTTTCAATTCTATTGGTTGTCAAAATGATAAAGCATTAAGTTGTGTGTCAGTATATGAAAATATCAAATAATAAAAAAGAAGAAATCAAAGTAAATGTGTCATCTGAGATAGGCCGTCTGAAGGCGGTCCTGCTACACCGCCCGGGTCCTGAGATTGAACGAATGACCCCTCAAAACGCTCATGAGGCTCTTTACAGCGATATCCTAAGCAAACATATAGTGGATAACGAATATCGCCTTTTCAGTGGCGTGTTCGAAAAATTTACAAAAGTCTTCTATGTCGATGATATACTTTCTAAACTGATGGAAGACCAGACCCTTCGCTACTCGTTGGTTTCTCAAAGCTGTCAAAACGAAGGATGTGAGTATCTAATCGATGAAATCATGCAGCATGATTCAAAAACCATTGTCGAAGAACTTATCAAAGGTTTCCCTTTTAGAAAAGGCAAGGATTTGGATTATTTCGAAAAACGACGCTACGTGCTACGACCCTTATATAATCTCTTCTTCACTCGTGACGCCTCATCGTCGGTCTATGACAAAGTGCTACTGAACTCCATGTCGTTTGATGTACGCAAACGCGAAAATCTCATTTACAAGACTATTTTTAAAGACTATTTCGGATGTGAGCTACTCAACGCTCAAGAATGGAACCCAGATGCTCGCACTGAAGGCGGCGATGTACAAATCGCTAATAGCAATACTCTTTGTATAGGTGAAGGTATCCGCACTAATCGTAATGGTATTGAATATCTGGTCGATACATTCAAGAACCAATCGTCAAACGGTCAGAAATTCAATATTATTATACAACAACTGCCTCATCATCCCGACTCCTTCATCCATCTCGATATGGTATTTACCTTCCTCGACTGTGACCGATGCATGGTCTATGAACCTATGTTGCGCAAAAGCAATGAATTCAGTGGTAAAGAAACTCTTCGAATCGAGATTTCTGATGGTGTCGCCAAATACATTCATTGCAACAATATAATTGATGCCTTGTCGCAAGCTGGAATGAATGTGGAACCGTTATTCTGCGGGGGCGACGACGAGTGGATGCAACAGCGCGAACAATGGCACAGCGGTGCCAACTTCTTCGCTCTCGCTCCAGGCAAGATTATCGGTTATCGTCGTAACTTGAATACTATTGAAACGCTCGATAAGGCTGGTTTCTCTGTCCTCAATGCCGAAGATATCGTAGACGGACGTGTCTCCATAGACGATTATCAACGCTGTGTGGTTACCTTTGCCGCCAGTGAGCTGCCACGTGCCGGCGGTGGTGCTCGTTGCATGACGATGCCCGTCAACAGGGAATTGTTGTAAATAATGAAATGAATAACCAATAATTTAATGATAAATGGATAAAACCTTAAAACAGTATCATCTGGTAAACAATATCATAGGCTGGCTGATTGGCATCATAGCCTGTGCCGTTTACATTATGACCGCTGAGGCCACCGCCTCTTGGTGGGACTGCGGCGAGTATATCGCCACTGCTTTTAAATTACAAGTGGGACATCCCCCCGGAGCACCTACCTTTCAACTCTTCGGACGTCTCTTCTCTCTTTTTACGGATCCCTACCATGCCGCCTTCGCCGTCAACGTCATGTCGGCAATGGCCAGCGGGTTGGGCATTATGTTCCTCTATTGGACTATAACTCTCCTCGGCAAGAAACTATTGTCTCACGATGAATTGGCGTTGAATAATACAAAGGTATGGGCGGTATTTGCCTCGGGCATCGTCGGAGCTCTCGCTTACACGTTCACCGACACATATTGGTTCTCCGCTGTCGAAGGTGAGGTATATGCCATGTCCTCCTTTTTCACCGCCATCGTGTTTTGGGCTATCTTGAAATGGGAAGAACAGTCCGACGACCCACATTCTATGCGGTGGCTGGTCCTCATCTGTTTCCTTGTTGGCATCGCTATTGGAGTCCACCTCCTCAACTTGTTGACTATTCCTGCTATAGTCTATGTGGTTTACTTTAAGAAATATCCAAAGACAACTCTCAAAGGCTTTCTCATCAGCGGTGTAATCTCTCTCGTCATCCTTGCTGTCGTCCTTTGGGGTGTTATACCAGGCATCGTTAACTTGTCATGCGACTTCGACGTCTTCTTTGTCAATAAGATGCACATGGGCTTCAGTACCGGAACGATAATTTACTTCTTCCTTATCGCTCTTATCGTCTTCTGGGGCTTGTGGAACAACTCGCACCTGGCTCGCCCCTCAAGAAATGTCAACATTGTTGTACTTGCAGTCTTTTTCGCAGCTCTTGTCATCGTCAAGATTGGTGTCGGTTCTTTCTCCTTCGGCTTCTTCGTAGTGCTCCTCTTGCTCGCTGTCGCGACTTGGTTTATTGTGAAAAGCAAAAATAGACCTGTCGTCAATGCTGCTATTTTGGGCTTTTTGCTCCTCGTGATTGGCTATTCCACCTTCTTCATCCTCGTGATTCGTGCCAATACTAACACACCACTCAACGAAAATGCACCTAAAGATGCCGTTGCCATGCGTGCCTACCTCGGACGTGAACAGTATGGACAGACCCCTCTCTTCACCGGTCCATACTACACCGCAGGCAATCCCATCAAGGCCGAAAATGACTATGCAAAATATATCCGTAGCAAAGACAGCGAAGGACGCGACTACTATAAAATCGCCGCTTATGCTCAGAACTATGTCTACGACGAACGACATACTGGAGTTTTCCCTCGCATGTACAGCAACGATAATTCACGTCAGCACCCACTTTACTATCGCTACTGGGCCGGCGATCCTCCAACAGGTGACAAACCTACATTCGGACAAAATTTGACTTTCTTCCATCGCTATCAGTTGGGATGGATGTATTGGCGCTACTTCATGTGGAACTTCGCAGGACGACAGAATGATATTCAAGGACACCATTTCGATGACAACACCGGAATGCAGAATGTTCATTATCCGACAGTCAACTATACCGATGGCAACTGGATCTCCGGCATCAATTATGTAGATGAGTACCGCCTCGGACCTCAGGACAACCTGCCGGATTATTTGGCCAATAACAAAGCCCGTAACAAATACTACATGCTGCCATTGCTGCTCGGTATGTTAGGCCTCATCTTCCATTGTGTCAAAAACCGTAAAGACGCCTTCGTGGTCTTTTTGATGTTCTTCATGACAGGTCTCGCTATCGCTATCTACCTTAATATGCCTCCACGACAACCGCGTGAACGTGATTACGCCTTCGTGGGCTCTTTCTATTTCTTCTCGATTTGGATTGGACTCGGCGTCTTTGCACTATACGACTGGCTTTCAAGTAAATTCGAAAAGAAAGAACGCAATATTTATATCATCGCATCGGTTGCCGCTATACTCCTCGGTCTCCTGCTCAACGGCGCGTGGTTCATCCTTACCATGATCGGTATCGTGATGCTTATTGTCAGTCTGGTGAAGATACCTAAAGTAGTAGCCTTACCTGTAGCCTTTATCTTGTCAATGTCTGTGCCTATCATCTTGGGTGCCGAAAACTGGGATGATCACGATCGCTCTCATAAAACAGCCGCTCGAGACTTCGCCCGTAACTATCTCGGACTTATGGATAAGAACGGAGTGCTTATCACCTTCGGAGACAACGATACATTCCCCCTTTGGTATGCTCAGGAAGTGGAAGGTTGCCGCACCGATGTACGCATTCTCAACTACACCCTCTCAGGTATGCACTGGTACGTGGAACAACTCTATAATAAAGTCTACGACTCGGAAGCTCTACCCTTCACTTTCTCCAAAGATATGTACGGCCTCGGTCATGAGATATTTGTTCTCAATCCAGACGGACCGCGGATGGAAGTCACCACCGCACTCCAGACAGTGATGAAAAACCGACGTCAGTATGTCCGCGGCGACCGTAGCTCAGACAGCGTCACATATTTGCCTACAAGCAAGTTCCAGATAACTCTCGACAAACCTAAACTTATCGAAGCAGGCATTATCACTCCTGCACAAGCCGACACCATCCCTGATATCATCCCCTTCGATGTCAATGTCAAACGCGGTTACTTGATGCGCAACGAGATGATGATGCTCGACTTTCTTGGCACTAACAAGTTCCAGCGGACCGTCTGCATCATGAATACAAGTTACATAGCCTCTGTATTCCCTGTTGTCGACAACTTCAGTATTGACGATGGTATGCTCTCCATGCTCGTGCCTTATCCTGTCAAGGGTGGCGGACGCTTCAACTATACTGCTCGAACAGTCGACTACTTCCTCAACGGCACTGTCAACCAAGATGGTAGCCGGCAACCTCTCCTTTGGGGTAACCTAAATAAGAATATCTATATCGACCCTGTTAGCAAGAATATGGCTGATGTGCAGCGACAGGTCTACGTCATGCTCTGCAGCCAGTTACTCCGTGAAGGCGATACTGTCAGAGCTGCTGAAATCATGAAGATGCGTGCCGACCAGTTCCCCGACAGCAACTTCTACAACGACCGCTATGCAATAACTACCATCTATGCCTATTCCGGATTGGGCGACCAGCTCAATGCCTACAGAGTTATGTGCGACATTTTCGACTACTATTATAAGAACGTACTCTATGCTAAACAGTTCCCTGCCGATAAATTCTCCGGTGTCTCGCGGATGCTCAACGATGCCTATTACTTCCTTCATCAGGTCGTAATGCTACGCAAACATACTTTGATGCGTAATCCGTTTGATGAAAGACCTTCCATTGCCCTTACCGAAGAAGGCGAACAGACTTTCGTCGCAGCCTCACCCGACAATGCCGCACGCCTGAATGTCATCGACGATTTTATCAACAGTGACACTTATACGAACGAGGTAATCCCTATGTTCGTTGGAAGCCGATGAAGAAAAAAAAACAGACAAGGAAAGTCAAGAAATTGACCATTAGTCTTTCACTGCGCGACTATGATAAGCTGACTGCTTTCGCCAGAAAGCACAAAGTCTCACGCCCACTGGCTGCTAAACGTCTTCTCAAATCTGAAATTGCTAAATTTAATATAGAAAAACAACAAAAACAATGCAAAAACCAGTTGGAACTATTCGATTCAATGCAGATTGACATCTTCAACGGTACTTCCAAAACCAAATGACACTGTTTTTTGTAATAATTAGTTCGCTGTTTGAAAAATTAATTGTAACTTTGCCTGTTTAATAGAATATTGTATTTTTGTATAAAGATATTGACAATGACTCGATTGAAAATATTTCCAATCCTCCTCGCTCTCTTTTCTTTCCTTATGATTGGTTGCTCGGCATCAGAAAAAGAAGATATCGACTCCGGTAAAATCATAATTAGCCATGTTACTGATTCTCATTCATGGCACCTCTTTGATATCAACAAAAAAGATGATAATGGACAGATCGTGGCTCATCCTGTAGCCGTCAATCTGCCTGTTATACTCCTTGACCAGGGACATCTCGTTTGTTTCTCCTCCAAACAGTTTCATCATGGACATGCTGTCTATCAAGGTAAACATCACACATACGCCCTCATCGGTGGCGGTCTGGAGAAAGAAGAAGTGATCTGCGTCGAAAAAAACAGTTCCGACAATGCTGCAATCGACAGGGAACACTTCAAAATAGGTGACGAACTCTATTCTGCTCTTCTTGACGAAGACGGCAATGTCATGAAACCTCTTGATTTCTCCATCACCAAGACAGCTGCTGCTATCCTTGTCGCTGTCACCTTGCTGATAGTTATCATTCTTTCGGCTGCCCGCCAGTACAAGAAACGTGGCCCCAAATCACCTCACGGCTTGCAGGCTCTCGTCGAAGTCTTAGTCCTTCACGTTCGTGACGATATTGTTGAACCAATCTTGGGTAAGAATACTGACCGTTTCTTGCCATATCTGCTTACCCTCTTCTTCTTTATCATTTTCTGCAATGTCCTAGGACTTATCCCTATTTTCCCGGCCGGAGCAAATATCACCGGCAATATTGCTGTTACCGCTATCCTAGCTCTGATAACTTTTTTAATCACCAATATCAACGGCAACAAACATTATTGGAAAGACATCTTCAATACCCCTGGTGTACCCGCGTGGCTTAAAGTATTCCCTCTTATGCCCGTAGTCGAAGTCGTCGGCGTATTCACCAAACCTATCGTTCTCATGATTCGACTTTTCGCCAATATGACTGCAGGCCATATCGTCATCCTCGGTTTTATAGTCATTATCTTCATCCTCTCAAACGCCCTCGGTATGGCAGTCGGTGGTGTCGTCTCTGTAGTCTCCATCGTCTTTTCTGTATTCATCAGTCTGCTCGAGTGCCTCGTGGCTTACATCCAAGCATTCGTCTTTACCATGCTCTCCGCATTGTATATCAGTATGGCAGTTGAAGAACCTGAAACCCATTAAAACCATTAAATCCATTTTAACCCCATTAATCCTATGAAATCAATTAAAGACATCAACTTCAAAGGACGCAAAGTCCTTCTCCGTGTAGATTTCAACGTACCCGTTGATGACAACAAGAACATTACCGACGACACACGTATGCGGGAGTCTATGCCCACAATCAACAAACTT
>FLNY01004378.1_pt1 | contig 48858 bp, 49 predicted proteins | sample 1140381 | NCBI WGS metagenome assembly FLNY01 (sample SAMEA3878172, study PRJEB12797) | bioreactor metagenome | biome: Moose rumen | place: Sweden | collected 2011-10
CCATTCCATGGCTGTAAAGTCGTAGAATTTTTGTAATTTTGCCGTGCATTATCACAACAATGTTTTAATGTTAGTATATTAGCCAAAGCGCGCCCCTCCAAAAGACGCTTGGCAAATATACAAAAAAGCCCCCACAAATTGCATGAATTTGCGGGGGTCATTTTTTTATCGTTACAGAGGGGTCAGTAGCAAATCGTTATCAGGGGTCAGTACCTTACAATTATCTAGGGTCCATTTTCACAAAATTCTCCAACGTCAGAATATGACCGAATCTATTTAACTCATGGAGCAGACTGTTGTCAGATATACTAAACTCTTTCTTGTAAGTATTTCATGAACTCTCAAAATATCACACTTAATTTTAGAAGGTCACCCAAAGCTCACATTCCGCATTCTATGTTCACCTCATGTTCACCAAGAAAAGAAAAAGCACTTGCGAGAAACTCGTAAGTGCTTGATTTTCACCGTGGACCAGGTAGGGCTTGAACCTACGACCTCCAGATTATGAGTCTGTTGCTCTAACCAACTGAGCTACAAGTCCTTTGTTGGTAGTCCCATCAAGATTCGAACTTGAAATGACAGAACCAAAACCTGTAGTGTTACCATTACACCATGGGACTTTATCGGTCGTGACAGATGGCTTGAAGCTGCTGTCACCGATAATCCGCTTCAGGAGAAGAGAAGTTCATAAAAACTCTTTGCCCCATCCGTCGGAGACCTAAAGCATAAGTGAAAAAACGGGGCTTAATCCGTGCTCTTCTCAAATGCGACTGCAAAGTTAGAATATTTTTGGGAAATCTCAAAAATAAAACCTGATTTTTGTCTGTTTTATTTCATTTTTTCAAATTTATTAATAAAAAAAGTCTTAAAAGGGCTTTTTTATTTGCTATATTTTCAATTAATTCATAACTTTGCGTGTTGAAACAACCCGAACATTCATTTTTGTCGAAAGGGTAGAATTCAAAGCATGACACCATGGCTAAAGAAAAACCACTGATACATAACAAACGAAGAAATAAAATCAGACTTCATCATGAGGGTAAGGAAACACTTATCGTATGTGGAGTCATTTTGGCATTGGTTATCGTAGCTTCACTCTGGCTGATTAAGGTGAAGTGGATTGCCTATCTGATTATTGCCATCCTCGCTGCGGTCTATTGCGTCATGATTAATTTCTTCCGTTGTCCTGTGAGAATGTTTCAGGGACCTACCAACAACACCGTGGTGGCGCCTGCCGACGGCAAGGTGGTGGTGATTGAGGAAGTGGATGAGCAGGAATATTTTCACGACCGCAGACTCATGGTGTCGATTTTCATGAGTCCTGTCAACGTGCATGCCAATTGGATACCTTGTGATGGCGCCATTGTGAAGGTGGGGCATCAGAAAGGTAACTTCATGGCGGCCTATCTGCCTAAAGCCAGCACAGAGAATGAGCGCTCCATGGTGGTCATCCGCACACCGAACGGTGAGGAGGTGATGGCACGTCAGATTGCCGGAGCCATGGCCCGCCGTATCGTCACATACGCTGAGGAAGGGCAGGAATGCTATATCGATGACCACATGGGATTCATCAAGTTCGGTTCGCGTGTTGATGTCTATCTGCCACTTGGAACTGATATCCACGTGAAGCTCAACCAGAAGACCGTGGGTGATGAGACTGTGATAGCCACCCTGAAATGATGCTGTTCAAAATAGTTTCCAGGATTTAACCACTCGATTTCTTTTTATGAAGAAACATATTCCCAACACCATTACATGCTGCAATCTGATTTGCGGCTGCATTGCCACGTGTGCCGGTTTCCACGGCCAGTATATGACGGCATTCCTGTTTATCATCCTCGGTGCAGTGTTTGATTTTTTCGACGGCTTTGTGGCGCGTCTGCTCGGTGTGTCAGGACCGATGGGGGTGGAGCTCGATTCGCTGGCCGATGTCATCACATTCGGACTTGCTCCGGCCTCAATGATTTTCACGCTCTTCACTCAGGTGTACTACCCGGAGGCTATTTATTCGCCTACATGGTTCAGAATCATGCCGTTCACCGCATTCCTTATGCCTGCATTCGCTGCTTTACGATTGGCGAAATTCAATATCGACGATAATCAGCACGACGGTTTTATCGGACTGCCGACGCCAGCCAATGCCATTTTCTGGTCGGCACTGATTTCGAGCAGCCATAAATATCTTACGTCTCCTATGTTCAACGCTCCGTTCCTCTTTGCGTTCATGCTGGTATTCTGCCTGCTGATGGTGAGTAATGTGCCGATGTTCAAACTGAAATTCAAAGACTTCAAATGGACGACTATCGGCAACAAGCGTAAGATTTTCTTTCTTGCTGTGGCTGTTGTGGCTCTGATTGTCGCCGCTGTCTGTGGTGCCCGGAGCGGACATGTTGTCAGATATATGTCGCGCACACTGTGTGGACTGATTGGTTTCTATATTCTTCTGTCAGTAGTGGCGATGTACCGTGACGCCCTGAAGTCATAGCATCCTATTGGCATTTATTTTGTTAATATCCAATCGTTAGAACAACAAAACAAACTGTAGCCTATGGGATGTCTCTTTGCCTTTATACTTTTCATGCTCTGCCCTTGGTTGTACTATATATGGATTACCCGAAAGTCGATTGATCGGATGAATGATATTTATAGGAAAAATCAGGAGGAAAGCCAGAGAAATAATGATACAACGCAACAGCCCGACAACGCCCGTGTGACACCATCAGGCAAGCGTCCTCATGTGTTCAAACCGGGTGAGGGCGAATATGTGGATTTCAGCGAGATGAAGGAAACCAATTAACAGATACCGCCCCTTTATATGACAGACGACGAGCGATATATGAGCGAGGCTCTCAATGAGGCCAGGAAGGCTCTGGCAAAGGATGAGGTTCCGGTTGGCGCCGTGGTGGTGGCGAAAGGACAGATTGTCGGTCGTGGTCATAACCTCACAGAGACCCTTTCCGACGTGACTGCCCATGCTGAGATGCAGGCTATCACAGCCGCAGCCGAGACTATCGGAGGGAAATACCTTGACCGGTGTACGCTTTATGTCACGGTGGAGCCTTGTGTGATGTGTGCCGGGGCTATCGGATGGGCACAGGTGGCGAGAGTGGTCTATGGCGCTCCCGATCCTAAGCGTGGATTTCAGAACTATGCCCCTAAGGCGCTCCATCCACGGTGTGAGTGTGTGGGTGGTCTGTTGGAAGAGGAGTGTGGCAAACTTATGAAGAATTTTTTCCGTAACAAACGACGTTAAATTAATCAATCATAACCCTATTGCAGCTATCATGGCTATAGCTGCGATATCTAATAAATAATAGAGAACTATGAGAAAAATGTTTATCGGGCTGTTGGCAACCTTTTCGCTGAATGTAAGTGCACAGCAGCCACTCCGTATTTCTGCGGAGCTGGAAGGAACCGGCGAGCAGGTGGTGGTGAGTGCATACGATATGCAGACAAAGAACTTCGTTTATACCGACACCCTTCAGGTGGGCGGTAGCGATTTCAGTACGAAAATAGATTTGGCAGAGCCGATGCAGGTGATGCTCACCAACTTGCGTATTGGTCGCCCGGCAGGAAGAGTGATGATTTACGGTGTTCCAGGTGAGACATGTATGCTCAGTGGCAATTGGAGCAAATATGCTTACGACGGCTCTGCTTTCTACAAGGAACTGGGCGAGATTGACAATGCTCTGGAGAATTCGCCTGAACGTCAGCGTCTTGTTGCCTTGAGTGCCAAATGTGAGGAGATGGCGAAGAACGGTGTGGATCGTGATTCTGTCGTGAGTTATTTCCAGTTGAACGCTGCCGCTGACGAGGAAGCCTATGGTGCACTTATGCTCGATTTCGTGAAGCAGCGTCCAGCCAGTGAGGCAGTCGCGACATTACTTCCCGGAATGGAACCCGAGCAGGCCTTAAAAGCGTATGAATTGCTATCCGACGGTGTGAAAAACGGCAGGATGAAGAGCCTGATTGGTCCGTTTGTGGACCGTGCCCGTGCCGAGGCTAAACGTCTTGAGGCTGAGAAGAACGTGGCCCCGGGCAAGCCGGCACCCGACTTTACTCTTAATGACATCAATGGCAAACCGCTCAGTCTCTCCGACTTACGCGGCAAATATGTGGTGATCGACTTCTGGGGAAGCTGGTGCGGATGGTGTATCAAGGGATTCCCCCAGATGAAGGAATATTATGCAAAATACAACAGCAAGATGGAGATTCTTGGCGTTGACTGCAACGACACTGACCAGAAATGGAAAGACGCAGTGGCTAAGTATGAGTTGCCGTGGAAACATGTGTATCATCCGAATGATGGCACTGTGACTGCCTCATACGCAGTGCGTGGCTATCCAACAAAAATCGTGGTGGACCCAGAGGGAAAAATCGCGAAGGTGATTGTGGGTGAGGATCCCGCTTTCTACACTTACCTGGATGAACTGTTTAAATGAAAAGTACCCCCTGACCCTCCCAAAGAGGGGAGAACGGAGAACTAAAATGTGAGTTTCTTTAATTTCTTTTTTATTTCATTAGAAACCGATAATTATATGCGAATGAAAAGATATTTGATGATGATTGCGGCAGCCGGAGCGCTGGCATGCTTCTCCTGCACAGACACAAAGAAGGAGAATACCCCTGTTGCAGAAGAGAATACAGAGGTGGAGTCTGTGTCCGCAACACCGACAACACCTGCCGAGCAGACACAGGAACCGACACAGGATGAGGGTGTGTTGCCAAATGAGGGCGATATGGCTCCTGATTTCACGCTTGAGAACCTGAATAATGAGAAAGTATCTTTGTCTTCTCTGAAGGGTAAATATGTGGTGCTTGATTTCTGGGGCACCTGGTGCGGATGGTGTGTGAAGGGTATTCCTGATATGGCCGCTTATTATCATAAATATGCTGACAAGATGGAACTGGTCAGCATCGACTGTGGAGACGACCGGGAGACATGGAAGAACTTTGTGGCAGAACATAAGATGGACTGGATCAACTTGGTTGACTCTGAAGACCAGGTGAGAGCAATGTATGGCATAGAGGGGTTCCCTACGAAACTTGTGCTCGACCCAGAGGGAACAGTCATCAAGGTGGTGCAGGGAGAGGATTCGGCGTTCTATGAGTTCCTCGACACATTATTTAAATAATTAGAAATTATTTTTTAAAATGAGGAATGAGGAATGAGGAATGGCTCTTTTGCACTTTCTTCTTTTTCCTATTCCGCCACATACCTAAGTTTATGGAGCATCAGGGCTGACGCACCGCAAGTGCCGGTGTGCTGCATATAGACAGACGGGCCACATACAGAGGCGTCGGCAGTCAGACAGACTGTGTCGGCGCCTCTGCCGGCTTTTACCGACATTTTTCCGTCTGCCAGTTCGATGCAGAGGTGAAAGCCAGTCTTGAAACAACCGGACACGATGCTTTCACTCACAGCTTCGGAGCGGCCATCTACATATCTGCGGATGGTAAACACAACGGCATGGTCGTATTCCGGGGTTCTTTCAATCCGTAGCACATAGCCGTTGAGCGTCTGTGCGTCGAATCCGATGCCGATGTCGAAGAACTGGCCGGTGGCGGAACCGAAGCCCTGTCCTGCGGTCTTGCTCGGATCGGCCCACAGGTCCAACGAAAGGGAATTGGAAGGACAGTCGGATGGTGTAAAAATCAATCGTGCTCCACGGCTGGCTGTGACCAGACCTTTGCCTATGGCGCCATCCACTCCCTCTCCGTAATACCATGGCACATGACAGGTGTCGGCTGTCCAGTCGTATTGGTCGGTATCACTTGGCTTAAAGCAGTCCATCAGCCATACGCCGGTCTCGCTCATATCACTAGCATAGGTGAGCGGTACGTCTTTGAAATCGGTCTCAAGCTCATAGCAGGCCTGAGGCTTTTTCTTATATTTGACTTCCTTATAGGCACGGCATTCATTATTCTGGCCGGCCTGGGTGTCGAGATATTTCGGTATAACGCTTACGAAGGCATCTTCTCCATACACGGCGATGCGGCTGATGTCATTCACTTCGCCTGCATGTGCCTGTCGGATGGGGATGATCTTTCCGTCATCGCGCACCTTGTACCAGGTGATGATACTGTGGTCGGTGTTGCCTTCCGGATCGGGTGGGGCAGGGTCGTCGTCCAACTGATAAACCACGTGGAGACTGTCACCATATTGCCGTATGACAGGTGTCTTCAGAAATTCGGGGGCGGGGTAGCGCTGGCCTTCCTGATGCACGCAGGCGATGGCTCGAAGACCGTCGCGCTCCACCATGATGGTGTCGTGACGTGGGCGGAACGATGCGTTCTCCTTATAATATGTGGTCTCATAAAGCGGTTCTGTCTTGTCGCCCCGTTCTCCCCATCTCAACAGTTTTGTGAAAACCTGAAGGTTCTCGCCACTGGCCGCGTAGGCTCTTGTGAGCGCCGGTTGTAGAAGTAGGTAAGCGTGGTACGGGTCGTTGCATCGTACTGTTCTCCATGGTCTGCCGGCATCAATCTCTATGGGTTTGCCGTTAAGCGTGTTTCCGGAAGCATAGCATACATAGAAGGGCTCGTCGCTGTTCGACCATTGGATGATGAGTGAGTCCGACGGTGAGTGCCAACGGGTGTTGATCATCGTCACTGGTCCGCCCGCTTTGGTGAGGTATTGCACGCCGGTCACGCGGGTGGTGATGTCGCAGTCGTAAAATACTGCGCCGGTGGCTGATGTGCTGTAGAAAGGTTTGGAACTGAAAAAATCAAATGTGCAATGGTCGTAGAAAGCGGCACCGTTGAGCGCATCGTCGGTACATTCGAAGTGGCAGTCGCTGAAGAAAGCTCTCTGTGCGCCCACGAACGGACACAGATTGAGGCGTGAGATAAACCGGCAGTTGTTCATCACCACACTGTCGGTTCCCTGACAGATGGCTAGTTGGGCCTGCACAATGGCTTTCGACCGCGCTTTCCGGTTTTTCGACGGGTCGGCAGGGTAGGTGAGGTCCACGTTGCAGAAATTGCCGAACGTGATGTTGCTGGCAACGATTTTTCGTCCTCTGAACGACATCATCGTATAGTTGCCGATGGCTCCTTGCGTTTGTCCGCGGTTTACGGCAAATACCGTGTTCTCCGCTTTGGGGTCTGTGCCGTTGATGACGAGCCGGTCAGCTTTGATTTCCACGGCAAACGGAATGCCCCCTTTACACTCCCTTACGGCCGGGTCATCAGGATTGTCGATCCAATAGACGCCTGGCGCCACCTCTATCTCCACATCGCCAGTCTCAGGGATTGCACTGAAGGCATCCTTTGCGTTGTTGAAATGTAGCGTCTTGGGATTGGATGCGGCAAGTCGCTGGTTGAGCACGATTCGGGTCTGTGCTGTCAGGTTGGCGGCTATGAGGAGGAAAGTCAGAAGGAATGATAATGTCTTTCTCATAGACTACATTTTTTGCAAAAGTAACTTAATTTTTGCAGATATGCGACGGAGTTCGGAATAATTTTCATAATTTTGCAGAACAAACGTAAAACAAACAAAAATTTTTGAATATGAAGAAGTTATTTTTTGTGATGGCTCTGATGGCGGGCCTGATTGTCGTCGCATGTAGCGACAGTAAGAAGTCAGCCGCTACTGAGCAGGGCGATGAGAATAAAGTGGAGAATGCTGAAACCGCTTCCAGTGGCACTAATGCACCGCAGCAGCCTCAGGTGGATCCGGAGGAACTGAAGGCCGTGATGGAATTGGTGAAGGCGGAGATGGTGAATATTCCGACGGATGAACTGACCATTATTCTTGATTCCACTGTGATGACTATGAAACAGGCGATGCCATTGGAAACCGGTCTTGGCATGAAGATGACCGACATCGAGTATGTGGACGGTCAGGTCACCTATTTCATTGTATGTGATGAGAAAGTGGTGGATATGGCAGAGCTGGAGGCCGACACCAAGGACATGACCATGGAAGATTTTTTCGCTCCTGAAGACACACAGGCGGCTCTTTTCCGTTTGCTTTGCAACCGCACCCAGACAAACGTTGTGTTCAAGTATGTGGGTTCTGAGTCGGGCAAAGAGCATGAGATAAAGTTTGAGAGCGAAACGTTGTAAATGGCATATAAAAGCCGGCAAAAGCGTTCGATATAAACTTTTTTGCATAAAAAAGTTTTGTAAAGTTGTGGTTTATTAGGGAATAAAGTGTAACTTTGCAAGTTGAAAGGAATAAAATACGAACAAATAACAATCATCAAGATGAAAAAGATTCAATTTATCGCATTGGTGGCCTTAATGGCAACGAGCCTCACGGTTTCTGCCCAATCCACCTCAACGTCTGTAGATAAAGGATGGTCAACATTCTGGTTCCAGTGGAGTCCGAGTAAGACGAAATCGGATATTACTGATTTCAATAAGATTTCCTTTACAGGTCTGTCGCTTGGCTACAGCCGTGCTTTTAGTGTATCACCTACTATTCCTCTCTATGCGGAGGCCGGAATCGGCGCACAGTATTCTTTCAATAAGGATACCGACCACTATGAAGATGATGGAATTTTTTATGTGACAAAGAAGCACAACGCGCTTTCTGCACGTGTGCCTGTGAACCTCATGTACAAATGGGATATCCCTTACTCTAAGTTTGCTCTCATGCCTTATTTTGGAGTGAATTTCCGCTTCAATATTCTTGCAAAAGAGAACCGTGAGAGAACAGACGTGGTGAATGGTGTTATCTTGAGTACAGAGAAAAGAAAGGCCGACTGCTTCGACGATGACGATATGGAGAAGACTTGGAGCCGTTTCCAGGCTGGTTGGGAGCTCGGATTTAAAGTTGCCTATAACAACACCTACCAGATTGGTATTGCATGGGGCAAGGATTTCAATGACTTTGCTCACAACACAAAGGCCAAATATACCAATATCACACTTGGATATATGTTCTAATCATTACCATTCAGCAAAAAAATCGGAACGTTCATCATAACGTTCCGATTTTTTTGTCTGTAATGTGCAATTATCCCTTCACTACCGCAGTGCCGAGAGCAAAGTTTTTCTCTCCGTCGCCGGTATGTTCAATCGTATCAGTCTTGGCAGAGAGGTTGTCGAGCATGTTCACGATGATGGCTTCCTGTGTGCAAGGTTTCACAGGCGACCCATATTCAAGCTCTCCATGGTGGGACAGTACAATATGGACGATGCGGTTGATCTCATCAGTTGGGATGCCTTTCTCCTCCAGTGTCTTCTGCAGTCGGTTGGCGGAGATATAGATATGTCCGAGCAGATACATGATCTGGGTCGGCTCACCTTCCTTGGTGTATTCATACACCTTACCATAGTCATGGAAGAGGATGGCGAGTATACAGCGTTCCACCTTCACCTCATACGGCAGACACGGATACAATCCCTCGAGCATGTGAAGCATCTGATAGGTGTGGTTGAGCAGTCCGCCTTTGAATGCGTGGTGCACATTCGTGGCGGCCGGGTACATGGAGTAAGGTTTGTAGAGCACTTCGGCATATTCCTTAATGGCTCCGATGAGAGCCTCATCCTTGCAATAGCCGATGAGTGTCTTGATGGTGGCATCCCATTCCTCTTTCTTGACAGGCCGCGGAAGCAGGTTGTAGAAAGGGTGGTCTTCTTTCGGCATCACTCCAGGTCGCATATCCATCTTGCGTGCCGACTTGCTTCCGGCATTATCCTGAATGTTGGTGAAGCTGACGAGCTGTCCGAATGTCGGAGCATCGGCAGGTGCAACGTCCCAGACAGTGACGGTCATCTCTTCTTCCAGGTTTTTCAGTTTCAGTTTGCAAAATGGTGAGCCGGTTCGGGTGGTGGCGTCCGACCGTCCGATTACGATGTATTCTTTGTTTACCATAATGTGACAGATTATGTAATTTTCCGTAAATTTACGTATAATTATCGAAAAAAAACATATTTTATCATAAAAACTTCATGTGGAAGCGTTTTGGACTTTTGTAAGTATCTGTAAAACAGAAAGAAATGGGAATGTCGCAAAGTTGAAAGGTACAAAAAAGTGCAATTTGCGATTTACCGATTTTGGTGCCAAAGCAAGCAGTTTTTGCATCATAAATACCGCACAAGATTTAACAATTCGTTAAGATTATTTAACAGATAAATTTTAGCCATTTTGTGATTTTGGCAACTTTGGTGAGAGGGCGACCGCCTTGTGCGCCTCAATCAGATTGCCATCAATCAGATGCGTGTATTGGAGAACGACGATAATAGAAACCTCTTAAAATGACATGAGTGGATAGACAAAAGACATAGAACGACATAAGGAAGCGTTGACTTTTTGATTCTTGCTATAGAAATTTCGCCAAAATTTTTCCCGAGAAGAGAAGAGTTGATGCTCGTGCATAAGGCGCGGGCTGAGACTTGTATCTGGGAAACGGCGTTTGGCGATGCCTCTATAGCGAATGCGGAATCAGATTCGCGCCAATTTTATGCCCTGAGATTAAGAAAGTTTAACACTTTCAGATGTCACATTTCCGCATGTATTGCGTTTATAGTAATATAAAGGACAAATATAAACGATAAAGAATAATGAACAAGCATATCATCATCACCGCATTGCTCGCAGTGCTGTTTTTTACTTCAGGCATAGCCAAGGAGAAGAAACCTATAGTGAAGAGCACACTCAGGGGCTACCCATCGGGAACTGTAGATGAATACCATTTCCATGCAGGTAATGCGGTTGTCATGGGGCGTTTCACCAATAGGACGGAACACAAATTCTCTACTTTTAATGTGACAGGAACAGACCTGTTCTCCAATCAGGATTTCGTCCGGACGATTCATGTCGAATCGGATGGTTCTTTTCTTGAACTGATTAGCCTGCCCCATTCTGGGTGGGTCTATTTTGATGGTGTTGAGATTCCACCTGCATTTATTGCTGTGGGTGACACACTGGAGATACAGGTTGACGGCTCAGTGAACGAGGCAAAGCTCTCGGGCAGTGGTGTTACTGGCGAAGTGAATAGTGTCTGGCCACGGTTGGAGAGTCAGTTTACCTCAAAAGAGACACGGACTCCATGGGAGGGGTTGGACCGCAAATTCATGCTGGAGTGGAAGAATCGGAAGGTGAAAGAACTCGATCAAATAGCGAGTGCCATCGCTTCTGATACCATCACCTTGCTAAACGGCTGCTCAAACTATGCAAAGGATGTGTTGAAGACCAGCCTGCTGGCTATGCCGCTGGAGCAAATGCTTGTGGCAATGCATCAATGGTGGTGGAGAACAAGCCGTGAGGACGGCAAGGCTAATCCTGCCTTGACGATTTCCACCGCTTCCTTCTTCGATTTCCTTTCGGCAAGACAGTCGTATCTAATGGACAACCCACTGATGGTTTTTGCTGCAGACGGTGGTGGTGTCATCAACAATATGGAATTCATTGTGCTCAATGCCTACTTGTTTCTGGCAAACGACATGCAAAGATGGAGCAAGACGACTGACTCCGATGAGCTGGGCTCTTACAAGCAGAACTTTATCCTGCCTCACGATTACGACCCAGAGCTTCATCACGAGATGCTTGCGTTTGATAAAGGGCGCTTGGTTTCTGTGGCAGACTATTATGCTATGTGCAGCGACAGCATCCGCTCGCGTTTCGGACTTAGCAATACTGGGTTTATGATGCAGCTTTGCTTGCTTCACCGTGTTCTTGACTTAGACTTCGAGGGTTCTGACGACTGGTTCCTCACTCGCAAGGCAGAAGAACTGGCAGGTGCCATCCCGCAGTTTACCGCCCCTTCTATCTGCCACCATGCCGTGGACGTTTACCGCCGCTTTGTCATCGAGCGCGAAGGAAATGCTCGCATGGATGCTTCGAATTCCACGCCGGGAGATTCGCTCTTCCAATCACTGAAGGAAAAGTATGCCGGCAACGTCATATACATGGACTTCTGGGGTATCGGCTGCGGACCTTGCCGCAGGGGGATGCTCGACCAGCGCACACTCGTTGAACAATATAAAGACGCTCCAGTCCGTTTCCTCTACATCTGCAACGAAAAAGACTCGCCCCGTGAACCGAGTGAGAAGTTCCTCATCGATAACAACATCCAGGGCGAACACATCTTCCTCTCCTCCGATGAATGGAATCTCCTCACAAACAAGTTCCAGTTCTACGCCATTCCTTTCACACTCCTTATCGACAGGAACGGTAATATTGTAGAGAAGAATGTTCCACCTACCACAGCAAAACTTGACGAACTTCTTAAGTAGAACTTTTATGTGACTATAGAGCATAAACAAGAAAACCGTCATCACCGCGCTGCTCGCCCTTGCCGCTCTGGCGGGGCAGGGACAGACATCTACCAACGTTCCTGTACTAAAAAGAACTAGCCAACCATCAATTTAACGCACTTTTTTCAACGAATAACTATTGTTTCAACGCACTTTTTCCAACGAATATTATATATTTTAACGCATTTTTTCAAGCGAATATGTCAAACAGATATCTCCTGTGGGATTCTATAGATTCTCCTCTGCGGCCATCGGGAGCCGACGGGATTCATCGGAATCATAGCCGGAGGATGCCCTAGAAGGAGTTTTGCCGAGGTAAATCGACAGGAGCGTCTGCTTGAGCGACTGCAAGGTTTGCATTCGTTTTGATGGTTTCAGCTCACATTCCCAGATGGTGATGCAGTTCCAGCCGAGAGCGTTCAGTTTGCGGATAGTCTCTTCATCGCGCTCCTTGTTTCTCGTGATTTTCTTCACCCAGAAATCCCTGTTTGTGTGTGGGATGCGGCAACAGGCGGAGTCGGAAATCGTTAACCGAGGATCGTTGGGCCGTAAATCCACATGGTGACCGTGCCAGAAGCATCCGTTGACAAAAATGCAGGTGGCATATTTTCGCATCACGAGGTCGGGGTGTCCTGGCAGTCGTGGATGGTTTAGCCTGTAGCGGAATCCCTCAGCAAACAGATAGTGCCTGACCATCAGCTCCGGACGGGTGTTTTTGGAGTGGATGGCAGCCATGTTGTGATGACGCTGTTCGGGTGTGAGTTTGTCCATAAACGATATATTCTACAATATGCATCCGCATCAGATAATCTGCGTCAAAATTACTAAAAAAATAGTGTGCTGACAAGAAAATTGTCCTTTTGTTTTTGTTTTTTTGAATGTCTTGTTGTATGTTTTTTCTATAACTTGTACTTTTTTTAATTGATTTTCATTATCTTTGCAACAAATAATTCAATATTTTTAACAATAAGGACTAATAACATTATTTTTTGACTTATGCGAGTAATTATCAAAGATGATTTTGATGGTATGTCAAAATGGGCCGCTGAATATGTGGCTAAGAGGATCAATGATGCGGAGCCAACCCCAGAAAAGCCGTTCGTGCTGGGATGTCCTACAGGAAGTTCTCCACTGGGACTCTACAAGTATCTGGTAGAAATGAATAAGAGGGGTGAGGTAAGCTTTGCGAATGTGATTACTTTCAATATGGACGAGTACGTAGGCTTGCCAGAAGACCATCCGGAGAGTTATCACAGCTTTATGTGGACCAACTTCTTCAGCCATATCGATATAAAGAAGGAGAATGTGCATATCCTCAACGGAAATGCAGAAGACCTTATCGCCGAATGTGACGCCTATGAGCAGGCTATCATCGACGCTGGAGGCATCGACCTCTTCCTTGGTGGTATCGGACCTGACGGACATATCGCTTTCAACGAGCCGTTCTCATCGCTGGGTTCGAAGACCCGTGTGAAGACCCTCGCTACCGACACCATTCATGCCAACAGCCGTTTCTTCGACAACGACTTTGACAAGGTTCCGAAGAAAGCGCTTACGGTGGGTGTGGGTACTGTGCTCGAAGCACGTGAGGTGCTGATTCTCTGTAGCGGTCACAACAAGGCACGCGCACTCAAGCATGCCATCGAACAGCCGATCAGCCACGTGTGGACCATCAGTGCCATCCAGCTCCACAAACATGCCATCATCGTATGTGATGAGGCTGCATGCGCCGAGCTGAAAGTGGGGACTTACAAATACTTCCTTGAGAAGGAGAAAGGTCAGCCACTGATCAACTGGACAGTAAGAAAAAATTATTAAAACTGATACAACAACAAAAAAAGAACGGCAATGAGCCGTTCTTTTTTGTTGTTTTACCATTCAAAACCGCAACTGTTGCAACGCCGTGGCTTTTGGCCTTCCTCCATCTCGCAACCGGCCCAGTAAATCTCACCACCTTCAGCTTCAGCAATGGAGTCCAGGGGGTCAATATAGACGCGTTCCTCTGATTCGCCAAGAGAGTCTAACCGATCTTCGTATTCATAGTAGGCTTGTAAATTCATCGGTAAACCATATATGACAATCGTTTTACCGCCACACTTCGGGCATGGAAAATCCTGATCAGCAAATTCTTCTGCCAGTTTCTCGTCTTCTGACAGCTCTGTAGTAGTCTCTTCCTCATCCTCGTCGTCATAGTCAGGACGATTGCTGCAGGTATAAAGCACACAGGCCAGTAAGATACCTATGGCCAAAAGACCTAAGGCCAAAAATGCCACTCCTCTCTTCTTTTTGTTTCTTTTTTTCATATTGCTATAGATTTAAAGGGTTAGAAAAAACTATTGAATCATCCGTTTCCTACGTTGAGGAGCGGGTGGAAATGGTTTCTCACAGTTTTTCCGCACAATGCGGGCAGTATTTATAACCTGGCTCCACTTTTCCGTTGCAGCGAGGGCAACGTCCTTTTTTCACGCGTTTGCGTGTCTCGTCGATCATCGTCACCGACACAATGCCTGTAGGAATGGCGATGATGGTGTAGCCAAGTACCATCACGATGGACGAGAGAATACGTCCGAGAGCTGTCACTGGTGCGATGTCGCCATATCCCACCGTGGTCAGTGTTACGATTGCCCAGTAGATGCTTGTCGGCAGGTCGGTGAAGGCACTGTGTGGCACATCACACTCCAACAGATATACAATCGTACCGATGATGGTTACAACGATAAACACAAACAGCAGATACACCACGATTTTTGTAAAGCTCTTCTTCAGTGACTGCAGCAAGATGATACCTTCGTTGATAAAAGTGAAGAGCCGCAGGATGCGGAATACTCTCGCAAGTCGGAACGCTCTGATAATCACCAAATAGCGAGCTCCAGGCAAGAGGAAGGACAGATAGAGCGGAAGGGTGGATATGAGGTCCACCACTCCGAAGAAACTGAAAATGTATTTCTTTGGTTTTGGAGAACAATAAATCCGGACGATGTATTCCACCGTGAAAAGAGCCGTGATAATATATTCAGATATCGTCAGTGCTGTCTTCACGTGTGGACCAGGACGAGGGGTACTTTCCCAAATGGAAATGACCACACTGATAAAGATGACAATCAGCAGGATGATATCATAGGTTTTTCCCGCTGGTGTGTCATAGCCGAAGATCACCTCATTCAGTTTCTCCTTGCTATACCATTTCTGCTTTTTTCGTGGTGCCATGGAAAACAGTTATTATCCGGCTTTAATTGCGTCTGGATACATCATGCCGGCACATATCTGGTCGGCTGTGTCTTTGTCGCAGAAATAAGCCACGATCTCATAGCTCAACTTTAGGACGGCTCCAGGACCCTTACCGAAGAAGAACTGACCATCGTGAACAACCAGTGCTCCTGTGGTCTCAGCTCCAGTGAGGTATTGCTCGAACCCCGGATAGCAGGTGGCCTTCAGTCCCTCGAGCAAACCGAGATTACCATATACCAATGGTGCCGCACAGATGGCAGCCAGCGGTTTGCCAGCCTCGTAGTGCTGCATAATCAGACCACGAAGTCCGCTGTGGTTGTCGAGATTGGTCGCTCCAGGCATGCCGCCAGGAAGATAGAGCATAGCGGCGTCGTCGAAATCCAGTTCCTCAAACAGAGCGTCAGCTACAATACCGACACCATGAGCACTGTTCACCACTTTGTCGCCAGTGATGCTGACGGTCACCAATGGGAGGGATGCCCTGCGGCATACATCTACAAACCCTAATGCTTCGATATCTTCGAAGCCTGTGGCTAAAAACACATAGATTTTATCCATCGTTATTTCTGTTTAAATTTATACGTAATTGTTCCTTTTTCTGCATTGTTGTCACTGGCGCTGAACTTTGACTTTCTGGCTGCTGCCAATGCGGAGTTACGTAGAGCTGCGGAAGTGTTGCTGCTTGCAACAGATGCAGTAGTGACATTACCTTGTGCGTTGACCACAATATTGACTACTACAGTTCCTTCACTAGTCTGGTCTGTGTAAGCAGGCTTTGGTAATGAGACAACAGTCCGTGATCCCACTTTCGCACTGTTGCTGACACCACCGGGACCGTTGACAGCTCCGCTGGCGGCATTTCCATTGGCGGAGCCCTGATTTCCGGCTCCAGTGGTCTTTCCGCTGTTGTTGGCATTGCCGTTTTTGCCGAACGACCCCATCCGGTTGTTGGCCTGGGCAGCCGCGTCAGCTTTTTTCTTTGTCAATGCGGCGGCAGCGGCTTCTTCCTCTGCTTTCTTTCTGGCAGCGGCAGCAGCCTCCTCAGCGGCTTTCTTGGCTTTGGCCGCAGCCTCTTCCTCTGCTTGCTTTTTCTTGGCGGCGGCGATGGCAGCCTCTTCCTCTGCCTTCTTCTTAGCGGCGGCAGCTGCGGCTGCGTCAGCTTTCCGTTTGGCTTCAGCGGCAGCAGCCTGCTCGGCTTTCTTCTTCTCAGCAGCAGCACGGGCATCGGCTTCTGCCTTTGCCTTTCTTGCAGCTTCTTCAGCGGCTTTCTTCGCAGCGGCATTGTCGTTCTTCGTCACCGACGGCTCGCTGTTCTGGGTGATGCTGGTTTTCTGCTTGCTTTTATTGGTGAGGTTCTCCTCTGCTTTCTTCACGGCTGGCTTGGCCTCGGTTTTTTCTGCCTGTTTCGGAGCAGTGGTGGCGGCTTGCGATTTTGACGCCACTTCCTTCTTAGCCTCTGTACCTGACGTTTTCTTTACAGGTGATGCGGCTTCCCGTGGCACAGGCCCGCTGACCTCTGTCTTCGGAGGGGTCTTCATGTCGGCTCCCGAAGCGTCTTCCTGATTGCCGGCAAGGGTTGGTGTGCCCGGACCTTCGTCAGGACCGTTTACGTCGGGATTGATCAGGCGTTGCTCTTCCGGCTGTTCAGGCTCTTCCACCTCTTCTTCCATCTCTTCCGGCTCCTCTTCCGGCACTTCCGCTAACAATACGGGTATGCCGTCGTCTTTCACCGACGGTGACACCGCTTTCATCGTAAGGAATGAGAGCAGGATGAGCAGCGCCACATGGACTCCGATGGAGATGCCTGCCGACAAGAGATTTCTGCCTTTATGTGTTTCTAATTCTTCCATAGAGCGGGTGTTGAGTCGGTTTACTCTTCTGCTGAAGCTTCAGCAGATGTTGCAGTTTTGGTTTCGGCCACCGTTTCGTCAGCTGTTTCACCGTTTTCTTCTGTCTTATCCGCATTCTTAGGCGCACGTGTGGCAAGCACCATCTTGAAGTGGTGGTCGTTCGCCACATTCAGCACATCTACGATATTCTTATAGGGTACACTCTGGTCAGCATAAAGCGATACAAAAAGGTCGGTACTGTCAGCCTGGCTTGCAGTCAGCACATCTCCGAGTTCCTCGAGGGTTACTTCCACTGCCTCCTTCCCGTCGGCAGAGGCATAGATGTGCTCCAGACTGTCTATGGTGACGTAAGCCACACCCTGCACAGTCGTCTGCTTTTTGCTTTGTGGCAGATTCACCTTCAACGCATTTGGCGACACCAGTGTGCTGGTGATCATAAAGAAGATGAGCAACAGGAAGATGATGTCGGTCATCGACGACATATTGAAAGTGGGGGTTACTTTGGTTCTTCTATGTAGTGCCATAATGGTTATTCTTCATTCATAATGTCCATGAAGGACAAAGACTTGCGTTCGAGTTCGTTCACCACACCATCCACCTTGGCCACAAGGTAGTTGTAGGCGAACAGCGCCACGATACCTACAATCAGACCACCCACGGTGGTGATCATGGCCTGATAGATACCTTCTGAAAGCATGGAAATATCGAGGTTGCCACCCGATTCAGCCATCTGCCAGAAGGCCTGAACCATACCGATTACGGTGCCGAGGAATCCGATCATCGGAGCCCCACCGGAGATGGTGGCCAGCACATGGAGCCTTTTTTCTAGGGCTGCCACTTCCAGATTACCAGTGTTCTCGATGGCTGTCTGGATTTCAGGTGCAGGCTGGCCGATGCGGCTGATGCCACGCTCGATAATGCGTGCGCCAGGGGTGTTGGTCACACGGCAGAAGTTAATGGCAGCTTTCACTTCTCCGCTCTTGATATAGTCGCGGATACGGTCCATAAACAACGGGTCGTTTTTCTCTGCTGCTCGGATAGCGATGAAACGTTCGATAAAAATGTAAATGGCGATGATTGACAGCACTCCAAGCACTATCATGATCCATCCGCCTTTCTCAAGTAATTCTAAGACACTCATTTTTATGTTAATTAAATTTGATAATCGTTGAAAAGTAAAAGATTCTAATAATATGTATGGATTTTTCTTTTTTTCTCAGCCAGCTCCCTCCCTATGGGGGAGGGCGGGGGAGAGGCTTATTTAAGGCATTCCTTATACCGCCTGATGGTCTCTTCCAGTCCGAAATAGAGGGCATCACAGATAAGGGCATGACCGATGCTCACTTCATCAATCCACGGAATCTGCTGATGGAGAAAAGCCAGATTCTCCAGACTGAGGTCGTGTCCGGCATTCACGCCAAGTCCGTTCTTACGCGCTGTGGTGGCTGCCTCCACAAATGGTTTCACAGCAGCTTCGGGATTATCTTTATAAAGCGTAGCGTAAGGCTCTGTGTATAACTCGATGCGGTCAGCGCCTATCCGTGCCGCATATTCCACCATCTCCGGGTCGGCATCTACGAAGATGCTCGTACGGATGCCGAATTCTGTAAAGTCGGCCACGATATCGGAGAGCTGGTCGAAATGAGCCTTTGTGTCCCATCCGCTGTTTGATGTGATTTGGTCAGGAGCATCCGGCACGAGGGTCACCTGTGAGGGACGTACGCTCTTCACCAGTTCCATGAAGCTCTTCTGAGGGTAGCCTTCGATATTGAATTCGGTGGTGAGTATAGGTTTGAGTGAAATCACGTCGTTGTAGCGGATATGCCGCTCGTCGGGACGGGGATGGACGGTGATACCGTCGGCTCCGTATGCCTCACAGTCCTTGGCTATCTGCAGAATATCAGGGTTGTTGCCACCACGCGCGTTTCGGATTGTGGCAACTTTATTGATATTTACGCTTAATTTGGTCATTTATCTTTTCTTAATAGGTAGATAATATAAAAAATATTGCTATATTTGCACATTCGTTGTGCTATCGCAATTAATTGATGCAAAAATAGTGATTTTTTCGCTATTTATATTAAAAAGTCTTTTTTTTTGAGGAAAAATAACATTCTGACTATGGCAGAAGCAAAAAATAAACTAAAGTTTGCACTTTTCGGTAACCTGTATCAGGAGAAAAAAGCCGTGGCGGTCCAGAAATTTTTGGCCATCGCAGAGCAGAAGAACATAGAAATCGCTATTCAGAGACAGTTTTACGACTTCCTTGTGAATAATCTCCAGATCAGTGTGCCAGAATGTGAGATTATTGAGGATGACGACTTTGAGGCTGATTTTGTGGTCTGCATGGGTGGCGACGGTACATTCCTGAATGTGGCGAGCAGGGTGGGGGCGAAAGAAATCCCTATTATAGGTTTCAACACAGGACGTCTGGGATTCCTCGCCTCTTTCTCACCCGACCACATTGAGCATACCATCGACGACGTGTGTGAGGAACGTTATCAAGTGAGAGACCATACGGTGCTGGAGGCATCTGCCGAAGGTGCTGATCTTGGTATGGTGCCGTTTGCACTCAACGAGGTGGCTGTACTCAAACATGATATCTCATCGATGATAGGAATCCACACGAATATCAACGGTGAATATCTTACCACATACCAGGCCGACGGACTGATTGTGGGCACTCCAACCGGCTCCACCGCTTATTCACTCAGTGTGGGCGGACCCATCGTGGTTCCTCAAGCAAATAATATCACCCTCACCCCTGTCGCTCCACATTCGCTCAATATGCGGCCAATCGTTCTCTGCGACTCATCAGAGGTCGAACTGAGGGTGCAGAGCCGCTCGGGCAGTTTCCTGGTGGCCATCGACGGACGTAGTAAGAGCTATCCCGACAATATCGTTCTCCGTATCCGTAAAGCCCCTTACTTCGTGAAAGTGGTCACGCCTATAAACCAGAATTTCTTCGGCACGCTTCGCAAAAAGATGATGTGGGGCGCTGACAGCAGGGGATAAATTTTCCGGCAATGAGAATCAACAAGACAAAATATCCTACTCGCACCTTGCTTGCATGGCTGTGGCGGCATCATAAGGGATGCCGGCTGCAAGCCATTATCAATGTCGTTATAGGGCTGTTGATGGTGGCAATCGGTCTGTATGGTGTGGACCTCCTCAAGCGGCTGACGGATGTGGCCACTCATGCAAAAGAGGGAAACCTCACGTTGTTAGCGGTGCTGTTCGGTCTTGTTCTGTTGGCGGAGATGCTGTTGAACATCATTCGCACATGGGTGAGAGCCGTGCTGGGGGTGCGCACACAGAACATCATGCAGCAGTCGTTTTTCTCCCGTCTGCTTCATGGCGAATGGGGTGGAATGGGAAAGATGCACAGTGGCGATGTGCTCAACCGTCTTTTTGGCGACGTTGGAGATATCGTGGCGCTCATGACTGAGGTGATTCCCACTACGGTCATCATCATCGTGCAGTTTGTGGCTTCTTTCATATATCTCTACCTGATGGATAAACAGTTAGCGCTCATCCTTGTGATTGCGGCTCCTTTCTTTATGATTCTCAGCCGGTTCTATTTCCGGCGGATGCGGCGTATCGTCAGGAAAATTAAGGACAGCAACAGCGACCTTCAGTCGATTATTCAGGAAAGCATTCAGAATAGGATGGTGGTGAAGGTGATGGAACAGTCCGGCAAGATGGTTGATAAGTTGGAAAAGCGTCAGAGCGTGTTGCGCTGGCAAATCAAAAAACGCGCGATGTTCTCCATCCTCTCAAAATCTATCGTTAATATCGGATTCTCCGGGGGATATCTGGCTGCGCTTGTCTATGGACTTTTCCAACTTTATAACCGGGAGCCGGGTATGACCGTGGGTGTTCTGATGGCTTTCACTCAGCTCATCGGGCGAATTCAACGGCCTCTATTGGATTTCGCACGTATTCTCCCTACTTTTGTAAACAGCCTCACATCGGCCGAGCGTCTGATGGAGTTGGAGGAATTGCCGATGGAGGAGGAGCGGGAACAATACCGTATGAAAGGCCTCCTGGGGGTGCGTTTGGAGAATGTCCATTTTAAATATGCGAATAAAGGACGTGATGTGCTGGAAGATTTCAGTTATGATTTCAAACCAGGTACTTTCACTGCTATTCTTGGAGAAACTGGAGCGGGAAAGACCACTGTCATCCGTATGCTGCTCTCTCTTATAAAATCAGACCGTGGAAGGGTGGTTATTTATAATGGCCATGAGCAGAGGGATGTGGATGTGTCAACCCGTTGTAATTTCTCCTATGTGCCTCAAGGTAACTCTCTTTTCAGCGGCACCATCCGCGAAAACCTGCTTTTCGGCAACCCAAATGCCACGACGGAGCAGATGAAGGAAGCGCTCCATATTGCCATGGCGGACTTCGTGTTTGAGCTTCCTCTCGGCATGGACACTGTCTGTGGCGAGGGAGGAGCCGGACTGTCTGAGGGGCAGGCACAACGTATCGCCATCGCCCGTGCCATCGTACGCCCGTCGAGCATTCTCTTGCTGGATGAGGCCACATCGGCGCTCGATATCGACACGGAGCGCAAGCTGCTCCTACGTATCAAGGAGCACTACAAGGATGCAACCGTGATTTTCGTGACCCATCGTTTGGCCATCGTGGAGTTCTCTTCCGACAACCTCAAGATGCAACGGAATCAGTGAGACTTTATATATAATTAGGAATGCTAGGAGTTTCAATGGTTTAAATAGTTTAAGTGGTTTAAATAGTTTAAAAGTAAATCTAAAGTTCAAATCTCAAAGTTCAAAGTTCAAAGTATATCATGATAGAATACGTAAATGGAAAATTAGACGCCCTCACTCCAGCCACCGCCACAGTGGAATGTCATGGGGTGGGCTATCTGTGTAATATATCGCTCAACACATTCAGCGCTATTCAAGGCAAGGAAACCGTACGCCTTTATGTCTATGAGGCTATTCGTGAAGATGCCTGGGTGCTCTTCGGATTCGCCACTCAGCAGGAACGTTCGCTTTTTCTGCAACTCATCAGCGTGAGTGGGGTGGGAGGTAACACGGCTCGTACGATTCTTTCCGCTTTCACGCCGGCTGAACTGTGCGACGTGATTCTCAATGGCAACGACAAAGTGCTCAAAACTGTGAAGGGATTGGGTGCGAAAACATCGCAACGTATCATTGTGGAGCTCAAGGACAAAGTGGCTTCATTGGGTATCGTGCCTCAGGCGGTGGATGGCGGTCAGCCGGCAACTCCGGCTGTCAACCAGGAGGTGTTTAATGATGCCACAGAGGCTCTGAAAGCGCTTGGCTATCCGCCTGCTCCAGTGGCAAAAGTGGTGAAGGCTGTCCTCAAAGACGATCCGACGGCATCGGTGGAATTAGTTATCAAACGGGCATTCAAAATGCTTTGATAATTGTCTTTATATGAATTTTTACCCTCTTCAAATCAAAAAAAATGACAACATTTTTTGTATTTCACCAACGTTTTGCTATATTTGCTTTCAAATCATAAAATAACACCGATAATTAATCATTAAAAAAATTAATATGGACTTATCAGGAAGAAGAAGAAGTACAAATGTGCAAGACCGTCGTGGTAGCAGTGGCGGCGGTGGTGGTATCGACATAGGCGATATCCTCGGTAAAATCGGTAAAAGCGGTGGCGGCAGCTCCAGTGGCGGCAGTGGTTTGCCAGGCGGTATGCTCCCATTGTCGGGATGTACAGGTGGCAGCGGAGGATGCTCCATCTTTATCATTATCATCGTGGTAGTACTGCTACTGATGATGTGTAATGGTGGTCTGGGAGGCCTATCAGATATGAGCTCTTGCTCTCAGGGAGGATTCGGTGATATCTTCACCGGTCAGGTGGAAGACCAGCAGACCGATGGAACATTCACCGGCACAGAGGAGGAAGAAGAACTCAAAGACTTCACACTCGGTGTGTTGGGTAGTACAGAGGATGTGTGGAGCCGTCAGTTCCAGCAGATGGGCAAGACCTACGAGTCTCCTACACTGGTGCTCTATTCGGGACGTATCCAGACAGGATGCGGAACCGGTTCTTCGTCAACGGGACCTTTCTATTGCTCTGCCGACAAGAAAGTGTATATCGACCTGAGTTTCTATAAGACGATGAAATCCCAACTGGGTGCTCAAGGTGACTTCGCATGGGCGTATGTGATTGCACATGAGGTGGGTCACCATGTTCAGAACGAGCTTGGAATCCTCAACAAGGCTCATGCCAAGATGAACCAGCTGAGTCAGTCGGAGGCAAATAAGGTGAGCGTTCAGATTGAGCTCCAGGCCGATTTCCTTGCAGGTCTTTGGGGACACGACGAGAATGAGCTCTTCGGCTCTCTGGAGGAAGGCGACTTGGAAGAGGCGCTTTCAACGGCCATCGTGATTGGTGACGACTATCTGCAGAAGCAGGCTGGCTACCATAATCCTCAAGGTTATACTCACGGAACTTCTGCTCAGCGTAAGAAGTGGTTCAAGAAAGGTTTCGACTCGGGTGATATCAACCAGGGTAACACTTTTGGCGTAGCTTATAACAACTTATAATACGGTTATTAATGGATCGGGCGGACAGCTCAAATCGAGTTGTCCGCCCGTAGTTTTTAAAATAAAAAAGATGAAACGATTTGCATTCAAAATGTTTCTCAAACCAGGGTTTGAGGAGGAATATGAGCGGCGTCATGCTGCGCTGTGGCCAGAACTGAAAAAACAGATAAAAGAGGCTGGTGTGAAAAATTATTCCATCTATTGGGATAAAGACACCAATATCCTCTTCGGTTATCAGGAAATAGAGGGCGAGCAGAGCTCGCAGGATATGGGAGCTGATGAAATCACACAGAAATGGTGGGCTTTTATGGCTGATATTATGGAGACCAATCCCGACAACTCTCCTGTGACCATACCAATCAGAGAAGTGTTCCATTTAGACTGATTGATTATGACTGATTTCAAACAACTCTGCGCCGACCGCTTTTCGGCACGCAAATATACTGATGAGCCTGTTTCTCAGGCTGATCTGGATTACATCATGGAATGTGTGCGGCTGGCTCCGTCGGCTGTCAACCGTCAGCCGTGGCTGTTCTTGGTTGTGAAAAGTGATGAGTCGAAGGCGAAACTCCAGCAGTGTTACAATCGCAACTGGTTTGCTACGGCTCCGCTCTATATCATCGCATGTAAAAATAAAAAGGTGGAGTGGGTGAGACCGTACGACCAGAAACCGCATGGTGATATCGACTTGGCCATCGCCATAGAGCACCTCTGCCTTGCAGCCACAGAGCGTGGGCTGGGCACTTGCTGGGTATGCAACTACGACACCAACCTCATCGCTGAGCTCTTCCCGATGGAAGAAGGTTTGGAACCGGTTGCCATCATCCCTCTCGGCCATATCGCATCTGACTGCCCTACAAAACCGAAGGAACGAAAACTATTAGAACAGATTATTTTCAAAAAGTAGAACAAATCCTATTTTTTTATCACAAGAATCGGCCCTTAATTTCTAATTTGGGTCGATTTTTTGCTATCTGAAGTTTCGGAAGTTATATCACGGACTCCTTCTTCGGATAATATGCAAAGCTATGATTTCGTACAAAGCTCGTCCGCTGTGATCCGCAAATTCGTTATTTCCATGTCAAAGGCAATGCAGTCGAAGGATTCCATGCGGAGACCACGATTCAACCTGTAGCCCGCGGCCGTTATCGTCTGTCCGCAGTGGTGCGCGCCGCTGAGTTGGAACATTCCGGCGTCCATATCTTTGCGAAGACAGGAACGGGAGATTCGGAAAAGCTTTATCATCAAGAGATTCCAGCCAAGGGCAACACGGGAGGAAATGTATGGTTCTCAGCCCTTTGTCGTTATGAAGAACGCGCTGCTGCCCAGCAAGGAGTCTATGGCCTTGACATCCATAAAGCGTCAGCCAATGGTGGCCAAGGTTATGGCTGGAACCGCACCTATCTTGAAGATATTATCATCGACGGAGATTCCACCCTCACTTATGGCATCAGCACACGTCATGACATTACCGGTTCTTATCTCTATCCAAGCAACTGGTTCTCTGCCTGTGATTTTATCCTGGAGGCCGTGGAGTAATCCGAGTGCATGAACATTGTTTTTTTAGTTAATAGTTGTACTTGATTATTTCCAAATAGTCAGGCAACGGCATGGACAGCAGGGATGCGCTCCATGCTTTTGCCTATTTTTGCTATATTATCAGAGAAATATAGTGTAACGTTTTATGTAAATAGAGCTATGAATCATCAGATTGTCATTACAATTTTCCTTTTCATGATATCATCAAATACATTCCACACATTAAAATCAAATAATCGCCTCTTATGTGGATTTTCATGTCATAAAGCTCAGCCTTTTCAATAAAGAGGCTGAGTTTTATGTTAAAAAATCTGAACGTCTGCAATAATTGCCGTTTTCCGGTGTATATACAAGTAGAAGCTCATAAAATGGAAACAGAGACAAACGAATTCATCAAAGAACTGTGCAGGAAGAATCCGGCTGCCCAACATCGGCTGCTCGCCACTTATGGACCGATGGTGTTCCGTCTGGTCATCAGAATGGTAGGGCAGCGTGAAGATGCAGAGGAAATCTATCAGGATGTGTTCGTGAAAGCACTGACAAAAATTGACACTTTTAATCCAGAGAAGGCGGAAATTGCAACATGGCTGAGCCGGATTGCTTATCATGAGGCAGTCAACCATCTGCGTCGTTCGCACAACGATCTGGTTTATATGGACGGCAATGAGTTGAGTGCAACCTGTGGGGAGATTCCCGACACGCCACGTGATGAGCAGACCGTCCAACTATTGGAGAAAGCCATGGCGCTGTTGCCACAGGCAGATCAGACGCTCCTCTCGCTTTTCTACTATGAGAACATGAGTCTGCGGGACATAGCCTATATCATTGGCTCCATCCCCTCTACAGTGGGCTCACGCTTGAGCCGCATTCGTCATAAGCTTTATCAAATCATCAAACAGACAAAGACATGAAAACCAAGGACAATATACAAATTCTCCGTGAAGACGTCAACTTGGCAGAAGCGGTGAGACGAGACACAGACCTGCTTCCCACTTTGCCGACAGATCTCAATGAACGGGTGATAAGGCAGATGGCGGCCGCTGCTGCAAATAACCAGGCTGCCCGCAAGAAAGTGTGGCTCTGTACTGCTGTCTTATCTGCTGTAGCGGCAAGTATAGTTCTGTTGCTCATGCTGAAAACACCTGCCTCGGAAGAACCGGAAAACAGTGCATCGGAGAGAAGGCCTTACGTCGCATCCGTTCCGAAGAGTAACCCTGAATCACTGAATACAACAGATTCTCTTCCTGTAGCGCCCCCTCTCGAACCCCAAGAACTAGCGAAGGAAAGAATCCGGCCTCTATTGGCTGCTGAGGATGTGCCCAAGCCGGCAGAAAGAATCATAAGTCCATCTGGAGCTCCGAAAACGAAGAAAGGTTTACGAACATCGACTGCTTTAAATAAAGAGCAAACAAAGACGATGGAGGCGCCAGCGCCAGAAGTAGCCGATCATTCGTCAGAGGAATATGCCGACACCCTGGGAAACTCCATCTTTGAATCTTCAGAGAATGTGCTGCTTGCTGTAGAGATGCTGACTGAGTGTGAAGCGGTCATCCGGCAGGAGACCCAGCGGGTGCGGAATAATCTGATAGAAGCAACTTTTGAGGTGCTGCCACCATCGAAAGAGGCAATATTGGTGAAAGAAGAGAACGGCGACCTGAACCTCATGGATACCCGCCGCCCGAGAATTATAGAACTTTAAATATTTAACACATAAATCTTTACAACAATGAAAAAGTATTTAACCGGTGCCTGTATGCTGTTTATTCCTTTAGCAGCCTTGGCACAAGAGAACATCGAAAAGATATTCAAGCAAATGCAAGAAGTTCAGAATATCAAGACTTCTGTCACGAATATCCACAACGAAAGCAACGGCATCAGTGGCGAAACAAAAATCATCGATTTCATCTTGTCGCAACAAGAATGGGGAATCTGTGACAATATCAGAGAAGCTTTTGAGAAAGAAAGCGGCAAGCCCTATATGGAATGGTCGTGCTATGACCCTATCAGCTCAGACAACACACGGTCGTTGTGGAGAATTCAGAGGGGAATAGGCGATGACATCATCATCGGCGAAAAGAAAAATTCCAGTTTCGTGATTATGTGCTTTAACGACCCTTCTAACAGTGATTGCCGGACTGTCTATTCCGCAGAGTGGTGGAAAATGAGTGACCCAAACTATCGCCAGGGTCGTCTGGTGTATAGCTATGGAGAGAAACCAAAAACGCAGAAGGAAACGACATTCAGCATCAACAAGCATCTCATCAAGAATGGGGATAACGAAAAGTCTTTTTTTGAAGGTTTTGATTCCTTATTTACCATAGGATATCATGTTCATGCGGATAGCATCTTAAAAAGATTTAGAAATGATGCGGATAGTATCACTAAAAATGGTAAATATACCATAACTTTCCATGATAATCCCGATGACGATTGGAGCCGCTTTGATGACCACTTTAATATTGATGACATTTTGACCCGTCACAATAATTCGGCTTCTTCTACTTTGTTTGACAACGAATTTTCAGAATGGATGAACGGTGCTTCCAAAAAGATGAGCAAACTTACTCCTTCTGAATGGATGCGATTTTTCGGTCTGCTTACCGAACAGATGGAGTCAAATCCGGATCAGAGGCGTAATCTCATCGTGTCGTCGGGGCTTGTGCTCGACCTCTGCAAAAATGTACCCTCCAAACTGGGTGAGGAGGAGCGGGCGATATGCAGTTCACGTTTGCTAAAGTTAGGCAACCTTGTCAAGAAAAAGAATGAATATGCACATGATATCCTTATGCTTTGTTACAGTTTACTTGAAAAGTGATATCCCCCATTCAACTGTTATGTTACAATAGCTAGTTACTAGGAAGTCCCGCCTTGTCGTGATGACAGGGTGGGGCTATGCAAATTTATTTGGATAAACTTTTCGTCTTTTTTGCGTTCTTTTTCTCTTGTTTCTGTGCTTTCTTCTCGGCCTTTTTTACCTTCTTGGCATCTTTCTTCCCGGCCTTCTGCTCTTTCTCTAGCTCTTTCTTCATCCGTTCGAACGTCATCACCGGGAAATTGAAGCTGATATCGGGATACGGCTCGTCTTTTAAAGCAAAATGCCACCACTCGCTCTTGGCAATCACAAAACCATGACGCTCCATCGTTTCCCGCAACAACTGGCGGTTGGCAAGCTGTTTCGATGTCAGGCTTTCCGTGTGGTCGGAGTGAGAGATGGGGCTGAAATAGTCGAAATGGCCGCCCATATCAAGTTCCTCTCCCTCTTTTTCGCAAAGTGTGATGTCAACTGTGCTTCCATGACAGTGCTTTGAACGGGAGGATATGTAGCCTTCTTTGAACAGAATCCGTTTGTCGATATCAGGATAGAACTCATTCTTCATCTTCTGATCTTCCATGTCGCCTACCCAGCGGCGGAAAAACTGGACGGCGTCGTCGGGACGGTAAGCGTCGAATATCTTCAGACGGTAACCTTTCGGACGCAATTCGTCTGCTACGGTCTTCAACGCATCGGAGGCTTCTTTCGTGAGCAAAGCCACCGGATCCACATAACCGTCAATCGGTTTGCCCACAAAGTTATGGTCGGTCTGATAGCGGATTTCCTCTATCAAATCGGGTATGACCTTTTTCAGTTCCACGAAATGGCGCATGGCAAAGCGTTTGTCGGAAATCTCAATCGAGTCACTGTCCGACAACTCACGGGTGGCGACGATGCAGATGGAGTCGAGTGTGAACGACAAGGTGTCGTCCTCCACGATCAGCGTCGTATCGATGGTGCCGTCGGGCTGACGGCGGTATTCCATCCTCCTCACTCTCCTCACTTTCTTCACCCGTGGCTTGCGTTCATCTTCACCGCATGAGTCACACGATGAGAAGAACACAGACAAACAGCCCACCAAGAGCACAGTCAGAAGAATGAATATGTTTCTGATTTGATTCACGAAACTTGTATTTTTGTCTTACGGATGAACCGTTGTAGAAAGAGGATACCCGCAGTTGTCAGTCCGAACGGGAAACCGAACCAGATGCCCTGGGCACCGTAACCCAGTATGAAAGCGAACAGATAGCTTATAGGCACGGATACCAGCAGATAGGCGATGGCGGCACACCACATCAGTGGCTTTACGTCCTCAATGGCTCGCAGAGAGTTGGCAAACAGCACCTGAGTGGTGTCGCCCAGCTGATAAATCATGAATGGCAGGAGCAACGTCATGCATACACTCACCACTTCAGCACTGGTGGTGAAGCAGTAGCAAAGCGGCTCGAAGAACAAGGCAATGCCTCCACTGAGAATGATGGCAGCCACAATCGTCATCCCGTAGGCGGTAAATGCAATGCGACGGACCTCGCTGTGTTCGCCCCGTCCCCTGAAATGACTTATCCTTACAGCCGCTGCCGCTCCAATTCCATAATAGAAGAGGAAACATAGTGAGCCAATCGTACCCATCACCTGATGGGAAGCCAAAGCACTCACGCCGATCCATCCCATCATCACAGCACAGATGTTAAAAGAAGCGGATTCCAACGACATCTGGATACTGATGGGAAAACCTAACAGGCTGATATGGAGAAATCCCTTTTTCGTGATGGGTTTTGAAAAGCCTGGGCGGAACAGGTCGTAGCGTTTCGACCTCTTAATGAGAAGCCATATCATCAGCAGCATCAGAATGCGTGACATGAGGGTGGCAATCCCTGCTCCGTTCAGTCCCATAGGGGCTACTACATAGCAGGTGAATGGAATGCCGAATCCATAAATCAGAAAATAGTTGCCAATGATATTCAGCACGTTACCCAAAAGCATGATATACATAGGATTCTTTGTGTCACCTACACCGTCGCAGAACTGCTTCATGCTGTTGAAGGCAGAAAGGAACGGTAACGACAGCAATATCTGGATGAAATAAGGCCGGATAAGCGGTATCAGTTCTGCTGGCTGACCAAGATGATCAATATTGAGATAAAGCACCAGCATCAATAGCATCAGCAACCCGCAAACGGAGAGATTCGACAGCAGACTCTCTTTCAGCGAACGGCTGCAGACATCATATTGCTTGCGGCCGAAGTTGGCTCCCACAACAGGGGTGGTGCCGTAGGAGAACCCAAGCAGAAAATAGACGGCCAGATAGAACACGTTGTTCACAAAGCCTGAGGCGGAGAGCTCTGGTGTGCCGTAATGGCCTACCATAATCGTGTCGGCAAAGCCCTGGGCTATCGTGCCCAACTGACCAATGATGATAGGGACTCCCAGCGCAATCAGCGCCCTCACATGTCCTGGCTGTCCTTCTTGTGTGTCCAAAGTAATCCTAAAGTTCAAAGTTCAAATCTCAAATCTCAAAGTTAAAAGTGTCATCCGTTTCCTTTCTCATCCAGATAAGAATCCTTGAATCCGAGGAAATACAGCACACCGTCGATGCCGATGGTGTTGATGGACTGCTGTGCATTTGCCACCACGCGTGGTTTGGCGTGGAAAGCGATACCCAGACCCGATTCCGACAGCATCGGCAGGTCGTTCGCTCCATCACCGACTGCGATAGTCTGTTTGATATCTACCTTTTCCACTTGGGCTATCAGTTTCAGCAGTTCAGCCTTCCTGCGTCCGTCAACAATCTCGCCTACATAATGTCCGGTCAGCTTTCCGTTCTCGTCAATCTCCAGCTCGTTGGCATATACGTAGTCAATGCCATAACGGTCCTGCAGATATTTTCCGAAATAGGTGAAACCACCGGAGAGTATGGCAATTTTGTAGCCATAACGTTTCAATACATACATCAGGCGGTCAACGCCCTCTGTAATCGGCAGGCTCTCTGCTATCTCACGCATCACACTCACGTCCAGACCTTTCAGCAACGCAACACGTTCCGTAAAACTCTCTTTGAAATCAATCTCACCACGCATGGCACGCTCGGTGATGGCTTTCACCTGGTCGCCCACTCCCGCACGGATGGCCAGTTCGTCTATCACTTCGGTCTGAATCAGCGTGGAGTCCATATCAAAACAGATCAGGCGGCGCATACGGCGGAACATATCATCGTGCTGGAACGAGAAGTCCATACCCATCTCGCTTGACAAACGCATCAGCTCGGCCTGCATCTCATTGCGGTCATCGGGATTGCCACGGAGCGAGAACTCGATACATTTGCGAGTGTGGTTCTTCTCCGGGTTCCGCATCGACTGACGGCCGGTGAGTCGGCGGATGGAGTCGATGTTCAGCCCGTGTTTGGCTATCACCCTAGTTGCTGCCTCAATCTGAAGGGCAGAGAGATGACGTCCCAACACAGTGAGAATCCAGCGGTTTTTACCCTGACGGCTCACCCATTCCTCATATTCGTCGTCGGAGATTGGGGAGAATCCGATGTTTACACCCAATTCGGTGGCTTTAAACAACAGCTCTTTCATCACCTGACCCGAATGAGCCTCATCGATTCGGATAAGGATACCGAGGGAGAGGGTGTTGTGGATATCGGCCTGGCCAATATCCAGAATATGGGCGTTGTAACGTGCGAGAATCTCCATGGCTGACGCAGTCAGTCCCGGACGGTCCTGTCCGGTGATTCTGACGAGTATCTGTTCTTTTTTGATGTCCATAGATATGATATGCAATTATTTGAATAATTCATTGAGTAAACACTTCATTGCCTCACTGGCAGCGTCTTTTTCTTCTGATTTATCATGTAAAGCCCGTAAATCAGCAGCAGTGTGCCCAGCAAAACCCAGGGTGTGACGGTCTCGTCAATCAGCCACCATGCAAACAGGATTGTGGACGGTGAGTTCAGATAGATATAGTTTGTCGTGATCACTACGCCCAACTTGTTGATTGCCCAGTTCCAAAGCAGAAAACATGCGACAGAGGAAATCACACTCAGATAAACCAGATTTAGCACTACGTCGGTACGAACCAGCAGACTTAACGAAGGCATGCCCGGGTCTATGATAAAATAAGGAAGGATGGTCAGAACACCATAGAAGAACACTTTACGTGTGATAAACAGAGAGTCGTATTGCTTACTCATTTTCACCATAATCAGAGAATAGACCACCCAGCTCATGCAAGCTACGAAGGCCAGCAGGTCGCCTTTCGGTGATAGGTGTAGCATAAAACGGCCGTTCAATACCACGATAGCCATGCCTACAAGTGATAATACTGTTCCGGTCATCTGATGCGCACTGATACGCTCAGATTTATAGACAAATCCAACCAGTAATGCTGTGAACAGGGGACAGGCGTTCACGATGATGGAGGTGTTGATGGCTGATGTATAGTTCATGGCTGAATTCTCTGCCAGAAAATACAGCGAACCTCCTGTGATGCCCAATCCCACCATCTTCAGTTCGTCTGTCCAGTTGCGGGCAAACCAACGGTGAGATTTCTTAAAGACCGAATAGGTTAGTAAAACCACGTATGAGATAGCGAATCTCAACAGGAATATCTGGGCTGCGGTAAGCCCGGCATTCAGTAGTATCTTCGTGAAGACAAAGGATGACCCCCATACCATCACGACGAAAAAGAGCGCCAGATGAGGCACAATATATGAGTAGTTCTTCATTTTCGGTTTTTTTATGTTCTCCACAGGACAACGATTGACATACCGTCAAAGGAGTCCTTGAAGGGACGGGTCACCACCAGCGTGTGTGCTTGTTCAGCGGTTTGGCTGTCTTCGACCGGCGCAACTCAACGCCGATGTCGGATATTCCCTTGAGAACAGGGTCCTTCATGTTGTGTGTAATGATTATTTTATAGCGGGTATTGGCTTTCAGGTGAATTGTACCGCATTCGGTGCCGGTCTCCATAAACAGCATGCCTTCGCCTTTCTTCTTGTCTTTCTTGCTAAAAAGAGAGAACGAAATGGCATGAGTGAGGCTTTGTGTCACAGCAGCAAGGCTGTCGGCTCTGCGTGCTTCCCTTAGCATCGCTGCTTCTTTTTCACGACGGATGGAATCAAGAGCGTCAGAGTCATTCAGGAGGGAGTCTGTCTGCTGTCCTTCAGCAAGCAACATCCCGTTTGCTTCCTCCATCTTGCGTTTGGCTTTCTGTATGGAATCTTTTCGGAGTGAGTCGAGGCGTTCGGCTCTCAGCAGCGAGTCGGGATTGGAATGGAACATAGAATCGCGCTCTGCCATCTTCTTTGATTTGAAGTGTTCCGCCATCTCTTTGGCATGTAGCAGAGAATCCTGAATCTGTATGAGCGAGTCTATCCGGCTGTCGTTCTGACGGATCGGCAGACTGTTGATAATGTTGGTTGTGTCCTGCTCAGCCAGAAATGCCACAATCTGGAGATTCTGGTATGGATAGAGATTGGTGTATCTCACCGACAGATTCAGCTCCAGATCAGCAGGGGTCTCAAACAAAGGCAGGTTGAAAACAATGCTGTCGCCTTGCTTCCAGCCGTTATCGTTCAGACCGATATAGTGGTGATATACCACGTCAGAGGTGGAGTCTATCCGCATGGTGGTATAGTCGTTGCCGAAATCCGACAGGCAACCGGTGCATGATGTCCACATCACAACATGCAGGAGGCAGGCTATCAGGGGAATGAATCTATGTGATTTCAATAACGGCATTTCTGGCACTGTTGAGCAAATTAGTTGTTACCCGTGCTGTTTCTCACGTTGTTCGGACGCTGACGGTTACCTCTTGGCTTGCTGTGAGGTTTTCTGTTTTCACGGCTGTTGTTCTGTGCCTTATGGTCCATTTGCTGTTTGCGCGCCTGATTTGCTTGCTGAGGAGGAGTCTGAGCCGGTTTTGCGGATGACTGTTGTTTGGATTCTGCATCGTGGCGGGCTGGTTTCACACTTTTCTTGTTGCGTTTCTTGTTTCTGTCGAAGCGGGTGATCATATCCTGGTCGAGCAAGTCTTTTGATTCCACAACCACAGGCTCACCGTCTTCGGTCAGTGCCATTGGTTTCAGACCCTGACGATTCATCTCAATCACCTCAAAAGCACGGTGTGCAGTGATGGTGCGCTCATTGGCAAGCAGATGCTTGTCTGTGGAGTAGGTGATGGTATGTGCCAGAATATCAGCCTTGAAGAAATGATATTCGTTGTCCTGCGTGTAAAGCGTGATCTCTTTGGAAGGCAATTGCTTGAGCGACTCAACATATTGGTCCACCTCATAGTTCAGACAGCATTTCAGTTTGGCACACTGACCTGCCAGTTTCTGTGGATTGAGCGACACATCCTGAAAGCGGGCGGCACTGGTGGACACGCTCACGAAATTGGTCATCCATGTGGAGCAGCAGAGCTCGCGGCCGCAAGGACCGATGCCACCGATGCGGCCAGCCTCCTGACGTGCACCGATCTGCTTCATCTCAATCCTCACCCTGAAACGTTCGGCCAGCACCTTGATCAGCTGGCGGAAGTCCACGCGCTCATCGGCTATGTAGTAGAAAATGGCCTTGTTGCCGTCACCCTGATATTCCACGTCGCCAATCTTCATTTCCAGACCCAGGTCCTTGGCTATCTGACGGGATTCAATCATGGTGTCATGTTCGTGGGCTTTGCTCTCACGGTATTTGTCCATATCCACATTACGGGCCTTGCGGTAAATCCGTTTGAACTCCACATTCGGTTTCAGGTTGGCTTTCTTCATCTGAAGTGCTACCAGTCGGCCGGTCATTGTCACTGTGCCTATATCGTGGCCCGGATTGGCTTCCACTGCCACGATGTCGCCCTTCGCCAAATCCAGATGGTTGCTGTTGAGATAATAACCTTTTCTCGGTGGCTTAAACATCACCTCCACCATCTCGTCGGCGTCTGCATTATCTGGCAGGTCGGCTAACCAGTCGTAGGAATTCAGCTTGTCGGTGTGGGGATTGCAACTGCAGGCACACAACTGTATGTTGCTGTTGTTGCCGTTGGCAAATTCTCGATCCATCGGCTTCTGATTTATATCGTTTCCTTTTCTTTCCATTATGTTATTTATAATTTAGTTCTAAAAATGCACTTCTAATGATTTTCCCACTCTAAACTCTAAACTCTAAACTCTCACCTCTTACCTCTCACCTCTCACCTATACTCATCTGTTCTTTATCAGCACAATCATTTTCAATGAGAAATCGAAGAATACAATCTTTGGATTGGCATTCTGAGCGATATCGCGTTCGCATAGGGCAAGCTCATTCATGATGCCGATTACATTGTTCTCATTGATGAAAGGTGCAAACTTCACTGCAAAATCCGATTCTGCCTCACTCATGTAGTTGAGCTTGGACTGATGGAAGTTGTAGATGAAATTTTCTCTGATCATGTGCTGACAGTAGGCAAGGAATTTCTTCTGACGCTCACGTCCCAAAGATGCCACTTCCTCACTCCAGAGTTTCATCTCTTTCACTTTCCTCATATACGACAGACGCATCAACTGTACGAACAAGTCGAAAAACATCTTGTTGTCGTCGTCGTCGGTAATCAGACGCAATGCCGTCGACAGACTGCCTTGTGCTGAATGGGCTATCCTGCGGGCGGGTTCTGCGAGCAAACCCCGATGGTGAACCAGGTCTTCGGCAATCTCTTCTTCTGAGAGCGGTGGCAGAGGAATCTCCTGCACGCGGCTACGTATCGTCTGCAGCAACTGCTCGGGATGTTCGCTCACCAGAATGAAAACGGTCTTTTCCGGCGGCTCCTCCAACAGTTTGAGAATTTTGTTGGCACAGGTCTCATTCATCTTCTCCGGAAGCCAGATGACGCACACTTTGAACCCGCCCTGACTGGCTGCCAGCGAGAGTTTGCCGAAGATGGCATCGCTCTCTGTGCCATAGATTTCCAGCTGCTGGTTTTCTGCACCGCAAGCCTCCATCCAGTCGGCATAGGTGAAATAAGGATGGTCGAGCAGCAGCTTACGCCATTCATTGATGAAATCATCACAATAAGTGATTTTCGGACTGGCGTATTTCTTGTAGATTGGGAAGATGAAGTGGAGGTCGGGATGCTGCAGCTTCTCTGACATCAGGCATGAGCGGCACCGTCCGCACGGGCGCTCATTGCTTTGTGGCTCGGGTTCTGGCTCTTCCATGCCGAACAGTCCCATCATCGGAGCCGGTTCGGGTGCTGGAGCTCCTTGGCAAAGCAATTGCCGGGCAAGGGCAATAGCCAATGGCATACCCCCGTTTCCCTCGATGCCACTCAGCATGAGTGCATGAGGAATCTTGCCGGATTCTGCCATCTCTTGCAGACGGCTTTTCACAGCTTCTTGTCCGATAATGTCAGTATATTTCATAAACTCTTTTGTTACAATTGATTTGAGATGAGGGCGTTACCACAACTGTTGGGCAATCTGACGGATGCTGTCGACTGCCGACATGGTGTAGAAATGGATACCGGGCGCTCCAAAGTCAATCAGTTCCTTGCATTGGGCAACCCCCCATTCGATACCAAGTGACTTCACGTCGTCGTCGGTCTTGCACCGGGCTGCCTCGTCGGCCAGTTCTTTCGGTATATCGAGATGGAAGGTCTTCGGTATCTGGCTGATCTGACTGAGTTTGGTCATCGGTTTCAACCCTGGTATTATCGGGATAGTGATGCCGGCTTTCCTGGCACGTTCCACAAACGAGAAGAACTTCCGGTTGTCGAAAAACATCTGGGTGATGGCATATTTTGCTCCCAGATCCTGTTTCTTTCTCAAAAAGCGGAGGTCGCTGTCAGGATTGGGCGACTCCTCGTGTTTCTCAGGATAGCAGGCCACTCCATAAGTGAAAGGAGTTCCAACTTCTTTGATGGGAGAGCCGTCGATGAATTTCCCTTCATTGAAAGCGTTGATCTGTCGCAGAAGGTCGGTGGTATGGCTGTGTCCGCCTCTCACTGGCTGGAAACGTGACTCGTCCTTGGCTTTGTCACCCCGGAGGGCAAGTATCTCGTTGATTCCGAGAAACTGAAGGTCGAGCAGCATATATTCTGTGTCTTCTTTGGTGAAGCCGCTGCATACCACGTGAGGCACCACCTTGATGTCGTATTTGTTCATGATGGCACTCGCTACGGCAATCGTTCCGGGACGGCGGCGCAGACGTTTGCGCAAAAACGTGCCGTCTTCCTGCTCATCATAGACATATTCGCTGCGGTGAGTGGTGATGTTGATATAGCGGGGATTAAACTCCTTCAGTGTGTCGATGGTGCGGAACAGACTTGCCGTTCCTGTCCCCTTCAACGGTGGAAGTACCTCGAAAGAGAATCCTGTATCTGTGTTGGTTTTGTTCTGCATCATCATCGTATAATTTGCTAAGTTACGAAAAAAACTTGATATGCTATGTCTGTTTTCTTGAAAAAGTCATCACAGTGGAGTGGATACAATTTCCTTATCCTCAAGCGTGAGCCGTACGGTGTCAGCTTTCTCTTTGTAGAGCCATGTGGGAAGGCTTACGTAGATTTTCTGGGTGTACGACTCCATGTCATTGGCCGGTTGAAGGTGAAAGAGCGACACATAGGCTGTTTTTGTACCGTCGGCATGAGTTGTCAGACTGTCTTCGACGAAACCAAACTGATGCGAGCCTTTACCCGTGGTCTTATAACTGATCATGGCATTGATGTAGCGGTCTGTCACCCAGCTGCTGATTACCTTGAACGCAGCTGAAGTCTGTCCTTCCAGCCGACTGGCGGGAATCGGATAGTTGGATGTTACCACTCCAATGGTGTAGGGCGTCACATGGCTGTTGTCTTCGTCCACCACATAAGAGCAAACACAGCGGAGGGTCGTATCCGCTGTCGTTGTGGAGATACTGCGGCTAAGGCCATAAGTCGTCCCGTTGTCGAGCCGGATGCTGCTCACCTTCTTGGCTGCATCCGTATAAGCCTCCACAAGCTCTGTATGGAGGTCGGGATATTTCTTGTCACCTTCGTCGTCGGAACAGGAAAACAAGACAAGCGTGATTACAGCTAATATATTTAAAACCAGAAGTCTTCGCATGGTTTACAGTGCATTTGCCTGATTGATGGCCGGGTTGGCATACATTGTAAGAATCCGTTCTCTGAGATAAGCATAGTCGGCATTCTCTATCTTTATCTGTTGCAGGCGGCTGTCGAGATATTGCTCAAACTGCGACTTCTCTTCCGGGGTGTAATGACTTTCGAACCGATTGTTTCCGCTCAGCAGGTCGGCTGCCACATAGTTGCATGGATAAAGACGGTAATTGCGGTGAATTTCCTGGTCGATATGTTCTGTCACAGCCTTGAAATAGTCGTTCTTAGGCATGTCGGAAGGAAGGGTGTCGAGCCAGTCGTTGATGCACGGTGCCGCCTGATAGTGGATGTGCCCCTTGTAACCGAAGATGCCGGTACGCATGTTGTCGAGGTCATCCTGAGGACTTTTCCTGAAACCCTCAATATCGCGTTTGTGCTGGAATTCCTCTGCTTTCAGGTAGTCGCATGGGTCGAATTCATAACTGATACTCAGCGGCACAATATTGAGTTCACGCAGGTCTCCTCCCATCGACATCATCTTCAGCACACTCTCCTGAGTGCGGTCGTCTGAATCTTTGGCACGGCCTTCACGTTGGGCTATCCACAGGTTCTCATGCTTGTCGTTGATGGCAAAGTGCATATATTTCGACAATTTGGCGGAAGCCAGCAACATCTGACGCATGTTCAGCGAGCGCTGCACGATGAAGGATTTGTTCACCCTCACCAAGTCTTTGATCCAAGGACGGATGAGCAGGTTGTCGCCGATGGCAATCTCCACGGTGTTGAATCCGCTGTCAATCAGGGAATAGTCGAGCAGTGCGGAATCGAGCACGATGTCGCGGTGGTTGCTGATGAACGTGTAGTGTTTGCCGGTGTCGAGGATGGAGTAGTCGCTGGTCAGCCCCTTGCTGGCTGTTGCCAACAACTGATCGAGCATCGGCTTCACCATTTTCAACTGAAATTCCTCGCTGCTCTTGCACGACAGCATCTGCTGGGCAAGCATCTCCTGAGGTACATTCTTGAATACCACCTGTAACGCACCCTTGAATTCGGGGTCGCTCAGCAGTTGGCGGAATATCTCCGGCAACTCCTCTGCCAAAAACGGCCGTATATCGTCAAAATCATGTATCGTCATAACGTCAGTAGTTGTTCAATGTTGAAGATTGAAAGTTCAAAGTTTCTGGCTGATAATTTCTGTGAGCACCTCGGTCATGTCAAGTCCGGCTGCAGCCACTTGCTGAGGTATGAACGATGTTGGTGTCATGCCTGGTGTGGCATTGATCTCAAGCAGACTGATCACGTTGGTGGTGCTTCCGTCAGCGTTCTCCTTCGGTGTGATGAAATAATCCACACGCATGATGCCCGAACCTCCGAGGATGTCGTAGATATGAGAAGTGAGGCTCTGCACACGGCGGGTCGTGTCGTCGTCCAGACGGGCAGGTGTGATTTCTTCCACCTCACCGTTGTATTTGGCGTTGTAGTCGAAGAATTCGTTGTGACTTACAATCTCAGTGATTGGCAGCACGCATATACTGCCGTCTTTCCTGCGGTAAACACCGTTCGACACTTCCATGCCGCGCATCTCACGCTCAACCAACACTTCATCCCATTCACCGAACGCCTTCTTGATGGCAGGTTCTATATCTTCCACTTTGCGACATTTTGTCACACCGAAACTCGAACCGCCTCCATTAGGCTTCACAAAACAAGGCAATCCCACCTGTTCCACGATGGCTTCGGGCGTGTAATGATGGTTAGCTCTGATAAGCACGGAATCTGATACCTTCACACCGAATCCTTTCAGATACTGGTTCAGACAGAACTTGTTGAATGTCATCGCTGCCACCAGCAGGTTGCAGGTGGAGTAGGGTATGTGCAGCAATTCAAAATAGCCTTGTAGAATACCATCCTCGCCTGGAGTGCCATGGATGGTGATGTAGGCATAGTCGGGCTTGATGCGATGACCGCCAACCTCAAACGAGAAATCGTTGCGGTCAACTTGCGCTTTTGTTCCGTCCTCAAGGTGTGCCTCCCAGGCTTTACTTGTCACCTCAACGGTATATACGTCATATTTCGTTTTGTCTATCCAACCATAAATTCCGGCAGCCGAACGCATCGACACATCATGCTCCGATGAGTCGCCGCCTGCAATAATCGCAACAATCTTTTTTTCCATTTTTATTTGTAATTATGTTTATTTGTAAGATTTCATTTCACACTACCGGCAGTATCTACACTCTACACTCTAAACTCTACACTCTAAACTGACATTCCTCCATCGCTCCAACAATGCAGTCATGTCGTCTGGTAACTCGGACGAGAAGTCCATCTGCTGCCCGGTGCGTGGATGGACAAAGCCCAACGTGCGTGCATGCAGAGCCTGACGAGGACAAATGCTGAAGCAGTTCTGAATGAACTGCCGGTATTTAGAGGATTGCACACCACGCAGCATCTGATCTCCTCCATACCGCGCATCGTTAAACAGCGGATGACCGATATGTTTCATGTGAGCCCTGATCTGATGGGTGCGCCCTGTCTCCAGCACACATCTGACGAGTGTGACGTAAGGAAAGGCTTCCAGCACATTGTAATGGGTTACGGCATGTTTACCGATCTCACTCTCAGGGTCAAAAACCGCCATCTGCATCCGGTCGTGGGGATTACGGGCAATATTACCTGTGATGGTGCCGTGATCCTCAACGAACGACCCCCACACCAGGGCATTATACTCACGGCGGGTGGTCTTGTTAAAGAATTGCAGTCCCAGATGGGTTTTGGCAAAGGCAGTCTTTGCCACCACCAGCAGGCCCGACGTGTCTTTGTCGATACGGTGGACAAGTCCAATTTCCGGATTGTTGATGTCGAAGTCGCTGTGGTCCTTCATGTGCCATGCCAGCGCATTGAGTAACGTGCCGTGCCAGTTTCCGAAACCAGGATGTACCACCAACCCGGCCTGCTTGTTCACTACAATCAAGTCGTCGTCTTCGTAGATGATGTCAATCGGAATATCTTCTGGGGTGATGTCGTTGTCGTAGAGCGGACGGTCGAGCATCACCTTGATGACGTCGCCCGGCTTTACCTTATAGCTCCGTTTCACCGGCTTGTCGTTTGCCATGATGAAACCGGCGTCGGCGGCTTTCTGAATTCGGTTGCGTGAAATGCCGGAGAGATGGACAATCAGAAACTTGTCCACACGGAGGAATTTCTGGTTTTTGTCGGCTTCCACACGGTAATGCTCATAAAGCGACGTGCCCTCACCTTCTTCTTCCTCTTCCTCGTCTGTGTCAATATATCGGTTCAGACCTTCGTCCAGAACCTCCTCTGTTATTTCAATCTCTCTTTCTTCCTGCATGTTTTATTCCTATGTAACTATAAAGTTCAAACTTCAAAGTTCAAACTTCAAAGTATCACAGTTCCACGTTGAAACCTCCGGTCTCAATAATACCTGTCACGCTCATTGAGGTGTCAATACCCAGACTGTCGAGCAATGGCTCACCACCCCCTGCTATCAGGGTCAGTGGCTGGTCTTTGTGAAGCATGTCGCCCGACTTGATTTTCTTGCCGCCTTGGCGGATTCCAAGCAACAGACCTTTCGGCTCGTTATAGACCACCTCTGTGGGATTCAGAGTGAATCCGAGATTCTCCAGTTCTTTGCGTGCCAGACGCTCCGTTGCGTTCCTCACCAGGTCGGGCACACGGATTGGTGGCTCTCCACTGCGGTTCAGCGTAAGATAGATGGAACGTCCGCTTTTCACCAGATTACCTGCATGAGGACTTTGGGAAAGCACGATGCCTGGCTTCTTCGTGGCTACATAGATGGAGTCGAAAACCACGCCCACCAGATGACTTTTCTCCAGTTTGGCAATGGCTTTGCGCCCGTCCATGCTCATCACTTGCGGAACTTGTATCTTCTCGCCGTGATGAGTGAGTATGTCGAGTGAGTTATAAGCTGCATAAGGTATGCCTGCCAGCAGGATGAGTGCCAGCAGAACGTTCAGCCAGAACAAACAACCGGAACGGCCTGTAAAATAACTTTTTAATCCCATATCGAGTCGGTCTTTTCGCTATTTTTGCAATTTTACATTATCAATGCCACGATTAATTTGCAAAATTACGAAAAATCTATGTAATAATGAATTATTTACCGTTAAAAAACACTTTCTATTCGGTTGTCTTTATTTCTTCAGGACTGTATTGCACCAAAACGGTTGCGTTCGATTTTGTTCCGATGTATTTGTAGGTCAACCCCATATCTCCCTTACGCAACATTTTCAGCAGATGGAGCGTCTCCGGATCACGGGTTGCTTTCAGAGCCTGCAATGTGCCGGCTTTCATCTTATCTTGAGATTTACGAAGGGCATCCATGCTTACCACTTGTTCGTCGCACATGTAGTAATAGACCGCATCATTACCTTCAACGGTGAATTTTGTGACGGTCACGCCCTGTTCCACCTGCACTGGCAACTTCCCGTTCACGTCCGCAATCTCGGCTTTCAGGGCTTGTTTATAGACCTGTGTGTCGTCTTGCTTTTCCACTGATTTTTTCTCTACGGCTCTTTTGGCTTTCTTTTTTGTGATATTCTCCACCTTAACAGGCTGGCTGTCAGCTTTCTTTGCATCTTCACACGAAACGAGCGCGAACAAGCATACAACTGCATAAACCACGATTCTTCTCATCATAATGATATAGGTATTTCCGGGTGTTATTTGATTAAAACGGAAACCACACAAATGCTGCTGCATCCCATAAGGCATGTGATAGTACAATGGCTGGAAAAAACTGGGGCAGCAGACGATATAATCCACCCCATGCCACTCCACATACCATAGCGGCCATCACCAGCATGAAGTTGCCAGAAGGAATGTGAATGGCTGTATAGATAAGAGTTGATACGATGAACCCTTTATCGGGATTCCAATGTGCAGACAGTGTCTTCTGAACGTAACCGCGCCAGAAAATCTCTTCAGCCGGACCGATGATGAGCAGTAGCAATAATCCGATGAGCCAACTCCGGTTGTCAGCTTTCATCCCGTAAATCAAATCCACCTGAGAACGGGCAAAGTCAAAAAGCATCTGCGAGAGCTTGTCGCCAATCCAGAACACGAACCAAAGCGCCAAGGCAAAACTGACACCCAGAGCCATCTGCCGGACGAACTCACCCGACGGATGCTTCAGGGAATGACTATGCCGAAAACTCAATGCCAGCAAAATACACGCACTTCCAGTCATGGCATACCAGAAGTTCAGATAGGGAGCAGTCCACGGCGAAAACATCACAAACCACAACACGGCTGCCACCAAAACGCAGGCTGTCAGGCGTTTCATCAGCCAATCAGTTTGGAGAGTACGAGACCGAGCGTCAGCAGCAGACTGAACACCATCTGAAGCTTGGCAGTCAGCTCATCCAGATTTGCAAAAGAGGCCACACCGTTCTGCTTGTACCCCAGAATCATCTTGCTCTGTTTTACTGCCAGAGGCAGCGAAAGCAACGGAAGTAAAGCCCACCATGTGAGAATGCCGCTCACACATAATACGAGGAGCCATAAATAAGGGAAAAGCGCCTCAAAACAATAGATATATGCGCCAGCCTGACGACCGGTCAGCATAGGAAAAGTGCGGATGCCGGCTGCTTCGTCCGACTCTATGTCACGTACGTTGTTGGCGTGAAGAATGGCGATGGTAATCAACCCTATAGGCACGGCCAGCCACAACACATTCCAATGTATAGCGCCCGAACCGATAAAGCTGGTACCAATCATCGGCAGGAATGCGTAACAAAGTGCAATCAGCACATCGCCCAGCGCCGCATATTTCAATGGAGAGTAACAGAGCGACAAGGCGATGCCGGCTATGCCAATCCAAAGCAGTGGCCAGCCGGTCAGATATACCAGAATCAGTCCCATCACAACGGCAACCAGCTGCAGGACCAGACTGTAATTCTTAATCTCTGACGGTTTGAATTGACCGCTTGTAAGGGTTTGGACTCCAAAGGTTTTCTCGTTATCCACTCCACTTTTGAAATCATGATAATCACTCCACAGATTTCCTGCGGCATGCACAATCACAATATTTAATAATGCGTACAGACCCAGCCAAAAATGCTCCAGCAGATTTTCTGAATAAAGCCATGCCAGCGTCACAATCACAGGCATCGATGATGCGGGAAAACTCCATGGGCGGGTGGCTATTACCCACTCTTTAAAACTATGTTTCATGTTTACTCCTGTTTTTTCCGCAAAATTACAATATTTTGTCGATATTGGCAAATAATCCCTCTTTTTTCTCCTCTTCTCAACTGTTAACAGTCAACAACTGTAACTGATAAAAAAAAGAGGTACTTTCACAAGCACCTCTATTCTCAATAAGTATTAATTTTTTTAAGGTAAAAAGATTGTTTTTAGGATGATGCAAAGTTACGGCAAACAAATAGTTCTGCTCCACAAATTTTTATGTTAAAAAACATGTGTTATCGCACACACCACGAAAAAATATCTTTTTTCACCTTATTTCATCTTTTTGTATGCTGATTTTTTTCATTCTTCATTTCTAATTAAAACTGAATCCGGCAAACATATCCTGCATCAAATCTTTGTCGTCAACCACCTTTTTCTTCTTCCGGGTATCTTCCAATACCAGCCCCTCGTCGTCCCAGTCATCAAATGTGAGCTCCAACTGGTACACAAAATTACGTCTCACAGCATAAATGCCCCAGGAGCGCCGCTCAAACGGCGAACGCTTCTTGCGGCTCTGGGTCCACAGGTAACGCTGGAGCTCTCTGTGAATCTTTCCGAATTTCCCAATGGCATTACAGTCAAAAAGATCCACGTCGCTATTGTAAATATGACGCGCAATCTTTCCGACTCGCAAACCATCCGGATTGGCCATCAGAATGTGTACCAGCTCATTATAATATAAGTTCTTCATCAGTCTTTCATATCATTGCAAATTTAATCCTTTTTTTTCATTCTGCAAATAATTGCTTTTACAATTAACAGTTTTACATTTAAAAAATGATGATTCACCTTAAGAATGCATAAGAATGTATGGTTTTTTATTTTTTTTATTATTTTATAAGGTGAATTCAAAAAAATAAATGTAAATTTGGGGACAAGTTGGAGATTCGGTTAATCTGTACTTTAAACTAATATAATAAATATTGCTATGAAAAAGATTCTGTTTATAATCTGTTGTATGATAGGAGCAACTGTCTCCTGTTCTGTGAATGCGCAGACCGCCAAGCGATTCACCACTGTGAAGGAGAATCCTGTCACAAGTGTGAAAGACCAGCATAAGAGCGGCACCTGTTGGTGCTATGCAACACTGGGATTCATCGAGAGCGAGATTCTGCGGAAGAGCGGAAAAACCTATGATCTGTGCGAGATGTTTGTGGTCAACCACGACTACTTGGACTGTGCGACCCACCATGTGAGAATGCACGGACTGAGCGACTTCACTGAAGGCGGTTCTGTCGATGACGTGTTCGAAGTGATACGTACCCATGGCATCTGCCCGGAGGAGGCGATGCCGGCGCCGGGCTCGCTCTGTGGCGACACGCTGGCTAATTTCAAAGAATTCTTCCCGAAACTCACGGAGGCAGTCAAGGCGATTGCCTCCACCAAGGAGAAACATCCGACAGCAGGATGGAAAGATCAGGTGCAAGGCATCATCGACAGCTATGTGGGCAAATGTCCCGAACATTTCATGTACGAGGGCACTGCTTATACCCCTCAGTCGTTTGCCGAGTCACTGGGAATCGACTGGAACAACTACATCAGTCTTACCAGTTTCACCCATCATCCGTTTTTCGAGCCGTTTGTGATAGAGGCTCCATACAAATGGCGTCTGAAGCAGAGCTTCAACCTCCCGCTCGATCAGCTGATGAGAGTGCTCGAAGACGCTGTCAAGGGAGGCTACTGCGTTGCATGGGGTGGTGATGTCAGCGGCGACTTTCAGCGTACCGGACTGGCAGAACTGCCTGATGGGGTGGTGCCGACCCAGGAACTCCGTCAGGAGCAGTTCGACGATTGGACTTTCACCTACGACCATGTGATGCTCATCTATGGAATCGCAACGGACGAGAACGGTAAGAAATACTATATGGTGAAGAATTCATGGGGAAAGACCGGCGACTACAACGGCATCTGGTACATGTCGGAGGATTATATCAAACTCAACACCACCTACATTTATCTGTGCAAGGAAGTATTGCGTGATATCCGTAACCGGGCGTTCCGCCGCCAATAACATCTTTGAAATAGCCGCAATGATCTGCCCCGCTTTTGGCGGGGCTTTTTCTTACTCTCACCCCTCACCTCTCACCTCTCACCTCATTTACCTCTGACAACGTGTCAGAATTTTGTGTCATGCCATTCTCCTTTTTCCCGTGGCATTGTTTTTGCATAATTAAGGATGGACCTGTAAAAAGTCCGGAAAATAGAAATTAAAACAAAAAAAACAATACAACTATGGGAAAAATTATTGGAATTGACTTGGGTACCACAAACAGTTGTGTATCCGTATTCGAGGGCAACGAACCAGTTGTCATCGCTAACAGTGAAGGAAAGCGTACAACTCCTTCTATCGTGGGTTTTGTTGACGGCGGCGAGCGTAAGGTGGGTGACCCTGCCAAGCGTCAGGCCATCACAAACCCGAAACGTACAGTGTTCTCCATCAAGCGCTTTATGGGCGAGAGCTACGACGCAGTGCAGCAGGAAATCGCACGTGTGCCTTATGAAGTGAAGCGTGGCGACAACAACACCGCTCGTGTTGAAATCGACGGACGTCTCTACACTCCGCAGGAAATCAGCGCCATGATTCTTCAGAAGATGAAGAAGACAGCAGAGGACTACCTCGGACAGGAGGTGACAGAGGCTGTCATCACCGTGCCGGCTTACTTCTCTGACTCACAGCGTCAGGCCACGAAAGAGGCTGGTATGATCGCCGGTCTGGATGTGAAGCGTATCGTCAACGAGCCGACTGCTGCCGCTTTGGCTTATGGACTCGACAAGTCTGACAAGGATATGAAGATCGCAGTGTTCGACCTCGGTGGTGGTACATTCGATATCAGTATTCTTGAATTTGGTGGTGGTGTGTTTGAGGTGCTTTCCACCAATGGTAACACCCACCTCGGCGGTGATGACTTCGATCAGGTGATTATCGACTGGCTCGCTGAAGAGTTCAAGAGCGAGAAGAGCATCGACCTGAAGAAAGACCCTATGGCACTCCAGCGTCTGAAAGAGGCTGCTGAGAAGGCTAAGATTGAGCTCTCTTCAAGCGTTTCTACTGAGATCAATCTTCCTTATATCACAGTGGCTGACGGTGTGCCACAGCACCTTGTGAAGACACTGACTCGTGCTAAGTTCGAGCAGCTTGCTCAGAGCTTGATCCAGGCATGTCTGGAACCTTGTAAGAACGCTATCCGCGACGCAGGTATCAGCACCAGCGATATCGACGAGGTAATCCTCGTAGGTGGTTCAAGCCGTATCCCGGCTGTGCAGCAGCTTGTGGAGCAGTATTTCGGCAAGACTCCTTCTAAGGGTGTGAACCCAGACGAGGTGGTGGCCATCGGTGCTGCTATCCAGGGTGCCATCATCAATGAGGATGCCGGTCTGGGCGACATCGTTCTGCTCGATGTCACTCCACTGTCAGTTGGTATCGAGACCCTCGGAGGTGTGATGACCAAGTTGATTGAGGCCAACACCACCATCCCTGCAAAGCAGAGCCAGATTTTCTCAACCGCTGCCGACAACCAGACTGAGGTGACCATCCATGTTCTTCAGGGTGAGCGTCCGATGGCTGCACAGAACAAGACCATCGGTCAGTTCAACCTCACCGGTATCACTCCGGCTCCGCGTGGTGTTCCTCAGATTGAGGTGACTTTCGATATCGACAAGAACGGTATCCTCAACGTGTCTGCCAAGGATAAGGCTACCGGTAAGGAGCAGGCTATCCGCATCGAGGCATCCAGCAACTTGAGCAAGGAAGAAGTGGAGCGCATGAAAGAGGAGGCTAAGGCTAATGCTGAGGCTGATAACAAGGAGCGTGAACGCATCGAGAAGCTCAACCAGGCTGACGCCATGATTTTCCAGACTGAGAATATGCTCAAGGAGAATGGCGACAAGCTTCCTGCCGACACCAAGAACGAGATTCAGGCAGCGCTCGACAAGCTGAAAGCTGCTCACAAGAGTGGTGACATCGCTGCCATAGATGCTGCCATGAAGGAGATGAGCGCTGCAGGTGAGAAGATGTACAAGGCCGCTCAGGCTGCCCAGGGCGCACAGCCAGGTGCAGGTGCCGATCCGTTCGGTGGTGCAGGTGGTCCATTCAATGCAGGACAGCAGTCTAACCCAGGCCAGCAGAACAACACTGGCAAGAGTGATGACGACATCGAAGATGTCAGCTTCGAGGAGGTTAAATAAGGCTGATAAACAGCAATAAGCAACAATAAACGAATCGGTGTAACTCATTGAGTTGCACCGATTTTTGTTTTAGTTAAACTTTGTATATTTGGCTCTGATTTCGGATATTTATCGTAAATTTGACCAAATCGTTCACGCGACTTAAAGGTTGACGAAGTTAAACTTAAAGACATGT
>FLNY01003045.1_pt1 | contig 48830 bp, 31 predicted proteins | sample 1140381 | NCBI WGS metagenome assembly FLNY01 (sample SAMEA3878172, study PRJEB12797) | bioreactor metagenome | biome: Moose rumen | place: Sweden | collected 2011-10
TATGCGTGAACGGGAAAGGAGCTTTATGAGGGATGACTACATAGGTTAACCCATAAGATACACACTCATAAGCACATCACCAGATTTCCTATCTGCACCCCCAATTTTTACTGTCCGAAACTCCTCTTTTTCCGTTGACACGTGACAACGAAAAAAATGACTTCCGGAATCAAAAACAAGTCATCACTCACAAACTGTTAAAACAAACAATCATACGACAACAACAATTAATATTTGTTAAGAAATCACACCTTTTCTAAACAATTTGCCTAAAGAAGACGAGAGAAGAAACAAAAAAAAGTTATATTCGCACAACTTTTAAGACAGTTATCTTAAAAAGGTTTTGTTCATTTTATATTCATTCATTCTGGACTCCTCCCGTGACTGGTTCATAGGAGGGTCAATTTTTTAAACCACCATCACACATAGAAGAGAAACCAGGCACCTACTCTCGTCGGGCAATGATCCTACAGAGCATGAAAAAACCCCTTAGCTTAAAAAGCTAAAGGGTTATGGTACTTGTGCGCCTGACAGGACTCGAACCTGCACGCCGTGAGACATTAGATCCTAAGTCTAACGCGTCTACCAATTCCGCCACAGGCGCATTATTATTCGGAATCGGGTGCAAAGGTAAGTTTTTTTTTTCAAATATCAACAACGACTCTGTTTTTTTTACTCAGTGGTCATGTTTTTAAGATATTCACGCGCTGATTCAATATACGTGTCCTTATCAACTTCTGTATCCCTGCCGCTCAACTGCAATTGCACGTCCGGCTCAATGCCGAACTCCGTGTGATTCATGTCTCTATCATAGAACACCACGGCGGAGTATCTGACCGACCATCCATTAGGCAACTCGCTGTTGAAGGGCATGCCTGAGCCTCCACCGGTTTTATCTCCCATGATGGTCACGTTGCGCTGTGACTTCACACATTTCACGAAGTCGTTTGTAGCGCTGTAGCATGACCTGTTGGTAAGAACGACCACAGGTTTGTTCCATCGTAAGCCGTTATACGGCTCCAGATATTCAGCCACAGGGGTTGAGAAGTCCGAGTGCCCTTTGCCTGTCTTGTGGGACACATAACCTATCAAGGTCTTCTCATCGACGAAACGTGAGGCAAGTCTATGGGCGTTGGTCAGCTGACCGCCTCCATTGCTCCTCACGTCAAGTATCATGCCACAGCAGAGTGCCACCATACTCAACATGTTGGAAATGTTTCCCTCGCCTATTGACGTCTCAAAGCTCTCGCATCTGACATAGACGATATTATCGTCCAAGATGACATACTTGAGTCCAGAGGCTATATAATAGTCATTGCCGAGGTATATATTGACAATGCTGTCGTTGTAATTCAAAGGATACTCCTGGAAATAACTCCAGTTACGACCAAGGTCAAAGGACGCACCGATATTCACATGTCCATCCTGCAGTTCTGACAACATATTGCAAAGGACTTCAAACAGCTGCGCGTTGCTCATCTTCTCATTAATCATAGACGAGTAACGTGTATGCACCTCGTCCCAGTCCACGCCCAGCTCCTTCTCTTTGTAGTCGAAGAAACAGTAATGCTCGTCCATCATCTTCCACAAAGCCTCGAAGTTGCCAGTCTTCGAGTTATCGTACTCATCTTCACTGACACAGGAGGTGAGAGTGAGCAATGCGAGAAGAATTACAAGAATATTCAGTCCTGAGAATTTCATTTATCCTTATATTTAACTGGTTACACTTTACTTTCTCTTTCTAAAACCGAAGTTTTTCACCCATCCGAGCATAAAATTGTGCGAGTAGGAGTGATATCCCAGGTTATTTAATTTAGCCTGCATGAACTCACCGCAATAACCGACACGCACGTTACCGACCACTGTAGGAATCTCAACAGTCAACAGATGTCGCCAAGACGGTGAGTTGAACACATTGGCGAACACGACATTGCCGTCGTAGTTGCCAAGACTGAACAGCTCATAGTACGACTGTCCGTAGTTAGGTGAGAAAGCGCATCCCAGCAACGGCACGTTCATCTGGTACGTGACACGCATGTCGCGTCGCCACAGGGTGAAATCATAACGTACCATAACCTTGGCGTCAATCATCACATCAGTTTTCAGCTGAGCCGGGTTATTTCCGTTTCTCTCGTTGTACACTCCTCCGAGATAGCCGCTGACGGCTGGACCGGCAAAAAGGCTCAGTCCGTTCACGCCCGATGCCAACTCACGCAGGTCGTACAGCCAGGCATTGCTGTAGCGCACACCACCGGCATACTCATTCACATTGCCGGGTCTGTTTTCCAAAAGTGAGGCGTGGGCGTCAACCATCGTGTGATAACTGACACGTCCATCCATCAGCCTCGTCCCTCTCATGGTCTCACGTATCACCCTCAGTTCCGTTCCGGAATAGCTGTAAGGTGACAGGTACGAGTCGTAGACACTACCTGAACCCACTCCGAACAGAGTACTATGTTCCGACTCTACCGTTCTCCCTGCTACGTCCTGAGAGAATGCAAGCAAAGACTGTGAAAACAACAAAACTGTCACTAACAATTTTGACAGATGAATCTCGGGTCTGTCCATTTGGAAACACTTATTTATATGTTACTATTTCGTTCAGAACAACCTCAGCTGACCTGTTATCTCGTCACGGATATCGCTGTCGCTCTTCTCTTCCTCATCCACGACATCATGAGCATCCGTATCGTCCGTAGTCTCCTCCTGTGTCTCCTCCGGCTCAGGCAGACGTGTCGGTTCAAGCTCTGTGACGCTCAGAATCGGCAACACGGTCAGTCGCTTTCCCTTCGCCTTGAATCCCTTGACGGCAATGAACTGTTCCGCGTCGATCTCCTCGTCCGGACGTTCCACATTCGGGTCGTTGTACTTAATGAGCAGTCTCGGGTAGGCTGTGTCAGTGAGCATTATAAGCTTGCTGTCAGCATTGTCACCCAGATAATTCTGTTTCTTGGATGAGGCATCCATAACAAACCTCTTGACATAAGGCATATTCTGGTTATCAGCATCCCACAGCACGGCTGTCCACACCTTGTTACGCTTATACTTCTCTATGCGGTAGATATTCTGCTCATAATGGTTGTTCACGTCGAAGTTCGTCGTATAGAACTCTCCGTTATCGAGTATGACGAGAATCAGGTCATCATTATGGAACTCGCCCAGATACTCACCATGCTCATCGTAATTCAGTCGCTGTACGTCACGGTCGTACCACACCTTTCTGCCACCGAGCGTACTGCCGCCATGCGCCTTCAACTGAATCCTATATATCTCATTCTTCGTCAGCTGGTTTCCTCGAGACGCGCGTCCTTTTATCGCCACCTCTGAGAAATCCTTGTCGAAGGTCATCTTTTTAATCTTAGACTTCTCGTTTGGCTTAAGGATTACTCTTATTATCTCCGCCTCACCATTAGCGTTAGCCGAGAAGTATGTTATCTTGCTCTTCGGTGTTCCCGTAGTGACGTCATACTCACGGTCTCGTGTCAGCGTGGTCACGTTGAAACGTTTGATATACGTGACACCCGTGGCGCCATCCTTGTAGCAAACGTTATAGATGGTACGCTCGTCGTTCTTCTTGAACACAGCGATATGCAGCACCTCGGCCTTTCTCTTTTCCTTCTTACTCTTCTCTGTCTCACCAATGAAAAGCTTATCCGTAACCTTCACCACCTTGTATGTTCCGTCACGGTAGAACAATATGATGTCGTCAATGTCAGAGCAGTTACATACAAACTCATCTTTTTTCAGACTCGTTCCGATGAACCCGTCAGCTCTGTTGATGTAAAGTTTCTGGTTTGCCTCGGCTACGGTCGAAGCCTGTATGGTGTCGAAATTTCTGATCTCTGTCAGACGAGGATGCTCCGCTCCGTATTTCTCCTTCAAGTATCTGAACCAGTTAGCTGTCACCTCCACGAGGTTAGACAAGTCACGGTCAATCTCCGCGATGTCCGCCTTCATCCTAGCGATAGCCTCATCCGCCTTATCCTTGTTGAATTTGAGGATACGAGCCATCTTAATCTCCATCAGACGCAGGATATCGTCACGAGTGACCTCACGGACAAACGTGTCCTTAAACGGTTCAAGTCGCTTGTCGACATACTCGATGGCGTGGTCCATGTCCGGAGCCTGCTCGAACTCTTTTCCTTTATAGATACGCTCCTCGATGAAAATTCTCTCAAGGCTTGCGAAGTGCAACTGTTCGAGTATCTCTCCCTTGCGTATCTCAAGCTCACGGCGTATCAAGTTTTTGGTATTGTCCACCGACTTTCTCAACACATCACTGATGGTCAAGAACTTTGGCATCTTCTCATCGATAACGCAACAGTTTGGAGAGATGCTTATCTCACAATCCGTGAACGCATAAAGCGCATCGATTTGCTTATCACTTGACACACCTGGTACCAGATGCACGAGAATCTCCACCTCTGCCGCTGTATTGTCCTCTATCTTTCTGGCTTTTATCTTACCTTTCTCGACAGCCTTCGTGATGGTGTCGATAAGCGACTCCGCCGTCTTACTGAAAGGTATCTCACGTATGACGAGCGTCTTATTGTCGATTTTCTCAATCTTGGCGCGTATCTTCACGCTGCCGCCTCTTTGTCCGTCATTATACTTAGACACGTCAACAGAGCCGCCAGTCAGGAAGTCTGGGAAAAGCTTGAACGGCTGGTCGTACAGATAGCTAACAGCGGCGTCACAAATCTCATTGAAGTTATGAGGAAGAATCTTGGAACTGAGTCCGACGGCTATACCCTCCACTCCCTGCGCTATGAGCAAAGGGAACTTGACTGGTAACGCTATCGGCTCCTTGTTCCTACCGTCATAGGACAATTTCCAGTCTGTCGTCTTAGGATTGAAGACGACATCCAACGCGAACTTACTGAGTCGCGCCTCAATGTACCTTGCGGCTGCCGCGTCATCCCCAGTCAGTATGTTACCCCAGTTACCCTGATGGTCAATCAGAAGCTCCTTCTGTCCCATCTGGACAAGTGCGTCCTTGATACTCGCGTCACCGTGCGGATGGAACTGCATGGTATGACCCACGATATTCGCCACCTTATTGTAGCGTCCGTCGTCCATCCTCTTCATGGAATGCAGTATCCTTCGCTGCACCGGCTTCAGTCCATCCATGATATGAGGCACGGCGCGTTCGAGGATGACATAGCTGGCGTAGTCGAGGAACCAGTTCTGGTACATACCACTCAGGTGGTGAGTGATACTGTCTGTCATTCTTGTTGGGTCATAGTCACTCTTCGGAGGCAGTCCTGCTGCGGACTGACTTTCTTCAATCTCATAACCTTCCGTTATCTCATCCTCTTCATTATCATCTTCGTCAACATTCTCTTGGACATCAACATCCTCCGTCTCAAGTGTCTCTTCCTGAGAATAATCATCTATCTTATCCTTCTCTAAGTCTTTGTCTTCGTCTTTTTTGCTCATAGAAATATAGTCTTTGGCGCAAAGTTATAAAAAATGACTGACATAAAAAGGCATTTTTCAAACTTTGAGACAGCATTACCGACAAACAATCACGTTACGCAAAGCACGTTGACGAGTTGACAAAAGAAAATAACCGCAATGCCCTTCATCAGGCATTGCGGTCAAACCATATCCTCTTATCCACGTCATCTCATGCGCTCACGTGAACATTATGCGGACTGTGCGTCAATTATTCACAGCTCCCTCCACGACTGACATACGGTCGAAATAGTAACCGCCCTCAATCTTGGCGCCCTTAGTGAGTGACTTGGTAGCCACGTCATACACGTAGACACGAGGCGTAGCCACAGACTCGTCAGAGTTCACGCCGATGTACACCTTTCCGTTCAGATAGCACACGCGGTCTGTGAATGATCCGCAGCTGGCAGGCAAGCTCTGTCCCTCATATTTGACCTCCTCATACTCGCCAGTCTTCAGGTCATACACATAATAGAAGCTATTGAAGTTATTCTGTCCCCAAGAGTCCTTTGTGTAAATATCGTTTGAGCTGATCAGTCCGGCCTTAGCAGGATCCTGGACATACAGCACGCACTTGTTATCGCCTATATACTCGGCAGTCAGGATCTTACCGTAATCAGTGGTATTCATACCGATCCAGTTCTGGTCAGTCTCATACTCACCCTTGTTGATTCTCACGAGTGAACCATACTGTTGAGTGGTCTTTGAAGTTCCCGGAATCTGTGTTCCGCATGAGATGTACAGGTTCTCGTCATCATCGAAGAACATCTTATCCTGCTGCAGCTCTCCGAACGCTGTTCCACTCATCTCCTGAACACGTGTCTCGTGGTACACATTCACGATCTGCATTGTTGACGCATTCACGAAAGCCACGTACATAGCCTTCTCTGACACCGCCTTGTTTGTGAAAGCGTATATTATCATGTCGTCAGACTTTCTGTACTGCGCCAGACCGCTGGTACTGAAAGAGGTGACGCTGTCGCCTGTAAACTTGTATGTGGCAGACGTGAGGTCAAGAATTCCCTCATCCTCCAAAGACAGGCGAGAACCGTGGTCTTTGATGCGTGACCAATAGATATAGTTCAATCCGTCTTGAGTAGGAAGCATTCCTGAACCTGCCGCCACATTAGAGCCTATGAACACCAGCTCATCGTCGCTCACCCATGCGTGTGTATACTTTCTTGCCTGGAAGACAGCCTCACCGAAAGAGCGTCGCGCGATTGTTGTCACACCAGTATTAGACACCTGATATTTTCCGTACCACGTATTGCTTTTCGGAGCCGCCTCGTAATAGTACGCTCCTTTTATTATCGCCTCCGTGTCATACTCTGCCATATCAGCGCCCAGTCCCACGTAGCTCACCTCATAAGTTGAGTCCTCTATTGACTCGAGGCTCACGCTTCGTATATACGTACCTTTCACACCAGTTGATGACATACCCGTAGTGGCACCCACGCTGACGAGCAGGTCGAGGTGGCAGTCCGCACTTGTCTCTGTCTTCACCTGTGGAGTGTCATTAGAATCATCAGAGCAGGAGCTGACGCCTCCCGCAACTACCAAAGCCGTCAAAGCGGCACTTATCATTTTTTCCTTTCTCATGTTTATTATTTAGTTAATAGATAATCTGAATTTAGCCATCACACTTCGTCCCGGCTTCTGCATCTTGTAATTGTCGTAGCTCAGATTGTCGAAGATGTTATCACACGACAATGTAAGACTATACCTGTCACGTTTCCAATAATACGTCAACGCAGCGCTGCTCACATACTGGGACGGTATCCTGGCCTTAGCCGGCTTATACCCATACGCTTCCCAAGTGAGGTAGAACCAGTGAGTATACTGGAAATCATAACGGAGCCTCAGCTTGTCATCACGTGAGATGAGGTCTCTCAAAGTGAAAGACACATCCGCGTTACCATACAGCCAAGGCTTGTTTGGTATACGATTCTTATATGTGGCGCTGCGGTTGCCACTATCGAGATACTTCTCCATGTCGAGACTCTCCTCGTAGCTTGCGTTCACACCGCAAGACAGCCATTGTCCGGCATCAAACCTCATTTCACCTTCAAATCCCTTCGTGGTGACATCATTGATATTCTCGTATTGAGCAGTACCGTCCGACTCATTGACAGTCAGATGAATATAATCCTCAGTCTTTCTAAGGAAGGCATCCACCTCATACCTCAGCACATTACCGCCGCCTAACGACTTGCTTCCGAAAAGCCCCACATTCACGTTGTGGCTCTGCTCCGGCTTCAAGGACACGTTAGGATAAACCGTCGTACCGTTACCGAGCAGTTCCTTAGCCTCCGGCAGCCTGACAGCCCGCTCGTAACTTGCCTTCAAGGACAGCAAGTCACAAAAGACATATTTCGTGCCGGCGCCATAGCCTAAGTTATACTTAACAGTATGACTCGTGACATCGTCAGAATGAGTTATCCATGCCAAGTCACTCTGCTCCACATCAACATGTGTGATGTAGTTCTTCAGAAAGAACGTGTTTGAAAGACGACCTCCCCAGAATGACTGGTCATATCCCAGGCCTAATATATGTTTATCAAGCAGATCCTCTGACGGGATGAATGAAGCGTCATAGTCATGAGAGTCAGAGTAGTAGTCTGACGCCGTATCATATCTGTTATTACCCGTCCTTGACAACATATAGTTCAGACCGACGGAATGGTTGTAACAGATGTCATAGCCCAGGTTCATGCGGATGACGGTCAGCGGACGTTTGTAATGCCTGTACTGACGCGCCTTGCCATTCGTCTCATTCCTTGACGAGACGACGTAATCTCCGTTCCAGTCATATCTCTGGAATGCAGTGTCTATGGTCACACTATGGTCCCACGTGTGAGACAGTCTGAGCATCAGTCTGAGGTTATCCGTCAGGAAACGTCTCTTATCATAGTCGAGATGAACGCCAAAGGCATGCTGTTTTCTCTGTGCCTTGCCATAGACTATGGACTGCACGCTTCCCGTTTGAAGCTGCTTACGCATATCCGCGTATGTCACTCCGACGAAGAAACGGTCCGCCCACGCTTTTCTCTCCACTCCCACATCCAACTGTCCGGAGAAAGAGAAATACTCATCATGGAAACGACGACGGCTAACAGTGTCGTATATCTCCTCTGCCTCATTCCACACCTCGACATTGTGAACCTTATAGTTATTTTTAGAGTAGTCAATATTCACAGATGGTCTGATCAGCAACCCTGTGCCGCCGACATGAAACTGTGATTTGACATCTCCTCTGTACGTATCAAAGCTTCCTGCGCTGACGGAGCAGTCGAGGAAGTCTTTAGGTGTACGTCTCGTAACGATGTTCACCGCACCGCCGAGCGCATCACCTCCGAGGTAGACCGGCACCACCCCTTTGTACACCTCCACACGTTCTATGGAGCCCAGCGGTATGTTACTGAGTGTCATGCCGGAGCCCAACGTGCTCATCGGAACCCCGTCGACGAAATAACGTACGGAGTTACCGCTCATTCCGTTGACGGACAGAGTGTAATCAGAGCCGAGTCCACCCTCGGTTCTGATATTGACGCCAGACATCTTACTCACGACCTCCGTGAGGTCAGACACCGTGCTTATCTGCGAACGCACATCAGCCACACTCACAGAGTATGAGCTCTCACGAATCTCCTGGCTCTTGCTTTTACTCAACACAAACACAGTGTTAAGCTCAACGCTGTCCACCACGTCCGCGCTTCTAATGTCGCCTTTTTCCATGTCTCTTTCATTTCTCGCCCCAGTCATCGTAGGCATCATGACCGACACGAGGAACACGAGAATCATAATCCAAAAATTAATCTTACCTAGAAACATATTGACTTGCCCTATTCATTAGTTCGTTAGGAATGCGAAATTAGCATTATTTACCCTTACTCGAGAAAAAAGACATGCGTAATCACGAGAAATACCTTTTTTTGAGTACTACATAAAAAACGCCGTCATCAGTTTTTGAATCTCAGGGCCAGTGCTACATACAAAGTCCTTCCCGGGTTTATGGTGGAGAAATTACTGTTCCAATATGACGTGTCACGCTGATTGAAGACGTTCTCCACTCCGACGGATGGTTCTATTGTCATCTGCGAAGTGTAGAACGTGTGACGTGTGTTGAAATCCCACTGCTGACATCTCGGCGCATATCCGTATGTGTTGCTGTACCTGCGTCCCTGCATGTGTCCGTTGACACACACATTCAAGTTATAACCGCCGAAGGAATGGTCCCAAGCCGCTGATGTCGTCAGTACGTTTTTCACGCTCTTGTCCGTCGGTGACACTGTTGTCACGTAAGTCTGAGCTTTTGAGTCGAAGGTCGTAGACTTAGCCTCAGAATCGGTATAAGTATATGACGCTCCGACCGTTATTCCTTCCGGCAGCGCCACCTTAGCGTTCAGGCAGACACCTTTAATCTTAGCGTCGTCGATATTGCTTCTCTGCCTTATCGTGGTCCATCCCTCATCATAGAGTTTTGTCAGTGAAGCGTCGCCGTTGATCTCCTCCTGTGAGAGTACCCTAAGGTTAATCATGTCACGCACCTTGTTTATATATCCAGTCACTCCGACGCTCAGCCATCTGTTGGAGTACTCCACATTCATGTTCACGAAGTTGCTCTTCTCAGGTTTCAGACTGGTGTTATTCAGCGTGTAACGCGCATTGGTCTTAGCCTGATCCGTGGCGTACAGCTGTGAGAGGTCCGGCGTGCGGTAACCTCCGGCATATCCTAATCGCACCCTCAGCCCACCGACATGATAGAACAATGACGCGTTAGCCGTGGCGTGAGAGCCGAAATTATCATTATAGGTGTACCGTCCTCCCACGACTGCCTCCAGCCCATTCACTATTCTCATCTCATCCTGCAGATAAGCGTTATACGTGGCAGACGTCTCAAAGTCAATATTGTCGCTCTCACTGTTCAGTGACGACTGCACGAACTCCAGTCCCGCCGACAGCTTATGAGACGCAGACAGTCGGAAGATACCTTTGAGATTCTCGTTAGTGTAATGGGTGCGTTTACGTGTCATCTCATAGTCCTCCTCGTCTGCAGTCTGCCAATAATGGTACTTTGAGGTGAAGTTATCCGAATAAACATCCAGATAAAGGTGAGATTTCTTATTTATCTCCAACCTTCCGCCACCGCCATACGTGTAGGAGCGATGATGCACATCATAGGTGTAAGCTGTTTTCTGGGTGTACGTATATGCGTAGGACTTGTTACCGTCATCGTCAGTGACGGTTTTCTTCGACTGCGTGTAGTACTTAGCGTTCTGTGGTCTCTTAGTGGTGTTGTCAAAAAATTCTCCCCTCAGATACAAAGAAAGCTTGTCGGACAGTCTCAGTTGAATCTTCTCGCTGACATCGTTGCTCACGTAACCGGTGCTCATCGGACGTCCCGTCAACTTCAGGACTGGCACGACATCACCACTCTCATAGTCCGTCTCCTCAAACATCTGGTAACTGTTAACCTGCCAGTTATCCGATGTCCTGTAATTATATGACGTTTGGAATGTCAAGCAGCCCTCAGTGGCACTGACATTTATATCCTCACTCAGACGTCCCTTGCTGGACACATGGGTACGTTCTGACACGGACACGCCACTGCAGCCGTCATCTGTTATTATATTGATGACACCAGCTATGGCGTCACTGCCATAGAGTGAGCTGGCAGCTCCGGACAGAACCTCGATTCGTTTGACATTCGAGATGTTGATACGGCTCCAGCGGTCATCACCGACAACCTTTTTACCATTCTCAAGTATCAGCACATAATCATCACTTATTCCGTTGAAATTCATGAATGTCCCCATACCGTTGGTATGTGTTGTGACATTAGGTGTCAACTTGACCAATGCGTCCTGAAGATTAGTGACGTGTGCGTCGTTCAACTCCTTAGAGCTTATGACACGCACCGACACTGGCGCATTATTTGATTTCCTATACGTACCCGTACCGGTAATCACCACATCATTGATGATTCTCACAGAGTCTCTCCCCACACCCTGTGCATGCAACATCGTCACAGAACACAAGAATGCGAAAAAAGAACATGCTTCTTTTTTCATAGCAAATATGTTTCCATTTATTCTTTGTGACACATCTCATTCCCTGGAGACATACTCACAAAACACATTCTCAAGGCAGGTCTTCTGACTTCGTCCTTTGTAAATGAACCTTCCCGGATAGAGATCCAGTGGCGTCACACATTTACGTAAGAAAAAAAGGACTCACAGCAGCAGGGTCTGTCCAGGATTCTCACCTGATTCCCTATTAATCAATCATTCTTGAACCTAAGGACGTACGCGAAGTTACGACGTTTTGTCCAATTTATCAACTTGTCGGCTAAAAAAACATTAACCATAACTGTCGAACGCTCGCATCTGACTGATTATCCGTCACTCTATTTCCAGAAAGTCCTTATATGTCAGTAATAGACGATTTCGGAATGAGAGACATTATAGATTCATGCAGAAGGACACACGGAGTCAAGACGCACAAAGAGGTGATGGAGACATTGTCAAGAACATTCGTCAACAAGGTGAATAACGGACAATTTATCGTGTGACGAAATTTCCTATGCCCATTTTTCTCTAAAATCAAGTTAACACACTGATAATCTTAATACAAAGCCATCAAAAAACTTAGGTGTTTTTTTAAAAATTCTTAGGTTAGGATATAGTCTACAAACAGGTCTGCAGTTTTAAAAATCCTAACCTGAACTTTTCAACGTTCTAACCTAAGATTTTCTGACGCTGAATAAGACACGGGAAAATTGCGAAAGTCATTTTTTCGTAGTCACGCATCAACGGAAAAAGGGGAGTTTCGGACAGCAAAAATTTGGGGTACGGATAGGAAATCTGGTTCGTCATCTTATTGTGTCGCACGTCACTCCAAAGGATAATGCAGGAGAGAAAAAAAGAGGACAGGAGTCGATTACGACTCTTGTCCTCAGTAAACGATATTAACATCTCGCTCATATCACGAATTACGTCACTTGAGCTTAGGTTTCAACTCATCAGGGCTATCATTAGTGAACATATTCACGTCGCCAGCCACCTTAGAGAACAAGTCGGACACCAAACCGGCGTCGAGCGTCCACTGCGGTGCGAACTTGTCCGAATGCATGTAGTGCAATATTGACTCACGCATCTGTCGCGCCACGATTCTCTTATCCAGGTTATTACTGATATCCATGGTTGTCATGACCAGACGTCCCTTACCTATTTTCGCCTCGAACAACATACCTATCTTACGAGAGACGAACCATGTGTCTATACTCTGCACCAGCGGCTGGAAATCCTTAGGGAAGTCAGTGAACTGCATCACCTGTCCTCTGTTGACAAGCTCCCACCACTGATAGTCTGAATGATAGTCAGTCGGGAAGAGGTCGAAGATGCTATGTGTATTCTCAACGGATATTCCCGTGGTGTGCGGTGGACGCATCTTGAACCATGACGTGTTCCAGAATACCGGTGTGAACTGCTGCACCACCTCTTTACCATATGTCACCTTGCCTGCAGCACATATCAGCACCTTACCACCCTTGTCAAGGATCTTACGCGCCTGACTGTCGAGGCTGTCTGTGATAAACACGTCACCATCGAAGGATGTGCCAGGACGCTTACCAGCCCTCGTTTTGCTCTTTGTGTCAGATGTCAGCTCCGGATAAACCCAGAAGTTCCAGTGATTGACGGCCTGAGTCTCAGGAACGCTGACCACCAGTGTCATCTTAGAAGGCTCGCTCACTTCACCTAAAGACACAGACACCTTGCCAATCTTGTAGTTACCTCCGACAGGAATGTCACACACGTCGAAGTCACCTGACGCGTAAACGACCTGATTTTTAGACTTATCCTCTTTGTATATCACATAATGCGGTCTCACTCGTCTCAATGTGGAGTCTGTATATTGGTTAAGCTCCACGTCTGCCACGAATGTCTCTGTGTTGGAGAATGTGAACTTGCTGATCTTTGCCAATGGCACGATTGGCGAGCAGAACTCCCTGAACTCTCTCTCACTGATATATCCCTTATTGTCAAAGAACACATCCGTCACTCCAACCAAGGCTGTACCCTGACCTGAATAGTCATTTAACGACAGGAGCTGGAACCCGGCGTACTTAGGTGTTCTGAGCGTGCGCTCCACCTCCGCCTTATAACATAACGCCTGCAGCTTACCGCTCGCCATCATGAAACGTCGCGCCATGCCGCCCATACCGTTGTCATTGAGCAAGTCACGGAATATCTCGAAGTTACGGGCTTTGTTCACTCCCGTGTATTTACCTATCTCATCGAAATTCGGGAATGCGCACCACTGTCCGGTCTCATGACTGACAAAAGGCATGGTGATTTTCGTGTTAGGCATATCCTTACCGTTGTACATGTCTATGTTCTTCGAGAAGTCAACGACTGACTCCGGGGCGCGACGCGCCCACTCATTCAGTCCGCGGGCTCCGGCCTTGACCGCGAACTCACTGCCCGGCTGCCATGCCCATCCGCCACCAACGCTGAATCCACAATACAGATGTCTGTCGTCATACGCCTTAATCTTTGCCACATGCTCCGTGGACCACTTGACCCAGTTTCCCGCAGGCTCATTACCGAAAGCGAAGAACATAAATGACGGGTGGTTACCATAGGTATCACATATCCTCACCGCCTCATCATAGAGGTAGGTGTCAATATACTCGCCTCTACCGAGCTTAACACCATGATTAGGCCATGACGGTCCCTCAGGCTGAATATAAAAGCCTGTCATGTCTGCAGCCAGAAACGCCGCCTCCGGCGGACAATAGGTATGGAAACGCATATGATTCAATCCGTACGTCTTACACTTACGGAACAAGCTGAGCCATGAGTCCAGGTCAATTGGTGGATAACCCGTGTTAGGGAAGTCACAATTCTCCACCGTTCCTCGCAGCTGAATCTCTTTTCCGTTCACATAGAACATCTTGTCACGCATCTCCACCTTACGCATACCGAAAACGGTCTCGTAAGACGTGGTGCTTGATTTTGTCTTCACCTGAACATAAAGACGGTAAAGCTGAGGGTTGAACTCGTTCCACAACAGCATGCTGTCTGTCATCGACATCAACAGGTCGACATGAGACAACGAGTCGGATGTCAACAGGATGTCCTTGGCACCACACGTCACCACATGGTGTTTATCGGTGTTGAACGACACCGCCATCAAGGTCACGGACGCTTTCTCCTTACGTGAGAGTCCACTGATATCCAGGCTGACTCTCGCCACTTTATTATCGACATCAGGATAGACGTTACATCTCTCAACATGGTTGTACGGACGTAACTCAATCTTGCCTACGATACCGTTCCAGTCACCCTGAGTCTGGTCTGACACAGAATGTGAGTCCTGTCCGACATTGACTTTCTCCGGGTCATTATCCACACATAACGTGATGACGTTATCACCTGGAACAAGCTGCTCTCCGGTGAGAACGTACTCATGTGGTACGGAAAGACTGTTACGCTCATCGCTCACCTTCTTTCCATTAACCCATAAAGATGTAATAATATGAGGACGCTCAAGATATAACACATATCTCGGTGACACGTTGTCTTTCTCTATTCTTACGGTACGTCTGTACCACGCTTTTCCCACATAATGCTTGTCAGGAGTGAGGAAGAACTGCAATTTCATATCCTTTCCCGGCTTCCTGTACTTGGCCATGTAGGGATTGAAGAAATAACTGGAGTCGTATAACGAACCTACCCAACGAGTGTCCACACTCACATCGTCACCTTTTAAGCGCTGAGGCATAGAGGCCGGCAACAGAATCTTGTCATTAAAGTCATAGTCAACATGATACCAACCGGACTGTTCTCCTTTACCGTCTCTGTCAATCTTAAACTCCCACTCGCCAGAAAGGTCTATCTTATTCTGGGCAATGACACATTTACAATAACAGAAAAGAAATAAAATTAAAATAATTTGCTTAGACATAAAGTTAGTTGTTGATTTGTATGCAAAAATACAAAGAATCGCAATAAAATGTTGCCAATTCAAGAATTTTACTATCTTTGCGTACGAATTACTTGACATTAACACCCAAAGACAGACTTTTTATGATACCATTTAAGAAAATTACACATGGAGAGAAAGTATCCATAGCAAGATTCATCACGAATCTAAAGAGCTTTGAAAACCATCCTCGACTGGAGAATTGGATTGACGACGAGGATGCTTACTATGCAGTAGTAGAGGGACGTATCATTTTCCGTAAGCAAAAGGGTGACACTTTTCTTTTCTCCTTACCAATCGGCAGAGGACCTCTCAGATATTCTCTTATGCAATTACTGGAAGACTCAAACGTCCTGTCAATGAAATGCGTCATCATCAACGTGGAGAAAAGGTTTATTGATGACATCAAAGCTGCCATGCCGGGTCATTTCACTTTCGAGGAGAATGAAAACGGACTATTTACCGCAACAGCCTGCAAGAAATATGAGAACTCTGTGTTCAACAATAACGAGGGCATGGTGCCACCACCTACCGGTGAGTCTCTGAAATAAAACAACAAACGGAATCGTTCATATGATTTCGATATGACGTAAGACGGCGAGTATCTCACGGAGATACTCGCCGTCTTACGTCATTCATAACTATCACTGTCTCACCGAGAAATTTGCGACTACAGGTATTATGGAATATGCGCATCTGATATATGGAGGACGTAAGGACTGACAAAAGAGATAATTGTAAGGGATGAACAAAAAATTAGAGAGACCCGCCAAGTGACGAGCCTCTCTGATTATCTATTTTTTAACCACCTTATTTCAGGATTTTCTTAGTTGTTCCGTCTGACATCTTAACGATGTTGATGCCTTTCTGCATCTCGTTAACCTTAACACCGGCAACAGTATAAATATCCTTAACTGTCACGTCAGCAGAAGAAACAGAGACAACTGGTGTGGCGTCTGTGAAGTTGATAGTCACCACGAAACGCTTAGAACCATACTCGAATGCCAAGATAGCTTTCGCACCTACAGGAATGTCGTTAGACTCGTCCGCCATATCCGCATAGATATTGACTGTTGAGCCATCGATTGACAAAGCGAGCTGGCTAACGGCAGTCTGATCCTCCTCGCTTACCACATAACCATCAGCATTGAAGAACACACCCTCATCGAAGCCTATCTTCTTGAATGAAGACGCTGACTTAGCGGCGTAGATGGCGCCGTCCTGCTTGAACGCCTCAATATCGCTTGCGCCTACTGCGGCGAGGATAGCGTTGACCTGCTCCTCAGTTACTGTCATAGAATACTCTTCAGCATCTCTGTCAAGAATGAACAACTGCTCGTACTTACCTGCAACCTCAACATCCTCAGAAGCCTGCTCAACGTATGAAACGCTAACAACATACTTGAAATAGTCACCATTTGAAGGGTTGACGAAGTAAAGGTTAGCAACGTATGCGTCACCCACTGAACGCTGACCCGGATACTGGTACCATGTTATTGAGTCCGCGTCTAATGTGAGTCCGAATGAGTTAGTGCCCCATCCCGCATTATCCACAATCACCTGATTCTCACTATTCTCGTAAGTTGTTGTTCCGAACCAGAATCCCGGAGCAGGAGTACATGTGTACTTGTTAGAGAAACTGAACACGTTCTGCTGTGTCTCCTCATCGACCTCAACCTTGTCTGTATACAAGTCAAACTCTGTCGTGCCGATAATTCCAGCAATATACTCAAGGTCTATACCTGTCTTCTTTCCATAAGCCCAGTCTGTTGTGGAAGGAACAATCTCCGCAGCCAGATAATCTGTGCCCTTAAGCTCTGTCGGAGCCATACCCTGAGCGGCAGTAACAGTATAGTTCAATGTGATGTAGAAATATTTTGAACCGTTCATGAAGAGAAGATGAGTAGTGTTGACCACATCCTCCTTTATGTCTGTGAACTTACCAGAACGCTGTCCGATGTTGAACTTTCCGTTCTCAAGACTTCCGACTGACACGAAGTATGTGGCGCTCGCACCCCACTCTCCGATAAAGCCGTCCTCATTAAAGTAGAAACCGCCTGAGCTTTCTGTGTGATTGTCAGAAACCTCGTTCTCCGCAGAGAAAGCGTAAACCTGATCCAAGTCACTAATCTCACAACCGAGTTTCTCAGCTACAGTGGCCATGTTAACCACAAATGGCTTCGTAGCGTAGTTGTCATCGACTGACGCAGTAACATTTATAGTAGTGTCACCAACCATCTGCATCTCAGAGAAGTCATAAACATCCTGTGGCTCAACAGTGAGACCGAGGGTGATCTGTGCAGCCTTGACGTCATTAACGATGTACAACTCGATGAAGTCGCTATCTCCAGCCTTCATAGTGCCTGGATACTGACCATAAGACAATGAGAACTTACCTTCCTCAAGTTTCAGGTCATGTATGTATGACGTACAATTAGCACCCCAAGACAGAGGAGCATTCTGTGACAACACTGTTGTGTTTCCTGTCACATCGTCTGTCGTGCTGTAACGTCCGAACCAACCATCAGTGCCATAATCACCAAGTGCCTTCACTGAGTCTGTGAATGCGTATGTCACGTCATCGGTAGTCATACACTGACGTGTGACTGTCACCTTAGCAATATTTGCGCTCAGCACTGACTCTTCTATACCAAGAGCCTCTGCCAAGTCAGCAGCCTCAAGAGTGAACGTTGAGTTCTCGTATGACTTGCCTTCCTTGAACGTAAGGGTTCCCTGATATTCCTTCACGATATTAAGTGCAGCGAAAGACTGAGTAGGTGACGCCATCTCAGGAACCGCCTTGATATCCATGGTCACTGTGAACGTGGCTTTTTTGTCACCATACTGCAAGAAGCAGCTGTAAACGAAAGACTCACCTGCCAAGCATCTGTCAGGGAATTGTCCGAGACTTATCTCAAAGACATCATCCTCAGATGAGTATGAGTAGCCGGAATACATATACGCCTCATCTCCATAGGCAACGACATGTCCGTTCTTATTCATCCATGAAGAGCCTTTTCCGTCGGCTGTCCATGTCTGAGACACGGTGTCGCCACATTGTATGTACATGGTACACATTGACGCGGTCACCTCTCCCGTCTCATCATTCATCCACTCGTCCAATGCCTTACGCACTGTCGTTGTGTCCGAATTCAGCTGCGCTGCAACTTCTGAGAACTTGAACTGTGCTGTTACAGCACTGTAATCATTTGTTGGGTACTGCTCCACCGTCTGGGTGAACTGAGCATTGGCCACAGAGGTCACCATCAACATGGAAGCGAAACTTAGAGATGTAAAAACTTTTCTCATAGGTTATGACTATTTATAGGTTAAACAATTATCTATTTTTCTCAGACCACACAAAAAACATCACCCGATATTACTTCATGACTTTCTTTCCACCTATTATATATACACCCTTATCAAGGCTGTTGATAACGTCTTTTTCTGACGTTCCACTCACAACTTTTCTGCCGGACAAGTCGTATGCGTCGATGACATCACCGGAGTCTGTACTCTCCCTCACGTTAGTCACACCAGTGAAAGTGTCCGACATCCTAACGGAAGACAACTGGTATCCTGTCTTCGTGGTGTTCACATGTACATTGAAGACGAATTTCACCGTAGCGGTCTCATCACCTCTCTTATATACAAGTGCCTGTGAAATCGTGTAATCCTTACCGTTCGTAAGCTTGCCAGGATATTGACCCACAGCGAACGTCATGGAAGATGGAGAAAACTCAGAAAAGAGATAACCGCTGGAATAAGCTGTACGGTTTCCCGTTGACGTGAACCAATGACCATAGCCATTAGCTGACGAGCCTGTGTTGGAGATATTACCATCAGCATTGACTGCGTAAAACATCATCTTTCCGTCCGCCGGACCAGATGAAGTCCAACTGGTAATCTTTGAAGCTATGTCTGACACCTGCATCTGTAAGGCTGAACCGACAGCAGCGGCTGCATCACCGACCACGGAAACTGTGGCACCGTCATACTGAGACGTTGACTTAGCGAAATACACGTCATATGTTATAGTGGCGTCAGTGATTGGCATGTCGTCAGAGATGATTGGAGCACCAGAAATATTGGTGTTGGAGAACTCAACAGTATACGGCCACTGGTCGTCATTGGAATACTCGTCATCCCACTTATGCTGTATGTATTTGGATGGAGCAGGCACAACGACCATATAAAGTTTTCTCACGTTCTCCGGAACCACGAAGGATGTCGTGCATGAATATGCTCTTATCACACTGCTACCCTTGCAATAGACAGAGTCCTCATAGCTGTAAACACGAGAGCCATCATTCAGCAACGCCACGTAACCAAGACGGAAACCGCGATAGGCATAACTCTCAGCAGAGTTGTATTTCGTTCTTCCCGATGACACATACGCTGTCTCACCATTAAGGTATGTGGCTGGGTCTCCGGAAGCAAGTGAAGGCGTAGACTTCAATGAAGTGAACTCCGTGGAAATTTCCGTACCAGCCTCAGGCACTGACAATGGAATGACGTTAAATCCTGTTGACTGAGGACATGATGAGTAAGCCACCTGATACTTCGTTCCACCAAGACTGACATAGTTATAAACATAAGTGTCAAGATAAGACTCAGCCTCATCACGACAAACATCCAAATCCAGTGTGGCCATCTTCATGGCATACTCGAAATACTCGCGGAAAAGATCTGTTGCGCTGTACCCCATAAGATCCATATACACCTCATTGGCGTCAGCAGCCTTGCTCATCGGGTGTCTCCATATCTTACCCACAATGTCAAGACCGTGCTTCTCCGCAAGGAAGTAATGCCACCAGTAACTCTGATAACGCATCCACTCATGTGTCATCGCATAGTTGTGGGCCTTCTTGAAGACAAACCAGCTCTGGTCAAACTTCAGCTCAGGATAAGCCTGGGCTGCCTGCCACTGCGCCGTCTGCTCCCAAAACGTAGAGCCTTTTCCTATGGCGTCATGAAAACCTGAGTGACCACCAAGGTCTGAATAACACATATACTGGAAAGAGTGTCCCACCTCATGAGCCACGGAATGACCTACAGGTTTACATGTGGAAGGATTAAGCCACAAGGCTCCGATGGTAAAGTCGTATCCGCCTCCATAACAAACCCAGTCTGTGGTATGGTTCAGAAGTATCATCATCTTGTACTTGCTCACCTTTGATGACGCCTCATCACAGAAAGCCAGCTTACCCACATTCAACGAGTAAAAATACTCGGCCTTCTCAAGCAGGTCGTCAACATTAATATAATAGAAATTGCTTGATGACAATTTTGAAGGCTCCGTAGTGTAATACTTATCCCAGTAACAGATAAAATTATCACTCTCCTTAGAACGAACTTTAGACCATGTGTACTCATTATTGGCATCTGTCTCACTATACAAAAGTGTATCGCTTGAAAAATTCTTCCATTCGTAAGGAATGTAAAGGGATTTTTGAGCTGATGCCAGACATGCCACACTAAACGTGACAAAAAAAGTTACTATACTCTTGAGTTTCATCATATATGTATTTTACATTGTTGTTATTAGATTATAAAAAAACTTTGCGCTCTCAACAACACAGAGATAAATCTCGCCATCCGACAACCTGAACTCTTCACTCATCTACTCTAAGCAGCGGTACAAATAAATAGTAATTAAGACAACCCATGTGCAAATAAAGTCCAAAGTGAGTGATGTTGGACTATTTTTTCATTATCTTTGTATAAAATAAATGACAAATATATGAAAAAACATGATTGCGTGCGACTGATTATCGCAACGGTAATATGCATTATAGAATTAACCGCACTTCACTCACACGCAAACACCACACAGGAATTCAAGTTCAGGCACATCACTGTAGAGAACGGTTTGTCATGCAATAACGTCAGAGCTTTATTGCAAGACAAATATGGCTTTATTTGGATTGGCACAGACTACGGCATCAACAAATATGACGGATACAAAATCACCCGACCTAAAGGCATGAGACATAACGTCACCGTACAGTCTTTATGCGAGAACGGAGACACGATATGGATCGGATGCAATATCGGACTTTTGTTTTATTCACATCAGTGCGACTCTATAACTTTAATGAGTAAAAAAACAAAAAACGGTACATCCATAAGCTCTATAGTGTCTGGTATCAGCAAAGACGACAAGGGCAATATCTGGATTTCCACCATGGAACAGGGCATTTTCATGCTAAGTTCCAAGGGAGAACTGACACAATACGACATGGCCGGCAAAGAGAAAAACGTGGCAGACATTCTTGTCACAAGTAATGGTGAGGTATGGGCAATCAGTAACTGGTGTAAGAACAACCTGGCGAGACTGAACAGAAGCAGAAACATGTTCGAGGCCGTGACTCCGATATTTTCATCGTCAAATGAGATAAAAAAAATTGGCGGAATATGTATAACGCAGGACAAGTCCGGACTGATATGGATAGGTACATGGATTGATGGCGTCATCTGTCTCAATCCAAAGGACAATACTGCAAGGACAGTGATAAAAGGAGAGAATAATTCTCTCAGACACATACATAAGATAGAAGTGTACGATAAAAACAAATTATTGATCGGCTCTGATGACGGGCTGTCCGTCTACGACATATCCAAAGACTCACAGACAACGTACAAGGAGGACGAACTGAACAGGAACTCTCTGTCCGACAAATTCGTATACCCGATACTGAAAGACCAAGAGGGAGGCATATGGGTCGGAACATTCTACGGAGGACTGAACTACGCTCACCCACAGTCGGGCGATTTTCTTAACCACACAAAATCCAACTACCTCAACTCAGTAAACGGTAACATAATAAACACGTTTACAGAGGATGACGACGGCAACATCTGGATTGCCAGTGACGACGGCGGTCTTTCCGTCTACAACAAAACGGCTAAGAGTTTTTTCTCATACGACAAAGGAACAGGAAGCAGGATGAGAAACGTACACGCTCTTTGCATAGACGGTTACACATTATATATAGGTACGTATACTAATGGTATAGACATACTGAACATAAAAACAGGACAGGAGAAACACCTGCAATCATTCAAGGATGAGAACGGAACGAACCTCGGCAGCAGTTCTTACGCTATATACAAGGACTCACGCGGAACGATATGGGTCGGAACATTCAACTCCATCCTGAACATGAACAAAGACAAGGGAACATTCACAAAAAAAAGAGACACAGAGACAACCGTAATAAGCATAGAGGAAGACAAGGACGGGTGTATGTGGTTTGCCACAGATGGCAAGGGAATCCACAAGTACGATGTCAAAAGAAAAAAATGGACTTTATACAACAGATTCCATACAGACAACAACAAAGACGACAACACGGTGACTAACAGTCTGTATGTGGACCAAAACGGTATTATATGGGTGGGGACGTCAAACGGTCTGTTCTCATATGACAAAAAGGAGGACACCTTCAATGCTGTGGAGACTATCACACCCACCCCTAACGTACTGGGAGTGACAGGAGACAAAAGGAGTTTATGGCTCACCACATCACAAGGACTAATAAAATACTCAATCAAAGGCGGGAAAACTGAACGTGTGTTCAATAGTGGTGACGGACTCGACAATATCAACTTCATACAAAACGCAATCTACAAGAGCACTGACGGCACGATCTACCTGGGAACGTCGCACGGATTCACGTCTTTCTCACCAGATAAGATTAACACCAACGTATATGAGCCTAAGATCGTGTTCACCGACTTCGAGATATTCAACAAACCGATATCTTCAGTAAAGGACGGCAAGTACGCCAACCTGAACAATTTAAAAGAGGTGATGCTTAGCCACAAGGAGAATTCCATCAAACTGTCTTTCGCAGCTTTGAGCTACGTGACAAGCGAGAACAACAGATATCAGTTCTATCTCGAGGGCTACGAGAAAGATTGGAACAACCCGACGACAGAACATAGCGTAACATACACAAACCTCGAACCTGGAGACTACGTGTTTCACGTCAGAGCATCAAACAACGACGGCGTATGGAATGACGATGGCACATACATAAAAATCGTTATCACACCACCATTTTACTGGAACACGCCTGTGAGATGCCTGTACTTCGTTATCCTCATAGCGGCATTCTGGTTAATCATAAAAACAATCCTGAGAAAAAAAGAGAAACAGCATGTGGCAGAGATTGAACAGCTGAACGAGAAGAACGAGCAAGAGGTACACGAGGCCAGAATAAAGTTCATGACGATCAGCGACTCCGACAACGAGTTTCTAAAAAAACTGGAAAGTGTCATCGAGAATAACTTCTCTAACCCCGACATCTCTGTCGACTTCCTGGCATCAGAGATGAACGTCAGCAGAAGCGGACTCTTCGCAAAGGTTAAGAACCTTGCGGACATAACTCCAAACGAGATGATACAGATTATACGACTTAAACACGCTGCAAAACTGCTGGAAGCGAAAAAATATCGCGTCAACGAGATTTGCTATATGGTCGGTTTCAACAGCCCATCATATTTCTCCAAGTGCTTCACAAAACACTATGGTGTGAAGCCAGCAGAATACGCCAAATGACATTATACAGAGATCATGCGGAAAAGGCGTCATACTACCAGTTTAGTATGACGCCTTTTCCTTGTCGTGAGCAAAAAATATGCGTCATCACACGACGGATAGCACGAATATTGATGACGGGAATCACATAACATAACAAATAAGATAACACAAGATAAAAACAAAATAAGAACTTTCGATAAATAAAAACGCAGTTTAGTGTCTCAAAAACTAAAAAAAACGTCTCATTTTAAGCACACGGCGCATAGCTGAGACAACAATGAGCGAAATGAGACGCATCAAGAGAAAACTGTTTGATACCTTTGCGTCAACAAAAAACAAACGCTTATTCTTGTTCAATATATTCATAATACAAATCATCACTTCCCGAAATCAAAAGATAAAAGAGTTTATCTTTTCCCGAAAATTCAGTTCATTAATTATTGGTTTTTCATGCTGACCTAAATTTCACCGAGAGGTTAGCAACACAAAAAAAGAAATGGATATAGTTATCCATCGCACACCTTGAAAATTGCTTGTTCTTAATGGTCTGTTTCAAAAAGACAGACCTTTTTTATATATACAACTATAACACTTACCACATATAATGAAAACATAGTGACGTTCCATCGTCCCTTACATGGGATATCCGTGAAAACACGACGATGATGTTTGTTCTGATTGCTTTCCGAACCGCATATATATAATAGGTGTAAATGCAAAACACACTCAAATGTGAGAACTTTCCATTTCTATTACAGAAGAAGAAGAAGTAACACGACAAAGAAACAAGAAAAGGAAAATAGAAATCATAAGACTCGTTACACATGACACGTATAAAGTGACAAACATTAAGGTCTGCTTGTGACGTTGACACAAACAGACATTAATCATTTCACTGACGCCTTAAGCGTAGACCTATACCATGACACACATGAGGGAGACACTATCTCACAAACATATAGGTCTTCACACCATCGTATGTTGTAATCTTCACCTCGACAGAGTCAAAGTCCTCACCCTCCTCGTAGAATGAAGAGTCGAGAGGAATACTCATGTACTGCTTTTGCGAGTAAGCTTCAGTCTCAAAATCAGGATGCCAGTGCAAGAGTCTCAAGTGCAACACTCTCGCATTACCGTCATTGGATATTCCGTCATTGATAAAGTCCAGAGCATGCTCAACGTTACCGCTCACCTTCGTCGTAAGCAACACATTAATGTACGACCTCGCCTTATAGAGAGATATCACATCCACAGGCTTGAACGTGTCGCTGTAATTAATTTTCCCGTAATTAGACATGTGTGACGGAGTGGAACAGCGCACGCTGCCGACAGAGTAGACAGTCGCAGTGGTACTGTCAACCCCTATCTCGATGGTGCCGTAGCATCTGATCACAGTATCACATACCGTGGAGTGCAGAGAGTTACTGTTAGACACAGCATACATCCTTCCGTCGTCAAGTATTATGGACGTGGCGGTACTGTCACCGTCAATTATGACATCATAGAAATCCACTCGCAGTCGAGGGTACACCTCGGCATCATCATCCGAGCATGAGGAGAACAACGTCACAACTGACAACAAACACAAAAAAACGTAAAATACTCTGAACGACTTCATATCAGACAATTATTATCAGTTCTTAAAACTATGTATTGGAGCAGGAATACGTCCCTTTCTGTTAACCAGTCTCTCGCTGGAAAAAACATTCACTGGCATAATCGGAGCGTATCCGAGCAAACCGCCGAACTCCACAGTGTCCCCGATATTCTTGCCGATGACTGGAATGATACGTACCGCCGTAGTCTTCTGATTCACCATACCTATGGCACTCTCATCCGCGATGATGCCCGCTATTGTTGTTGCCGGCGTATCGCCAGGAATAGCTATCATGTCAAGACCGACAGAGCATACGCAAGTCATCGCCTCGAGCTTCTCTATCGTCAACGCTCCCGCCTCTACGGCATTAATCATACCCTGATCCTCACTGACAGGGATGAAGGCACCAGACAATCCGCCCACATACGAGCTGGCCATCACCCCCCCTTTTTTCACCTGATCATTAAGAAGAGCCAGAGCCGCGGTCGTTCCAGGAGCACCCGGATGCTCCACACCGACACACTTTAGGATGTCAGCCACGGAGTCACCTATAGCCGGAGTCGGAGCGAGAGACAAGTCGATAATTCCGAACGGAACGCCGAGACGTGAGCTTGCCTCCTGAGCCACCAGCTGTCCAACTCTGGTGATCTTAAACGCCGTCTTCTTAATCGTCTCACACAACACCTCGAAGTCGGCCTCCTTACCCGTGGTCTCCAAAGACATCGCATCCATCTGCTCCAGAGCGTACTTCACCACTCCCGGTCCGCTGACACCCACATTAATAATGGCGTCAGCCTCGCTCACTCCGTGGAAGGCACCCGCCATGAACGGATTGTCATCAGGAGCGTTGCAGAGCACGACGAGCTTAGCGCATCCCAGCGAGTCCTGATCTTTGGTATACTCAGCCGACTCCTTGATAATCTCACCCATCAGTCTGACGGCATCCATGTTAATACCCGTTTTCGTGCTGCCCACATTCACACTTGAGCAGATACGATCCGTGCAAGCCAGAGCCTCAGGTATAGAGCGTATGAGCAACTCGTCACTTTTCGTCATACCCTTGCAGACGATGGCACTGTAGCCACCGATGAAGTTCACGCCTACGACCTTAGCCGCCTTATCGAGCGTCTTCGCTATCTCCACATAATCCGCTACCGACTTACAGCAAGCGCCTCCAACGAGAGAGATTGGAGTGATAGAAATTCTCTTGTTGACAATAGGCACACCTATCTCCTTGGAGATGTCGTCACCAGTGCTGACGAGATTAGCGGCCAGCGTGGTTATCCTCTTGTAAATCTTCTCACATGTGACACTCAAGTCCTTATCGGCGCAGTCCAACAGACTAATTCCCATTGTTATCGTTCTGACGTCCAGATTCTCTTGCTCAATCATCTTGTTCGTCTCGAACACCTCTGAAATATTAATCATAGCTATTAAGAAACTAAATTAAATACGGTGCATTTTGTTGAAAATATCCTCAAGCTGGCATTTCACCTGAACGCCAATCTCCACTCCCAGCTCAGACAACTCCTCACTGATCACGTTAAAAGGCTTGTCAGTGCCAGTCATGTCAACAATCATCATCATATTAAAGAATTCCTGAACAATGGTCTGAGAAATATCAAGAATGTTAATCTTGTTATCAGCCAGATACGTGCATACCTTAGCGATAATACCCACCGTGTCTTTTCCGACAACCGTAATAATAGCTCTTGTCATATCATAATTGAATTAGTTACGACAAAGGTAAATAAAAAATAAGTAGAAAAAAAAGTTTACAATAAATACTTGTCTCACCACCGTACAAACGCATGAAATGACATTGTAAGTTGCATATTACTCTAAAACGAGCTGAAAATGTCCGCAAAACACCTTTTTTGAAAAAATCAACTTTTTTCTCGCATTTTTTTGTGTTATATGAAAAATAAAAATAAATTTGCCACATATCCTTCGTCAGAAACATGAATGAGCAGGAATAGGATAATGTGACTGACGCCATGTTAGCTTGGCGTATATAAGGGAAAGTTAATTAAATAAATTGGATGAAATGAAGATGAATAAGATAGAACGCATTGTATTTTTGGCAATCATGATTATTGCCTGCGTATGCGACTGTCACGCATACTCATTCGAGAAAGACGGAATATTCTACACGATAGGTCCGGGATCATACTATGTCGCCGTGACATATAAGACCACAGACGGCAACAGTTACAGTGGCGACGTGGTGATACCGGAGACTGTGACGTACCAAGGAAAAGAATATCCCGTTATGTACATCAGCCAGCAAGCTTTCTACATGTCATCGTCACTGACCTCCGTATCAATACCGGAAAGCGTCATCTCCATCGGACAGAAAGCCTTCTCCGGCTGCACATCACTGCGCACGGTCAACATACCGAGCAACATCACAGCCATCGCCGCATACACGTTCGACAATTGTTATAGTCTTCAGACTGTGGACGGTATAGACGAGGCTTATATACACGACATCTACGGCTATGCCTTCCGCGGATGCTCCAGCCTCAAGTCTCTTCCACTTCCGAGCACAGTCACCACAGTCGGACCATATGCGTACTACAACGCATGCACAGCAGACGTGACGAACATCAACCTTCCCGACAACATCGTCGAGATAGGACAGTACGCCTTCAACGGCATACAAGTTAGGTCTATCTATATACCTAAGTCACTGGAAGAACTGGGAGAAAACGCTTTCTCGCACCAGAACTGCACATCTTTAAAGGTGGACTCTAACAATAAGCTCTACGACTCAAGGGATAACTGCAACGCCATCATTGAGACATGGTCAAACAGACTCATACTCGGATGCGTGAACACCGTCATACCTGACGGCGTGGAGACGATTGGCGAGTATGCCTTCAACGGCTGCACTAACCTCGTTTCAATCGTAATCCCAGCATCCGTGAAACGCATTCAGTGCGGAGCGTTCTTCAACTGCATCGGACTAAAGAACGTGGATATAAAAGGTGACATCACAGAACTGGAGGATGCGTCGTTCTACAAGGCGGAAATTTCAGAGCTGTCTTTGCCTTCATCTCTGAAGAAAATAGGAAACGAGGCGCTTCACTTCAACATGGATGACATTGTCTTGCCAGACAGCGTGTACTATCTGGCGCCGGTGTGTATCACATCACGTCACGACGTGAACAGCATCACACTGCCGGCATCCGTGACCTACATGTCAGCAGGTGCTCTCACCATCTATGGAGAACTCAAAGAGTTAAGATGTAAAGGTGACATACCGTTCTACACGAACGACTACGCTTTCAGATCATTGTCAACAAACGACGTGACACTGGTCGTCAAGGGTAAATACCTCAGCAACTACCAGAACACATATCCATGGAGCGAGTTCACAAACATCGAGCTTTGGAAAGATGTTGAGGCAGTCAACTTCAGCACCAGCTCACTAGAGATGACCAAGGGCGAGACTTCCGTGATCAGGGCATACGTGTCACCGTCCGACGCCACTCTGAGCACACTGGTATGGAGCAGTTCAGACGAGAGCGTGGCTACCGTCGACAACGGATACGTCAAGGCAATATCTGAAGGACAGGCTGTGATAACAGCTAAGACCACAGACGGCACCGAGGTGTTCAACTCATGCCTGGTGACGGTCAACGAGGAGGTCTACAACATCGCATCCCTCGCACTGACTGACGGTGAGACATTCTCATCAGACAAGTATCAGATGGCTTCGTCACTGACATACACTCGTCAGTTCAACAACACCAAGTGGCAGGCACTGTACGTACCGTTCTCTATATCTTACGACGACTGGAAAGACGACTTCACGGTGTCTAAGATCAATGCGGTACGTATGTATGACACAGACAATGATGACGAGTACGACCTCACCGAGGTTGAGATTGTCAAGGTGAAGTCCGGCACACTGTACCCGAACCACCCTTACTTCATCAAGGCCAACAGCACAGGCTCCAAGACAATCAGTCTGTCAGACGTCCTGGTGTACCCGTCACGTGTCGACTCCATAACATGCTCAACGACTGAGACAAGCTATATCTTCAAAGGCACTTACGACGTGGTCACAGGTACTGAGATGCTAGCTAATAAATACTACGCTCTGTCCGGCGGCGCATTCTGCTACACTACAAGCGATGACGCCAACCTCAACCCTTTCAGATGGTACCTCAAGGTCACACAGAAAGGAACACAGGTGATTACTCAGAGCAGCGCCAACGTGAGAATAAGAACCGCATATATCTCCGATGACGGCGAGGTGACTTATGACGAATACGAGGCAACAGGACTGGACAACCTGACAATCGACGAGAACACAGACAATAGGATATTCTCTTTGGACGGGCGTCTGATAAGCACTGACGGAGAGACAAACAGCCTCAAACCTGGTATATACATAAAGAACAATGCGAAATACATTGTAAGATAGACATTCGCGTAACAAGTGTGTATAATATATCCTACCACAAATAACAATCGCAATCCACGACACAGCATCAGTCCTGTTGTCGTGGACTGCCCATTTATGGATATTACACCTTATATATATAATACCCACGTACGCCTATTTATTCCCATGCATTTTACTGCTGACAGCAATAATTCCCGATAATTATTTAGTTCTTACTCACTTATTTAGTACATTCGCATAGTTTTTCTTGCGAAACCCGTCAGTATGGGTGGGATGACGTTAGGAAAAGGCGCCTTTACTGGCAAGGTCGCAGACATAAGAAAAGGCATTTATCACGTTTTGTTCTTGGCACTTCAGAACTTCGCAACTAGGGTAGCGTCTCATTGACTTGTATTTAAAATTTGACAATTTCGGATACAGAGAAGTTAACTTCGTTCTAGCATTATCCGTTGTAAAATGCCAATTGATTTTAGAATTCGCATTGTTTCGAACATTTTCCCATGCGGATAACTCTAATCTCAGCGTTTCGATGTTGTCAACACGTCTTTTGAGACATTGTCGGGTCATAGCATTGAGTTCAATTTCAGCCATGTCCAACCAGCTTCCATGTTTGTGAGTATAATGGACTTCAAGACTATCTTTGATACGTTTGGCCTCCTGAGGCCCAAATCTCTTATACAAAGAAGCCCAGCAATGGGTATTGAGGTTATCCATGACGAGAATAATCTTCTCCGCATTGGGATAAATATCGACAAGCTCTTTGATATCTTCTGCCCAATCCAATGCCGTCCGGTGTTCGCGGACGCTTGTATGTCTCCACCCAGCAAGCGGCTCGCAGGACATAAAGATACTGCAGGTCCCGTTTCGGACATATTCGCTGTCCTGTTTCCTTTTGTTCCCAGGTTTCATCGGAAGCGGCTCTCTGGATTCTCCCAACAGCTGATAGGGCTTTTCATCCATACAGACTACAGGCCGAGACGGATTATATGGAAGACTGTAAATATCCAGGACATCTTCCATACAGGCTACGAATTCCGCGTTTTCTTTCGGCGGGATACACCAGTAGTCGTTAAGGTGTGGCTGTAATTTGTTATTTTAGTATGCGGCCAATAGTCACCCGGTTTACTGGCACCTCCAGGGCACAGGCGGCAACGCACAACATCACCGCCATCAATAAAAAATCTAATAACAAAAAATGGAGCGTTTCGAGCATGGCTCTGGACCCTACCAGATCTCAAAATGTATGAATAAACTTTTAACAACACAAAAGCAGAATATTTACAGGTTTACCCATCAACAAATAACAAACTTTCACATAAATAGAGTCTGCCAAAGACAGAAAATGCCAAAACTATTCGGAGAATGACTTATTATACCATCATTGTGGGATTGCCGCAAAGATGATAAAATCATATTTTCGCGTCGAAAATAGACTTACACAAGACTTTATGAACTTCATCTTTATATCTCCACATTTTCCATACACATACTGGGAGTTCTGTTACCGCTTGAAGCAGAACGGAGTAACTGTACTTGGTGTAGCGGATGCTCCTTACGACTCTTTGCGAAATGAGCTGAAGGAGTCATTGACCGAATACTACCGTGTCGACTCATTTGAAAATTACGAAGAAGTATATCGGGCCGTAGCATATTTCGCTTTCAGATATGGTCACATTGATTGGATCGAGTCCAACAACGAGTATTGGCTGGAGCAAGATGCACGTCTTCGCACTGACTTCAACATCACCACAGGTCTGCAGACCGACCGCATCCGAAGCATCAAAGAGAAATCTGAGATGAAAAAATACTACTCAAAAGGTAATATTCCGACTGCTAGACAGATACGAGCTTCAGAAGGTCTCACATCTGTAAGAGACTTTGTCCGTCATACAGGTTATCCCATCATTGCTAAACCTGATATCGGCGTGGGAGCCAGTGACACACATAAGATTAACGATGACGAGCAGCTATGTTCATTCTTCAATAACGTAAGCAACTACAAAAACTATGTCGTTGAGGAATTTATCACTGGTGAGATTTGCAGTTACGACGCCGTCATCGACGCCAATGGCAATCCACTGTTTGAGTCTATGACCGTATGGCCTCCATCTATCATGGACATAGTCAACCATAAGCTCGACCTGTCGTATTATGTTGACAAAGACACACCTGACACGTTACGTCAAATTGGTCAACGCACAGTGAAAGCCTTTGGAATATGGAACCGTTTCGTACATCTTGAGTTCTTTCGTCTTGACAGCGACCGAGAAGGATTGGGAAGGAAAGGTGATTTTGTAGCGTTGGAAGTTAACATGCGTCCTGCGGGCGGATACACACCAGACATGATTAACTACGCACACTCCACCGACGTCTATAAGATATGGGCAGACATGGTAGCTTTCGGTGAAAGGCGTACCAGTCAAGGACATCAGCAGTATTGCGCATTCGCAAGCAGACGTGACATTCACAGTTACGTCCACTCACACGAGGATGTGCTGAACCGCTATGGTGACCGCATCGTGATGTGTGAGAGAATGCCTGAGCTCTTTTCCGCCGCAATGGGTCAGCAGATGTATACCGTAAGACTGAATAGTCTTGAGGAAGTGAATGACTTTGTAGAATTTGTACACGAAAAAAGACAATGAATATCAATTACGTGAAAAAATACAGCGACGCACTCGGTCGCGGCATGGAGTATAAAACATATGGCGACAAAGGACGTCCTGTCCTTGTCTTTCCATCACAGGACGGACGATTCTATGACTATCAGGACTTTGACATGGTGGGAGTGTTATCCAACTTCATAGACTACGGAAAGATACGACTGATATGTGTAGACTCCATAGACCGTGAGACATGGTCGGACATACAAGGAGACCATCATCGACGAATAGAGTTACATGAGCGATGGTATCATTATATCGTCGACGAGTTGATACCTGATGTCCGTCATCACTCTGACGAGACGTTCATTGTGACCGGATGCTCAATGGGAGGTTATCATGCCGGCAATTTCTTTTTCCGCCGTCCTGATTTGTTTGACACACTCCTGGCATTGAGCGGTCTCTTCTATGCCAGCTATTTCTTCCCTGCCTATCAGGATCCACTCATATACGACAACTCACCGCAAGACTTCCTGCGTAACATGCCTGAGGACCATCCTTATTGGAACATCTATCGTCAGAGACGAATCATAATGTGTGTGGGACAAGGAGCGTGGGAAGATGAACTGCTCGACAGTACAAGACAGATGGACACACTGCTCAGAGAGAGGAACGTGCCGGCATGGGTTGACTATTGGGGATACGACTCCGCTCATGACTGGGCATGGTGGCGTAAGCAGATTGTATATTTCATGAATCATCTTCTGGCGGAAGATAATGTTGAATACATCATCTGACACAGATATGGCAGCATTAGAACAAGCAATATTCAGGAGGTCAGAATTGTTGTTGGGTAATGAGGCTTTGGATAGACTGCACGAGAAACGTGTCATACTCTTTGGTGTAGGTGGTGTCGGCTCATGGTGTGCTGAGAGTCTGGTACGCTCAGGCATTAGCAAGCTAACCATAGTGGACAGTGACCGTGTGTGTATCACAAACATCAACAGACAGTTGATGGCAACAACAAAGACAATAGGACAGGTAAAAGTCGATGCTTTATGTGAACGATTGCTAACCATCAACCCAGACGCAGAGATCACAGCTGTTCAGAAAATATTCACTGCAGAGACTGCTGACAGCTTTAACATCGACAGTTACGACTACATCATCGATGCCATCGACTCACTGAAAGACAAGCAGCTTCTCATCTTAATGGCGTGCCGCACCAAGGCGAGGTTTTACTCATCGATGGGCGCCGCGCTTAAGATTGACCCTACTCGCGTCCAGGTGGCAGAGTTCTGGAAAGTCAAAGGAGACCCGCTGGCACGCGCACTGCGTAAACGGTTCAAGCAGACGGGACAGATGCCTCGTCGCAAGTTTACATGTGTCTTTTCCGACGAGTTGTTGGAGAACAAAGGATACAACGCCACTTGCGGAACAGAGAAGTGTATGTGTCCGAAGACTAAGACAGGTCCTGGCGACCCGAAACTGCTCAATCACGAGTGGTGCTCGTCAAAAGCTCAGATTAACGGAACGTTGGCACACATCACTGCCATCTTCGGTTTCATGCTTGCCGGATTAGTAGTGAAAGACGCAGCTAAAAGAAAAAAGCCTTGCGACTAACAAAAATATGACAAAAAAGTCGTAACTTTATAATCTATTAATCAAACAATGCAGATATGAAAGTCATAAGCACACAGAAGGCACCTGCTGCCATCGGACCTTACAGTCAAGCCATCAAAGTCGGGAATCTTCTTTTCACCTCAGGTCAGATACCTATCAATCCTGCCACTGGAACGATTGTCGAAGGCGGCATAAAAGAACAGACTCGTCAGTCGCTCACAAATATTAAGGCTATCCTGGAAGAGGCCGGACTCACTCTGTCTGATGTTGTCAAGACCACTGTGTTCTTGGCAGACATGAATGACTTTGCAGACATGAACGGAGTATATGCGGAGTTCTTCTCTGAGCCATACCCTGCGCGCTCAGCAGTCGCAGTCAAGACACTGCCTAAAGGCGCGTCAGTCGAGATTGAGGTGGTTGCTGAAGTCAAGTGAGAAACATGCTACACTCGAGGAGAAGCTTCTCTCAGAACTGATTGAGGTGGTTGCTGAAGTCAAGTGAGAAACATGTAATCATAACTGACATAACGCAAAACACCACTGTCCGACAGGCATACAGAAGATAGTACAAACAGTATACAAGAATAGTCTGACATCTGCACCGCAAGTATATTATTCATCGCTTCATAAGTGCAGAAAGTCAGACTGTTTTCTTTATGTCAACTACATAGTACGTCGTCTCAATCGTAAACTTACACAAAAAAAATGCTGTCGCAACCAGACCCTTCTAAGTGAAAAACACATGTAATTTAACTTCACATTATACATATATTATAATAGATGTACATTAGTCACACAACAATCATACTGTAGTTTATAACAAAGTCCACAAGGAAAAGGCCATAGAACATTAGAGACTAAACACACTTTATTTTTATCGACTACAACATTTCAAACATAAAAAAATGTATCTTTGTATTACAAATCCTTCAAAGAAATACTAAAAAGACAGATGTCAGTACGTCAAGCCTGACATTTCAGAGATAAAAATCCATAATGAAAAACCTATTGTTAAGCGCAGCCATCGGCGATATTGCCGGTATGCCATATGAATTCAATGAAAGGACAAAAGACTATAACGCTGTCAATCTGTTACATCCGTCTAACACATACACAGATGACACCGTTTGCACCTTCGCATGTGCAGAAGCATTGCTGAAGGGATATGACATGGCTGAGACCTTACGTGACAGATGCCGCGCAGACATCCTTCGAGGCTTTGGAGGTCGTTTTCTCAGATGGCTGATGGCAAAAGAGACACAACCATCTTATCATTCATACGGCAATGGCAGCGGAATGAGAGTCTCAGCCGCCGGCTCTATGGCAAGGAACAGCGAGGAGTGTATCGAGCTCGCCACAAAGACTGCTCTTCCCACACACGACCATCCGGAGGGAATAAAAGGAGCTGTGGCCACAGCACTCGCCATACACCATGCAATGTCAGGCAAGGACAAGTCATTCATCAGGCGGCATGTCCTCGACGAGTACTATCCGAAATGGTCTGGACTTACGTATGAAAACATCAAACAAGACTATGACTTTGACGTCTCATGCCAACGTTCCATTCCTGCTGCACTCATCGCATTCCTGGAAAGCAAGGACTACTCTGACTGTCTTCGTCTGGCCATCGCGTTAGGAGGAGACGCAGACACACTCGCCGCCATCGCCGGACCAATAGCGTACGCCTTCTACAAAACCATACCCGATGAGCTTATCATCAACGCCAAGAAGAAACTACCCGAATGGATGATACAAATGAATAAGGATTTTGACGAATATGTCAATAATAACAGATAATACATATAACATGACAAGGACGACACGAATAATAACAATAATACTTTTTGTCATACTCCACTTCAGTTGTGAGCACGCCAACGCTTCCGAATACAAGCAACTGACGAGTTTGCCAACAGTTTATATAGAGACGGAAGGACAACAGACCATCAACAGCAAGGAGAATTATCTGACATGCCGTCTCATCATGGTAAACGGAAAGGAGCAGAGAGTCTTTGACAATGTTCAGATTCGCGGACGCGGCAACTCCACCTGGTATAAGTCAGAGAAGAAACCCTATCGTCTGAAGTTTCCTATACCTTGTCGCCTACTTGGTGAGCGGTACGCCAACGCACGCGTCTGGACACTGTTAGCCAATCACGGTGACAAGACACTTATCCGTAATGCGCTGACCCACGACCTCGGACGCTTCGTGGGACTACCCTTCTGTCCGGCGTCAGTCTTCATCGATCTCTATGTCAATGGTGAGTATGTCGGCAACTATCAGGTCAGCGACCAGATTCAGGCCAATTCAAAACGTGTGCCGATAAACAAGAAGAACGGATGGTTATTGGAGACATCCGGAAAGTGGAACATGGAACGTAACCATTTCACCACAACTGGCGGTATGACATATAACGTCATGAATCCAAAGACCAAGAATCTTAATGAGACCAAGCTGAATTATATAAGACTATGGATGGAGAAGATGGAGAGTGCCATCTTCTCAGAACATTTCACAGACACTATCTGCGGATACCGAGCATATATTGACTGTGAAAGTCTTATCAAGTGGTATGTGGCGTCAGAGATTACGGGCAACCTCGACGCCCTACTCAGCGTATACATGCATAAGGAAGACGGGGACGGACGAATCAAGTTCGGCCCGATGTGGGACATGGACTTCGCCTATGACAGGAGTGGCGAGTATAGTCTGGAGAAAGACATGGAGGCTTTCGCCGACTTTCACGACCGTCCGTTCCAGAGAGTCATCCAGCGACTATGGCAAGACCCGTGGTTTGCCAAAGCCTGCCATGACAAACTCGAGACGTTGGTGTCAGACGGACTTGTCACATACCTTGACGAACATATAGACAGTCTGAGCAAGGTAATAAAACATTCACGTAAGCAGAATTTCAGACGTTGGTCAATCAGCGAACCGGTCTATCCATGGGAGAGATCACACTACCACAAGTCATACCGCCCATATATAAATGACCTGCGACATTTTCTGCGAATCCACATACCATACCTGAGACAACGATTCAAAGAATTATCCGAAACGAGGAAACAGATAGACAATTGCGAGGTGAAACAGTCAAAACACGAAACATCTGTTAGCTAATTATGAAAATATTCATAAATTTGTATCACAAAAAATATGTCATATAAACAAGGATAGCAATCAAATGAAAAGAAATTTATACGTTGGAAAGACAGCAGGCTCATTCTTTCTGGTTTTGTTCACCATGCCTTTGGGTCACGCTCTGATGCTACTCATGGAACACTTCATGGAACCTACCGCCCTCCACTACTCCGCATTCTTTATGGGATTTATCGGACTCTTAATCACCGTTTACGGCATCTTCGTCAAGGGTGACACCCGACAGACGATCTTAGGACTGTGCGGAGGATTATTGTTCTGGACCGGATGGGTTGAGTTTCTTTTCGGATACTATGCACAACGTTATGGCGTGCACTGCGACCTTGTCGGTAACGGAGTGGTAACGACGACAACAGAATATGTGAACGGCATCGCTGTCAACCACAAATATCTCATCAACGGCACACCGATAGAAGAGTTCACACGCGCGGAGTTGAAACAGATACGAGGCTCACGCCCTGAATACCTCATCATGCCATCCTCATTCGGTTTTTTCATGATGTTCGCACTCATATACATCTGCTGCTTACGTACAGGATGCTACGCCATCAACTGGTGTCAGAAAATCATGTTCCGTGACCGTCGTAACATCGTTGTGGCAAAACCAATGACACGCCACGTGAGCATCGTGACATTTATGCAGCTGAACACCATGATGTGGGCACTCTACCTTGTCCTTATGTTCTGCTACGACCCCGTGTTCCTCGGTGACGACCACCCCGTAACTTTCGCCGTGGCGGCAATATGTCTGACCGGTTCTTTCTTCATGCTCCGTAAACAGGTACATCTTGGAGCTTGGGGTGCTAACATACGCATGTCCATCGCAACTGTGATTGTATTCTGGACATTTGTAGAGGTGATGGGACGTAACCATTTCTTCAACGAAATATGGGTCGCTCCACTTGAACACCAGAAAGAAATGTGGACTGTCCTTGCAGCATTCGTCGTGTTAATCATCATACTGTTCACCAAAAACAGAAAGAAAGAAGGAGCATAAGACATCATACTCATCACGTTTGACACACCAATGAGGCATGTTATATGTTAGTGATGTCAAGGTGTATTCACCAAACAAAAAAAGGGCTACGTCACTCACCTTGCGAGGGAGGCGGTCGTTCACCTCGGTGTATTCACCAAACAAAAAAAGGGCTACGTCACTGCACTCCAGCGTGCCGAAGGTCTCGCTCTCGGTGTATTCACCAAACAAAAAAAAGGCTACGTCACTGTAGTGTAGCGTCTTAACCAGTTAAAATAACTTTTCACATCTTCAGAGAACGCAGATTCACGTTCTTTTGAATGCAACATGATTGAATCTTTCAACCAGATAACTATAGAACACATCAGCACATTTATATGGATCTCCGACAGATTCCTTTCCTGAAAACTCCTTCATAAAGCAATTGCTTTTCAGTTCCGCAATGTTATGAGTGGAAAACATAATCTTCCGTTCGAATGGCAGCGTTTCAAAATCCCGTATGTCCGGCTCTGTACAACGGTTCTGGTCCATTCCAATCACCAGCAGATTGTTAAAATTCACTCTGGCAGCCCTGCGATACCATTTCGAGGCAGCCTCCTCTTCTGTATAATAATGCAGAAAATGAATCTCCACCTTTCCGTCCAGTAGCCCTATTGGATACCAATGATGCGTAATGCTCCTGTCAGCCCTGCGCTCATCGCCCAGCGGATATTTCGAGTGTTCCACAAACTCTATCTTCGCCTCTTTCAGATAATACTCCAGGTGACGCAGAAACTCTATATAGTCCGGGAACATGAAGTACAGTCCCAATGTGGGAGAGTTATACTCCATCTTCAAGTCCTGCATGATGCGACCCGCAAAACAATTACTGGAGATAATACTAAAATCCCCCCCAACCAGCTGAGCCAACGCCGGAATGTACTGCTTCCTGCGCTGGTACTGCCTCCAGTTGTTGATGCCATCCTTCACGCTTACGACCCATCTGCCTACAGCATTCCGCTTGATGGCTCTTTTCAGATAACGTGTGTCCATATTTTATGTTTTTTCACTAGTGATTAAAGTCATTGATTAGCTTCCTGCAATACATCCTTCACTCTGACATGAATCTACAAATCTCCCCTGATTCGTGCCTTTCTGGTGGAAAAAATAGGGTTCACTGTGCACGATTTCTTGCAGATGTGGGGAAATGCGGGGAAGTTTTTGAAAATAAAAATCGCTAAACCTCTTATTTATAGAGGTTTAGCAATCATTTTCAAGTTTAACTCGTACCCAGAGCCGGGATCGAACCGGCACATCTTTCGATATTGGTGTTTGAGACCAACGCGTCTACCGATTCCGCCATCTGGGCATACACTGTCTGTCGGTAGTGAAACGGTCACTTTTCCCGTTTGCGAGTGCAAAGGTATGAGTTTTTTTAAAAACCACAAATTTTTTTGAAAACATTTTATACCTTTGTGGGTAAAATACATGAAAATGAAAAAAATCATTGAACTACTTAAAGACAAGAAGCGTCTTTGGCATATCATTTTCGAGTCGGACGATGTGCCAAGCCGTACTTTCGACATCGTCGTCATGTTCGCCATCATAGTGAGCATAGCGTGTGCCATGTTGGAAAGCTCGCTCCACGTTGACGACTTCTCGATAAACTCGATATTCCATCAGGAGATGACTGTGACTGGCATTATAAAGATTATCATTATCGTCATGGAGTACATCCTCTCGATACTGTTCACCGTGGAATATGTCCTACGAATATACTGTTCACCGGTCAAGCGCAGCTACATGCTCAGTTTCTTCGGTCTGATAGACCTCATGGCGACGGTCCCTCAGTTGCTGAGCATCTTTTTCCCGGCGTTACGCTACATGTCACTCATGCGTGCGTTCCGACTCATAAGGATATTCAGGGTTTTGAAACTCTTCGCTTTCATCAACGAAGGATATGTGCTCCTCATGTCCATCAAGCAAAGCATGACAAAGATAATAGTCTACTTCCTGTTCGTCATATCTCTTGTCATCGTCATAGGAACACTAATGTTCATGATTGAGGGAGGCGTTCCCGGCTCTCAGTTCAAGGACATACCGACAAGCATCTACTGGGCCATCGTAACCCTGACCACGGTGGGATACGGCGACATAACGCCGGTGACCAGCTTGGGACAATTCCTGTCGTCACTGGTCATGATACTCGGCTACACCATCATTGCCGTGCCAACAGGTATAGTGTCGGCATCAATAATTGACGAGACAAAGAAAAGGGGCGTCAACGGACGCTGCCCGCGCTGTGACAGGAAGACGGACCTGCACGCCAACTACTGCAAGTACTGCGGTGAGAAACTGAAATGAACACTTTAGTAACAAACCAAAAGATAAAATGAATCGACTAGTCACCACCTTAATCTTTACGATTAGCGAACTGTGTATCGTCACACCTTCCATGGCACAATACACAGAGAGAGGAGAAGAGAACAAAAAGCAAAACGCTCCCTTGTCCGACTTCGCAGACATGAGAGAACAACTGTTCAACTTCGGATGGAAATTCAAGGCCGGCGACACTGACAACGCCAGCTCACCGGACTTCGACGACTCAGGCTGGAGAACACTGGACCTGCCGCATGACTTTCAGTTTGAGATGCCGTGGGTCGAGGGAGACAAAAACGACAAGAACTACAAGGGACGCGGCTTCAAGGAGATGGGAGACGCATGGTACCGCAAGGAGTTTGACATGCCAGAGTCATGCCGTGGCAAGCGTGTCACTCTTGACTTCGGAGGCATAATGTACTACGGCGACGTATACGTCAACGGCAAGCAGGTGGCAAGCACGGAGTACGGATACATAGGTTTTGAGGCTGACATAACTAACGCCGTACGCTACGGTGACAGGAACGTGGTGGCGGTATACGCTAACACGGGTAAGAAGAACGGTTCACGATGGTATACCGGAGGCGGACTCTTCCGTGACGTCAAGCTGAGGGTGAGCAACGACACACGTATAGCCAGACACGGACTGTACGTCACGTCTGCGCCACAAGGTCATATCGTGCGACCTGACCACCTGAACGCGCAACGTATCAACATCGACCCTCTGAACCCGCAAGGCGGCAACCCTGAAGGCGCATGGGACGTGCTCATACAAATGCAGATAGTCAACTGGCAGAAACACAACCTGTCACTGAGAGGTGTGCTGAAAGACGCCGAGGGGCATGTCATCGGCACAGCACAGTGCGGAATGCCGGACCACACGAAACAAAACAACACTGAGGTGGCGCTGCCGTTCATCACGGTAAACACACCAAAGCTGTGGTCACCAGACACACCTTATTTATATACTGTCGACGCAGTGGTGATGGAAGACAGCGTCGTGATAGACTCCGCGTCGACAAAAATAGGACTCAGAACGATAGAATACTCTCCGGAGTTCGGCTTCAAACTTAACGGCAAAAAGACGTTCCTGAAGGGAATAGCCAACCACCACGACATGGGAGCCTTGGGCGTCGCCGCCTTCGACGACGCTGTCAGACGTGAGTTCATGCAACTCAAGTCGTTCGGCTTCAACGCCGTCAGATGTTCACACAACCCTTACTCTGAGAATTTCTGCAAGATTGCAGACGAGGTGGGAATACTCATCGTCGACGAGCTTATCGACAAATGGTCCGACAAAGAGTACTGGGGAGGACGTAAGCCGTTCATGCAGCTGTGGCAGGACCTCATACCTGAATGGGTCAAACGTGACCGTAACAGCCCGTCAATAATACTATGGAGCCTTGGCAATGAGTTGCAGACCATCGAGGGATGGTCAGGATACAAGACTAACGACTGGGGAATAACGACGTATCGCATCTTCGACCAAATGCTCAAACGTTACGACCGTACACGTCCGACAACAGTTGCTATGTTCCCGGCGAGAGCGGGCGCTCAGCGAGGCACGCCAGACTTCAAGACATACCAGATACCACCGGAGTTGGCTTGCGCCACAGAGGTGAACTCATTCAACTATCAGTGGGACGCTTACCCTGGTTACTACGCGTACAAGCCGGACCTCATACTCTTCCAGAGTGAGGCAGTGACCAAGCAGCTGCAACAGCCATACTACGGCATGGACCAGCAGAGAGGCGTTGGACTGGCATGGTGGGGAGCCATAGAGTATTGGGGAGAGAGTGACGGCTGGCCTAAGAAGGGATGGAACTACTCCTTCTTCAACCACACCCTCGAGCCTTACCCACAGGCTTACCTCATCAAGAGCTGCATATCTCCCGACACACCGGTGACATACATAGGAGTGGTCGACGGCCAAGGAGAAAGCAGACTCTGGAACGACATCAAGGTCGGCTCAGAACGAATCAACAGGAACTGGAACCAGGAGAAGAATAAAAGGATGACTGTGATGACTTACACCAACGCAGACGAGGTGGAGCTTGTCTACAACGGACAGTCACTGGGAACACAAAAGAACGACACCACCGACATATCCAAGCGTAACATAATAAAGTGGTCTGTAGACTACGGAAACGGAGGACAGCTGGTGGCTGTTGGACGCACCGACGGAAAGACAGTGTCGAAGGACATGATAGAGACACCCGGCGCGGCCATAGGACTGCGAATAGAGGTGGAGAAAAGCTGTCCATCAGACATACACGCCAACAAACGAGACATGAAAATGAGTCATGACGGCATGTCACTGAGATACCTGAAGATTTATGCAGTGGACTCCAAGGGTAGAAAAGTGACAAACGCCACGGACAAAGTCACAGTCAAAGTGTCCGGCGCCGCTGAACTTGTGGCGATAGACAATGGCGACCACTACACTAACGACCTGTTCCACGACGTGAACACCAAACAGATGCAGTCGGGATACATGCAAGCCATAATACGCGGCAAGCGCACAGAGGGCAAGGTAAACGTGGAAGTCAACTCACCGACACTGAAATCAGCGAAAGTCACATTCTAACTCGTAAGTATACATGTCAGGCATAAATCGAACTGTTGATTTATGCCTGACTATTTTTACAGATTATCACGTTTACTACTATGTAAGTGTCAGAAAATAGTACGATTCTGACAAAATGTTAATTTGATTTAAAAATAAAAACCTTACTTTTGCACTCGCTTTGAATGCAATATGAACAGGTTATATATATATTTTCAAGAAATGAGAAAAAGAAACATTTTGATTGCCGCGTCGTCTGCGTTATTCACATGCGCAATCGCGTCAATGCCTTTGTATCTCAGTGACCTGACCGGAGTCACAGCGTCAGACAACGGCAAGTCACTCACATCAGTGAAGAGAAACGCAAAAGGCGAGTCGACAGACATCACGTCCGATTACATCACCAACGCATCCTTCGAGTCAGACAAGGTAAGCAGTCTCACCTACGACAGCGGACGAGGCGCCTATGTTGCCACGTCAGTCACGGGATGGACATTCGACAATATCTCCAACACCGGCTTCGGCGTGTCAAGAATCATGACAAGCAACGCCACAGCCACCGACAACGGATTTGGCGCACCGGGCACACCGTCAGACGGAGACAACATGCTCTACGTGCGTAACGCATGGACGTCAACGACATCAAAGGTCTACCAGACAGTGACGCTACCAGCTGGCAGCTATGAGCTGACTGTTGACTACAAATGTATATCAGGCTCATCAAGCCACGCCGTTCAGCTCTACGCCGGCTCAGAGTCTACAAGCATGACCATCAGCTCATCCATGCCATCATGGACGACAGCGAAGCTTGACTTCGACTTAGAGAACGAGACGACGGTGAACATCGGTATCAACATCAGCTTCAGCAACGCCTCCGGACTGTCAGTCATCGTAGACAACTTCAAACTCTACGACACGGGAGACGCGGACGCGACAGAGGAGTACGTACCGACAGAGAACGACGTGACATCGTACACAGAGGGTACAGTCACTGCCGACTTCGTGTCAGAGGCTGACATGAAGGAGGACCTTCTCCAGATGTTGGCAGACTTCACCCCTTACATGGTCAACAACTGGTTCAGCTGCCAGTACCCGAACAGCATCAACGAGGAGTGCGGTTATTTCCTCGGCGAGAACTCAGGAGGCAACAACGAGCAGGGCGTGAGACACAACGCAGACTTCTCCATGATATGCGCTTTCCTCGCCAAATATGCTAAACCTGCAGGCATCACACTTCCTTCAGGCATAACATACGACCAGCTGGAGTCTATGGCAATGAAGTCACTCGTCTTCGCCTACTCCACACACAAAGCAAACAAACTTAAGGTATGCTCAGGCAACAACTACTGGGGTTCAGTATCCACATCAGACTACACATGGGAGTCAAGTCTCTGGGCCATGTCAGTGGCATACTCAGCCTTCTTCCAGTGGGACAACCTGACCACAGCTCAGAAAGGCTACCTCGAGGCAATGCTGAAAGCAGAGTGTAACTACGAGCTAAACAGAAGTATTCCTACAGGATACGCTGGAGACACCAAAGCAGAGGAGAACGGATGGGAGGCAGACATCCTTGCCGCCACACTCGGACTCTTCCCTAATGACGCCCTGGCATCTCAGTGGTTTGAGCGTATGCGTGAGATGGCAGTAAACTCATACTCACACCCTTCTGACGTCAACAACACAAACGTCATCGACGCATGGTACAACAACAAGACTGTTGCCGACATGTACAAGGGACAGAACCTGTACTACGACTACACACTGCAGAACCACAGTTACTTCCATACATCATATCAGAATGTCGTTCAGCAGGAGTTAGGTGAGGCAGCGTTGGCACTGGGCATGTTCCAGAGAGGTCTCAACGGCACAGAGACATGGAAGAGCAACGCGTTGATGCATCACAACCAGGAGGTACAGGACAACGTGCTCAACTGGCTGGCGCTTGCCGACGGTGAGCTTGCCATGCCTAACGGCAACGACTGGTCAATGTTCCTGTACGACCAGATCACGTCATACTCTACCCTCGCATGTTTTATGAGAGATCCTAACGCCTTACTTCTTGAGAACCTGGCATACAAATACATCAAGGCTCGTCAGAAGACGACTACCGACGGTTCATGGCTGCTGCGCGCCGACGTTGGCTCAAGACGTATGGGAGTGGAGGCACACCGTGTCATGATGACATACCTTATGCACGAGTACGCTTCCACAGCAGACCTCACGCCGACCGACTGGAACACATTCCGTCAGGCACACTCTGAGGCTCGTCTGATAACATGTCAGAACATCGTAAGAGCATACACAGGCTACCGTTTCTCAACATTCTCATGGAGCAGCGGACTCGGAAGCTACACAGGCTACTTCGCCGCCAACTCTGTGGACAAGAACAAGATCGTCGTTCCTTACCGCGCCAACAACACAGGAAACTTACTTGGTTGGTATGAGGTTAGCGGCAAGAGCACCAACGCGACACCTGTTGTCTCAGGAGTGTACCAGCTGAAAGGTGACGGATATGTCATGAACGGAGAGATCAACACCAACGGCTCAACGCTGAACAACAGATTCGCCATCTACTCCACTCCGTCTAACGCCATCATATACATCGACTACGTGACGGCAAACAGCAGCGCCACCATCACTGCGGAGAAAGGTGGTCTGCTCGCCATCTCTACTGACGAGTTCACGAAACTCACCAGAACACTGTACTATGACGCCAACAACGGCTCAGGCAACACTAAACGTATACACACAGACGGTTCATCATTCACTAAGTTCAGCTCTTCATGGGTGAACATAGACAATGAACTTGGAGTGGTAGGCAAAAACGACAAAGAGATAGGCTTCGGTGACAGAGGACAGAACAACTCCATCTACACATCAAAACTCTATCCTATGTACAGCAACAAATCACGCTCAGTCAGCAGCGGTGACGTCGTTGACGCAAGAAACCTCGTCTACTATAGCCTCACGGACACCACACTCACTAAGGAGTTCGCTGAGAAGCTCACAAGCCTCAGAGACATGTTACCTGCAGGATGGAACGGTATCATAGCTCCAGACAATGAGTGTCCTTACTTCATAGCAAGTAACTTCAAGGGCGAGACAGAGACCACACTGAATAACGTGTCATACAACGGACTCGCTCCTGTTTTCTATGAGTCAACGACAATCGCTGACTGTAAGTCAACAGTGACACTCAACGCCAACCAGAACACCTCCGTGGCACAACCATTGCGTGTGTTTGTGAACGGCGGCGACATCACAGCTTACCTCGAGGACGACACTACCGTTTACGTGAAAGCCACAGCCGACACAAAGCCGGTTGTTTACATCGACAACATTGCCACCAAGGTCAGTCTCAACGCTGATGAGACAATAAAGCTTTACAAGGACAAGAGCGGAAAGGTACAGTACGAGTATGTCGAGTCAACAACGAACAGCTCAACAGACTGTACAGGTTACATCGTCAATCCATCATTCGACGGCAACAGCAGCACAGGATGGAATGGCAGCCCGTCTGTCAACTACAACTGCGCTGAGAAATGGAACACCACATTCAACGTGTACCAGACAATAACAGGACTGAAGGAGGGTCAATACCAGATCACATGTCAGGGGTTCTACCGCTCTGGCGGATATAACGCCGCCGCAGCGTCACGCAGCGCAGGCAATGAGTCACTCAACGCCTACCTGTATGGCAACGACAACAGTGTGGCACTGCAGAGCATCTTCACAGAGGCCAACACACTGGGAGCCGTGGGAGTCAAGACAAGCGCATACGGCTACGTGCCAAACACTATGGAGCAAGCCTCAGTGTATTTCAACGAGGGACTGTACGAGAACACGCTGATCTGTGAGGTCGGCAGCGACGGAGTACTCACTCTCGGTGTCAAGAAGACCACCACAATCTCTGATGACTGGGCTATCTTCGACAACTTCACACTGACATACCTCGGCAAGAACATCACACTCAACGACGGAGAGGACTATTCCGCCACATCCGCTGAGCAATACGACAACGTGTCATACGTGCGCACTTTCAACAACACGGAGTGGCAGTCTCTTTACATCCCCTTCTCCATATCATATGACGACTGGGCCGACAACTACGACGTGGCAATAATCAACGATGTCAACATGTATGACAATGATGAGGATGGCACGGTGGACGAGACAGAGATTGAGCTGCTGATGAAGAAAAGCGGGCAGACAGACGCCAACACTCCATACTTCATCAAGTCAAAGACCACAGGCACTAAGACTATCTCTGCTGAGAATACCACATTGTACCCTGCGGAAACTAATCAGCTGGAGTGTTCCTCCACATCAACATCATTCACCTTCACAGGTACATACTCAGGTGTGGACGGACAGACAATGTACGACAATCACTATTACGCCATGAGCGCGGGATCGTTATGCTCCGTGGCAAACAACACGGTCTCTCTCTCTTCCTACAGATGGTACCTCAACGTGGAGACAAAAGCTAACGCATTAGTCAGGAACACTTTTAACAACCCGTCAAAGATCAGACTGCGTGTGATTGGAGAGGACGAGGCCAACAGCATCTCGGGTGTCAACGTGGCAGAGACTTCGGATAAGTGCTTCACCATAGACGGTCGTCAGTTGAGTGACACGGAAAACCTGAAGCCAGGTATGTACATTAAAAATGGTCGTAAATTAATCATTAAATAAACATGAGAAAGAACAACTATTCTAAACCAAACATTTGGTTAGCGGACACCAAACTGAGAACATCGCTTCTCGCAGGTAGTGTCAGTGATAGCGATCCAAGCAACTCATCATCCGACAAGACAAAAATACCTTTCGATCCGACTAAAACAGCCACATCATTAGACTGATCAAGGTTTATGATGTATGTAATGACTTAAGTTTATCATTAAACATCAATAATTTACGCATCTCAATCTCACAGGAGTATTGAGATGCGTATTTTTGTCTGACACTATCGCCTGACATACAGGAGAAGGCAAAAACGTATTTCCCCCACTCTGCTGCGACGCGCATAATTCCCTTACCATTTCGCACTTTTTCATTGTTCGAAACTCCTCTTTTTTTCGTTGACACGTGACAATGAAAAAATGACTTCCGGAATTTTATCATGTCTTATTCCTTGAATGAAATTCTAAGGTTAGGACGTTGAAAAATTCAGGTTAGGATTTTAAAATTCTCAGACCTGCGTATAGACCACAACCTAACCTGAGAATTTCAAAAAGGAGATACAAGTTTTTTAGATACCTTGTATTAACATTATCAGCAAGTTAACCTATATTTTATCAAAAATAGGCATAGGAAATTTCGTTACACTTCAAATTGTCCGTTATTCCACCCGAGGTGCCCCAACTTGCGAACCTCTGCCAGCATAGAGGCTTCTATTTCACGCAATGAGTCGAAGCGGAGGATGACTGCATAGAGCATCGTAAGCAGGTGATGCCAGCCGTCGAACGACTTCACATAACGCTCACCGCCATGATTGCGGCTCATTTCAATGATTTTATCCTTGTCCAAGCATTTTATT
>FLNY01001947.1_pt1 | contig 48792 bp, 47 predicted proteins | sample 1140381 | NCBI WGS metagenome assembly FLNY01 (sample SAMEA3878172, study PRJEB12797) | bioreactor metagenome | biome: Moose rumen | place: Sweden | collected 2011-10
ATGTTTACTTCTTCAACAGGTAATTATCGCAATTATATCAATCCATTCGAAAGATTTCTTTAATATAACATAAGTTTTTTTGATATATTATTCCAATACATGAACATAACAAAAAATACCTGTAATGATGTAAAAAATTGGAAAACTTAAAACAGAAAATTTCAATTCTCCTTGGGACTGAATATATATTCAACATCCAGCTTCAACTTGTCCTTTATGGCATTAACATGGGAAATCTTCATGTCATCAGACCTGAGCCATGCCTGAATGGCACCATACGAATACCCAAGCATCTGGGCCATCCGACGCTGAGATACCTTGTTCGCCAAAATAGCCTCGTCAAGAAATGCAATACGCTCAAGATTATACTTTGTCTTGCTGGGCTTCCTTACCTTTTTCTGCTCGGGAAGAACCACCCTGTACGTAGAATCATCACTCACAACTACTTTTCCCTCGGAGGGCCTGGGAACAAGCTTAATTTCAAGTTTATATCCCAATTCATCAGCAATCTGCATAGCCTTCGACACTTTCATGTCATCATTTCGCAACTGAAACCTCAACGCCTGTGCCGATGTTGAACCAAGTCGCCCGTATGATTCGGGATTTTCATTGACGTACTCAAAGAAATCAATTAGAAACTTGAGATTCTTACCGGGATAATTGGGACTAAAACCATGCACCCGGACTCTGTTTTCAGGTCCTTGCTCCATTTTTATAAAAATAATTATACAAACTATTGTTTTTTTAGTTCAAAATAGTTTCCTTTGCATCGAGATAGTTGTGAATGCAAGCGAAAACTTTCGTTCCTTCTGCTTGACCAATTATGGTACTGTGCAAATATACAAACTATTTCACAGAAAACCAAGTGCGGGAAGTCCGTACACTTACGCCATATGGCCGGAATTATTGTAACAACAAAAACCGCGATGCGGAAATGGGCGTCAGCCCGCTAGAACTTTGACATTTTGACCGACGTGGTCACAGATTTGAAATATGGATTCATATAGCAAAATCTTGATTTCTACACCTGTGGTTGACGTTCTTTCCTACTTCGGAAAGAGGGTTGACCACAGAAGCTATATGTACTACTCCCCTTTCCGAGACGAAACCACTCCCTCAATGCGCGTGACGGTCAACCCCAACGACGGAACATGGGTTTGGGCAGACTTCGGAGGAACTCCCGAAAACGGCCAGAAAACCGACGGAGGCGGAATCCTCCATATGGTAAAACGCCTCGGAAACGTCACCTCCGACAAGGAAGCCTTCGAAATACTTGAAGAAATAGCACGCAAACACGGCATAAATGTCATCAAGGAAGAAATAAAAACAAACAAGAAACAATCCAAAGACTCCGGAATAGTCATCGAGGACGTGTCCATGACATTTAACCGCAAGGCGCTTCTCAACTACGGGACTCAAACACGCAGAATACCCAAAAACACACTTGAACACTACTGCCGCCAGGTACGGCTCCATTACAAGTCTTCACCTAACAAGTCCTATTACTTTATAGGCTTCCCCAACAATGCCGGAGGATACGCCATGCGAGGAACTGGCAAAAACCAGAAACTCAACAACATCTGGGGACTATCAACTATCAGTCCGGATGGAACACTCATGAAGAACGCAGCAACAAAATCAGACAAGTGCGCCATCTTCGAAGGATTCATGGACTTCCTTTCCTACCTCTCATGGCGCAACGTCAAAACACCCGGAATGGACATCTGCATCCTTCACTCCGCAAGCAATACAATACACGCAAAAGAATGGATACTTTCACACAAAAACGTAAGGACATTCTTCGACAACGACGAGGCGGGACAAAAAGCTACAGACATGATCGAGAAATGGTGCAACGAAAACGGCATCGACTTTAAAGACGGACGCATCGCCTATGCAAACCACAACGATATCAATGAAGCCTGGAAAACCGTCACGGAATCCCGCAAGGACAAAGCCTTCATGGCAGAATCAAAACCGGAATCCCTGACATGGAACCAGACAGGCCAAAAGATATAGACCCTTTTTATTAACTATTTAAATTATCATTATTATGGAACAAGCAATTGAAAAGCTGACCGAAGACGTAAAAGCACGTCTTAGCAAAATCAACTGGAAGGAACTCGAATCCAACCTCGGCATCACCCGCGAGCAGATCGAAAAAATGCCCACCGTGGCCAACGATCTCGCTTATCAGCGCATGACCAACCTCGTGTACGGTCACAACGACCTGGTATCGGGCCAGTTCTCCCTCCGCGCCATCCCCGGCAAGAACGAAAACGACCCCTGGACCGTCAAGGCCTACACCATCGAGAAGGAGAAGTCCCCCAAGGACGCCATCTTCCTCTACGGTTCCCCCATCACTTCCCAGGCCGCAAAGGACGCCCTCTTTGAGCGCACCAGCTGGGAGAACAACGAAGGCAAGCGCGTCGTCGGTCGCGCCAACGCAAATGCCGGACGCCCCGTGGCCATCGAGCGCGAGGTTGACGGACAGAAGAAGAAAGAGTACTACCTGATTTCCATCCACGAACCCACCAACCGCGTAGTCGCCATGCCCGTCGATGCCGTCAAGGCATTCCTCCAGGGCAAGGACAAGGAAGGCAATCCCCGCAAGGTGGAAGTCTACGGCAAGGAACTCAACGACAAGCAGGTCGAATCCCTCTGCAACGGCAAGGCCGTCCTTCTCAACGGCTGCAAGACCAAGGATGGTCAGGTTTTCAACGCCGCCGTACAGTTTGACGTCGCCCGCCGCTCCATCGTCGCCTGCCATCCCACCGCTCTCAAGCAGGCCGAAGCCATCGGCGTAGATGTCTACGGCGCCAGCGAAAAGAAGACCGAGGAAGTCAAAAAGAAACCCACCCGTTCCCACGCAAAGGATAACAAGGAAAACAAGGAAAAGGGCGCCAAGCTGAACATCAAATAAGCCTGTTCAGGCACAACACAGACCGAAGGGGCGGGCTGCCCGCCCCTTCTTTCATTTTTATTAAACACAATGTCATGACACCTTCAGAAAAAGTTGCATCGAGATATGCAGACCTGTTCGTAGAACTCTTCGACAGCATCGAATCCGACCCAGGACGTCCACTCGTCATCTCCGGACAGTTTCCCCAACAGAACGTTGACGGAGTACCGTTCAACGGCTCCAATGCAATGCTGGCTTCACTCGTAGCCTCTCAACGTGGATACAACATGCCCGTCTGGCTTACAATGAAACGCAAAGACGAACTCGGACTGAAGGTCAATGCCGGCGAACACAGCATACCAATCGTTCATTACGACGTCTACTATGAAGACGTCAACACAAAAAAACGCGACCCGGCAATGAACGATACACTTTACGCCACCCTCACGGATGACGAAAAAAAGAACTGGGTCAAACGCTGCTACATGAACTGCTATCCGGAATTCAACATAGCACAGACAAACTTTGCAGAAATCTATCCCGAACAGATGAAAGAACTGACATCAGTGTTCGGAGAACCGGTACAGACCCATGCTGAAAATCCCATACTGGACAGCACCATCAAAGACAACAATAAATGGCTCTGCCCCATAATTGAAACGGACGGAACAGACTTTACATATAATGAAGCATATGACGAAATCAATGTCCCGTCCAAGGCAGTCTACAACAACGAAAACAGATACTACGGGGACTTCCTCTATATCCTTGCCCGTTCAACAGGTTCTGAAGGAAGAATGGACAGGGATATCAACTCCGGAGACCTGTCGCACGCGGCACACGAAGAACTCATCTCTGAACTCGCCAGTGCTACCCTCTCCACACTCGCAGGAGTACAGTCCTGCATACAGGAACATAACCTCGCCAACCTCAAGTCATGGGTGAACGCCATCAAGGCTGACCCTACAGTCATATATAAAGCGGTCAACGACGCTGCCAAAGCATCAGACCTCGTCAGCACTACACTCGGCCTTGAACTCCGTAAAGGATTCAACGTACAGAAAGTCATGGACGGAGTCGAAGAAGCACAGAACGCTCGTAAAACAGCTCAGCGAAAACGCGAACAGCGTACTTCCAAATCAAACAAGAAACATCACAAGAACTGGAAACCGATTAAGGCAGGAACCAATAAACCAAAGATATTATGAGCGAAATAAATCAAAACTACCTTGACGACATGCAGAAGAAAGAGCATGAAGCCATCGAGAAAGTGCTGAGCAAACAAAACGCAAGCATCACCAATCAGAAAAAAGAAACTATCCACAACCCTATCGACAACCTGTTTGCCGAAAAAGGTGACGTGACAAAATATAACAAGGCATTTGACAAGGCCACTGAGAGCCTCGAAATGATTCTCAAACAGATGGGAACAAAAATCGGCTGGAAAGGCGGAGACAACACCTACGACTTTGAAGAATTCTCAGGATTCTATCCTGTCCTCTACCAGGACTGCGCCGAAATCCGTCACGGTGACAAAACGGTAATGGAATTCTTCGCTGATGAAAACGGAAGCCTCGGCTTCCGTGCCACCGATCCGGATTTCGAAAAGGTTTATCCCAAAGGGACCAACCCCTGGTATCCACTCGCGGACATCATGAATGGCAACTACTGTCTTGAAACAAACAACCTTGACCTTGCCCGCGAGGAATGCCATAACGGGAACGCAATCATCTACGGAATGAAATACGGAAACGCCTGCGCCTTTGCAGTAGACGGATACGACCAGAACCTCAGGACAAAACTTACGGAAAAGGAATCCAATATCAGGTTCACTTCTCTGGAATCACTGACTGACGCGCTGGAGAACTGGGCCAACAAGAACGCCAAACCCGGTTACGAAACCCGTATCAAACCGGAACTGGTCATATACGCCTATGACGGACAGGAAGTCCGTTCTGAATATGACCTGAAAATGAACATAAACCCGGTCCGCCAAAATTCCTGGGATAAAGACTGGGAAGACATTGACAGGCTCCGCTCCGCAGGCAAGGAAATCCGCCATGAACTGGAAAAGGCTGCCGGTGTTCCGAACGATTTCCATTTCAAGTTCGGAAAGGCCGTCGCCCCCTCGACCTTATTCAGGAAAGACGCCCTCTTCCTTACCAATTCCTTCGGACTCCCCGTATCTGCCGACGGTACTTCCCCGTTCATTACGGTAATCAATGGCAAGGCCGCCCTATACAAGGAAGGAACCGAGAATCCGGAATTTTTCCCTGACAAGAACATGCTCCCCAGCAAAGTATACGGAAACCTTGACGAAGCCATCAACGATGTCCGTAAGATATGCCTGTCAGAAAAGAATATATCCGTTGCCAAGATTGAATACCAATCCTATCTCTTAAGCCAAATCCATACACAGGAAAATTCTAAAAGTAACGGCATTAAATAATTAAACAGTTAAACAACAGATATTATGATTGGAACGATATCAGGTGAAATCATTGCTTCACCCTACATGAAAAACCCGAGGGAAAACACTTCGGACATATTCTTCCCCCTCTTCGAGACATCATATAAATTGATTGAAACAGTCCGTGACGCACAAGGAAACATGCACTACGTCAGGTCAAAAAATGAAGAGTACCCAGCACACCAAGGAATAATGTCGGAGCTTGCTAAAGCCTCCGCCGACTGGTATCTAAATTCGGGACGCAGAGCAGAAGAATGGAAAGAAACAATGACAAGCTTCCTGAACAACGAACATCCTACGGCAATGCAGATGCTTGCAGTTTGCGGCCCGCTGGTGGAGCTCTCAACAAACAAGGAAGAAGCCATCTCACATGTCAAGACCATATTCGGAAGTACCAAGTCCCTTGGCAACGCGATGGAAACGGCCATCAACTATACAAACTTCATTGCCACCATCAAAGGGACAAAAAATCTCCAGCTGGCAAGAAAAGTCCTTGAAGATGCCGGATACGACCTGAATAGAAACTGCTCCGAACTCCGTCCGTTCCTTGACGGCAATTTCGTCGTAAACGAAAACGGCAAGCTCGGACTCGGAAAAGGAAAACCCGTCACTGATGCGGGCCTCGTCATCCCTGCCGTCTATGCAGCACTCAAAGAAAGCTCTTCATTCGAGGAATGCATACGCAGAAGCGTCGCTACCGGCGGCAACCCCATGCTCATAACAGCACTTGTCGGAACAGCTGCCGAATTCCGCTGGGAAATACCTGATACGATAAAATTCCAAACCAAGAATTACCTGACTGGAAATGAAAAAGCCCTGCTGAACGAATCCGACAAACTCGCAGAACGCCGTCGTCAGGGAATACAGAACGATGTCAATCCAGGAGAAAAAGTAGACATGAACATCAACGGAACACGATTCGAAGTCATCCGAATGGAAGGTTCCCACCCCATCTACGTCATCCCCGAAAACCGTCAAGACATCGAAGACAGTGTCAGGGAAATAAGTAAAAAAATGAAAACCGAACTGGAAATCATCCGTCCAAATGAACTCGAAGACACCTTTACCCGGCTCTCAATACAAGAAGATAAGAATTTCAAACCTCTGGATGGTACATACATAGAACATCCGCGTCCGGAAATCAAATCCTTATGGTTCCAGAACGGTGAAATCCATAACGCCTCAAACCGTAAAGGAGAACGTGTGAACGGAGGAAAACTTTCCTATGCGAGATTTGAAATATTCAATGATTTCCAAAATCTGAAGGAATACGCCAACAAGGCCAGAACAAAACTCGAAAAAGAAGCGGGCTTCAGCCTGGGAGACATGTACATCGACGCCCTTGAGGTGAAACTGAATGATTTCCTTAGCAAGAAAGAAAACATCAAACCAACCAAGACATTCGAAAAAACCGCCAAGAACTTGAAAGAGTTCATAAAAAAAACTCACGATAACTGTTCAGTCGACGAATGCCGCCAATACATTGACAACATCATCGGCAAGACATTAGGATATAAACCATTCAAGGAAGAAGCTGACAAACTCAAGGAAGAATACAAACAATACGAAAACCAGCATATACACTTCAAGTCGGCTTTCTATCCCGTAGTCATGGACCAGAGCATAGAAATCCGCCAGGGAGACATACTCCGTGCCCGTGTAATGCTTAACGACGACGGAGAATTCAAGATCGATACCAACGCCATAACCGGAGCCCTGGGAGGAGAATACCTTGAAGGGGTCATGAACGCAATGAACCTCGTAACGAAATCCTGCAACATGAAGGACTTCAAAATGGTCATAGGTCAGTTCTGCCTCGATGAAGGAATCTTCCCAGACGATGAAGAACGCAAGCACCTTAAAGACAACGATGAAGAAGCCGAATCAATAAAGGCCAAATACCATTCGAACATCGACCAGGCCATGCAAGACCTTTCAGGAAACATAGGTATGGCACAAATGCCCATACTTTCCTCGGCAGACAAAGAAGCAAAAATTGAATACGACAAGCGTACCGAATTGAGCCGTGAGACTAACAAGGGCATGACTCCAATAGATGTCGTTGACTCCAAGGCCCATAAAGGCTCCATCTTCACCATCGGACATTCAAACATGTCAATAGAAGAATTCGACGGCCTGCTCAAACGGCACGGAATCGACATAGTAATCGACATCCGTTCCTATACCAAATCGAACTACTATCCGCAGTTCAACAAGAGTCCCCTTGAAAAACATCTCGGAGATAATAAGATTGACTACTACCATTCCGAATCCTTCAGCGACAGGCAGTACATTTATGACAAAGAAGGACATAAAACAGACAAGCTCATGACCTTTGAAGAAATCATGAACACATCAGACTTCAAAGACAACATGAAGACCATCATAGACGCTGCACAAAAAGGTTCGCGCATAGCAATCATGGGCTCGAAGAACGACCCTATGCAGTGCCATAGGATGATCATGATTGGCCGGGCACTGGCTCACCCCGAAATCTACGACGCTTCCCATACAATCCAACCAGTGGACGTCCAGCATATCACAAAATCAGGCTATACGCTCACCCAGGAATTCTTTGAAAACAAACTGGCAAAAGAACGTCTGCAATCCATACCGGAAGCTGAAAAGGAAACCCCGGAAGTGCGACTGAACAACGCTTTCAAAGAAAGGGGAATGAAACTTATCGATACCAACAAGAACAACAGGGGAATATCCCTCAAACGGAACTTTGAAACAAAACTCAAGTTTCGCAAGTGAATTATATCACAGTGTATCATCTCCAGCAGTACCAACGGCAGACCTATATTGAGGAATATCGACTGGACAAAAATAACAGACTCTCCTTCGGTAAATCCTAAACAAGTCAAGTTCCTATCCAGAAAACACGACTCAATCATATATCAAAAAGTTATTAACACATAAGTTATCACTTGCGAAACTTAAATAAATAAAAAAACCATGTCAAACGAAGAAACAAGAATCACCTTTGCAGTCGATAACGCCTTTCAGTTCTATACAGGCTGTAAAAGCATCATCGATGACTACCAGCAAAAATACAAAATCGGGGACGGGGTGTTTCCCTTCAAGATTATACATGACAAGGAACTTACCTTGTCGGGACCTTCTGTCATCGCTTTCGGCAATGAAAAAACAGGAGTCTTCTTCAACATCTCAAAAGTGGAATCCGGAACCAATTCTGCATTACAGTTAATGGAACTGAAATGCAAAATAATAAATCATTCAGCATCAAGCCAATTCAACAGAGCCAACCTTGACAGTAATTACAAAACCAGTTTGAGAACATTTGGCATGCTTGAAAAATTGATAGACTTTTTTGAGGACAAATGCGAACTTCAGACAATAAACATCATCAATCCCTTGCTTGTAAACTATGATTGTAACGAACCTCTGACAAAATCAATCGTACAAGTCAATTCAATTGAACTGCTGGACATGCTCAAAGAATATCTTGACAATACCAATCATATCATGCAAGACCTGCATGAAGGTAAACGTTACATTGAAATCGCAAATGAAAAATACAGCACCTTGACCTTAAGGGATCATCCGGAATTTTACAAGTTATCTGGATTAGAGCAAAAATTTGCCGAAGTATTTGCAGCTGCCATTCACGAAGACTGGTACTTCAATCGTTTAGAAGAAATGAAAACCGACCCGGATGTTATCGCTGAAGCAAAACTACATGTAAGCAATAAATATACACTTGAAGAAGCAATAAGTGATTTTGCTCATAACAAAGCATATAACATGATCCAAAATTTTACGTCATGGGACATGTTGCCAGACAATGAACGCGCAGCTTCAATTTCAAAAGCGGAAGAAACAATCAAAATGCTAAAAGAATCTGGACTGGATATTCATGGCAGTCTTTTGAACCGTTCTCCTAATCTTACAACACAACTTAAGCAATTTGATGATTACTTCCCGATACTTATCCCTAATGAGAGTTTGCCGGAGACCGAAGAAGAATATCACAAATACGTCACACATATCATTGTGGAAACATATGACCGTGTAATGAGGTGGCAACAAGATACAGCTTTATATGAAGACCTTCCTGTCAATATGCATTCATGGGCCAGGTTTGTTGATGATGTTATGTCAGAAAACCACTCGGTTTCTGAGATAGATTACAGAAACGTATTTATGGATACACTTCTTCAAACCACTGGCATTGAAGAAAATTACAAAGAATATTGGAAAAATTACATATCAAATTCTTCAGAACAGGAAATTGACAATTCCTACTCTTTTTCAACGGTCTCGAAACCTGAAAATGACAAGAGGAGATATGAAAACCTCCTTTTGCCGGATTCTATCTTAGAAGCAAAAGAAAAAGAGCAAGAGCTAATAGACACCATCCGGACAAAATTTCAACTCACAAAATTGAAACCATTAAGTGAAATGGATCACGTCATCTTGGCCAAGAATATCAATGGATACAATATCCATCTGGTCAAAAGGCCCGAAATGGGATACGACCACCAACTGATAGCCATTGACAAATATCAAAGAGAACATCCTTTATCAACCGCCATATACCATGAGATGAAAAAAAATGAAAACAACGCAATAAACAAACAAGACCCCAGTCACAAAATTGTCAATGCATGTAAAAAAGCAGTTGATATCACGATAAGACGTGAAAACAACCTGAAAAAATACCAGGATTTCAACAAGGTCCCCAAGAAAAAACTGAACGAAGAAATTAAAATTAAATAACTTCTTAATTGTATAACAAACATTATGCGAATCAAAGTCACAGACCTCCAGGACTTCAAGACAGGATGCCAAGAGATTATTGACTTCTACGCGAAGCACTACAACGGGAAAGACGGAGTAAAACCACTCGCGTTTGACAATCCGTATTTTCCGGTATGCATCGCTCTGGACAACGAAAATACGGGCTTGTTCTTCATGATTAGCGAAAACATGGACCATTCACAGACCCTGGACATGAAGTATGGAACCAATGAACTGGAAAATGCCTCCAAAGAATTCAAGGTTGCTTATAATCAACTAAATACAAACCCACGAAAACTTACGAACGTCACTGTTGATAACGAATTCAATTTCTCCAACTATCAAGAATTGACTGAAAAGGTGCCATATGTTGAAACTTCAAACTTACTGGGGCTAATCTGTTCATACATATACGACATGAATAAGGTTATAGAAGCTGCCAGGCAAAACTGCCCTATATCAGAAGTCAAAATCCCAACAGAAATAGAAGAATTTACAAACCAGTTCATCCTGACACATGCAAATAAAGAAACTTACCCAAAAACCAACATCAACGACCTGATAGAAGAAGAAACTTACAACAAATACCGCTTCGTTGACAAAGACTCAACAAATGCAAAACAGTATGAGCAGGAACTGCTCGGCAAGCTCCGTATCGCCAATCCGAATTCTTACCTGCTCGGTAAAATCCGGGGGAACGGGAAAGACTGCGTAATCATATCTTCAAACACCGGCGGGTACAGAATAGAAATGAAGGAAAAACCAGAAATGGGTTTTAGTGACAGGTTGGTGGCCATTGACAAACAAGGATATGAACACAACTTTGCAAATGCATATGCAAATATCTTAAGACGTTCAAAACCCTATGTCTTCGCCAAGACGGAAGATGATTACATAGTGAAATCTTGTGAAAAAGCTGTAAACAAAGCCTTAAAGAAAGAGAAAATCAAAACTACATATAAGAATATCTCAACCAACAACAAGCCAGCATCATTAACACACAAAAAATAACAGCCATGATTGAATTCGATAAAAACCAGCAGACGGCACAAATAAAGATATCCGCCATCGGAACATCCGTCAACCTTAACCTCGACCTGAAGAATATCAAGTCCGAGGCGCTCCTTCACAACAGTACACTTGATACACTTACAAAGAAACAACTCAAAGGACTCCTTGAATATGCCGACGCAAAATTCAAACCGAACCTCCAGAGTCCCATGTCATGGAAGGAACAGTTCCTGACTTTCCTCGTCGCCACTCACGAGAAACTGAAGAACTCCCCTGAAATGCTTAACGTCCTTGAACGCCAGAATATCAATCAGGAAGTCAACAAGGTGAATGCGGAACTCATGAAGAAAGGCGGCGCGGATCCAAAACTCTTTGCCGCAGCCCTTACAGTCCAGTACAGCGGCTTCAAGAGCATGACGATGGATGACGACTACCTTGCTGTAAGAGCCAACGGCAAGATAATATCCGTACTTCCCCTGAAAGGCAATGACTACAAGGAGGTAATGGAATACCTCAAACAAGGCGGAAAAGAATGCCTTTCACAAAACAATGTGGTCGATTTCAAATCAGCTATCCGGAAAGTAAAACAAGGACAGGCACTGGACAAGGCAAAGAACGCCCCACAAGGCAGAGGACTTTCCATGATGGACCTGATGAACAAAAAAGATTGATACAATCATGGGCATAATAGGTTCACTCGCAGTCATTGCTGTTGGCTTGGCTCCCTTCGCAGGAACCGTAGTAATCAACGCAAGGAAAAACTGTGACTTTAAGAAGATCCTGCTCCGTTCTCTGCTTATACTGACTTTCCCGGCGGTCGGCCTCGCAATTACCCTGTTCAGCAAGAAACTCCCTCCGGCAAAACTCTCAAGCATAGAAAAGGAAGCCTGGTCGGCAAAGGAACACGCCAATGAACTGAAGAATAAACTGTACGGCGAAGAAGACAAACTGGAGCAGATGCAACAAAAGGAGAACCGTCCGAACAGATGGCAACTGCAAAGACAGGAAAGGAAAGTGGAAAACTTGAAAGAAAAACTCCAGGACCAGTACCTTATCCTCGGCGCAGCAAGACGAAAGGCGGAAGGCACCAAGGAATCACGGATGCTCCCAATCTATGTCTCCAGCCTCCCGGACAAGTCCCTCCGGTTTGAACTCCCTTGCGACCTCTCCAAGAGCAGGTTGAATGAGATGAAACTGAAAATATCCGAAGACTATGGAATAAACATCATGGATGACACACATATCGGAATCTCGGACAAACGCTCATCAGACTTCAACCATTTCGGAATCAGTCAAGATGTCCTGGTCTACGATACCAAGACAAACAAACTGAACCCATTCGCAAACGAAGTGGGAATAAGCGACAATGCCTTGCAAACCCTGGTGGAAGCCATGAAGGAATTCCGGAAAGCCGTAATAGTCGACCCGGACAACAGGGAAATAGACTACAAAGAATTTGAACCACAAGAACCAGAACCCATATCAGAAGAACCAGAGATAGTCATTCCCGAGCCCCAAGAGATAGAAACAGAAGAAGAACAAGAAAAGAAAACCCCTTCAATTGTAGACGAAGACGGCATCATCGGAGGATACGATGATGAAGAAGAAGATGAAGCCGAATCTGAAACACTAAACATAGACGACAACGGCATTATAGATGACGGAATAGTAGATGAGAATATAATCAATGAATCAATACCGGAACCGGAATTGAATGAAAATAAAGAAACCTTGAATGCCAAGGACTACAAGTTGCTGGACAAAGACACTAAACTCTACCGGGACTGCCTTAACCTGGGTCCTGTCGGAATACGTGAAGGAGTCGTGGGAATCACCATGAACGGAGTCACACTGGCCTATGCCGCTGCCGGTCCTGACGGCAGGATAAGGATGACAGGAAACGGGGTCCATCCAGATGACAAGAACGGCAAAAGACTGGCGGCCATGCTAAACGACAAACTCAAAAAATGTCCGGACATGGAATCATGGATTAAAAAAGCTGCAACCATTTGCCTTTCACCCTCAAACGTGCAAGCTGCCTGTGAAGGAGCATGCAGGGGACAGAAAGAAGAAAAGAAAAAAAGCAGAAGGATTGCCATGCGTAACGGAATCCTTCAAGCACCAAAGATGGCCATTGAACAAACCAAACACTCTATCAAACTATGACACAGCTACAAATACAAACAATCAACAAACCCTTTCAGGCTTCAATGAAACGATTCTATACCTATACGAGAATCAAAGAAGCACGTCTGGTTACAGAGTTTCCAAACAATATGGACCCGAAAAGAAAGCAACAAATACTTGCCAGAAAAGCTATGTCCTGGTTCAACCCAAGAACAGAAACAATAGACATATATGCTCCAAACATCAGCTATTCTCCTGAACATCCTGAAAACACACTGAATTATATTCGCGCAAATGTCCTGACAGAATCCATATATAAGTATGGAATGGAAAATTTGTTTAATAACAAAGCAGCATTTGACGCTCTCATGAATAAAATGCCGGAATCTATCATAAATGAAATCAATCCGTTGTCAATGCATAACTTCAGCAATTATCTGACAACATTGTTAATAAACAGAAAAGAATCAAAAAAATTCGCAACCATATGCGATTCCATTACAAATTTCCTCTTCGATGACGGTAAGGTCAAAATAGACAATTTTTCCTATGAAAAGAAATTCCGTCCCGCTATTCTTTACGGAATCAAAAACGGTTTGAAAAAAAGTATAAACACTTTGATTCAAAAAGCAAATATTAAAGACCTTGAAATTGAAGCTGATGACTTTAATGAAACCCTGGCTTACTATAAATCGATTCATCTACCAGTCAAAATGCAGAACGCATCCGAAGCCATGAAAAGTGTCGGATATCCTGATGTCCCGTTAATATTGTTCCCGGAAAAGATTGATTCGATAATAAAACAAAGCAACAACCTCCTGACACAAGAACTGATTAACCAAATACCAGAACAGTTGTCAAAGCCGCTGGCAATCTTCCAAAACTCCCATGGAAATGACAATACCAGTGTATATATATTGCTGGACATAAAATACAAAGACCCTAAATGGGGTGACATGAATCTTGGTTTCACCCTTAAAAGTCCGGAACGCTGCGTGCAAACTCAACTGGATACCAACAAAACACACCGTGATATCAATCTGTGCCCGTTCGTTTTTTCAGAGAAGAAAATAATAAGTTTGCTTTCCTATAAAGATAATTGGATGTACATGAAACCATCCGAAAACAAGTTTTCCCAGACCAGGTTTGAACTTGTTGACACTTTACTTAAAAAAAGCGGAGGTGAAATCTCGCCGGCATTACATCCTTCCGGGTTTGATTCACACCTCCTTAACGTTGCAAATATAGCATATTCTTTCAAGAATCCAATAGATAATGCACAATATTTTCAATTATTCGGATATGAACGTGATCCAGTACGAGACGCAATAATCGAAAAATCCAAAATCCAGGCATTACTGAACGAACCTGTAGAAATCCAAAATAATAAAAGCCAGACCATACAAGCAAGAGTTCCAAAGGAAAGCCAGTATCTGACATCCGAAATCGGACTCACAAAAACACAACTTCAAAACCTAAGAGAAAACAACATCAAAACAGCAGCAGACATCCTTGAAGCGGGATTTCCACGCATCCGTGAAATTGTAAAGAACGACAAGGGACTGAACAGCATCGGCGAATGGCTCATGAACAATAACATTTTCATCTATCCCGCCCAAAACAATGAAGTAGTACCCACACTGGAAGGAGTCAACGAGAACTTCAAACAATCTATCTCAGGAATGATTCCAGGACACATTCATGAGTACAAATACAACAACATTCCAATGGACCTTGAAGGGAATCCATTCACTACCATAGATTCAATTTCCTTGCTGGTATCCCTTGACGGTAAAAAGAAAAACGGATTCAGGGACACAGACTGTCCGTATTGGATTTCCGAAAACGAAATGAACACTTATGGATTACATCTCATTAAAGACATGAAACCGGTTCCCGTATACGATGACGGCAATCCGAGGTATTTATATAACATTGCGTGGACCAATTTTCCAAAAAAGTACCCGGAGGACATGAAGAAGCTCCTTGACGGAGTAAAAGAATCAAATTTGGAATTCAGTCGTGCAAGCCGGTTCTTTTCAACCCTGATAAACAACATCACCGGTTGCGACATGAAAGGCTTAAGCAACATGCCGGACTATCTTCATAAGAAAAGCAAGGATTTCCTTGAAAACTGCCAAATCTCCAAAGGGCCTTCATTTCAGAATACTCTAGGTAGAGAGACCATCAAGACTCTGGAAAGAGCAGGAAAAATCGAAAGAACCTACAAAAGACTCAATGAAGTCAACGAACAGGCAAAATCATTAAAGAAAAAGAACTGACTGTGAGATTTAGGTCACAAAGTTGCACTGTCAATTCGAATCGGGGGATGATTTTTTCACTATTACTGGGAGCAAATTGTCCGCCAGCTTTGTACATATCTACAAACATGATTCAGTAGGAATAAGGTTATATTTTTTTTCTATCTCACGGGCAACGAAGACATTTTTCCATTTATTAAGTTTTAAGAGTGGTCCACGTTTTATATTAGCCCGAGAGAGAACCATATGAATAGGTTTTGGTATGCTTTCATTCCCCAAATAAGAAATGAAGAAAATGTCATCAGGTTTTAGTCCCATCCCACTTATCCAGTCCTTTATTAGTTCTATTTGTTCTATTCTAGATATTTCTCTGTCGTTTGGATTAAAATAGATTACGATAGAATAGCATTCCTTATATGCGTCGAGTCTTGTTGGTCCACAAACTTTCCACCAAATTTTAAAGTCTTTGATAGCGTCGTCACAAGCTTCTCTTTTTGAAGATTCTATGAAAGGTTGACATATACCCTCTGAATCGATATATGAGTCATACCAACAATCTGGAACATGCTTGAATAATTTTTTTACGCTTTGTTCTACGGAAGAACTACTGAATATCTTTATAATCATATACAAATATAGTAATATTTTAGTAAATAGTTACCATATTATAAATAAGGTAAAGTTACGTGGCTATCGGGGTCGGGGCTACGCCCCTTCTTTACCTTCATTTGTATCAGAGTTAGATGTATGGTGCGTACTACCTTCGAGGGGAGGGAGAGAGGATAAGTATTTATACAATGAAAGGGAAGTTAGTACCCAGAAGAGAACTTTCCTTTCTATACTAACTTCCCATAGTTTCATTTATATAAAATTTATGAAGTAAATACCCTTCTTGTGATTTCTTTTGTCTTGAAAACTTGCTTTAATTGCATAAAAAAACAATATGACTGCTATTCCGGAAAGTAATCCTACAATAAAAAATAGTAAAGCGAAATCTTGATAATCATATGTAATAGGTTCAGAAACTTCCGGTAAAGTAAGCAATATGCCTGATATTTCTTCAGAATCAGCCTTGTCAGATGTACATGAAAACATTGCCGGGAGCATCAGCAAGAATGCGGTTGCCGCGATTGCGGCCCTGATAAGGATATGTCTTTTCATAATGATATATTTTTAACTATTTTACATTCAGTGGCACGCCGGGGATTCGAACCCCAAGCCGGAACGAGTCCGCGAAAATTCCTCTCCGGCGCGTTTTCTGCGCCCACCTCCAGGTGATTGCGTGCCAGATTCTACAGATATTACAGACCCGGAAATGAAATCCGGAGAATTACCTGAACCAGAAAAAATTTCAAATTCATCATTATATTCAAGTCCAGGTAAGTAGATGTATATTTTTTCACATGCTAATTTTGGTGTTATGAAAGTCAAATACACTTTTCCATTCTTAAGTAGTTTATATTCTGAATTAGTGTTCAGAAGAAAAACCTTCCGAACATTTTCTTTTTTTGCCTTCCTTATAAATTGATAATAAGATGAGTCTGTAGTGAATGAAAGTTTTGGTATATTATTAATTCTTTCTATTCCACCAAAAGCTAGGACAGTTCCACCAGTAATTATGGTAGAATCTTCTGAATCAATGGCATGATCGCCCTTTCCACCACCTACTGCGTATATATATCCACCTGAGATAGTTATACCTTTATTTGAGTCAATAGCATCACCACCAGTATGATTCTTCCAATACTTTCGTTCCTTAAGTAATGATGATTTTGTAATAATTGCTGATATATTTCCACCTTTAACCATGAGATTACCCCTGGTTTGTATGCAATCATCCAAACAATGTAAATTAAAAATACCAGATTCAACAGTCATGTCACCATTACACTCAATACCTTCTTCTATATATCCATTACAATTTATGTTTGTGCCGTTAAATATACCCATGCTTTTTATTTTTATACCTTTTGGAGATTTGGCGTTTTTGTATAGTATGAAATCAGGAAAATCGATATTGATGACTCCGCCATAAAAAAAAGCATCTTTACTACAAACAATTCCACGACAACTGGCACCTTTTAACGTAATGTTGATAATACCTTTTTCAATATAGAACTCTTCCTTGCAGTTAACACCTTTCGATTCATCAAACTTGTTTTGAATTGTAAGAATTCCGTTATGCATGAAAAAACCATGACACTTCAAAGAAGAAAGATATCCATCATTATAAATGATTAACTGGTCTTTTTCACTTTTAGAATTGAAATCCAATTGACCATGACAGACTAAATGATTAATTTTGTTATTGCCATGAACGGTTAAATATGTTGTTTTGTTTGATTGAAAAATAAGATTTTTTGTCCTCAAATTCTTTATGCTTACATTCAATACTTCATCTCCTTCAACAACAATAGTTTTATTTCTTAAAGAGTTTCCTCTTAGTTGCAAACAATTATCTTTAGGGCAAAAATACACTGTATCATTAGCAACTGATAAAGATTGCTTTATAGAAAGATTATTATAAGGCGTGTGCAGAGATAAAATCTCCGCACACACCAAATAAATCGTAAATAAAAAGGTATTATTAGAAATATGCATTATTCAGGCTGCTCTATATCAGCATAAAAAGCTACAAGACATTGTTCTGCAATAATAGCGTCAGGCAGTGAATCACCTATATACGCATATACAAAGCATTCTACATTTATATCTTCTAAACCTGTAGCAGCTGTTACTAACCCAGTAGACGAAACAGTACAAACCGATTCATCTTGAGACATCCACCGGATATCTCTTGTACTAAAACCATTAACATTAACAGTTGCAGTAAGCTGATAGCTTCCACCTTCTGGTATACGTATATAATTCTTGTTCAACTCAATTTCTGACGGGACAACAAGAACAGGACGAATGGGCATTGGATCAGGTCTGTCCAAATAATTACTCACATAATAGTCATTCCATCCCACTACAAAATAAGGATTTTCATAACAATTATAAGTATAATTGCACCGATACCCTCCGTATTCTTCTGCATTTGTCAAAAATAAATGATTACACTCATACATACCCATACCAAAAACTGCAAGGCCTTCAGCATGACTATCTACTACTACATCCTCATCTTTTGGAAATATATCTTTGTATTCTATTTCTGAGTCAAAAGTGGTGTCTAGATATTCTACTACTATATTTTGATTTTTTAGTGTTGATATATAAGAATAATTCATACGGTCAAAATCAATAGTACTACCATTCCCATTAACCAACATCATCATTTGTTCAACCGATGGAACTCTCCATCCTCCACCCCATAGTACATAAGCTACATCATCTTCAAGTTCTAGTGTTGTTTTATTGTCAGGTTCACCTTCACAATAATATGGGTCACTCATAGTATATTTTGTATACTTACCACGTGTATTCTTATCTCCAGTAAGATAAGGGCACCAATTATGATTAAGATAATGGTATGGAGTAAGATCAGCAAACATATACTCGTCTCCTAGAACAGTTTCATCCTCAGCGCCAAGATTACAGGTGGCAAACAGAATTTTATTGCCATCATACCTTAATCCAAGATCGACATAGTCGTGTCCATTAGCAGCATAATCAGCATCAAACAGAAGCCTATCATAAAGAAGCTCACCATTAAATGAAGAATCTATATCTGCATTTACCCAATCCCTAGTAGTCATGGAGACGTTGATAAAATCGCTGTCAATATAAGCATTCGGGTCGGCAGTCATGTTGCCCGGACGGCGGAGGGTGACGGAATTGATCTCATAGATAAGGTTACGTGCGGAGCTGGCGGACTGAGGAAGAGCGATGGGATAATAGTAATCCGTCCCGCCGATGTTCACCTTCAGGACGAGCTTGGTGACATAGTCAGTCGAACTGGCCGAAGCGGCTTCGGCGGCAGGGTTCGGATAGAAGTAAAGGCTCGTACCGCAAGACACGCCAGCAGCGGTCACGGTCTTTGCCGTAGCATAGGTGCTGGTGATGAGGCTGTTGCTTTCCCAAGTTGCGTTGTAGTTATAATAGCTCGAATTGGCAGCTGTAGGGACGGCATCGGCACCGCCGAGCTTGGCGGTGTAGTTCACCTGCTTGACGGCATTGACGATATAGATGCCTTCGATAAAGACGTTGGCTGCCTGAAGGGCGGGAGAGTCGAATTGTTTATAAACCTTCCCAAGAGTAACCTTATTGACAATACGTTCAAGCTCTATGCCGGTGATAAACTTGACGTCTTTATCCGGAGTAAGGTTGGCAACATTCTGCTGCTTGTAACCGACCATGACGAAGTTCGAGGAGGTATTCTGGGTAAATTCGGACACGGCGCTGTTGAGAGTGGCCAGGCTGGTGACGGAGCTCTTCAGGGCGACAGGGGCGTTGGCGATTACATAGATGTCTAGAGTCTCGTTCGACACATAGAACTCATCGGTCGTGAAGGCGCCGGTGGTGTTGGTGGACAGGGTTCCCTGGCCGATGTCAGAAGTTGCGCCATAGTAGGTATCGAGAGTACCGTTCGAACGGAAGAAGAAGATATCGTAGTTGTTCACTGTACGCTCGGCTTCGGTGTCAGCCACGGCATCACCCGCTGCACGGGTGCCGACAGAGGAACCGGCAAGAGAGAACTCCAGGCGGACCTTGATCTGATTGGATTCGGATTCAGGAACGTTGAGCTCCTTGTTGCAGGAAACAGCAGTCATGGAAAGAACTGCAAGAATGGGGATAAAGAGTTTCTTCATGTTTTAAAATAATTAAAGTTGTCGTTTTTCTCCGCATCGGAGGGGAGGCCGTCCGACACACCCGGCCGGGACCCGCGCTCCCCTCACAAGTAGCGGAATTTGAAATTTAGAAGTCAGGCTTCATTTTTTAAGGGTTGATGGTGCCCCAGCCGATGCCGTTGTAAGAACCGACAATCTCGCCGGATACCCAGTCAAGGACGCGGAGCTGCAGGGAAACAGAGTTGTTTTCGATATATGCGCCGGGGTCTTCGGTAGGAGTGTAAGGTGTATCGTCATCGGGAGTGTTTTCCTCGTCTCCGGACTTGTTGGCGTTGCCGCCGGCCTTCAGGAGGACAAGCTCGTCAATGACATAGACAAGGTTGCGGGTGGTGGCCATGGGGTCGCCGACATGGTTGGTGCCGCCGGTGGGAATCTGAGCCTGGTTGAGGGCGATGGGATACCAGTAGTGGTTGTCACCAATCTTGACCTTCAGGACAATCTTGCTCACGTAATCCTTAGGAAGAGGCTGCTCCACGCCGCCGACAGCTGCGGGACGCACGGCCTCAAGGGCGGGGTTGGGATAGAAGTAAAGGCACTTGTCAACGGTGGCGCCGGCAGCGGTCACGGTAATCTTCTCCGTGTTGTCTGCTGCGGTCCAGGTGATGAAGTCATTGTCAGCCCAGTCGGAGGATGCGGAGAAGGTGGCGTTGTAGTAGCTTGCATCAGCTGCGGTGGGGACTGCATCGACGGTGCGGGCACCTGCGGCGGTGTAGACCTCGTCGTACTTGGCTTCCTTCACGGCGTTGACAAGATACAGGCCTTCAAGCTTCACGTCCGCGGACTGGAAAGCGTCGCTGACGAAGTCCTTGGTAAGGGTGTGGAGGATGACCTTGTTGCACATGCGCTCCAGCTCGACGGGGCCGCTGATGGTCTTCAGGCCGCTGACGGCTTCGATAGCCTTCATGTTGATTCCGGTCAGCCTGCCAATCATCACGAAGTTGGAGGTGGTGTTGACCGTGAACTGGGAAATCTGCTGCTTGAGGGTCGCCACGCTGGTCACCTGGTCGCCGATATATCCGGTAGCGCCGTTCGCGGGGGCATTGACCACGACGTAGCAGTCGAGGGTGGTGTTCGACACGTACATGGGGTCGGCGGCGGAGCCGAGAACGAAGTCGTTGTTCGCATCGTCGGTGTTGGGGGTCTCCCACTGGCCTTCGACGGCAGGGCTGGTGAATTCGTAGTAGGCATCCAGGGTCTGTCCGTCATCCTGGCGGAAGAAGAACACTTCCACATGGTTGATGGTGCGTTCGGCTGCGGAGTCGTTGACGTCGGCAGCGGCACGGGTGGCCAGGGCGCGGGTGGTGAGGTTGAGGGATGCGGGAACCTGTTCGAATTCTTCACGGGTGTCGAAACCGGCTTCCTTGGTGCAGGAGATGGCAGTCATTGCTGCGAGTGCTGCAAGAGCAAAAAAGATTTTTTTCATTATGGGTTAATGATTTAAAATTAATGGGTTAATAAAAATGGAATTATATATGTTTGACAAAACACTTCAGTTTCTAAACCTGCTTTCCAACAGACGTTAGGTTAAATTATTCCGGGCTGTTACTGTCACCTAATATCCGGACATTTCCTGTCCAAAGAAATGAATGAGGTTGAGCACCAGGACGATGTTCCAAGCCAATTACTAGTGTACAAGTAAAACCATCAATTACATACTCACTATGTCCACTAGAAAAAAAACATTCGTTACTATAGTATGCTTTCACATACTTATATGTATCGCTGCCACAACCTCCTTCTCCAAGAACGGCTTTACTTACAGCGGTTTTATCCCAGAAGCATGGCTCCGAGGATTCCAATCATAAGAGATACAATAAGAGACTTTTTCATAATACTATTTCTTTAAAGGGTTAACTAAGAATTTGTGATATATCTATTGGAAAGCAGATTGTCAAATTCTCTCCTTCCTGTCTCCTCCATCCTTCCAGGGAAGGACGCTCCATGAAAGCTCCCCTTCTTCGGCATAGCCTATATACAGGGTGAAGTCCTCCAAGGATTCCCCGGTCCAGTCGTAACCGGACTCCTCCATTATTTCATGCAAAGGAATCGTCACGGTTTCCCCGACGGGCCCGTCGATGACCAGCACGAGCAAGCCGTCTCCCTGACGGCATATGCGGCACTGCCAGACACCGTCACCCAGATACCTCAACCGGGTTTCATCAAGTCCCTTGACGGGATTGCCGGTCAGCGCTTCGATTCCTTTGTAATCGGCAAACAGGGTCCAGTCCCCGTCACCGTTCCAGACCTCGCCTCCGGCCACCATGACCGTCAGGGTGCAGAACTGCTTCAAGGGCTCCACATGTACTTCGGCAAGGTCGTCACAACAGTCAACGACCGCATGGTAGAGGTAAAGGCTGTCGCATTCATCACCGACCAGCAGATAAGGTTCGTTCTTTGTCATGGAACTCATTCCGGTCCACGCAGCCATGTCGGCACGTCCCTTTTTCACCTTTATATCGGTTCCTTCAGGGAACGAGTCCGCATCCACGGCGGAATCGAATACGATTCCCGTTGCATCGGAGACCAGAATGTCGATGTTCCTTCCGCTGGAAGCCACCTGTCCGGTGAACAGGTCATAATGGACGGTGAGATAACAGGGGCAGCCGTCATGGTCGTCAAAGACCGAACAGGACGGAAAGAGGACCAGCGACAGAAGCGTAAAAATGATTGAAATCCTGATTTGTTTCATGGCCGTGTCCTCCTAATTGATTCTGACTACGTTCGGGTCATTGTACTCTCCCTCGATGACTGCATCGCTCCAGTTGGATATCTCCAGCCGGATCCTCGCCTGTACCGATTCTATCGGTTCCGTGTCCGTATTGCCGGGTAGTGTGAGGACGATTTCGGAAAAGGTATAGCAGGTGTTCGGCTGAACGTCAGGAATGCTGAACACATAATAATACTCATGTCCTTCCAGCACGGTCTCAAGAACGAGATTCGTCATGTTCACCTTGCTCTGGTTGGGAAGAGCATACAGATATGCTCCTTCATCCCATGTGCCGTCCACTCCCGCTGTGGGAGACAACGGATAAAGAGCCGCTTCCAAGCCCGAGAATTCCTTAATGGTAAGGGATGCTTCGGATGGATTCCCGGTAATGCTCTTCATTGAATGCAAAGGATTCACGAATCCGAGTTCACGTGCAGGGAACGGCCAGTAATAGCGGCTGTTTTTCATGATGGTGACACCGGAGTTGTTTTCAGCGAAAGGGTCGTGGATGTTGCCTTCCAGTACGGGGGCGGTCGGGTTGACATTTGCCAGATAAATCCTTTTCAGATGGAAGTGCTTGTCCCTGTAAGCAGGAGAGGTGAAAGCTGCACGGATGCTCTTGACGGCTACCCGGGCGCAGTAGCGGCGCAGGGGAATCCTGATGCCGTCGTTTTCTCCCTCCTTCAAGGTCACGCTGTGACCGGGAGTGCCAATCATCATGAATGAATCCCTGTCATTGTCGGAGAGCCTGACAAGGGATGAGCGAAGCTTGTCTTCGGTTATCCCGGACAGGCCGAGGGATTCAGGGGCATTGGCAAGGAGATAGATGTCCTTGGTTCCGATAGGGGAAAGGAGTGATACCGAACCGGATTCCAGTTCGGAGGCGGTAGCATGATGATAGACGTCCAGGAGTCCGGAGCCGTCGGCACGGAAGACAAGGACGTCAAGGCTGTTCACCTTCTCCTCGCCCGGGGCGGCGCTCAGGTCAGACGCTCTCGTCGACGAGAGGCTGGAGTCATAGCGTACCGTAAGGGATGCCCGCAAGCCGGAGTCCTGCACGTTTTCCAAGCCTTTGCGGCAGGACGGAAGGAGCAGGAGCCCCAGCAGGGCACATACGCAAGAAAGACGGAGGGAACGATTAAGCATGGCCCGGTCCTCCGTCAAAATATATAATAAAAGGATATGTTCGCCTCGTCGGGGCCTCCGCGAAGTCCGCGACCTTCTCCGGCTTTCTTTCCGCAGACAGTACAGTCATAGGTAGCATAGTCGGCATAGCCGAGGAATGCTCCCAGACCGGCTTCCAGGCTCCAGTGTTCGGAGATGCGGAAGTGATATCCGGCATTGAGGTATGCACCAATCGCGCTGCCCTCATAGATGGTCCGGGAAATCACCCCGCCACGGTTGTACTGCATCCACTGCGGGCCGAGACCGGCATAGAAGCCGTTGCTGAAGCATCCGTCCGTCCACCAGCGGGCACCCAGACGGAGGGTCCTTTCCCTCCAGGTGATGCGTTTTGACACGCTGTCCTTGTAATAGGTCCAGGGATTGTACCGGGCTCCGGCATCAACGGTCCAGCTGTCAGCGATGGGAAAGGATGCACTGATGTTCATCGTTCCGAGGAATGCCCACTTGCAGAGATTCGTTGACAGGGCCCAGTGATAGGAATCCTTTTCGGTTTCAGATAAGGGATAAAGCTCATCCGTGTAGCCGGAAAGAGATTCGTGCATGGAATAAAGCTTTTCCATGCAGTTGACCAACGCCAATGAATCCTTGACAACATTCATGTTAAGTGTATCAGGCTTGGCCGCCTGTACGGAAAGAAGGTAATCTTCAACTACTACCTGGGCAGAAAGCCCAAAAGAGCATACAGTAGAAAGGATAATAATTGAAAAGAGTTTAGTTTTCATGAAGAAAAATGATAAAAAGTTTACGATGCAAAAATAAATAATTAAATCCATAAACACAACAAAGCTTGTCATATCTATAATAAAAAAACCGCCACATTTAAGATGGCGGAAATATCTATTAATCGCAAAATCTGATTGGAAATGGGCCACGCTCTTTGGCGGCAAAGCCGCCTTGAAGGCGAGGACGCATCAATTATTTACGTCTTCCAATGTGATGCTGTGGTAAAGGACTACACAGTTATAAATCAAAACCCCTTATGAAACTAGCAACCAAAAGAACACCAACAATGAGTGCAAGTAATACAATCAAAGAAGCAATTAAAACAGACACCATATGACACTTAACATTTTCTACACGACGGATTTCGAATTAAATATTCGTCCGAGCCTTATTGATATCATTAGTGTCAATAGTCATCACAAGATTCCTCTGTCCCCCTTCCTCATAAAGATAAACTTTCAATACCTGGTCCTTGGAAAGAGTCATCTTGTCAAAGGAATAGACAATCCTTGAATACTCTCCCGGACCGGCTGACAACTTCCCATATCGAGAACGAGGAAACACGGTAGTATCATACTTGATGGTTCGCTTGTTGTGTTTCTTGCTCTCGATAACAAACGTAGCATCAGATATATTGTAACTGATTCCAGAATTATTCTTCAAAGAAAGAATCATATATGTAATGTCACTGTAAGCACTGATGTCTTCACAGAGAACCTGTACATCATATTCTCTGCATCCCACATGATAAACATGCTGGCGCTCCTTCGCTACCTGTGAAAGCAACGGAGCAGAACCCGTCTTCCAAGTAGATACATTGTTACCGGAAGGCCCACTTTTCTGCGTAGGCTTTCCCATCTCCTCCTTGTGTTTCTGAATCATATCCGCCACGGGAGACTGATAACCTTGGGACGGTTTCTCAACCTTTCGGAGATCAATCACCAATTCCCGAGGATGCTCCTGATAGACAACAATGAACGTGTGCATGCTTCCGTTGGATTCCAGTGCAGAAACACTGCTGGAGCCCCGAAAAGACTCCTTGGCTTTCAGGGCAAGCATATTGCGGTTCTGTTCGATAATCTTCGCCGCCACATACTTCGTATTGCTCAAATCGGCATACGTCAAATCCGTAGGGAAAATGATATGGGTAGTATACAAAGATGAGATACGCAGAGTATCAATCTTCGCCGCCTGTCCGACCATGCTAAACATAACCAAGGCAATAAATGTTAAAAGAAACTTTTTCATCTTTTTTTTGATTTAACTATATAGAACTGATATCCTTCAGGAACAATGACATATCTTTCCCTTCCGGTATTATTCAAAATCAACTGACCAGCCTGCACGATATCCTGTGCATAACGTCCAAGCTCGGAACGAGCCATGGTCATGCCCATATTCAAACCCTGGCTCTTGACACGATTCTTTGTGGATTCATCTACCTGCGGACAAAAAATGCCCCTGGTATGATCAGATGCATCATAAGCATCATAATCAAGATTCAAAATCCGGCCACCGACCTCAATGCTGGAAATAGTCATATCCAAACGGTCACCAAGAGTACAAGATGCCATAAGATGGGTATTCTTCGGAACCAATTGCCCTCCAATGACCATGTCTTCAAGCAACCTGACAGGAACCCTGTCCCCAGACTTTATCTTCGATTCTCGTACAAACATGCACTTGAACGGATAAGAATCATCCACGAAAACCGTTTCAGAATCACCGTCCAGGGAAGACAAGCCGGAAACGCCTACAGAATTGAATCCATCATCCATGGATGACACGGAACCGTTCTTGCGGACTGCCACGTCATTGATAGATATCTTTTCCCGTACTTCAACGACTTCTTCTTCATGGGATTCATTACCGCTATTGCGTTCCTGATTGGAAGAAGACGATGCAGAACTGCTATGCTCGGCAGTCCTCCTGTCAAGATGCCTTTCATAAGCCTCGAAGTAATCGTCAATGTATTTACTTGACGACTCTTCTTCCTGTTCACGTCTGGACTTATACTGACGACGTTTGGACGACTCTTTCTCCTGTAAATCGGCAGGCGGAGCGAACAAATCATCCATGGTCACTTCCTTGTATTCTTTTCCAGAATCAGGCTTGCCGGTCAATTCTTTCAAGGGGTCATCAACACCCTGTTCCCCAGCAATTCTTTTAAAGTATTCATCAATGGATGAATCCCCGGATTTGGATGAGCGTCCATTATTCTCATAATAATCACTGGTATATGCTTTCGTCTTGGACTCTTCCATAGGCTGTGTTTCACCATATGGAAGCTCAATAGTCGCATTCTTCGGCTCATCATACTCAGATGTTTTCTTGGGCTTATTTCCAAGAATCATCAGAAGTACAAGAATCAAAATGACCGCAACAACGACAGCCAGAATGATTACAAGTTTCTTTTTGTCAACTGAAGCATTCATCACACTCCCATGTTTTTAAATTGAAAATAGAACAAGACCAGATACACAAGGCCAATGACGATGCAAATAAATGCCAACACCTTGGTTCCTGTACGCATAATCAACTCTTCATTGTTGTTGAGAGCATCCTTGAAGGAAGAAAATTTAGAAGCAATCCAATCAAACATAGCCTATTTACGTTTACGTTGTTGAATCATTTCCGTCTTGGGAACATAGAATTTCTCAAGCATAAGTCCATGAGGGTTATCCTTGGAGCGACCAATATCCACCAACTGGCCCACGCTCATGAAATCATACATAGTGATATTGCTTTCGCGAAGCACATAGAGCTTGGCATATGTGGTTTCCGTATAAGGATAAACATTCATGTTTACAGAAACGGAATCAATGACAATCTGTTGAATGATATTCCCCTGAACAAGTCCAGTATAATAACCCTTTTCCGCCTGATCATTATAATACTTGAATCCGCTGCGGTCACACATCACCAGGGCCCTGTCAATGTTACGCTTGATGGCATCACTGGAAGGCGACAGATTGAACATCAGTTCGTGAAAACGGGTAACATGGTCGACAACTTCCAGTTCACGGTCAACACCAGTCGAGGTATGGGTCGCGGAAAGTGCGTTTCCCCTGCCGTCAACAAGATAGATATTATCGTTATGAGACGCCACATAAAAAGACGAATAGACAATCGAACCCAATGCTATCACTGCAGCCATCGTCAAAGCGGAAATTGTTATCAACTTCATCTTCTTGAATGAAGTCTCAACAGTGGTGAAATATTTTACAACGTTTTCCATAACAATAAGAAAAGAACTAAATCATAGAAGCAGCCTTAGCTGCAGTAGCTGCTGCCGCCTTTGCAGCATTGTTTACAGTACCATGAGCTTCATTAGTACCTGTAGAATCGATTACATAAGCACAAATCTTCGGGACAGCAAGTACATTCATTATAGCTACTGCAAGAGCAATCAATTCAATTAGAGATGTGCCAAAAGTAAAGCCAGCAGCAATAGATGCAAAATTGCAGAGTATCTGAAAGCTGATGAACATAATAATCTGACCAACAGGAATCCATAATGCAACCTGAATATAACGGGCAATCCAACTTCTAATCGAAGAGCTGAAACTATTAAGGATACCAAACGCAAAAGCAAACGGCCCTAACAAGGAAAGAAGTATCAAGTAAACATAGCAATAAATCTGCTGACCAAACACAATGAAACGCAAAAGCACGGTAAGCAAAGCGCCAAATATCAATTCTATTGGTAAGGCAACTGCCCCATCCAAAATAGAACCAGCGCCTTCTGCAATACCCAAAACAGCACTGACAGTAACAGCCGAAAACTTGTCCCAAGCTTTTCCAATCCAACTACGTTCTTTACCATTACGCTTAATATGCTGTTCTTCTTCAATTTCCTTCTTATGTTCACTATAAGTATGTACAACCTTGTTAGGAAGACTTTTTGTCCTTGTCCAAGCATTTTTACCTAATTGAGTAACATAATCCTCACATGTAATCGAGGCCATATTCGAAACACCTTCCGTAAAAACATTACAGACATAATGTAAAGGGGTTATCACAAAGCTGTTAAAATTGCAGATACAAAGCAATATAAAGAAAGGGCGTAAAACAGACCCCAAAGACAAGCCCTGACCTTCCATATAATCATGTGCCATCTTCAACAAAACAAACGCAGCAAAAATGCCTCCCACTGCAGCAGCCAGACTGCCAAATGCAGCAAGCTTGTTAGTAAGAATGACCTTTCGCAATTCGTTCATCACTGCAACCGTACCCTTAGTGTTGAAAATATATTTTACATCACCAGGAAGAATCAGTGGAAAAATTATTGCAGAAAAAGAGACCATATTACTCAAACAAAAAACTTAGACAAAACATTCAATAAGATTAAAAACAATATCAAAGCAAACCCAATCCGTAAGAAAGCACGTTCAGATTGATAATCGCCTGTATTATACTTATACAAGGCAACAGCGAGATTGATTACTCCAAGAAGTCCAAGCAAGATAGATACGATAGACACGATACGCTCACCATCAGTCTTTGGAGAAGCTTCCTGCGAACCTTCAATGGCATGGTCTCCAATAGTGTCTCCAGTTTTTCCTTCTCCATAAAGAATAACACTAGAGCTTTGTGCATGCAATGGGAGCATATGATAAGTTCCACAGACAAGGACCAAGACAAATCCCAGCCGGACAAACAAACGAAATAAAGACTTTATAAACATCAACCTTCAGAATCAAATTCATTAACAGGAATGCCAAGCAACATCAACCCTTCATTAGTACAGGTTTCTTGAATACCAATAGAAATTATTTCAATCAACTCATCATTACCATCGATGACCGCTTCATTCGCTTCCCTTGCCATTTCATCAGCTTTCTGTTGCTTTTCTGCTTTACTCAAACCGGTGTCAGCAAGAATTTCCTTCGTCTTTTCTACCGTTCTCTCCATCATCCTCAATAAAGAATTCGTCTGACGCAAAAGCCGTGTGGTCATCTGGGTACTATAACCAAGAGACTTGAACTCCGAAGCAAGCTGCCAAGTTTTCTCTAAGTTTTGAATCTGAAAGTTAAGATTCTTAATCATGGCCCGCCAGGAATTGTAATCCTTGACAGTCTCATATACTTTCATGTAAGTGGAACCCTCACCAAACGTGTCATCAAGCCATCCGGTAACAGCATCGACATTGATACCGGTATCATCAAGGATTCCTATCTCCTTTATTGTCTTCGCCAGCTGCTCCGCAGCGGCACCAAGCTGAAGACCAGTATTAATTTCATTGGCGGCAGTCTGACCGGGGTCATTGATGACACCACCCATAACTTCCACCACAAACTGTCCGCGTGCGTCATTGCTACTAAGCAAGCCAAAAGACAAAGCAAGGACAGTGATTAAACTATATTTCCAAAATTGTTTCATGTTAACGCTTTTTTTGCTTTTTGTCAGAAAACTCCGTAATAGCCGCACGTATCGAACCCAACTCCTCCGCCCTGTCAAGAAGCGGCTTCTTTTTTACCTTGTCAGATTCATAAGCCAAAGCTTCGGCTTTAGAAGACTCAATAGAATAAATGCCATAACGGTTATTCATACCGATATAACAATCAGTATAGAACGGCAGGTCAGCCCTGTGTCCCATACCCATGGAAAGAATCATGTTCTTCTGGTGATCACCCAGACCCATGATGGAAGAAAGCTGTTCAAAACGATTACGGTTCTTTGCCTGATTAAGAAGAATTTTTGTATCACTGTTCTGAAGAATGGCTTCCTTTATGACATCGGAAGATATTATGTCATCCAATTCCTGCGTAACAACCATAGCCGATGTCTGATATTTCCTGGCGGTCTTCCAAAGACCCTTCAGGTACGGGGCCATCGTCTCATTCGCAATGGCCTTCCATGCTTCATCAACAACTATGCGTTTGAACCCGACAGCGTTCTGCATCTTCTGGTCAAAAGCATTCATGATACAAAGCACACAGATAGAATAAAAGAGAGGATTTCCTTCGGAAAGCTTGAACACTTCAAATACAGTAAACCGGCTTGCAAACAAATCCTTAGGATTCCTGTCATTCAAGAGGAACGCATAACTGCCGGAAGCCGAATACTGAACAAGTGCCCTCATGAACTTTACAACGTCAAAGTCATCAGGCTTGACGGGATTGTAAGCCACAATAAGAGGATTCTCGGGCTGGCGAACAACAAGACCGCGTTCATCCAAGACAGGCATGATTCGCGGCAGGATATCCTGTCCCAGGAACTGATAGAAATCATCGAATATCGGAAGCCCTTCACGATTTAACGATCGTTCCTTATGCAAGAACTCAACAAGGATAGTTTCAAGTATTGCCAATCCATCAGAAGTCCATCCACCTGTAGGAATCCATGCCGTAGTAAGGAAAGAAATGAAAAAATTCACCCCGCTGTGATCCTGACGGAGAGAGCCATCGTCATCCAGCCACTCATAAATGCCGACAAAAGGATTGAACGAGAACGGATGATTTATATCCCAGGAAAGGTAAACCCCATCTTCGCCATTAGATTCCTCGTTGATGATAGAGCAAAGACCTTCATAAGAATCACCCACATCGATGATGAACACATGTTCGCCATTATCATAACATTGACGAAGGAAAAAATTCGTAAAGAACGACTTGCCAGAACCGGAAGGGCCAAGCAAGAACACGTTATAATTGTCAATGTATCCAAGGCTCCGCGCCTTCTTCTGGATGTCTATACGTATGGGAATATTCCTTTGGCGGTCAATTATCTGGAAAGTTCCATCAGGAACGGGCTTGTCAAAACTTTCGTTGATGCCCATGCAAAGAGAAGACATCAACTCCTGAACCATCAGTTCCTCCTTGCTCAGTTCACAGGCTCCGCCAGGAACTCCAGAAAGATAAAGGACCGGCAAATCATAGATGGCCTGAGTAGCAACAATGCCCATCGAAGAAAGCGCCGATGAAATACTGCCCTTTATATCCCTGATTTCTTCCCGGTCGCCCCAGGCAAGGATATTCATATGAGTATAGCAACACTGGTACGAATACTTATGGACATCATCAATGAATTGTGTCACCTGTTCGGCATTCACACGGTTTTCTGCCGAGCTGGAAGCACCGGAAGTAGATTTCTTGCGTTTCTTGTCCAGTTCCTGAAGAACATAACCCTGGGACGGCATCACGATATACTGATTGACGACATGTTCGCAGTTCAGCCGTTCACCGATAGCAGAACCGAAACTAAGAAACAGTTCAACACCGTTGGCATAAAACTCGTCAACCCTGTTGACATTGCTCACTTCGCTCGGGAGCTCCTCCGATTCGGAAATCTTAAACCCGATAAGAGCCTTGTCATATACTTGCGCCTCGCCGGGACCGATGATAATATCAGAACGCAGAGGAGTATCATCCCCAAGCATAAGATATTTCTCAATGAGTCCCGGCTGGACGCCGTGTCCTTCCAGTTCCTCCTGTGTCAGCGGTCTTGCCTTGATGTGCTCATTTCCCGTTATGACAGAAATGAATTCATCCGCCTTGCGGGTGAACTGCTTCATGTCTTCCACGGACGGAAGCGCCGCCGTGAACTGGACGCCAAAAGCTGACGAACGGGAATATTCCTTGAGCACCGACGCCTTCGACGTCATGGTAAGGAACAGGTACTGATGATGAGTAAGGTACTTGCGCCCTTCGAAATGCGCATTGAAACGGTCGGAAAGGAAACTGCCGCCATATTCACCATGAAAGGTCTCATAGCGGAAAACATCCTGGCGGTGAATCATCGTCCACTGCGGAAGGAGCTTCGCCGCTGAATGGAACGAATTCACAATGTCATCATATCCCTCTTCAGTCACGGAATGCATCACCGGAAGGGTTATCTCCCACCCAAGCGTGATTTCACCACGCTTGGAAAGGATATAACCGTCCTTTACACCCATGATGGGAAGCACATCCCCAAGGGATTTCTTTTTCCAGACCATTTCCATACCTGCTCAAAAAAAAGTTACGAGAACCAACTAAAAAATAACTAACTGACAATGAACCGGTCACCTCTCCATACATGACGAAGCGACATACGAGGAAACTGAAAACAGGACACCAAATTCTTTGAAGACTTACGTATATTATATTCCCGGTCAGAAGACTTGCCTTGAATGGACAACACAAAGAAATAATCCACTACAGCCACTCCTGCAAACAAGATGAATCCGACAATGGAATCAATGATGCTGCCCAGCACAATAGACACTACACCACCTATAGCAGCAATGATACCGAATATCCGGATAAACCGCCCACGAATTCCGAAGAATACCGTGGGCTTATCCAGAGAACGATAGACGGTACATTTCATGATACTAAAAGAACACCATCTTGATCACCTGCAAGAGTACGACAGCTATAAGCATACCGATACCGACCTTAAGAAGCGAATCGTTAGAAGACGGATCACCCTTGAGATACTTGCTAAGATTGATAGCAATCATTACAACACCAATAATGCCCATAATAATGGTAACAATATTGATAATTGGTTCAGCAAAACCCGTAAGTTCAGTCTCAACTTCATCAATCAACGATTGCGCACTGGGATCACCCGCGGCAAAAGCCAGCTGTGGAACGGCAAGGAAAGAAAAAGCCAAAAAGGCAATAAGAAATGATTTAATTTTTTTCATGATAAATAAATATAAATGGTTAAAAAATATTATTAAGAAGTGGCAAGGGTCTTAAGCCTTTGCCAAAGAAGTTCATGTTTGCCGCCATGGGCGGCAGGTCCAACAGTAACCGGTTCAACAACGACAGCATCGGCACTGCCGGTTTCCCTCCCCACTTCCTCACGCACATGCAGGTCAAATTCCTCTACCGTCATTGACTCAAGCTCGGTAACAGGTTTACTGATGCCTATCTTGGGAATCTTGGAATTCACTTTCCTGCTCTCCTCCCAAATTTTGCTGTTCACCTGAAGGTTCAATTTGTCCTGAGCGAAAGCCACAAGGTCCTCATTAATATATCCCTTACGGAAACTGTCTGCAATGAACTTCATCAATTCAATGGCAAGGACACTATCCGCATTATCATCAGGCTCATTATAATAACCGAAATCACACACATACAGTGCTTCACTATCGGAAGCCATTGACAAGACCTCGGCAGTTTCCGCATCAACTTCTGCGACGGCTTGAACAGGTTCCTCAACTTTAGACTCTTCCGTTCCGTCAGTCGGTTCAGTCTGGTGAGGAGACATGAAGTCCAAAGGGTCCACATACCCTTCAGTCGGACGTTCATTTTCATTCAAGCCGTCAGAAGAAGAGCCATCGTCATCATTATCGGAATCATCTTCTCCAGACTTAGTGACGACAGCACTGTCATTACCTCCGGACTTCTTTTCAATGCTGCGGAGTTCATCAATTCTTTTTTGTATGGCAAAGCGTGTCTTTTCATCAACATAAGGACTACTGAGGCGATTGAAAAGCAGATTGATATCAGTAACTCCGGAGAAGTCCGTTACTGAATTCTCTTCGTTTGCTTTTTTCTGGCTGACGCTTTTATGGAACAAGTACTTGTCCCGAAGTTCCTCCTCTATTGCCTGTTTTTCTTCAAGCGGAGTCGCAGGGTCCATATACTTTTCAAGAAGTGTCTTTTCGTTAAATTCTTCAAATTCCAGATCGGCATAAAAAGGTACGGAAGCAGCGGCCCCGAGCTCATCCATGTCAAGCTCGATGACCACTTTCCGGGAAGTGGCATTATGAACGGTAACAATACCGGGATGCGGTACATCGGGACGCCTGTCTCCTTGACGCATGCCGCTACGGTTACCCGAATTACCTCCAAGAAGGAAATACAGTACCCCGAGAACAAGCACCAGAAGGAGCACGATAAGAATTACTGTTAAAACTATCATAATAACAAAGATTATTTTGAATTCTCTTCATTGAATTCCTTGCGCAATCCTTCCATCTGACCGGCATACTCCACATTCCCTTTTATGCCATCAAGAATGAACTTGCACATTAGATAACGAATAGACTGCCCGTACAGTTCACTGAAACGATTGAGGCAGAAATATATGAACGGAGCATCATACCTCTTGTCTCCCGATTTCGCCATGTTGGCGATATTGGTGCTGAGAGTGTTGATTTCCTTATAACCGTTTGACTGCATAAACCAAAAACCAAAAAACAAACATTAACAAAACATTTTGTGCAAAAGTATTAATATTTTTCTAAACAACCAAAAATAATCAAATGCAAATCGAAAAATTTTGATTGCGTTCCCCTCCGCACGGTTCTCCCGCAAGCCAGACGGTAAAAAAACCTCCACCACGCAGTAGTGCCCGGGCCGGAAAGGGCCCGGGCGGCACCATGCAGGTGCCGTGGTCGTGTTTATTTTTCCGCCTTTACTTGCGTGAGCCTAAGCTTGATTTTAGCCGGTGCACGGAATCCAACATGATTCTAGGGGATTCCATCCCCCGAATCTTTGGATTCTTCGTGCACAAATTTAAAATCAAGCCGCACTTTATAAAATTCTTAAATTATTAATACACAATGCTTTTAATAAAAATAAACTTAAGATTATGAACAAGAGTGACAAACTAATTTACGATGCGGTACTGTCAAAGACAGACACCGAATTCAACAAGCGGTCCGTCTCAAATAACGAAAACCTTACAGTAATCAAACTGCATGGACAAACTTGTCTGGAAATAGACCGCGAAAACAAAACCATCACCATCAATGGAGATACTCCAACCACACGAAAGAGCTGTCGGCTCATCAACACAGTCCTCGGGTCCCTGTCCTCGGGACGTGTCCTTTCACGAAACGGTGAGTGGTTTTATGAAAACGGACAGGAAAAAACACCGTTTACTAACAGAAATCTAACAGTTTTAGTAACAAGTTAATTTTTAACTCAAGTTTCGCAAGTGAATTATATCACTAAATCGTCTTGCCGACTGACGAGCGAAGCAGGTTAGCCTCAGTCCCTGTCGGCTCCAGGGAACTACGTTGAGAGAGAATGCTACAATAGGCACCTTGGGACGGTCGCCCTAATCCCAGGCTCTGCGGACAGCGGTTAAAAGAAGCGAAAGCGACGGTGCCGCTGCCATTCAAACCTCCCCACAACATTGGCGAAGGGCGCACTACAGGCTGAAAGACGCCTGACTTACCCCTAACAGGGTTTTAACAACAACTAACGTTCAACAATCATGGTCTATGTCATCGACATAAAAGGACGGCCACTCATGCCGACCGAAAGGCACGGAAAAGTCAGACGGCTTCTCCGGGACGGGCTTGCCCGTGTCGTGACAAGGACTCCGTTCACCATCCAGCTCCTCTATGAAACCACTCCATTCGTCCAGCCCGTCACCTTAGGGCTCGACCCCGGCTCCAAGGTCGCCGGTCTCTCCGCATCTACGAAAGACAGGGAACTCCTTCGTGTCGAAGCGTCTCTTCGGACGGACATAGTCGGCCTCCTTTCAACAAGGCGCGAGCTCAGGCGCACGCGCCGCAGCCGCATGATCCGTCACCGCAAAGCGCGGTTCGACAATAGAAAAAAGCCTGACAGTTGGATGGCTCCGTCAATAGAACAACGGATTGACTCACACATGAAACTAGTCAACAAGGCATGCACCATCCTTCCCGTCTCCCGCATCATCGTCGAGACGGCACAATTCGACATACAGCTCATCAAGAATCCCGACCTCTCCGGCACCGACTATCAACACGGAGGACAGGAAGGTTGGAAGAACGTCCGTGAATACGTCCTCTGGAGAGACGGGCACAGATGCCGCAGCTGCGGAGGCAAGAGCAAAGACCCCGTACTGGAAGTCCATCACATCGAAAGCCGCAAGACCGGAGGCGACAGCCCTGACAACCTTGTCACGCTTTGCAAGGCTTGTCATGAAAGATACCACAAAGGAGACCTTCAGTTGAAGCTCAAGCGTGCTCCGTCACTGCGTGACGCAGCAGCGGTCAACATCTTCCGCTGGGAGATTTACAATCGTCTCGTCAAAGCCTACGGCAAAGACAAGGTAAGCCTCATCTACGGTTACAAGACCAAAGACAGGCGTATCAGCTTAAGCTTGCCAAAGACCAGCGAGACAGACGCTTTCTGCATCGCAGGGAACCTTGACGCCTCAAGATGCGGCCTGGTCAAGGCAAGGTTCGTCGCACGTCATTGCCGTTCACTGCACAGACAAGTCACGGAGAAGGGCGGCAGGCGTCGTAGTACCATCGCTTCGCACTGGATAGGCAAGAGTTACCTTCAACGTTTCGACACCGTCAAATACCAGGGTAAAGAGTGTATCATCTCCGGCAGCACCAACGGCAGGCCTATATTGAGAAATATCGATTGGACAAAAGCAACAGACTCTCCTTCGGTAAATCCTAAGCAAGTCAAGTTCCTATGCAGAAAACACGGTTCAATCATTTATGAAACATTTTCTAACAAGCAAATTATCACTTGCGAAACTTAAATTTTTAACAAATGAAAGAAAACACTACAACAAACGGACGGCCCGACAATTCAAGGCTTTATGAAGCACTGCGACACGTACCCGAAGAAGCCAAAAAACTCATCCAGGAAGGAAGGCTCAAAGGCAAGACCGACGTCAATGCCATGTGGCGAATCAAACGCATGACAGAAATCTTCGGGCCCATCGGCCAGGGCTGGAAAGTGGAAATCAAACAGAAATGGCTCGAATCCGCTGACAATGACAATGTCGCCGCCTTCGTAGATATCGACCTCTACTACAAAGACCCGCAGACAGACGAATGGAACGGTCCCATCCCCGGTACGGGAGGCAACATCTTCAAACGCCGCGAGAGTTCTGGCCGTATCTACATGGATGACGACTGTTACAAGAAAGCACTCACCGATGCCATCTCCATTGCATGCAAGTTCCTCGGACTCGCAGCAGACGTCTGGTTCGAACAGGATGTCAGCAAATACGAGCCCTCCGGCACACAGGTATCAGAAAAAAAGGGAAGCTCGACAACGACCGGACAGCAGTCAAGCAAGGTCATCCTTAATCCGATGTCCAAGTACTGGAACAGCTCCGTCACCCGGGCGGCAGGCATAAATGCAAGCGCTCCTGAAATCCGCAAACGCATGGAAACAAAATTCATCATCTCTGATTCAGACTTCGCAGAACTGATGCGCCAAGCCGGAAAACCACTCTAGTGAATATTCATTTTTTTCAATTATTCAACACAAAAACAAAAATAATTTTTTATACCAATTACCAATGAGTTATACAATCATCAGACCCAAAGACAGAGACGGGTGGCTGGAAGAAAGAAAAAAGGGGCTTGGTTCCTCTGATGCCGGTACGGTAATGGGAGTGAGTCCATTCAGTACTCCACTCAAGCTCTATCGTCAGAAACTCGGACTCGAACCACCAATCAAGGAAAGCGATTCCATGAGAAACGGACATATCCTTGAGCCTGCCACGGCAGAGTACTTCGCACTGGTCACCGGCTCGGTTATCGACTATTCCTCGGAAGGAGACTGGCTGGCAGTGGATGACCAACGTCCATTCCTGAGAGTCTCTCCGGACCGTCTCTTCTGGCCCAAAGGCATAGAAAAATTACCCGAGAACAGACTGATTCTTGAATTGAAATCCACATCGAAGTACGTAAACCCTGACAGTCTTCCTCTCTACTGGATCTGCCAGGTACAATACCAGATGGGTATCATGGGCATCAAGAAAGCGGCCATAGCTTGGATTACTTCCAACCCAAAGCTGGATTTCGGACACACATGGATAGACTTCAATCAGGAGTTCTTCAACACAATCGTTAAAGCCCTGGATGAATTCTGGAACGAGAACCTCATGAAAAAAATTCCTCCAAGGGCAATGAGCGAAGAGGACATCAAGGTCCTCTATCCCTATTCGGAAGACGCTCTCTCAGTCAATGCCACAGAAGAAGACTTGGAAATGTGCAAGAGATACATTGAACTGGAAGAGATAATCAAAAACAACACTGAAGAGCTCTCTCAGCTTGCAACAGAAATCAAGAACACCCTTGCAAAAGCAGAAACGCTTGTCTACACAGACCCGGAAACCGGTTCGAACCAGACCATCGCCAAATTCAAGAGTACCAAGCAAACAAACTTCGACGTAGAAAAGTTCAAGACCGAACACCCTGCCGAGTACAAAGACTGTCTCACAGAGGAATTCGACAAGAAACAACTTCAGAAAAAAGCTCCTGAACTCTACGAGAAATACTGCAGCACCGTAAAAGGCTCAAGAAGATTTTCAGTCACACTGCCTTCAATCACTTGCGAATAACAATATAATTTGTTATATTTGCATCGGAAAGCTTTCGTTAATCTTTTATTTTCTGTAAACTATCATGAAAAAAGAAACATTCCTGGGGAGCATTTCCCTAACGGCTCTCAAACATGAGACCATCATCCACGGCGGACAGAAAGGAATTTTCATCCCCGTAGAACAGAATCCCGCCATCTTCTTCTCCCAGAAGGAAGACGGTTCAAAAGTCATCAATCTTGACATCGAAGTAAAGCCCATCCTGAACGGAAAATACGGCAATACGCACCTCATCAAGTGTAACGTCGGCAAGGTCAACCGTGAAAAATACGGACTGCGACCGGAACAGCTGAACGAAGTCACTCCAATCCTCGGCAACCTGAAACGATTCGAGTTCGAGGTACGAGACAACAACCCCCAGCAGCCCCAGTATCAGCAGCAGAACGGATACACGAACACGAACCCCGGAGACATGCCGGCAGAGTTCGACCCGAACTGGTAATTTTCTCTCGAGTACTACAAGCTCAAGTTTTGCAAGTAACCCATCACTGGCTCGGGAGCAATTCTTAACTAAAGACAATTCTTGAAACTAAAGGTATTATTCTATTTTGCTATGCACAAAGCTCCCAACTCCTTCTGCTTTCTGCCAGTGACTAAAAATCCCGCCCGCAGTGATGCGTGCGGGATTTTTCTTTGAAAAACCAGCCGCCGCATTCTCGTGACTTCAGTCGTGAGTTAGGCGGCACGTTTTTTGCACGTATGGTGCAAAAACGAAGTATTTTATGACTGATAAGCATCTGACGGATAATACAGTCGAGGGGCTGACATATGGTAGGGGTTACGTTTATTCCCTGCAATACCATATCGTTTGGTGCACGAAGTGTCGCCATGGGGTCCTGACCGGTGCCATTGCCGACAGATGCAAACGCATTATGATGGACATCGCTTCCGAATATGGATTCGAGATAACGGCGATGGAAGTCATGCCGGACCATGTCCATCTTCTTGTCAATTGTCGTCCGCAGTTCTGCATAGCCACCATGATGAAAATAATCAAGGGCACGGTTTCCCGGAAGTTGTTTATCGAGCATCCGGAGCTCAAGCGCAGGTTGTGGGGCGGACACTTGTGGAATCCGAGCTATTGCGCGGTAACCGTCAGCGACAGGAGCGAACGGCAGGTACGTCATTACATCGAGACGCAGAAAAGCAAGTGAAATGTACCGTTTCATATGGTCTTCGCATTATCGGTGGTCCGTCGAAGTGTTTCGCTGACACGACGGAAATCTTCCGTCGGGCCGTCGATTTCTTTGTCAGTGTCATGTTGCGGGAGTGGGATTTGTTCTCGACGTGTAATAACGGCGATGCCGCCGTCGGCGTGATGGAGCCCCTTTCGCACAGGACCAAGGCGCACCCGGTAGTCAGATACGACTTCGATTCCCTGTTTTATAAGTTTCCGTCGTACCTTCGCCGCAGCGCTATCACCAAGGCCTTTGGCCTTGTTTCGTCCTATCATTCCAATCTCGACAGCTGGCTTTCTGCCGCCCCCAAGAAGCGCGGCAGGCGCCCGTCCGTCCCGAAGGCCGGATACTCGTTCCCGGTGTTTTATAGCGGGAACATGTTCTTGTCGGGAGAGAATTATACAGCAAGAATCAAGGTCTTCCGCAACAACACCTGGGACTGGATGAAGGTCCGGCTCCGCAAGAGCGACGTCGATTATGTCCGCCGTCGCTGCAAAGACTTCGAGGCGGGTTCGCCGTCGCTTGTCAGGCGCGGGAAGGTCTGGTCTTTGGACATTCCATATACGACATACAAACAGCTCAATGATATACCTATACGCAAGCAACGGATAGTTGCGGTAGACCTCGGCATCAACAACGCCTGCGTCTGCTCGGTGATGCTTCCGGACGGCACGGTCGTCGGACGGCGCTTCCTGCGCCTGCCGGCAGAAAACGACTCTCTGGGGAAGGCGCTGGGCAGGATACGCAAGGCACAGAGTCTGAATGCCAGGCGCTGTCCCCGCCTGTGGGCGAGGGCCGACGGCATCAACAAGGACATTGCGTCCAAGACCGCCGGGTTCATCATCGATACGGCAATGATGTACAATGCCGACGTCATCGTCATGGAAGCGCTGGACACCGGAGGGAGGAAGCGCGGCTCGAAGAAGCAGCGTCTTCACCACTGGAAGGCCCGGTGCGTGCAGGCGATGGTCGAGGGGAAGGCCCACAGGCTCGGGATGCGCATCTCGCACGTGTGCGCCCGGAACACCTCCCGTTTGGCCTTCGACGGCAGCGGGGAGGTCAAGCGTGGCCGGGACTCCGAGAAGACCGGAGGCAATCACAGCCTGTGCGAGTTTCAGAGCGGCAAAGTTTATCATTGTGACTTGTCAGCTTCGTATAACATTGGAGCGCGTTACTACATTCGTGAGTTACTGAAATCCGTCACCGAAAGGCGGCGGTTGCAGCTGGAGGCGAAAGTCCCTTCAGTCTGTAAGAGAAGCACCTGCACCCTGTCCGACCTGATTAGTCTGGATGCCGCCCTTGTCGCGTAGGCGGCAAGACCTCGGAGTCCGGTACCGTACGTCGGAAGGGCGGTCCGATCCGCCTCAAGCGGAACCATCGACGCACAACGCGTGCGTTGTGGCACTAGGAAGCACGTGACTTTAGTCATGTGAGGCTTCACAATCCGATGATTTTTCAGAAAGAGTAAATTTTCACTTCCCTAGAAGTTCGTACAAATAATGAATAGTCTCATCACGCTTACTGATGACAGAATCCTTCTCGGAAATCAACAAATCCTTTTTGTGGAGAAGATTGAAAAGTTCTGCATTGACAGAATCCCCGACAGATATATTTTCAGAATTAGTAATATTCACTGTATCTTGAGACAAATCAGAACCGGCAATAGTACCATGATTGTTTATCACTGTTCCTGCATGTGACCTGAACATTTCCCCGCTTCCAAAAAACAACCAGTACAAAGACAAATCATCACATGCCTGAACAAGACGCAAAAGACTGTCAGAATTTATGTTGCCACCGGAGCAAAACCGGCTGACTAAAGAGGTCTGCACTCCGGCAAGAGAAGATATCGTCTTTTGAGATATGCCCTTTACCCGCAAATATTGTAAAAATCTTTCACCCATACTGTTGCGTTTTTAGAATTTTGTTCTATATTTGCAACCGCAACATGAACAAATATTCCTTGAAAGACAAAAATACGAAATTTTCCAGCAATTCAAGAGCCAGAGCTGAAAAAGGTGAAAAAGAAGTCCCCGACAGACTCTCCGGACAAAAAAGGAAATACCCTCTGGAAAATTACTATAAAATTTCGTTAAATAATTGTAAATAAACTCGTTAGAAACTTGCATTTGTCCTAAATAATGATTATATTTATTCTGACTAAAATGAACTTTTAATTTTTTGCTATATGGAAAACCAGAATCAAATCAACAGGAAAATCAAGGGTCTCCGGACCAGGATTCTCAACCTTGCAGTCTCCAACCTCAACAACATCGATTCCTACCGGAAGCTCCTCCAGGACTCAGGCCTGGAACTCCTCAATGACGAAATCTCCAAGAACCGTGACGAAGCTTACTCCGTTGTCCTTGCCGCCGCCATCGAATGCAACATGCCCTGCAACGAGGATGAAGTCATCCACCAGAGTCAGGAAGAGGCCTCAGCCTTCGATGAAGAGCTGGACAAGAAAGTAGAGAAAACCCTTGCAAGACTCAAGATCAGCAACGACCCCGAATCCCTGGACGGCTCCGACTCTCCTCGCAAGACATCCAATCAGGAAGACCTGTTGGAGCGCGGAAAAGAAATCCTTTACGGTTCAATTAAACTCTACAAAAGCATCAAGTCTTACAAGGAGTTCCTCTTCAAGAACACATTACCCTGCGAAACGGCCATCAGCCAGACACTCCAGGAAGTAACCATGATCGTGTACGGCTCCGTCGCCGAACAACTCAAACGTGAACGCTGCACCAACGAACCCAACAACGACGATATCATCGAGTATATGGAACTTCTCGGAATCCCTGACAGAATTCAAGCCTGAAACTGCACCCGCCCATTTTCTTTTCGCCTTGCATCCAGACAAAGTGCTCCCGACCGGATATGCTTCCCCTGTTCCTTTCCTCTCCCTCTCTTTTTCCGCAAATCTATAACGGTGCGGACGCGTCATCGGCATCTGCCTCGACGCTGAGCCGCCTCCAGGATGCGGCTCTTGCAAGGGTCCTATCATGCCCCGGTTGTTTCGGGGCATGCGGACACTCCGTGTCCGTCATGAATAAAAATCATGCTGCGCAGATTTTTTTTCTGCGTCCCCTTGCCAGATGCACCGTTTTCCCAACGCGTCAAAGAGGGGAGAGGAAAGGAACCAAAAGAAGGGCCCCTCTCCATATATTTTGTATTTTTTAATTTAATTGCTTAACTTTGAACACTATGTCTAAGCTCGACGAACCTACATGGGTTGAAAATATACTTGACGGTAAAAGCCTTGCCTTCAAGATATTCTTCGGACCCCCACTTGTAACCTTGTATATCATGTCTCTGATGGCCAAGGTTATCCTCTTTGTCTGGATATTCTTCACTGATTAATCTTTTTGTTTTACAACAGAATAACATAATAACAGAACATATTATGAAAACTTACAACCGTTTCCTTGCAGCAATCGCCACACTGGCTCTGGCAGCGTGCTATCCGGAAATCATCGAAACACCAGTAGAACCCACACCCACACCGACACCTACGCCGACGGTGACCTATTCATACTCCCTGAAACTCGACCAGACCAAGGGAATCATTATCTATCCGTCCTCCAACGCGGAACCGGTCGGAATCGGTTTCAAGATAAAGTCTTCGGTGTTCCTTCCGGAGCTGAACGTTATCGCGGAATCCGATGTCCCGGGACTGACCTTCACCGTAGAGACCGCCGAGGACCTCAAGTCCGGAACCCTTTACATACAGGGAACGGAAGAATTCACGGCCGACACTGCAACCATTACGGTAAACAGCACCTGCGAGGAAGCTGCCAGCGAAGAAGTTACCCTTACCATAGACAAAGCTTACTTTTCCTGCAATGAGGAAATTGTACGTTACAGTCCCAGCGTTCAGGTAAAGACAATTGAAGTAAACGCCAACGTACCTTTCGTCGCGACTCCTTCAGAAGACATTGCGGACTGGATTACAATCAATGTAAGCAAAAACCGTATCAATACCCAAGTCAGAGCCAACGAGGAATTCATAGACAGGAAAGGAATTCTCGTCCTGTCCGACCCTACAGGAATCCTGCCGGACTGCAACGTGGAGATTTTCCAGTGCAGCAGCCGTGGAAGCCGCTATACTGACTCCCTGGCACTGGTAGCGATTTATAATGCACTTGACCTCAAAAACGCACCGATGAGTATCATGTGGGGGGACGGTGAAAATTTATATTTAAATCCTTACTGCAACTGGGACTTCAATACACCTATTACAGGAAACGCTGAATGGTGGAAAGACTGGGTAGGAGTAGACTTATATATCTCAGGCAGGGTCAGCGACCTCGATTTAAACCTTGATGGAGACAGGTGGGCACCGAACACATATTCCCTTCCGGATGAATTGGGATGGCTCAGGGCAATGAGACATCTTGAAATTTCCGGCGACATAAAAGGAGAAATCCCCCAGACTGTCGGAGGTTATGAATCCAAACTAAAATACATTGAGATTTTAGGTCCCAACCACCTTACAGGAAATCTTGAGAACCATCCCCTCAAGGAAATCTCGACCCAGATAACATACTGGAACGTAGAAGGCATCTTCCAAGGCGGAGTTCCGGAATGGTTTGCAGATTTCTATAGCTTCAGGTTTGAACTATCCGCTTTCTCGGGACGTGTCCCAGACCGGGTTGTCAACCATAGTTCCATGCAGGATAAAATGATTAACGCTAATAAATGTGAAACATATTATCCAGGATGCTTGCCGGAAGACCTGAAACAATGGTGGCCGACATTATATGAAAAACCGGTATTCGATTGGTTTGACCGCACGCCGGAAGAATGGGTAAACGGAATCGGTTATTACCCTACCGAGGTGTTCTATGATTGGATTAACTCTTATCAGGAATTCCTTGACATTGACTGGCACACTGTTGAAATATATGCGTGGTCAAAATATGCCATATGGTGTGACATAGACATGCCGGACGGAGTCATAAAAGTGAATGGTAAGTTTGGAGAACATTATGAATGGGAATCCCAAGACGCATTGCTTGACTATCTGGAAAATGTAAGAGGATATGTCAACATCCGTGACCATACACATGAACTACCAGTCAATAAAGAACATGCAGATTTTTTAAAAAGATTTTCTGCAATGTTTAATTAACCCACATTTTCATGTTTAACCACAAAAGGCGGCCAAAGGCCGCCTTTTGTGGTTAAACCGAATCATTCATGCTCTTCAAACAAACAGCCAAATTAATCCTGCAAACTATTCACGGCGGCCCTACAAAGGCCGCCACAAAAAACCGCATGGCCAAAACAAATAACTCGCATCCGCAACATTTTCATAACAATTACGAAAATTATTATTATATTTGTGGAAACTATATGAATCATCAAATTATTTGTTATGAAAAAATTACTTTATCATCTGAGCGTTGTCACAATAGCTTGTTCAGCGCTTGTTTCCTGCCAGGAAACCCTCAAAGAGGATGCAGGAATCCCCCAGAACGACCCTGACGGTCTTCAACTCACAGTACTTGCCTCCAATCCCTCAGTAAATGAGGGTGTAATTGTCGGAACCAGGTCAGAAATCACTGATGCAGACAAAGTCACCGACGTAAACTTCTTCGTATTCAGCTCTGATACTGGTGAATTTGTGTCATCCAGTTATCATGCAAAGAACAGCGGAATCTCTGCAGCGGAACTGTTCATCCATAATGGGTACACATTCACGGACAAATTTGATGTATATATCCTTGCCAACATGGGTGACGTGCACGATGACCAATACCTAACAGACCTTCAATCAATAAATGACTTCACTTATTGCTTTGACCCGGAATTCTCATCTTTCAAAACAAAAGGATTCCCGATGTCTTCCGTCTATAAGGACTTCTGCCCCATAACGGACATCCCGGCAGGAAGCACCCTTCTTGCGGACAGATTGGTTGCCGAACTGCATATCAAGTTCACCCAGAGTGCCAACAACCATAACGGATACGAAATCGTTTCCGGATTCATTGGAAACCTCACAAGAATTGCACAGCCCTTTGCTGATGATGCATATGCTTGTCCAGGCACCAGTAATACCTACACCGAAAAATTTGAAGGACATACTTTCGACAACAAGCTCGTAAACGACGAAGTAACTGTATACGCATTGGAAAACGTCCATGGAATGACACCACTTAAAGATAATTTTAAAAATAAACAATCACTTACGGACCAAGAAAAATGCAAAGAAAATCTTCTGGAAGATTACCAAAATAACCGCATCACCTATCTGGATATAACCTGCAATGTCACATATGCGAATTCCGGAGAGACCCATCCAAATGTCAGGTACAGGTATTATTTCGGCAATGACAACAAGGACTTTTCAGTATACAGGAACACTGTTTCTGAAGTCACAATCAACTTCGACAACATAGAAGTGACCAATGAAGGATGGCGTGAAGAAGACGGAGAAAAATATTATAGGCCTGAAGTATCAAATGAAACTTTTGTCAATGCAGGTAAATCATGGTCAGCAAGCAATTTTAAAAATATGGAACTGGGAACAAGTGATTATCTTGATGCATCCCTTGCCAGTTCAAAAGAAGCATTCAATTTCTTCTATCAAGTAGTTGTTAAAGGTCAGGATGGCGAAACAGAGACCACATATGATTCTCGATATAACTCGTCATATTTTACATGGTATCTTGATGTTACATCTGACCCGGAAGAAACAAAATACAGCTTCAGTTTACCTGAAGGAGGAGTCATTTCAAATTCAGATACAAGAACAAAAAACATTGGCGGTGGAGCTTATTACCTGTGCCAGGAACAACTGCCAAGTACTAATCACTTTTACAGGATTAAATGCGTCTTTAGTAAAGATGAACCTTTTGTAGAGGGGACCATAAATGTCACGTCCACTTTCTACGTATGCTATTACATTAACCCTGATCCAAATGCAGCAATTCAATATCCATACTACGTTTACACCGGTAGTAACACAAAAAATCAAACAACTAGAACTGGAAGTGAAATAATTGGAGGATACAATTATCAATATACTGACTATATCTATACGGTTACAGTAAAAGGACTTAAATACACATCATCAAGCAGCAATACATCTTGGACGGTTACTTGTAACCAATCGGGTACGTATCAGGTAGACGGTAAAGATATGGTCAAAATCCAGTTCTATCAATGGAACCAAGCATATGGTACATGGACTAAAATTAACACACCTATCAAACGGGTATTCAATCAAAGTGGAATAACAAGTCAAGCTGGATATGCAAACGGTGATATAACTTATCAAATAAGTGTAGCGTGTAATGGAACACTACCTGAAATACAAGGACCTTCAGACTTGGCAACAAGAATTACAGATGTACATCTGATAAGAGACGAAAAAATCATACCAATAACACCTTATATTAATTTGTATCAATTATGGTGGTTAATTGAAGGATATATAATAGTTGATTACGAAATTTATAATAAAAATACCGGTGTTACAGCATTTACAGGCCATCAAAAAATAACCAAATCGGGCACATACAGATTTTACAACAGTAAAGAATTTGACATACAACTACTAAGTTGCAATTTTAAAGTGGAATATAACAACGTCTGGCCCTCAGTAGAAGAATTCAATGAAGTTAAAAGAATGAGATTCATGGAAATACTCTGGATAGGAAATACAGAAGGTTATAATGCCTTAAACCCAAGCGAATGGGAATTAGATTCCATGGGAAATTATTATTTCGGAGTTAAAATCAATGATACTTTAATTGATAATGATATAATCGCATCATCTTACAATTATTCTTCACTATAGTCAGCTTCTCCCCTCACTTGAGAGGGGAGAAATTAAAACCTACCAATTTCATGAACAAGATGCAAAACTATCAAACTCCCGATACTGAATCGACTCAATCCATATATTCCGGATTGATATGCGATTCAAAGATTGATGTAGAACAGGGAGATTCGGACAATTCTGAAAGCTGGGTCACATTTTAAGATACTCAAGTTTCGCAAGTAAAAATCGTCTTACCGACTGAAATTCCCGGCCCCGATATAACCACCTAAGCGGAAATTCAAAAATAATTGCCCCGGAGCATGATTTTTTTACTCCGGGGTATTGTTTTTCTCTTCGAAGATTTCCGTCCGGACCAGAAGACCGTCCGTATTGACCACTGCGGCAAGGACTACGATTTTGCAGTCATCCCGCTTCTCCTTGCTGCGACCCCGCCGGCAGATTGTCGATTCCTCCATCTTCCCTTCGAAGTAGGTGTTCGTCAGGTCGAACAGCAGGATCCTGTCCTCGATGTCGAACATCGTGCAGACGCGCCTGTGGAGGTGATTTTCCATCTCGCGGTGCACCTTGTACAGGTCATGCGAGCTCTTGTAGAG
>FLNY01004055.1_pt1 | contig 48778 bp, 28 predicted proteins | sample 1140381 | NCBI WGS metagenome assembly FLNY01 (sample SAMEA3878172, study PRJEB12797) | bioreactor metagenome | biome: Moose rumen | place: Sweden | collected 2011-10
AGCCTCTTTACGAGCCCGATATCTTTCTCTTCTGGCTTGGTCTCGTTCTTCTTTGTGTTCTATAGCATTAAGATGTGCTTGTTCTCGTTGCCGATTCACCAAATCATTTCCACATTCCGGACACCCTAATGGAGCGTTTAGGATTTGGTGGGGTGGTCTTGAAAATACACCATGTGTAGGGCATATAAGAGTTACAGGAGCGGTTGAACTTTCATAGACGAACTGATCCAACCCGAACTTGTCACCAAACTTTTCTTTTAGTTTCAGCAAAAACTTTTCTCCCTTTTCACATTTTGGACACCCCTTACCATCAAGATGTTCACGGGCATAAACTTGGAAATCGCCATGAATAGGGCAAACAACAGTCACTCTATGATAGCGATTCTTATACACAACCTTGCTATAGTCATAGCGGTCGCCATAGATTTCATGTGCTTCTGCTATGAACGACTCTGTAGTTACAACTCGTCTACAGAGTTCAAGACTTCTATTGATCTGTGATTTGTCTTGTTCGTTCATTATGGGACTTTTGGGTTATAATGATTACTAATCATTCGTATATTTTTCCATCAAACTAAAAAATTGTTTCATATTAGCATATGGGTATATTGGCTGTCCTGGCGCATCAACCTGAAACATTATGTCTTTTAGAGCATAGAAACATCCGTCAAACTCGTCCCAACCAGCAACATAGACATATTTCCCATCTTTATTCTTGCACAGAAATTTCAATGTAGTTGCAGAGGAATTGCCAGCGTGTCCAACCGTTTTCCTATATATATCGTCATTGTATCTAAAATCTAGAGCGTATTGATTCTTTCCCTCCCAGTCTATATATAAGTAAAGTCCGTCTGGTTCACAACTATATGAGTATGTTTTCCCTTCCTCAACAATATCCCAACCATTCCCAGTCTTGTAGATTCCATCTGATTTGGCTCTACTGCATGAGGCCATCAATATGGTTAGTACTAAAACACAGATAATAGCCAAAACTTTTCTCATTTTTTCTCTATATCTAATGTTATGGTATTTGGGAAATATACTTCAATGCCGTTATCGTCATAATAGGTTTTATAGCCGTAAGACGAATTTCCTATCTTAGAATGTGGGAACAAAGTAGATAATCTTTTATTGACCTCAATTGCATCTTCGTTGGACAATGGCAGATTATCCTCAAATGATATTAAGCATTTATTTATTTCGCCAGATTTATACCATGAGAGATATACCCTCCATTTCCCATTGCCATCAAAAGCAAATCCTGAGGGCAAGTTGTCAAACAGCCCGCATGTCAATCTTGTTGATTGCTCGCTGGTTAATCTTTCTGCATAGTAATTGACATAATAGGTATAACCTTTGCCAACATAGGTAAGGTCACATTCTGCCACACCATCCTTGTCAATTGTAAATCCAATATTTTTTAGACTATTAGATACAGCTTCGTATCCATCCAAAGCTGAAACTTCATTTACATTGAACGTTTTGTGCTCTTCATCTATAATTTTTGTCTGTTGATTATCACACGCAACCGTGAACAATAGACAGATTATAGATAGACAAGCCCTCATAAAAGTACCTTTTTCTTTCATTTTTGATAAACATTTAGTATATAGCACTATTATCGTGATATTAATATGACACAGATTCCAAGAATTTCTTATCAAATAACTCCTCTAAACCAACATCTAAAAGTTTAGAGATCTTTGCTAAAGTTTCAATATCCGGCTGAGAAGAATTGGTACACCATTTGGAAACGGTGGAAGGGTTCACCCCCAGTTCTTCTGATAACCACTTGCTGGTTTTCTTCTGTTCTACTAGTACTAATTTTAGCCTATTTACGTCTTGCATATCATTCAGATTTGTTGTTTGGGTGTAAAGTTAGTGAAAAGTTTTCAATTAGAATGATGTTTGAACGTATTTTTAGAGTTTATTAAGCCAATTCAAGTGAAAGATGCGGTGTGGGCCGCATCTTTCTAACAAAGAACAGTACTCTTTATCTTCCAAGACCACGCTTCTTAGTTCCATCCCAGTTGGTTAGTTCGTCAGCATTACCATTACTACCACCTAAGGACTGCCCGCCCATTGAGACATTCATCTCCGATGCCAGTTGACCAATTCTCGTAACAGCAATGTCCCATTGGAACTTGGTGATACAGCCAATGGTGGATTCTGCCATTTTTGTTATACTCTTGACTGCTGCTTGACGGTCGCCTGCATTACTTGGATTTAGACCATCCATCTGGCATTTGGCAATAATGCCTTTGCCTATGACTCGTTCATCATCTCGACTGAAGATAGAGGCTGTACTATGTGCCCATTTGTTGAAAGCGTGGATGGCTTCATCAATCATCAGTCAGACTGGTAAACACCTTACTCAGTGTGACGGCAGGGGCGACCAATCCCAGGGCAGTTCGCCGTAGGTGACCTGCACACGCCTGCCATAGAAATCATGCCACACTTCCCGAATGTCGGGTTTGTCGTCGGCATTGACATCTGCGAAGCATGACCTCACGTATGTCAGCAGCCACTCTGTGTGATTGTCGATGGATCCTATGGCCAGCCTGTTGTCATAGCAACTGCCAAACACGTAGTTGTGCTCAAGGAACCCCACGAAATTATCCTCATCGCGTAGTAGGCTACCATCCTTGAAGATTTGCTTTAGGGCTTGCTCTCCTTTGGAATTTCCGTTGTTTGTTGTATCCATAATTATCTGTTCTGACAAAAAAAAAAAGGTGCAAGCATGGAAACTGCTTGCACCCTTTTATATCGGTCTTTACTTCACCTCCTCGAAATCAGCGTCTTGAATGTCCTCTGGCTTCTGGCCTGCGTTCTGCTGGCCTCCGGCCTGCTGCTGACCACCCTGGTAGGTGTCGCCGCCAGGCTGTCCGGCTGCACCCTGCTGGTACATAGAGGCACTAGCTGTCTGCCAGGCGTTGTTCAGGGCAGCGATGGCTGTGTCGATGGCATTGATGTCGCCTGCCTTGTGGGCATCCTTCAACTGCTGGAGGGCCTGTTCGATAGCGGGTTTGTACTGGGCGGGGATCTTGTCGCCAATCTCGTTCAACTGGTTCTCCGTCTGGAAGATCATCGAGTCAGCCTGGTTCAACTTATCCACACGCTCGCGCTCCTTCTTATCGTTCTCAGCGTTCTGCTCGGCCTCGGCCTTCATGCGGTTGATCTCGTCCTGAGACAGGCCAGACGAAGCCTCGATGCGGATGGCCTGCTCCTTGCCTGTAGCCTTATCCTTGGCACTGACCTTCAGGATACCGTTGGCGTCGATGTCGAAGGTCACCTCAATCTGAGGAATACCACGACGTGCAGGAGCGATACCTGTCAGGTTGAACTGACCGATCGACTTGTTCTGGGCTGCCATTGGGCGCTCACCCTGCAAAACATGGATGGTTACCTCTGTCTGATTGTCGGCTGCGGTAGAGAACACCTCGCTCTTCTTGCAGGGGATAGTCGTGTTGGCCTCGATCAACTTAGTCATCACACCGCCCATGGTCTCGATACCCAGCGTCAGCGGGGTCACGTCGAGCAGCACGATGTCGCCTACGCCACCTTCCTTGTTGAGGATAGCACCCTGGATAGCAGCACCTACGGCTACCACCTCGTCGGGGTTCACACCCTTTGAAGGCTCCTTGCCGAAGTAGTTCTTAACGAGGGTCTGCACAGCAGGGATACGGCTTGAACCACCTACGAGGATCACTTCGTCGATGTCGGCTGTGGTCAGGTGGGCATCAGCGATCGCCTTCTGACACGGAGCCAGACAAGCCTGAATCAGATCGTGAGCCAACTGCTCAAACTTAGCACGAGTCAGTGTCTTCACCAAGTGCTTAGGTACACCGCCTACAGGCATGATGTATGGCAGGTTGATCTCTGTAGAAGTAGAGCTCGACAGTTCGATCTTGGCCTTCTCGGCAGCCTCCTTCAGGCGCTGCATAGCCATTGGGTCAGCCTTCAGGTCGGCACCCTCGTCGTTCTTGAACTCCTGCACCAGCCAGTCGATGATCACCTGGTCGAAATCATCACCACCCAGGTGAGTATCACCATTGGTTGACAGTACCTCGAACACACCGCCACCGAACTCCAGGATAGAGATATCGAACGTACCACCACCGAGGTCGAACACGGCGATCTTCATATCCTTGTTGGCCTTATCGACGCCGTATGCCAAGGCGGCAGCTGTCGGCTCGTTGACGATACGCTTCACCTCGAGACCAGCGATCTGTCCAGCCTCCTTCGTGGCCTGACGCTGTGAGTCGGAGAAGTAGGCAGGCACGGTGATGACAGCCTCCTTCACTTCCTCACCAAGGTAATCCTCAGCGGTCTTCTTCATCTTCTGCAGCACCATGGCCGAGATCTCCTGCGGGGTGTATTTACGGCCGTTGATATCCACACGGGGATAGCCACCCTCGTTGACAACAGTATAAGGTACGCGAGAGATCTCCTTCTCGGTCTGCTGCCAGTTCTCACCCATGAAACGCTTGATCGAATAGACGGTGTTCTTCGGGTTCGTGATGGCCTGACGCTTGGCAGGGTCACCGACCTTACGCTCACCGTTATCCACAAAACCAATTACGGAGGGAGTCGTACGCTTACCCTCACTGTTGGCGATTACTACAGGCTCGTTTCCCTCGAAAACAGAAACGCAACTGTTCGTAGTTCCTAAGTCAATTCCAATAATCTTTCCCATAATTCTTATATTTTATTTATTATTAATTCAAAATGTCACAGATTTATGTGCAAAGCATGTGCCAAAATGTCTTTTTTGAGGAAAAATGTTTTTTGTCACGTCATTTTGGCACAAATTATTTGGTGGTTCGGCTGATTTATGCTATCTTTGCACACAGAATTCAATCAAATAAAACTATTGATAGTTATGAAAAAGTCTTTTTTGACAATCTGTGCAGCCTTCCTCCTTCTGACTGCTGCGGCTCAGGAAAATCCTTATATTGTGAAGACGCGTGGTGTAAAGAGGAGTGCGCAGCCTGGTATAGCAAACGAACTGGGAGTGCAAGCCCAGGAGGAAGAGACGGCTACGGACTTTATCAGCCAGAATTTTAAGTTCTACAGTCTTTGCGACTGGCGTGAGGGAATGAAGTTCATGGTGCTGCCTGAGAAGTACGACCTGGTTGTCAAGACATTTACGGATGCTGCCACTGGCAAGGATGTCAGCAGTATGCCCCTGAAGTACAAGATCATGATCTACAAGGGGCACCATGAGAGTTCCGACGGTCATTCGCGCATTGACTTCTATTGCGAGGACAACGGCCGTAGTTATTACTATGAGATACCCAGTGGTTCGTTCGATGACTATTGCTATCAGAAGACGGGTGTGCCTACGTTGGCTTATCTGGGCGATGTGGACATTGCCCGTGAGAAACTGATGGGTAAGACGCTCTACACGAAAGCGACGCTCTACCGTATCGATACCGAATATGACGGTGATGGCTATCAGGAGGTCATGGTCGATAAGGATATGGAGGTGAAAGTCACCAAGGTGGGTGTCGGCACCCGTAAGTACCCCGTGAAGGTCATCGTTGAGGATAAGGACGGCAATGAGTTCTATCAGAATGTGGCGATCTCGAAAACCAACTGCGGTATGCGCGACGATGAGTTCATCATGGATGAGGCCAAGTTCCTTTTTGCCAACTCCTTCGAATTGGTCGATGACATCATTAATATTAATAGTTACAACTACAGGTCGTTTATCGGTAGAATCATCCATACCAACTTCAAGACCAGTTTGCTGAATGAGACCACGAAGAAGGTACAGTCCATCCCCCGCAGGACAGAGTATCAGATTGAGGCCATCAACCCGCATAAGAACGATGACAAGTGCACGGTGAAGTTGAAGAACACCACGCTGGGCACCTATTTCTATGGCGACTTTGTACTTGATGCCCACCATGCAGAGAGTCAGGAGCAACTCTTCGGCTACATCTTCGCTCCTGGTCCTGGCAAGAAGATCCAGTCATCGGAAGGCAGCCGTGCCATGATGCGTGCAGGACACGTGGGTATCGGTTTCACAGAGGATGAGGTGATGCTGGCCGCTGGTGAACCCGACGATACCAAGGATGGTGATAACGGTTTCTTTACCTGGATCTTCAAGCGTTCCAACAATAAACTGCTCTATGTGGAATTCGATGGCAGCGGTGTGGTGACCAGAACTTACACCAAGGAAGCGCCTAAGCAGAAGATGACTACCACCTCTGGACGCAGGAGGGCCAGCATGACCAATTCTGGTAAGATGAGCGTCGGCCGAGGTACGCCTCTGCAATAAAGACATATCAAGAAAAAGAGAAATCCCAGCCAATTGGCTGGGATTTCTCTTTTATCCTTTATCGGAGATGGCGTGCATGATCTTGGCCTCCAGTTCCTCACATAGTTCCGGATTGTCCAGAAGCAGTTGCTTGGTGGCATCGCGGCCCTGAGCCAGTTTCGCGTCTCCGTAGGAGAACCAGGAGCCGCTCTTCTTGATGATGTCGTACTCCACGCCCAGATCCACGATCTCCCCGACTTTTGAGATACCCTCGCCGAAGGTGATCTCAAACTCTGCCTTGCGGAAGGGGGGGGCCACCTTGTTCTTCACGATCTTCACACGCACCTGGTTGCCGATGGGCTGGTCGCCGTCTTTCAGCGTCGTCACCTTGCGGATATCCAGACGTACGCTGGCGTAGAACTTCAGAGCATTACCACCCGTGGTGGTCTCCGGGTTGCCGAACATGATGCCGATCTTCTCTCTCAACTGGTTGATAAAGATACAGGTGGTGTTGGTCTTCGAGATGGTGGCCGTGAGTTTGCGTAGGGCCTGGCTCATCAGTCGTGCCTGCAGACCAACGGCAGAGTCGCCCATATCGCCCTCAATTTCTTTCTTTGGGGTCAGGGCTGCCACGGAGTCGATCACGATGATGTCGATGGCGCTCGAGCGGATCAGTTGGTCGGCGATCTCCAGGGCCTGCTCACCATTGTCGGGCTGTGAGATATACAGGTTATCGACATCCACGCCCAGTTTGGCAGCGTAGAAACGGTCGAAAGCGTGCTCTGCATCGATGAATGCAGCGATACCGCCGGCTTTCTGTGCCTCGGCGATGGCGTGGATGGCCAGTGTGGTCTTACCTGAAGACTCCGGACCGTAGATCTCGATGATGCGCCCCTTGGGGTAGCCGCCCACGCCGAGGGCAGCGTTTAGACTGATACTGCCTGTGGGAATCACATCGACATTCTCGATCTGTTCATCACCGAGTTTCATAATACTACCCTTGCCGAAGTCCTTCTCGATCTTGGACATCGCAGCCTGCAGGGCCTTCAGTTTCTCCTGTTGCGGGCTCATGGCCTCGCCTTCTTTCTCTTTTGCCATAATATCTTTTTTTACCTTTTTACTTTTTTGCCTTTTTACTTTTTTATAGTTCCAGGTCTCCGTCGAACACCTCGTGCCAAGGCAGTCCCTGTTTGTTCAACTGCTCCATGAAGGGATCGGGGTCAAAGTCCTCCACGTTCCATACGCCCGGCTTCTTCCAGATGTCCTTGACAAACATCATCGCTCCAATCATGGCGGGCACGCCCGTGGTGTAACTCACTCCCTGCATGCCAGTCTCCTTATAGGCTTCCTGATGCTTACAGTTGTTATACACATAATAGGTGTGCTCCTGGCCGTCCTTGATACCGCGGATGCGACAGCCTATCGAGGTCTCACCCTCATAGTTCTCGCCGAGGTCCTGCGGATTGGGCAGCACGGCCTTCAGGAACTGTAGGGGTACGATCTTCACCTTCACCGTCTTCTCGGGGTTGTCGGCCAATGGGGCGTCATATACAATCTCATCGATGCGGCTCATCCCGATATTCTGGATTACGTCGAGATGCTTCAGGTACTGCTCCCCGAAGGTCATCCAAAAGCGGCCCTGCTTGATGGTGGGATAATTCTTCACCAGACTCTCCAGTTCCTCATGGTGCAACAGATAACTCTCGCGGAGACCGATGTTAGGGTAGGTGAGGGGCTTGTGGATCTCCAGCGGCTCTGTCTCGATCCATTGGCCGTCCTTATAGTAAAGTCCCTTCTGCGTAATCTCGCGGATGTTGATCTCGGGGTTGAAGTTTGTGGCAAAAGCGTGGTGGTGGTCACCAGCGTTGCAATCCACGATGTCCAGGTAGTGTATCTCGTCGAAGTGGTGCTTGGCAGCATAAGCCGTATAGACACCACTCACGCCCGGATCGAAGCCGCAGCCTAGGATGGCAGTCAGTCCCGCCTGTTCGAAGCGGTCTTTATAGGCCCACTGCCAGGAATACTCGAAGTGGGCCTCGTCCTTCGGCTCGTAGTTGGCCGTGTCCAGATAGTTACAGCCACAGGCCAGACAGGCGTCCATGATCGTCAGGTCCTGATAGGGCAGAGCGAGGTTAATCACCAGTTCAGGCTGGTAGGAAGAGAAGAGAGCCTTCAGTTGCTCCACGTCGTCAGCATCCACCTGGGCCGTTTTGATGTCCATCTTGTAACCAGCCTTGTGGATGTCATCGACGATCTTATCGCACTTCGCCTTGCGGCGACTGGCAATCATAAAGTCGGTAAACACGTCAGCGTTCTGGGCAATCTTGAACGCTGCTACAGTAGCGACGCCTCCGGCGCCAATCATTAATACCCTTCCCATATATCTTCAAAGTTTAATCTTTATCTTCCTTAAACTCTTCCGCTTTGATGCCGAGCGCTGCCATCAGAGAATAACCTAATATCTCTTGTCGGAAGTTTCCTCCGGGCATCGGCTCCATCGCAAATACAGTGACGTGCTTCTCCTCACTGTCCAGTTTGTTGAGTATCGTGCGTACCTTATTATATATATAGTCATCGCCAGCATTGGGAATGACCATCACGCGCTTCACTTCCTTTTGGGCCGTGATGAGTTCAAGGGCATCCGTGAAGAAGTCGCCCAGGCTTACGATGTCTTCCTCCACCGGATAGGCATCGAAGATGAACTCTCCAAGATGGTCCTTGAATGCCTGGCTTGTCAGTTCGCTGGCAAAGTCAGAGGGTTCGAAATTGTCCAACTGCCGTTTGTCTTTCGAGTGGATAAGCACTACTTGTGTCTGGTTGTCCCCCTTGCGGAGTCCCCCGTCGAGAGCCACGCAGTCAGCCCATAGTGCCATATTGGCTTTGGGAATGTGCCGACCTAGCATTCGCTCGAAATTGACAATGAGGTGGAAGGTGACCTTATCGACATAGTCTGTATCGACGAGTATCACGTTCTCACTCCAATCTGCTTTCTTTAGACTGTTGTTCATATCGTTGGTGCAAAGTTACATGTTTTTATAGACAATACAAAATAAATATCAAATAAAAAATCATAAATCATCGTTCCGCCTCTGGCGATATTGGCTACTTGAAAGTTAAAGTCGCCACAGGACGGAGATAGCAACTTGGGGAGGGGACGGATGAAGATCGATTAATAGTCCCTTTACTTATACTGAACCCATCGATTTTAGAACTAGACAGGTAGAGGTAACCATAACTGCCAAATGTCGGAAAACCGGGTTGCCCTAACATCGATTCAATCAGGTCAAGTGTGCTATCGTCAATCAACTCCCAAGTCGCTGTGATGTTGGGTACAGACCAGTCCCTGAGTGCTTCGTTGACATCTTCTTCGACACTATTAGTCAATTTAACGATGTCCCTTTCTTCTTTCGGTGACAGCACGGTGGCTTGTTTCCCATTGACTGCCAATACATAGCAGTCCTGGTACAGGCTTCCCACTTCAGGTACTGGTGTATCAATGACCCCCTCGTCGGTTTGATCGTTGTCAACGATGGTCTCACAACCAGTCTCGTTAAAATTAAAGCGAATATTCTTCTCATCAAACCACGATACTCCTGTGATTGTCCCCTTGAAAGTTACGTTGTCAGGCCCCTCTCCAGTATATGTTCCTTCGATGCTTATCTTATAGTTACTTGCCATTTCTTCCTGACAGTTGTAAGAGTAGGTGGAATCACCGATCTTGACACTGATGGTCGGCTTGCCGACAGAAGGAAAGAGGAAGATACCTGTGGATGTCTCTGTCCAGGTATAACTATTGTCCTGTCGTGTCAGTGGAATCGTGTAACTGCCACCCTCGCCCTGATAGTCTCCGTTCAGAAGAATGGATTCATAGAGGGGTGAGATACTGACACTTACCTCTTCTGTCCCATCTGGTACATTGTTGATGGTTACACTGACGATCTGGCAGACTTTCCTTTCCAGACTTAGGGTCAGAGTATTGCTGCCATTGGATGTAAGGGTGACTGTAGAATGTGCAGTCATCAGGTCGTCTGGTGCCTGTCCGTCTTTCAATGTGACGACGGTTGTCTTTTCTGCACGCTCTTGTGTCGGGAGTACAAGCCGGTTCTCGTCTGCTCCTCCAATCGCATAAACGTCATACACGCCTTTGGCCAGTTCGGCAGAGACAGGGGTGGTGGCATCATCCTGTGTCAAGGTCGCTACACAGACATCCTCATTGTTGAAAACATAGTAGCGGATTGGCATGGCAATCTCTTTGCTCTCGTCCAACCCATCACTGCGGGTGAGTACTGTCAGGCGGCTGTCACGCTCCATCTGACTGTCGTTCATCACTTCCTTGCTGCATGAGCACAAGGCCATCAGACCACTCATGGCGGTCGTTAAAATTACATTTTGACTGTTCATAATTTGCCTTTCATAATTTGTTAGACATAAAATCAACTGCTGCAAAGGTACGACAAAAAAGTGAATTGCCAAAATATTTTGAAACTTTTTTCTGATATTTCGAAAAAAAAGTCAGTTCAGGCTCTGCTTTTCTTACTATTTTCGTATCTTTGCAGCAAAATCAGACAACTTAAAAAAAGATCGTTTCAAAATGTCAACATTAACAATCTGTATTGTCGTCGTGTTTTGTCTGGGCTATCTTTCCATAGCCCTGGAGAGTCTGACGAGAGTGAACAAGGCAGCCGTGGCGCTGCTGATGTGTGTGTGCTGCTGGACCCTGCTTATGATGGGGCCAGGAGCCTATTATCCTGAAGTAGCACCAGACGGCGTGGTGCACCACATCGCCGAGGTGATAGAGCATCACTTAGGAGATGCCGCTGGAACCCTCTTCTTCCTGATGGGAGCCATGACCATCGTGGAGATCGTGGATTCAAATGGCGGATTCAATTTCGTGAGGGATGCCATCAAGACGCGATCGAAGCGGAAACTACTCTGGCGCATGGCCTTTATGACCTTCTTCCTGTCGGCTATTCTCGACAACCTGACTACCTCGATCGTGATGATCATGGTGCTGCGCAAACTGGTGCGGAGCCGTGGCGACCGACTGATCTATGCTGCACTGGTCGTCATCGCAGCCAATAGCGGAGGTGCTTTCTCACCCATCGGCGATGTCACCACCATCATGCTGTGGATCAAGGGCGTGATCACCACTCAGGGCGTGCTCACCGAAATATTCATACCCTCGCTGGTATCGATGATTATCCCAGCCTTTATCCTGCAGTATCAGTTGCAGGGTAAGTTTGATAAGGAACATAACTTGCCCAAGGCAGAGGTGACCCAGTTTACGAAGGCTCAGCGTGACATCATATTCTGGCTGGGTGTAGGCGGTCTCTGCTTTGTGCCCGTTTTCAAGACGATCACCCATCTTCCTCCTTTTATGGGCATCTTGCTGGTGCTCGGTGTCTTGTGGACCGTCACGGAAGTCTTTCACTATAATACTTCTGAAGACGATACGATGGCCAAGCGCGTGAGCGACCTGCTGTCGCGGATAGACCTTTCTACGATCATGTTCTTCCTGGGTATCCTCATGGCAGTAGCCGTGCTTCAGGAAATTGGCGTGCTCACGGCTCTTGGTGAAGGCCTGAATGATACGTTCTCGGGCAACTACTACCTGATATGCGGCATCATCGGCGTGCTCTCGTCAATCGTGGATAACGTGCCCCTCGTGGCAGGCTGTATGGGTATGTATCCCGTGGCTGCTGAGGGCGCGATGGCCGTGGATGGCATCTTCTGGCAGTTGCTGGCTTACTGTGCAGGCGTCGGCGGTTCGATGCTCATCATCGGCTCTGCAGCAGGTGTGGTCGTGATGGGACTGGAGAAGATTACGTTCGGCTGGTATATGAAAAAGATCACCTGGGTAGCCTTTGCAGGTTATCTGGCAGGTATCCTTATCTATTGGGCAGAGAAGGTCTTGCTCTTCTGATAAAAAGTTCAGCCCCTTTGTCCCAAGAAAAACCCCTCCTGGTTAGGAGGGGTTTTTCTTGGGACAGGGAATCCACATCCAGAAGGTGGAGCCGTGACCCTCACCTTCGGAGGTGACGCCGATATGGCCGTTGCAACGGTCGGCAATAGCCTGACAGATACTGAGGCCGAGGCCCGTTCCCTGTACGAAGTCATTGAGTTTCACAAAGCGCTCGAAGACACTTGCCTGCTTCTCCTTGGGAATACCTGCCCCCGTGTCCTCACAATAGAAGTACAGACCGTCGGACTCGCCTGCCTCGTCCTTGGTGATGCGGCGCTTCCATTGATAGCCTACCTTGATATGACCCTGGTGGGTATATTTCACGGCATTGGTGGTAAAGTTGGTAAGTACCTGCTGTACACGTCCTTTGTCGAGTGTGGTCATACAGTGCTCGTAAGGGTTGTCCTTAACAAACTCCACGCCAGGCTCCTGTACACGCTGGGCGAGCGTCTGGCAGATGTCATCGAAGACTTGTGAAAAATCCACCTCCGCTGGTTCGATAGCCAGTGCCTGTCCCATGCTGGAGGCCTCGAGGATATCATTGATCAGTCGCATGAGCATGTCGCAGTTGTTGCGGATGATGCGGATAAACTCCATTCGCTCTTCGGCCGTATCGACCAGGGGGAGCAGGTCGCTGAAGCCTACGATGGCATTCAACGGCGTGCGGATCTCATGGGTCATGTTGGCCAGGAAGGCACTCTTCATCTTGCCAGAGTCTTCAGCGCGCTTGGTTTCCCGCTTCAGTTTCTGTTGGGCCTGCATCAACTTGGTGATGTTTCTGGTGATGCCAAAGTATTTCGTCAGGCGGCCGTTCTTGTCGTAGGTGGGAATACCGCTGATGGCATACCAGACAGGCTTGTTCTCCACTGGCGTATATTTATAATAATGTGTAGCATTATAGGGTTTGCCTTCTGCCACACAGGTGCGGGCCTCGTCGATGACATTCTGACGAACATCGTCTTCAACGCCTGCAAAGAATTCCTCAAGTGTCTCCGTATATTCAAAACTGTTGGCGTTACGCGAGAATCTGATCACGCCTTCCTCAATATAGTAGTTCCAGATAAACATCTGACTGTTCTCCAACAGATAGTTTAACTGGTTCTCATAGTCATTGATGATCTCATTGGTTTTCTGGATCTCCAGGTTGTGCCTGCGCTGTTCCAGGTACATCTGGCGCTCATCCGTCAGGTCGCGGGCTGTAACCACGTAATAGCGCAACTCGTCATTGTTGTCGAAGGTCGGGGTGATCCTGGTCTCGATATACTTGTCGATACCTGCGTCGGGATAGTGCATCTTCTGACAGATATGGAAATTGTTGTGGCTGGCGGGATCGAACTGATCTTTGAGTAATGGGGCATCGAACAGGCGTATCTGTCGGAAGTAAGCCTCACCCTCTTTGTCGAAATCACAGAGTTTGCGCATGTTCTCGTTGACATCCAGCATCATCCCGTCCTTATCGTAGAACGACATGGCTACCAGGTTCGTGTCGAACATCTTCATGTGCTTGAAGCCCATCTCGCGGTTGGTGCTCTCGTCGGCGATCTCCTGGCTGACATCCTTCACGGAAAGAACGATATATTTTGTATGGTCACCTTCTGTCTCTGCGATGGCATGTCCCTGTAGGAAGCACCATTCATCCGATTCCTTGCTATGGTCGTTCCATCTGATCTTGACAGTCTGCTGACTGTTCTCTCCCTTGATCATCCTGTCGATCTCACGATGAAACAGTTCGCGCTCCTCAGGGTGGAGCCTGGCTGTGAATTCCTTGAGGGTAAGACCGTCGAAAGGCAGCAGCACACCATGCACATTGCGCATCAAATCTGTGCTGACATTATACTCCATCACATAGTAATTACCCATGTTCAGGGCCTGAGCCATCATCTGGTTGATATCCTTCGATCGGTGTATGGCAGCCTTCACGCGTGTACGGATCAGTTGGGTAAGCAACAGGATGATGATGGTGGCGATAAGAATACCAATCAGAATAATCAGGGAAACGGGTGAGGTGTCGTTATGAACCATTTCCGGACGGAACCATTTGTCGTAGATCTTCCCCAGATCGCCCGACTGCTCCATGCGGGCGTACTCGTCGTCGATGGCATCAATCAACTCTTTGTCGTATCCTACGATATGCATCTCGCCATCGGGAATGTCGATGTTGTCGAGTACCAAGTCGTTCAGGGCCAGTTCGCGGATCTTCCATTTCAGTTGTTGCTCTCCCCAGATGAAATAGTTGTATCGTTTGTTGACGATGTTCGTCAAGGCTTCCTTGGGAGTCTGGAACAAGTAAGGGGTCTGAATGTTCTGTTCCCCTACGATGCGGTTGGCGGCATAGGTGTCGCTCTTCAGGAGAATGGTGTCGCTCTCTTCCAGGTCATCGAGGTGGAAGAAGCGCTTGTCGTCCTTGCGCATGGCTGTCTTGACATGGACATAGTCGATGACGCTGCGCGAGAGGATATACGGACGGCCATGATATCTATAGGCAGGATCGACAATCAGTTCGGCCTCACGCCGCTCGAAGGCGGTCCTAGCCTGCTCCGCCTCCGTCATCACCAGTTTGTAGTTGATCTTCAGACGCTGGAGGATGGTGCCCAGTAACTGTATGTTATAGCCGTCAGGCTCACCATTGTTGTTGTTGAACTCATAAGGTGGCATATCCCAGTCACAGGCGATAACCAGTGGGTTGTCGGTCGTATAGACCTGGTCTAACTGGGCGCGTACAGAGAGTAAACTGCCTAGCAGCACCACAATGGTCGAGAGAGTATATCGTCTTTTTATCATGTTTATTCCTTCTTTTCTTACATTCTTTCAATCTCCGTTGCCTTGCAGGGGATGGAGAACCATACGGTGGTGCCCTTACCCTCCTTTGACTTCAGATAGATGTTTCCGCCCATACGGCGCGTCAGTTCACGGCAAATGCTCAGACCTAGTCCTGCTCCCTGATCCGCTCCAGTTACGAAACGGTCGAAGATGTTTCTCTGAGCCTCTTCAGGAATACCGCAGCCTGTGTCCTCGATGGAGACGACAAGTTGATCGCCAATATAGTCGTAACGTGCCAGCACAGTACCTTCCGTCGTATGTTGAACGGCATTCTCGATAATCTTCTGAATGATAATGGCCGTGTTGGAGTCATCGATCTCAACCACCAGTCGCCGATAGGGGCTCTGAACCACATAGTTGACACCGGGCTTCTTGCCGTTGCTCCAGCCCACCTCGCAGCGCGATTCGAAGATCGTCGCAAAATCGACAGGCTTGGGACTGATGGTGATCATTTCGGCATCCAAGCGTGACAGGAATAAGATATCGTTGATGAGCCGTAGCAATTTGGCGGAACTGTTCTTGATCTCGTCGATGAAGATGGTCTCGTCTTCCTCCGAGTGCTCCATTTGGAAGAGTTCCGAGAAGCCTACAACCGTATTGAGCGGGGTACGGATCTCATAACTCATATTGTGGAGGAAAGCGTTTTTGATAACTTCCATTTCCTGGGCGCGGACAGTCTCTTTGGCCAACTCTTCCTCGACGGCCTTCAACTCACTGATATCACGGCTCATGCCAAAGTACTCCGTTATCCTGCCGTCGGCATCATGGATGGGAATGGTGTTGAATTGCAGGAAGAGTGGGATACCTTCCTTCTGCCGGAGGGTAGTCTTGATATCGACATGGATTGGCTGAGACGACTGGTTGTCCATCGCCTGAAAGATCTGCAGTACCTTCCGCCTCGACTGATCGTCGGCCAGCGACAGGGCTCTTGTCTGGGTGAACACATGCTCCACCATGTTGGCCTCCTTATAGATGATAAGGGTATGGTTACTTAATTTGTATCTGATGATGCGGATACCGCCTGCATTCAGCACGTAGTCGATATTACGGATATGATCCTCCACCTCTTCGTTGGCTTTCTGCAACAGGAGGATATTCTTCTGACGCTGGTGGTAGGTCTCGACAACCTCCGTCACGTTGCGCCCAGTACCATAGATTCCCAGATGTTTCCCGTTCTCGTCGTGAATAGGTATCAGTTGCAACTCGTAATACGTCTTCTCTTTTTTCGGTTTCTCGTAAATCTGCCGGATAGGGGTGGTAACGATGCGTGTGGCATAGAAATAGTCGAGATTATTCACATCGAAATCGTCGATGTCTGTAATCTCAGCCACGGTCAGTTTCCTTTCAGCAATCTCGCTGCGTGACAAGTTCAGTGCTTGGCTGGCCTTGTCGTTGACATCATAGAGGATACCGTTCTCGTCGAAATACATCATATCCACCATCGCGCTCTCAAAGATGGCACGGTAGCGAAGCATCGTCTCCTGGATTTTCCGCTGACGAAGGTATTCCTGAGTCATGTCACTGCGTGAACAGATTATCGTTGCTGGCCGATTATTCTTATCGCGCCTCAGGACAGACAGGGTGACGGTATAGTTGCGATCCTCAGACTGCTCACTGACATTCTCTTTGGCCATGATGTCGAAAGTGAGGCTCTTGGCCTTACCCTCGATGATCTGCTTGAGTCCCCCTGTGAGTTTGAGGAAATCCTCGGGATGATAGCGGCGCGAGAACTCCAGTGAGGTGATGTCGCGCCCCGTCTTCCCGTCGTTCTCCATCCAGGTGAAGGTCTGTGTCGCCACATGGTAGGTCCAGAAACTGACATGGCTGGTCTTCAATATCAGCGAGAGGCGTTCGTTGCTCTTTCTCACATCCTTAGTGGTGACCCGTTCGCGATACTTGTAGAACAGATAGTATCCTATGACAAAGAGTGAGACGAGGGCCAATCCTATGATCAGTTTCCATATCCATCCGGGAATACCGCTATCCTTACGCTCTGGATAGAACCATTTATTCTGTATGGGCTTCAACTGCTCGCTAGCGCGCAAGATGGTGAGCATGCTGTCAATCTGTGCCAGCAGATGGCGGTCCTTCGAGATGAACTTGTACTCCCCATAGGGAATATCCACTGGTGACAATTCAAGATTGGTAATCTGGTATTTCCTGAGCAGCCATTTCAGTGACATGGTGTTCCACAGGATGATGCCCTTCCCCTTTGTGCTGACATTCTGGATGGCATCCTTCATGTCGTGCTCAGGTATCACCTGCTGATCCCAGCCATTCCGCTTCAGGTAGTTATGGCTAAAACTCCCATCATGGACAATGATAGGGTATTTCGTAATGTCGGAGGGCTTCTTGATGACGATGTCCTGATCCTTCGGAGCCACGATGCTATGGGTAAACAACTGCACGATGTTCTTACTGAAAGTATAGTCGCCCTGCGAGAAGTGGGAATCCATCCTAAACATCAGGTCGGAGACTCCTGCTGCCAAGTCCTTCTGGGCTTCAAGCGTCGGTTTGAGTTTGATGATATAGGGGATATTGAGTTGCCGGAAGATGAGTTTCAGGAGGTCAATGTTGTATCCGTCGGGCTCTCCGTTCTCATTCAGGAAGACATAGGGCCACAAATCCCATGCGTCTTCATAGACCAAGGGGTGGCCCGTCGTGTAAGTGGCGATGCTGTCGCGCTGTGCATCTGCTCGTTGCGGCAGGAATGCCAGCAGACTTGCTAATAGTATGATGATAGTCGTTTTCTTCATGGGTCAATTGATCGTGTTTGTTTCCGATGATGTGGCCAGTCTCTGACAGGGAATCCATACCCAGAAGGTGGAACCCTTCCCCGTTCCTTCGGAGGCGACGCCGATCTTTCCACCGCATTTTTCTGCGATGGCCTTAGATATGTTCAGACCGAGTCCGGTGCCCTGCACGTAATCGTTGAGTTTAACGAAGCGCTCAAAAATCTTCGACTGATCTTCCTTGGGAATACCACTGCCGGTATCCTCACAATACATATAGAGACCTCCACCGTCAGTCTCGCGATACTCATAGCCCACCTTGATATGTCCTTCTGTCGTATATTTCACGGCGTTGGTGACAAAGTTGGTGAGCACCTGCTGGATGCGCTCTCTGTCTATGACGGTTCTCAGCGAAGTATAGGGATTCTCGGCAATAAACTTCACGCCCGGTGTTTGTACCCTTTGGGCAAGCGACTTGCAGATGTCGTTGAAATCAGCGGCGAAATCGGTTTCCGCTGGCAGGATCTTGACACCCTCGCTTTCGAGGGTCGAGACAGCCAGGATATCGTTGATCAGTCGCATCAGCGTGTCACAGTTGTTCATGATCACGCGGACAATCTCCTTCTTCTCTTCTTCTGTCTGGAGCATGGGGAGCACGTCGGAGAATCCCACAATGGCATTGAGAGGCGTACGGATCTCATGGGTCATGTTCGCCATGAACACACTCTTTCGCCTGCCAGAGTCGTTGGCACGCTCCGTCTCCTGCCGCAACTGCTCCTGTTTCTCAATGAGCGGTGAGACATTACGGATAATACCGTAAGAGCCAACCAGTCTGCCCGTCTCGTCGTAGGAAGGTACGCTGTCGATGAAGTTCCATTGGAGTGCTTCGCCCTGGTGGAAGAAGGGATGCATCTGGGTGAGGTCGGTCCTGGGCACATTAAAATAATTGTCGAAATCCGTGAGTCCATCCCTGAACGGACTATCCACGAAGTGACCAATGAGTTCATTGAAGTTCATCTGGGTCTCTGCGACACTCATGCTCTTGTAGATCGTACAAGTCTTCTCGATGCTATTGGTACGGAAGAAGCGCATGTCGCACATGTCCATCAAGTACTGCAGTTCGGTCTCGTATCGGTGAATGTCCTCGTTGGTGCGTCGTATGCCTTCATCGTTCTCTTTCTGCTTCAGGTAGTTCTCTCGCTCCTGGGTAATGTCACGGATGGAGAAGGGGATATACACGAGTTCACCTTTTTCATCAAAGATGGGATGCACGCGTAACTCGACGTAGCAGTTTACGCCTCGTTCGATGATGACGCTCTTCGTGCAGAAGAACAGTTCCTCAATATGTCGGTTGTCGAGGATCTCGCGGAATGTCGGTAAGTCATAGATCGGCTTGTCAAAATAGAACGGGTCGTTGTCAGACTGGAACTTCAGAATCTCCTTCATCTTCTGGTTGGCCGTGATAAGCCTCCCTTCCTTGTCGTAGAAAGCCAGTCCTGCAATACCCTGCTCGAAGATCATACGGTATTTGTCTGTCAGCAGATTCTCCGCTTTCTCCTGTTCAATCAATTCTGTCTTGTCTGTCAGCGTACAGAAGATATTTGTGGGCTTTTTCTGGTTTTCTGTCCTGTATTCCGCGATGCCCTTGTCACGGATATATCTCCAGTACCCCAGATGATGGTCCATACTGATATCCCAGCGGAAGGTGCACTCGGACGATTTGGCTCCGTTGATAATCTGTTTCAGGAAATCGACATACAGATGGCGGTCATCAGGATGTATATACTGCAGACTGTCCTCGAAGCCCATGCCTTCTTTAGGCAGGAAGTCTCCATGTAGGTTATAGCCTTTCCGGTCGTGCATGGAGAGTCTAAGGACATAATGGCCGCTGATGTTCAAGGTGTGCTGAAGCACGGTGGAGAGGTCCTGGATCCTCTCCGTGTCCCGCCTGATGCGGAGAATACTGATGCGGTTCAGCGCCCAACTGATGATGAAGACGGCGACAACGGTCAGCACCATGAGCATGGCAACTCCCTGCACCTCCGTCTGATTGATATGATTGAGTGAATCTAATACGATGTTCATGTGCTCCGTGGATTAAACAACAACTTCCGATTTCCTTTCCATACTGATCAGTTCACATGGAATGCTCACGTAGAAGGACATGCCTTTGCCCTCTTCCGACTGCAGTTCAATACTACCGCCCATTTGCTCAATTAACTCCTTGACGATGGGCAGGTCAAGACCTGTGCCCCACTGCTCGCCATTATTGTCACGCACAAATCGGTTAAAGGCTCTGGTCTGTTCCTCGGCCGAGAGCCCCCTACCAGTGTTCTCTACGGTAATAATCAGTTCTCCTCGGCGATATTCGCATTTGGCCCGTACGGCTCCCTCCTGCATCCCAAAGGCAGAGAACGTGCATAGTCGCTGGATGACCATGCCCAGATTCTGCTGGTCGATATTTACCAGAAGACTGCTATATTGATTCTCGACAGTCGTTCTTACCTCATTTCCCAACGTGCTCCAGCCCATGTAACACCAGCCGTCGAAGAGTGTGGCGAAATCGTTGGGCTGCATGTTGAACTCAATCATGTGCGCATCCAGGCGAGAGATAAACAGGATGTCGTTGATCAGGTTCAGCAGCACATTGGTGTTGCTCTTGATCTCTTCTGCAAAGATGGGCTCGTCCTCCGGACTGTGTTCGCCGTTGTACAGTTCGGCAAATCCCACGACAGCATTCAGCGGGGTACGCAACTCATAACTCATGTTCAGGAGGAAGGAATTCTTCAACTGCTCTGTTTCCAGGGCCTTGACCGTCTCCTCTTGCAATTGCTGCTCTGTATAGACCATCTCTGTCTGGTTACGGCACATCCCGAAGTAGTGGGTGATCTGTCCATCCTTGTTGAAAATGGGCATGACGTGAAAGTTCAGATAAACACTCCTGCCCATCGCATCCTGCATGATGGTACGGAGGGTGCAGGAGAATATCTCACTTTTGCGGTTGTCCATTCTGCGGAACAATCCCCTGACACGCCTCCGCTCGTTTGCGACAACGAGTCCGATGGCCCGCATTTGCGTCAAGCGGAAGCGTGAGTTGTTCAGATCGCTGAAGATCTCAAGTTCGTGGTTGTCTGGATGATAGTTCATCAACTGGACATCGCTGACTTTCAATGTGTAATTGATGTTGTTGATATAGGTCTGGATGTCGGATGTCGTCTTGTTGAGCAAATGTGTCGCATGTAGTTGATGGTGGTGAGCCTCGACCATCTCCGTGATGTTACGGCCTGCTGTGACCACGCCGTTGAGGTTGCCCTGGTCATCGCGGACGGCCCTGACATCAGCCTCGTAGTACATCTTCCCGCCCACCTTCGCTTCTGGCACATATTCATGTTCCGCCTTTACTTGGTCGATGTCGGTGAAGGAGGAAACCATGAAACTGTCGAGATGCTGGATGTCCAGATGGCGGTAGGCCGGGATGTTCGTGATCTTTACCTTCCGCTTGAGCAGTGACTCGCGGTCGTTGATTTCAAAGGTCTCACAGGCCTTGTCGTTGATATCCACCAGCGTACCCTCACCGTCGTAGTAGATCATATCCACCTGTGAAGAGTTGAATACTGTTTGATAGCGTAGCATCAACTGGCGGTTTTTCTCTATTCGTTCCTGATCTTCGGAAATATCGTTTTGAATACCGAGTAATACGGAGGGAGAGCCTTTCTTGTTACGGCGCATGACAGAAATGTTGATTTCATAGGTGTGTCGTGCCTCTTCATGATCCTTCGGCATGCTGCCCTTCACCATGACTGATGCCGATAGTGACTCGCCTTCTTGAACGGTGTTGATAGCCTTCAACAGTTCCTTAAAGTCGTCGCGGTCGTAAAACTGTGAGAAATCGAAGGATGTGTATTTGGATTCTCCTGTACCTTGCACGGTCACCTGTGTGTATAACTCACGACTGACATCGTAGGTCCAGGTCTGCGTCTTGTTGGAGTCCAGGACCATCGACAACTGTGCATTTAACCTGTCCGACTGGCTTCGCGTGTCTTTCTCCCTGTAGAAGAACACACGGTTGAAGAAGAGCATGACGAAGATGGTGATCAGAAAGCCCGCCACCAGATATGCCAGGATATGATGGATGTCGAAGAATGTGTCAAAATTCTCCTTCTGGGCGGATACTGCCAATGATACCGTTAGCAGGATGCAGAGTGTAAAGACCCTTTTTATGTATAGGTGCGTGCACATGATGGTTTTAGTGTGTAGTAATCAACCGCAAAGATAATGTATTATCTTCAAACTACAAAATATTTGGACGAAAAAAAACGCAAATTACCTTCTCAGAGGGTAATTTGCGTTGCCTGTAATGGTAAAAGACGTTTTTACAGAGGATATTCCTCGAAGGCGTAGAGCACGGTAGAGAGATAACGCTCACCGGTGTCAGGAAGCAGGGCAACAATGGTCTTACCCTTATTTTCCGGACGCTTGGCAATCTCTGAGGCAGCATAGGCAGCGGCACCAGAGGAGATACCTACCAGCAGACCGTCCGACTTAGCCAGTTCACGACCGGCACGGATGGCATCGTCGTTCTCCACGTCGAACACCTCGTCGATCAGACTGCCGTTATAGGTCTTGGGCACGAAACCGGCACCGATACCCTGGATCTTGTGGGGACCGCTCTGGCCACCGTTCAGGACGGGTGAGGACTTGGGCTCCACGGCGATGACTTTTACATTGGGGTTCTTCTCCTTCAGGTACTTGGCCACGCCAGAAACGGTACCGCCAGTACCAACACCACCTACGAAGATGTCGATTTTGCCTTCCGTCTGCTCCCACACCTCAGGACCAGTCGTTGCATAGTGCTTGGCGGGGTTGGCACCATTCTCAAACTGCTGCAGGATGATGCTGCCGGGGATGCTGTCGCGCAGGGCTTCAGCGGCCTTGATGGCACCAGGCATACCGTCCTTGCCACTGGTCAGACGAACCTCTGCACCGTAGGCCTTCACGAGGTTACGACGCTCCACGCTCATCGTCTCAGGCATGGTCAGGATCAGTTTGTAGCCCTTCACGGCACTGACAAGTGCAAGGCCAACACCTGTATTACCACTGGTGGGCTCTATAATCGTAGCACCAGGCTTCAGCAGGCCTTTCTTCTCTGCATCTTCAATCATCGCCAGAGCGATACGGTCCTTTACGCTGCCACCAGGGTTGAAGAATTCCACCTTGGCGATAATCGGGGTCTCAAGTCCCTTAGCCTTTGAATACTTGCTGAGTTCCAGCAATGGGGTGTTGCCAATCAGGTCGGTCAACTGTTTTGCAATCTTAGCCATAATCTCTAATTTTTAATTATTTAATTCTTCATTTTTTTATTTTCCTGCTGCAAAGGTACGGCGAATTATCGTCTCATCCAATCACATAGATAGGTTATTCTGCATACCATAAAGATGGTATTTCGTCTGTTTTGCCGCTTTCACCTTATTTATTTAGGAGGGAAAAACCAAAAAAATCACAAAACGTTTGGTGATTTCAGGGAAAAGCCTTACTTTTGTCAACAGAAAAAACTAAAACTGTAGAATTATGATAGACGTTAAAGAGACTTTAAAGAAGAGTGAGGAGCGCATGGAGATGGCCGCCATGTTCCTGGAGGACGAGTTGAACCGTATCCGTGCAGGTCGTGCCAATGTGGCTATCCTCGACGGTGTTCGTGTGGTTTCTTACGGAAGTAAGGTCCCCCTGAATCAGGTGGCTAACATCAGTGTGCCCGATGCCCGTACCATCGCTATCAAACCCTGGGATCGCAAGGAGATCAAGAACATCGAGAAGGCCATCATGGACTCGGATGTAGGTATCACCCCGGAGAATAATGGAGAGGTGATCCGTCTGAACATCCCTCAGCCTACCGAGGAGCGCCGTCGTGACCTGACCAAGCAGTGCAATAAGATTGCAGAGAAGGCCAAGGTGGAGGTGCGCAATGTGCGCGGCGACATCAAGGATAAACTGAAGAAGGCCATCAAGGACGGACTCAGTGAGGATAATGAGAAGGATGCAGAGTTGGAACTCCAGAAGATTCACGATAAGTATATCAAGAAGATTGATGACCTCCTTGCTGCCAAGAACAGGGAAATCATGACCGTATAATGCACGGGCTTGTCGTCAAGAATACTGGCAGTTGGTACACCGTCCGAACGGACGATGGTCGCCTGATTGATTCTAAGGTCAAAGGCAATTTCCGCCTGAAGGGTATTCGCAGTACCAATCCTGTGGCTGTAGGCGACAGGGTGCAACTGATGACGAACCAAGAAGGAACGGCATTCATCACGGATATCGAGGATCGCCGAAATTACATCATTCGCAAATCGCAGAACCTCTCTAAGCAGAGCCATATCATTGCGGCCAATGTCGATCAGGCATTCCTGATCGTTACGGTGGATCATCCCCGGACCTCCACCACCTTCATCGACCGTTTCCTGGCTTCGGCAGAAGCCTATCGCGTGCCTGTCGTCCTGATGTTTAACAAGACCGATTTGCTCGACGAGGATATGCTGCGCTATCAGCAGATGATGATCCAACTCTATGAGACGGTGGGCTATGAGTGTCATGCTATCTCCGCTGAGACAGGGGAGGGTATGGAGGCACTGCCTTCTCTGCTCGATGGAAAGATCACTTTGCTTAGCGGCAATAGTGGCGTGGGGAAATCGACGCTCATCAACCGTCTGGTTCCTGGTGTGAACCTGCGGACGGCGGAGATCTCCGATGCTCATAACACAGGCCAGCATACCACGACTTTCAGTGAGATGATCCCTTTGAAAACATGTTCTGCGGAATCTCCGGATTCCGCAGAGGGGTGGCTCATCGATACTCCAGGCATCAAGGGCTTCGGCACCTTTGACATGGAGCGTGAGGAACTAACGAGTTACTTCCGTGAGATATTCCATTTCTCGAAAGACTGCCGATTCTCTAATTGCACCCATACCCACGAGCCGGGCTGTGCTGTGTTGAAGGCCCTTGAGGATCACTATATCGCGCAAAGCCGATACCAGAGTTATCTGAGCATGCTTGACGACAAGGACGACGGCAAATACCGCGAGGCTCCTATTTGATCACCTTTTTGCCACCAATGATGTAGATACCCTTAGGCAGTCCCTCAAGCGATGTTGAGCCTGTGCGCACCTTCCTGCCTTTAAGGTCATAGACGTCTGTCGCCTTGTGTCCCGTCGTGACGCTACTGATGCCTGTCGTGCCCTTACCGGTCAGGGCGGTGATGCTGATGGTGCTGCACTGTGGCATGGTCATCGAAAGCAAGGGTCCCGAAATGTCCTTTGTCTCTGATGATCCGTTGGTCGTCTGTACGACATGCCAGCCCGTCACTACCGTGCCGTCCTTCTCCTGTCCCTCCAGGGTAATCTGCCTGTCCTTGAAGAACTTCCCGTAAAAGGCACCCTTCGAGAGTGTCAGTCCGTTGAAGGTGATCCCGGCCTTGGATGCTGTGTCGTCTGCTGGTTCCTGACTGATTGTCAGGGCGATGGGATCACCAAGGTCATAGAATTTGCCCATCTGGTTATAGAGGATGTTGTTACGCTGACGAAGCCAATTCCGGGCTGAGTTCACCTCGTTATTATAGTTCGGCCACCACTCGTTGATCAGTTTGCGGTGGTAGGGGTATTCGTAACTGATGAGGTTAAGCATGGGATCCCATATTTCCTTGATCCCCGTCTCGTTGAGGAAGTCGCCCATCCAGATAGCCACCTTGTCGATAAACTGGGTGCTGAAATCCTCGTCTTCCATGAGGCGACGGAACAGGCGGGTGGCACTGCTGCCGTTGGCTCCCCAGTGCTTCCCGTTGTCATAGTTCTCGTTGTAGAGCCATTCCAGCAGGTTGTAGCCGACGGGATCGCCGTAGAGTCCCATGGTGTAGTCTGTATCCTTGACGATCCAGCGCCAGCGACCGTCCTCCGAGCGAGGCCGCCACATCACGATGTTATTGCCCGGAAAGTCGAAGTTGCAGAAGTAGAGGTTCATTGCCATCACATTGGCAAACTCCCCGCAGTCCATCCATGCCTCATATTCCGCCAGGGTGTGCCCATGCTCGGTATAGAAGGCATTGAACTGGTTATAGTTGTCCCATGTGCCCTCCTTCAGGTCCCACCAGTTCTCTATCAGGTCAATATCCTCCAGTCCGTCGTAGTTGGTATAGACATTGTTCTCATTGCCGCGCTCGCGGATATTCAGCATACCATAGTAGGTGCCGTTGATATAGACGATGGCGGGCATCCAGGCCTGCCAGTCGATGTCGGCATGCAGGGCTATCGTGCGCTGTACGATGGCATCGCGCATATAGAGGTAGTCAAAATCGTTGCCAGCGTTGCGGAGTACTACCGACTTGAAGTCCGTCAGCCCGGGCTTGTCGTCGGGGAAGAACTCATAGTCGAACCGTTTGGCGCCGAAGCGCTTGTTGGCATAGAGGGCCAGCGACTTCTTCGCGGCTCCACGCGTGGCACCACCTGACACACGGGCCTCACAGAGTTGGTTGATACTGCTCTCTTCCCCTTCGTTGAAGAAGAACTCCACGTTCATGGGACGGCGCCAGTTCACCCGTTTGTTGCCATTGTTGTTGGCGAAGATGCCAGTCGTAGAACTGTTCAGATAGTTGTCGTCGGTGACGATGGAGACCACAGGCAGGGTGATCTTGCGGGAGTGGGAGAGATACGACTCCGTGACGCTACGAGGCGACAGCCATCCCTTGCAGAAGAGTTTGGCACGGATGCAACGGTTATTGGTGATGTTGATGGGCCCTCCATACAGGATGCTCTGCTCATTGGGCTCTGTGCCGTTCGTCGTGAAGCGGATCTCCGTGCCTTCTGGTGAGCCCTCTGGCAAAGAGAGAACCAGATTGATGTTCTGCGAACCCGCCACCACTCGACCCCGTTCACTGAAGATCGGGTCGCCCAGGATATGGTCGCCGTCACACACCTCCCCACTATTGGGCTCCAGTGGGGTCGCCTTCAATTGGTAGCCCCACTCGTTTGCTCCGTCTGTCTTGCGCCCATAGGCGATATGGGGGGCTGGCTGCTTCGCCAGATCCTTCACCTGATCCGTGAGGGCACCGTCCTTGAAGAGATACACCTCACAACCCTTGCCAGAATCCAGCCGGAAGTCAGTATGCAAGCCGTCGCCCACCTTGTCGCAATAAATCAGGACACGCTCTCCTGCCTTCACGATTTGATCGGGCAACTGCCAGGCATCCTGCACTTGGTCTGTCGTGCCCAGTTTGTAGCGGCTCAGCAGCGCTCCTGTCGTAGCCCCATTATAGAGTTCTACCCACGAGTCGGGATAGTCCTTCAGGTCATCCATTACCCCGTCGATGTTCGACTGCATCAGTTCATTGATCACGAGTGCTCCATCCTGGGCGTATGCCGCTGTAGATGCCACGGTCAGAATAACCGCCAGTAGGGTTCTCAGTTCCTTCATTGTCTTTAGTCTTATTTCTAATTTGCTGCAAAATTAGAAAAATATTATGAGTTATGAATTATGAATTATGAATTATTTCGTATCTTTGCAAGCAAAAGTAACAAATTAAAAGAATTATGATACAATCAGGAAAGAACAGCAAGCACCACTTGCTGACTGTTTTATGGATGTTGCTGCTGCCGAGTCCCCTGTTGGCTCAGCAGAAAACTGTGATCCAATCATTCAACCACGCTGGGCCCTATGCCGTTGTCCAGCCCTATGCCGCCGACACCGTCGATGTCAACGGGAAGCCCCTTGAGGTCAAGTCGCTGCTCAGTAGCATCCGTCTCTCATCACCTGCTACGGACACGTTCTCTGGTGCCGTACTCCCCTCGCTTCCAGACAGCCGCAGCGTGGGTGTACTGACCTTCTATGTCAACAATATCGACTTCCTGAAGGGAAAAGTCAAAGTGGCGGGGCTGAAGCACTACAAACTTTTCATTGACGGCTCCGAGGCTGGGGAGGAACTGGAACTCGCCCCAGAGCACCACACCTTCGCCATCACCTATCTGGCAGAGCCGAAGGATACCGACTCCATCAAGGTCTCGATCGAGGCCAATCAGAAAGTGCCCTACACCCTCGACAGCCGTCACCCCTATATGGCCCACGATCTGTTCGACGGGCGACGCGTCAGGGGAATCTCGCTGTCTGCCGACGGACAGTTCGCCTCACTGTCCTATCAGACCACGGAACGGGGTGGTAATACCCGCTGGGACTACGAACTGCGCGAGGTGAAGACCATGCGCCTCCTGGCCCGTCCCAGTAGCAATCCGCGCTGGCTCCCCACCGGCATCGCCTATCTGGAGGAAGAGCACTGCGACGGCAAGCGGATGCTGTACAAAGTCGATCCCCGCACGGGTGGGCGTACCCTTTTTGCATCAGACATCCCCGAGGGCCACTATACCGTAGCACCCACTGAGGACTACCTGATCATCGGCATGGAGGAGGAAGGACCCAAGGAAGATCCTGGCGTGTTCGAGGTGCTGGAGATGGATGACCGTCAGCCGGGCTGGCGCAAGCGCAGTTATCTCAGCAGGTACGACATCGCCACAGGACTGACGCAGCGCATCACCTTCGGTCATCAGAACACCTATCTGGAAGATATCACGCAAGACGGCTCCCGACTGCTCATTGGCACTTCCTATTCCCGTCTGGCCAAGCGCCCCACGGAGGTCGGCGATCTCTTCATCATGGATGCCAGGACGTTGAAAGTCGATACGCTCTATGTCTGTGAAGGGTTCCTGGGGGGAGCCACGTTCTCGCCCGACGGCAAGCAGGTGCTCATCAAGGGTACGCCTGAGGCGTTCAACCGCATCGGCTGTCAGTTGCCAGAGAGTGTGACACCCAGCATGACGGAGGGCGAACTGTTCCTGATGGATATCGCCACCAAGCAGGTGACCCCGCTGACTAAGGACTTCGACCCCTCGCTGAACGGGGGAGCCGACTGGTCGTTGGGTGACGGACAGATCTATTTCACCGTGGAGGAACGCGACTACGTGAACCTCTATACCCTGGATCCGAAGACGGGCAAGATCGCCAAACTGCCTCTGGAGGGCGATGAGGTGTTCCGCTTCGACAAGGCCCGTCGTGCGCCAGTCATCGCCTATACCTCCAACAAGACGCTCGAACCTGTCTCAGCCTACGTCCTCGACCTGAAGACCCGCAGACAGCAGACCTTCTTCGACGGCAGGACGGTGCTGGGCGATGCCGAACTGGGCAACTGCGAGGACTGGAACTTCCAGAACTCACGGGGTGATACCGTCTATGGGCGTCTCTATATGCCGAAGGACTACGATGTCACGAAGCAGTATCCGATGATCGTGAACTACTACGGTGGCTGTTCGCCCACCAGCCGTTACTTCGAGTCGCGCTATCCGGCTCAGTACTGGACCAGTCTGGGCTATGCCGTCTATGTCGTCCAGCCCAGCGGTGCCACGGGCTTCGGTCAGGAGTGGGCCTCGCGCCATGTGAACACGGCGGGCCGTGGTCCTGCGGAGGATATCATCGAGGGTACGAAGAAGATCTGCGAGACGCACCCTTATCTCGACAGCCGGCATGTGGGTTGCATCGGTGCCTCCTACGGCGGGTTCATGACGATGTACCTGCAAACGGTGACGGACATCTTTGCTGCCGCCATCTCGCATGCGGGCATCGCCAACCACACCAGTTACTGGGGCGAGGGCTACTGGGGCTATAACTATAGTGAGGTGTCGATGGCCAACAGTTATCCCTGGAGCCACCGTGAACTCTATGTCGATCAGTCGCCGCTCTTCAATGCCGATAAGATCCACACACCGCTGCTCCTGCTCCACGGCAATGCCGACACCAATGTGCCTCTCATCGAAAGCCTCCAGATGTTCACCGCCCTGAAACTGTTGGGCCGTGAGGTCGCCCTCGTCGAGGTGGAGGGAGAGAACCACCACATTCTTGAATACACCAAGCGCGAGAAGTGGATGGCCACCCAGATGGCCTGGTTTGCCAAGTGGCTCAAGGGCGACTCCACCTGGTGGGAAGCACTCTATCCGAAGAAACATCTGTAAATGAAGAATCCCGCCAATCGGCGGGATTTCTTTATTTAATGATGATCTCGTACTTCGACATGAACGAGGCTCCGGGCAAGAGGTGGTTCATCAGGGGCTTGTCCTTAAACTCGCCGCTGTAGCCGCGCGGGTCGCCGATGCCGTACCACGGTTCGATGCATACGAATGGGGCCTCCTTGCCATAAGGGCTCCAGAAAGCGATGACAGGCGTGCGGAACTCCACCGTCACCTCTGGTTCTCCGTCCTTGCCCAGCAGTTCGGCACGATGGAGTTGGCTCTTGTGGATCTTGATGGAGTCGTTGCGCCAGGTGTTGTTCGAGAACTCCATGATCCCCTGCTCGGCCTCGACGAAGGGCACCTCGTCCATCGTGTGCGAGCCGTCACCGTAACTGTGCAGGGCATCCATCGGCTCGGCGTTGTCGAGGCGGATGCGCCCCTGCTGGGTCTCGCCGGCCTTCATGCCTGGCACGTTGAAGGCAGGATGCCCGCCAATCTGGAAGTGGATCTCACGCGTGTCCGTATTGAGGACATGCCAGATGACGCCGATCCTGTTGTCGGAGAGGGTGTAGGTGATGCTGAGGGTGAAGTCGTAGGGATAGACCTGACGGGTCTCCTCCGACGATTCGAGGGCGAAGGTCACCTTGTGCTCGCCCTGTGCGATCAGTTTAAACTCGGCATCGCGGGCGAAGCCATGACGCGGCAGGTGATACTCGCGACCATCCACGCGATAGGTCTCGTCGTTGACACTGCACACCAGCGGGAAGAGAATGGGGGAGTGGCGAGGCCAGTACTTGGGGTCTGCCTGCCAGAGGTATTCCTTACCATTGGCATCTTTGATACTCTGGAGTTCGGCTCCCTTCTCGGATACGAGGATGGAGAGCCTGTCGTTGTTTAGTTCTACCATAGTTGTCTTGCTTTTGGGATTCTGCTGCAAAGATACGAAATTTCCCTCATAGATCATTTTTTATCCTTTTACCTTTTTGCTTTTTTACCTTTTTTTGTATCTTTGCACCCGATGAACATACAGGAGTTAGATAATAAGCGTGTTGCCGTATTATTGTCAGGCGGCGTAGATAGCAGTGTGGTGGTCTATGAGTTCGCCAGGCTCGGACTGCATCCGGACTGCTTCTATATCAACATCGGCCCGGAGGAGTCGGAGCAGTGGGACTGCACCGCTGAGGAAGACTTGGAGATGGCCACGGCCGTGGCCCACAGGTACGGTTGCCGACTGGAGGTCATCGACTGCCACCATGAGTACTGGGATCAGGTGACGCGCTACACGATGGACAAGGTACGTGAAGGCTATACACCGAATCCCGACGTGATGTGTAACCGTCTGATCAAGTTCGGTGCCTTCGATGAGAAGTGCGGCCACGACTACGACCTCATCGCCACGGGACATTACGCCCAGACGGAGATCGATGACGAGGGACGGAAGTGGCTCGTCACCAGTCCTGACCCCGTGAAGGACCAGACCGACTTCCTGGCGCAGATCTACGACTGGCAACTCAAGAAGGCCCTCTTCCCCATCGGCCATTACGTGAAGGACGAGGTGCGCCAGATCGCAGAGCGCGAACATCTCGTGAATGCCCATCGCAAGGACTCGCAGGGCATCTGCTTCTTGGGCAAGATCAACTATAACGACTATATCCGTCGCTACCTCGGCGAACAGCCAGGCGATGTCATCGAACTGGAGACGGGCCGCCGGATCGGTGAGCACAAAGGTCTCTGGTTTCACACCATCGGCCAGCGCAAGGGCATGGGCTTCGGCGGCGGCCCGTGGTTCGTGGTGAAGAAGGATGTGGAAGCAAATGTGCTGTACGTCTCCCATGGCTACGACCCGGAAACCGCCTATCAGCAGGATATCCCCATTCACGATATGCACTGGCTGACCTCCCCAGAAGTGTTCCCCTCTCTTCCGAAGGGCGGGGACACTAACATCACTTTCAAGATCCGCCACACCCCCGGCTATCTGCCTGCGCGATTGGAACAGACGGGCGAGGGCTCATTCCTTGTCCATGCCAAGGACAAGGTCCACGGGGTGGCTCCAGGCCAGTTCTGCATCATCTACGATGCCCATCACCACCGCTGCCTCGGCTCCGGCGAAATCACCGTGTCACGGTAGGGTCAGGACATTTTGTGACCCCTTTTCGCGCGCGGGCGCGCGGTAGTTGTTTAACGCCAAAAAGAACCCGCTCATCCCGCCTATCCCACACGTAAGATTTTTTACTTTCAGTGTGGGATAGGCGGGATGGGCGGGTTAAAAGGCGGGTATGACAACTACAATATATGCGCGCGTGCGCGAGAGACCGCCGTTTCGGAAATTGGTGGTGCCGTTTGGAAAATACTCGGTGCCGCTTGAGAAATTGGTGGCGAGTATTGCGCAATACTCGCCACCAATTTTCCAATACTCGCCACGAAATTACGCTAAAAGTACACAAAAAGAACCGTCCCTTTTGTGTAATTATTGTGCGAACGTTCCGAAGTATTGCAGACAGGTGTCGCGCCACTTGCGGGCGTTCTCCTGTTGGTGCTGCAGGCGGGCATCGACCTCCTGCCAGCGCTGTTCGTCGATCAGCGGCTTAGCCTCCTGCCAGATGCGGATGAAATCCTCCACCTCCTTCACGCCACGGTCGTAGCGGAACTGCATCTCCTCATAGACGGTACGCCCGCTCTTCAGGCGATAGGTCCAGGGCACATGGTGGAACCAGAGCAGGTAGCGCTCGGGACAGGTGTTGATGTCGTCGTAGAGTGAACAGTAGGGCTCGCGATACTGGGCGGTGGCATTACTGCCCGTGTGGGTACGGTCGAAGCCGATGCCCAGAGAGTCTGCACGATGGTAATACACGGGGCACCACTCGATGGGGTAGTGGGCGATATAGCCGTCGGGCTCAGGGCCGTAATGCTCGTCGAACGCGAAGATATGGTGGAGGCCGATGGGCATCATGTAATCCACGCAGGCCTCGCGGCTTCTTAGCATCATACTCTTCAATGCACCATCCTGTGCATCGAAGGTCTGCTGCAGCCATTCCTCGGATATCTCCTCGCTCTTCAGGTAAGGGTTCCAGGCGAGACGGCCGAAGGCATACCAGTTGGCCTGGGAGAAATGGTGGCCGCACCAGTTCTTGTCGAGGCCGATGTTAGCCACGCCGGCAATGCCGACAAGTCTGCTGGGCTCAACGAAGCCGAAGAACTCACGCCACATGGGGGCGAGATAGACCAGATGGCGCGACTGTCCAAGGTACTCCTGTGTGATCTGCAACTCAGCCATCTGCTGTGTCTTCTTCATATTGTCGAAGATGGGGGCGTAGGGCTCGCGGGGCTGGAAGTCGAGGGGGCCGTTCTTCGACTGCAGGATGACATTATCGTGGAACTGTCCGTCGAGTTCGGCAAACTCCGACACGGCCTGTTTCACGCGATCCTCTCCCTTGTGCTTGGCACCATAGACGAACGAGCGCCACATCACGATGCCGCCGTATGGCTTCAGGGCATCGGCCAGTGTGTTGGCGCCCTGGGCATGGGTGCGGTTATAGTCGAAGGGTCCAGGCTGACCTTCGGAATTGGCTTTCACGAGGAAGCCGCCGAAGTCGGGAATCTGCTCATAGATCTCCTTGGCCTTGGCCTTCCACCACGCCTTCACCTGTGCGTTCACTGGGTCGGCCGTCTTCACGGGCTTGCCGTTGTTGAAGCCCTTGGCAGGGATCGACATCGGCGAGGCGAAGTTGACGGAGAGATAGACCTTGATGCCATAGGGGCGCACAATGTCGGCAATCTCCTTCACCTTCTTCAGATAGATGGCCGAGAGCATCTTCGGCGAGGCGTTGACATTGTTCAGCACCGTGCCGTTGATGCCGATGCTGGCGTTGGCACGGGCGTACTCCTTGATGAGTCGTGCGTCGATAGCCTTGGGCTGGTCGCCGTCGAGATCCCAGAAGATGCTCCTGCCCGCATAGCCGCGCTCGATAGAGCCGTCGAGGTTGTCCCAGTGGTTCAGGATCCGGAGGCACCAGTAGGGGGCAGAGTAGCCGCTTTCGCCTCTCAGCAGGGCATAGGCACCATAGAGCAGTCCCTGCTCGTCCTTGGCGGTGACTGTACTGCCGCTGATGCGGTAGGCATCGTCGGCCATGGTGGGGTCGAGGGTCAGTGTGGCCGTCTCGCCCTGGTAGTATGTCCGCAGTTCTTCTGCTGCCAGACAGTCGGGTCCACTGACCTGCGCCTTGTTCACAGGCTGATACCTGAGCCACAACTGACTGCCGTCCTCTGCCTTCGCCACGCATACAGAGAACAGGATTCCGATGAATAATGCGATTTTCTTCATAATTGATAGGGGGTTATTGGATGATCAAGCCTCCATTGGGCTGGAGGGTGACTTTCACTTTTCTGTTTTTGTCGGTCTTGAGCGGACTGAGCGTAGGCTCGCCCTTCTTGTTGTCGATATATAGTTGTGTCAGTGCACTGCCAAAGGCCGAGAGGTCGAGTGTCAGCGTGAGCGGTTCCTTGAGGGCGTTCAGACCAGCGATATGCCATTTCCCGCTGATATCCTTCCGGGCCATCACCACATACCTGCCGGGATAGCCGTCGATGAATCGCGTCTCCTCCCAGGCGGTGGGCAACTGGCGGAGGAAGTCCATCTCAAACTGAGGCAGTTCCCCGAGGTTGTTGGGCTGCATAGCCACGCACTGTACGGAGGTCTGCATGATCAGTCCAGAGGCCATCTCGAAGATGTCGGTGGTCTTACGGCTATGGCGGCTCTTGTTGTCCTTCGACAGGTACTTGTTCATGATGATACCTCCCCAGTCCATCGAGGCCGTAGCGTTACGGCAGAAAGGATGGAGGGTGAGGTCGTAGGGCTGACGGATGGCAGCCTGCTCGTCGAAGAACACATTCTCGGAAGCCAAGACGGCCTCGGATGCCACATAGTTGGGATACATGCGCTCCCATCCGCGTGGGATGGTGCAGCCGTGGAACACCACCTGCAGGCCATAGCGGTTGGCATCGGAGAGGATATCCTCATAGAGCCGCATGGTCTCCTGCTTGTCGCCTCCGAAGAAATCCACCTTGATGCCCTTGATGCCGATGCGCTGCATCCATTTCATCTCGCGCTCACGGGCGATGGCGGTGTTCATGCAGTCACGCGGTCCTTGCGGGGCATCGTTGGCAAAGCCGTTGCTGTTATACCATAATAAGAGGTGCACGCCTTTCGACTGGGCATACTTGGAGAGATCCTCGATACGGTCGCGCCCGATCTGGGTGTCCCACCAGTTGTCAACGAGACAGTACTCAAATCCCATAGAAGATGCCAGGTCGATGAACTTCACCTGGTCATCGTAGTTGATGGAGTGATCCTGCCAGATGAGCCAACTCCAGGTGTAACGGCCTGGCTGGTAAGTCGTGCTGGGCTCGTAAAGGGGCTTCACGAGATCGTAGGAGATGGTGGTCTCTACGATGGGCTTCAGCGTGTTGCCAACGGTGATGGTGCGCCAGGGGGTTACGCCTGGCAGGGGGATGCCTGCGAAGTCGGAGCCGAAGCCGTTGTTTTCGCCACGGTCGGGATAGGCGATGGTATAGCCCATTCCTGCCTGATAGTCGGAGAGATGGCTGCCGCAGTAGTTGCTGCCCACGCCAGTCTCTGACAGCAGAACCCAAGCCTCTGTGAGGTGGAAGAGGGCGGGGAAGACGTAGCCGTGCCCATATTGGGATGGTGAGTCCATGGGCGCATCGGCGGAATACACTTCCTCATAACTCGGCTTGGTCTGCTCCCATCCCGTCTCAGGACCTATCTGCGGGGAGAGAAAGGCGGTTGTGCCGTCAGGGAAGTTGAAACTGCTGATCTCACTGCGGATGAGGGCGCGCTTGTAGTCTTTGCCCTGAAACTGCTGGCGGGGGATTGCATAGCGGAAAGCAATATCGTTGGCACTGACCTGAAAGACGATGCTGAAACGCATGCTGTCTTTGTTCTGAAGATTCAGTGTCAATTGCCGGGCCTTGTAATCCGAACCCGAGGCTTTCGTCCCGCGCATGGTGTAATGCTCTTCCACGGTCAGCAACTCCTTGTCGATGAGTGTCAGATCCTTGGTAAAATCACCAATGCTTGTCTTTAGTCCTAAGGCAGAAGGCTCCAAGAACTCCTGACCTTGCAGGGTGGCTGAATAGAAAGCACGCCCCTCCTGCAACGAAACTTTCACCTGTAACTGTCCGTCTGGAGAAGAAACAGTAACGTCATCAGCCCATGCCAGGACTGATGACGTCAGTAATATGGTTAATAAGACCTTCCTCATTATAACAGTTGGTCTTGTTCAATATCCTTGAAATACTTGTAGGTGCTCACCTTCAGTTCATCGGCTGCCTCCTCATCACAAACGATGATGCCGTGCTCATGCATCTGAAGCGCACTGATGGTCCACATGTGGTTGACACTTCCCTCGATGGCAGCCTGCAGGGCACGGGCCTTGGCATGACCGTTGGCAAGGATCATCACCTCACGGGCATCCATCACAGTACCTACGCCAACCGTCAGGGCATGGGCTGGCACATTCTCAGGATTACCGCCGAAGAAGCGACTGTTGGCAATACGGGTATCAGTGGTCAGGGTCTTCATACGGGTCTTGGAGCGGAGGGATGAGCCCGGCTCATTGAAGGCGATATGACCATCGGGGCCGATGCCTCCGATAAACAGGTCGATGCCACCTGCCTCAGCGATCATATCCTCATAGTGCTTGCACTCTGCCTGCAGGTCTGCGGCATTGCCATTGAGGATATGGATATTCTCCTTCGGGCAGTCGATGTGGTCGAACAGGTTGCGGGCCATGAAGGCATGATAACTCTCAGGATGCGTCTCTGGCAGACCGACATATTCGTCCATGTTGAAGGTGATGACATTCTTGAATGACACTTTCCCTGAGCGGTTAGCCTCTACCAAAGCATTGTACATACCTACAGGAGAGGATCCTGTGGGAAGTCCGAGTGCGAATTTGTGATCGGGCGTGGGATTGAACTGATTGATACGCTCAATAACATGGGCTGCGGCCCACTGTGACATCTTCTGATAGTCGCTCTGAATAATTACTCTCATAATTTCTGCGTTTAATTGGTTCTGAAAATTTCTGCAAAAATACAAATTTTTAGAAAGAAAGAGTGAGATTGGGAGACTTTTTTTTATTAATCTGTGTTAATAGGCATCATCTGTGGGGGATTTTCATTATCTTTGCATCCAATATGAAGGAATTTGTAATTTCAGAAGCCAAGGCTGAAACTGCTGTACTGGTGGGACTCATCACCAATGAGCAGAATGAGGCCAAGACCAAGGAATATCTCGATGAACTGGAGTTCTTGGCGGACACGGCAGGTGCCGTAACCGTCAAGCGCTTTACCCAAAAGGTGGGTGGCCCAAGCCAGACCACATACGTGGGTAGTGGAAAACTTCAGGAGATCAAGCAATATATCAAGCAATGTGAGGATGCCGAGGAGCCTGTGGGTATGGTGATCTTCGATGACGAACTGTCAGCCAAGCAGATCAGGAATATCGAGAAGGAACTGCAGGTGAAGATCCTCGACCGTACCTCTTTAATATTAGACATCTTTGCCATGCGTGCCCAGACGGCAGAGGCAAAGGCCCAGGTAGAACTGGCGCAGCACCGTTATATGCTGCCCCGTTTGCAACGGCTCTGGACGCACCTGGAACGACAGGGTGGCGGCTCAGGCAGTGGCGGCGGTAAGGGCTCAGTAGGCTTACGTGGCCCCGGTGAGACCCAGTTGGAGATGGACCGCCGTATCATCCTTCAGCGTATTACCCTCCTGAAGCAGCGCCTGGTGGAGATCGACAAGCAGAAGACGACGCAGCGCAAGAACCGTGGCCGATTGATTCGCGTGGCACTGGTGGGCTATACCAATGTGGGTAAGTCCACCATGATGAACCTGTTGGCCAAGAGTGAGGTGTTCGCAGAGGACAAACTCTTTGCTACCCTCGACACCACCGTGCGTAAGATGACCATTGACAATCTGCCTTTCTTGTTGGCTGACACGGTGGGTTTTATCCGCAAACTTCCCTCCGACCTGGTAGAATCTTTCAAGAGTACCCTCGACGAGGTGCGCGAGGCCGACCTGTTGGTGCACGTGGTGGATATCTCCCATCCCGATTTCGAGGAACAGATCCGTGTGGTGGAGGAGACCTTGAAGGAACTGGGGTGTGCAGACAAGCCAGCCATGCTGGTCTTCAACAAGACAGATGCCTACACCTGGGTGGAGAAAGAAGATGATGACCTCACACCGATGACGAAAGAGAACTACACGCTGGAGGATCTGAAGAAGACCTGGATGGCGCGCTCGGCCGAGAGCCAGCACTATCTGGAGTGCCTCTTCATCTCTGCCAAGCAAAAAGACAATATCGACGAGTTGCGTGATACCCTCTATAAGCGGGTGCGCGAACTCCATGTACAGAAATATCCCTATAACGATTTTTTATATCAAGATTATGAGTAATTACAGACAATTAACACAAACAGAAATTGAAGTATTGGAGAACAATGTCTGCTGGGCTGAGGACTGGCAGAGAGTGATGGTGGCAGAAGGCTTCAAGCCGTATAACTTCCATCGTGTAATCTTCTATGGCGATATCCGTCTGGGAGAGTTTCATAAGCAGGTGGAGGTCACCAAGGGCTTCTTCAAGCACTCTGGTATCAACGACGCCACGTTGAGGAACGTCACCGTGGGTAACGACTGCCTGATTGAGAAGGTCGGTAATTACATTAATAATTATACAATCGGTAACGACTGCTATATCTCGAATATCTGTACGCTGGAGACCACCGACGACGCCACATACGGTGAGGGGTCCGTCATCAGCGTGCTCAATGAGATGGGCGACGGCAATGTGACCATCTTCCGCGAGTTGAATAGTCAGATTGCCGCTTTTATGGTGAAGCACGATCACGACAAGCAGTTGAAGAAGGCCCTCCAGCAGATGATTGAGGACGAACTCCGCGTCTCCAGGCCCGAGCGTGGCTATATCGGCAACAACGTGAAGATCATCAATGCCAAGGATATTACGAATACCGTGATCAAGGGTGACTGTGAGATCAGCGGTGCAGCACGGCTCTCAGAATGTACGGTGATGAGTTCGATGGATGCCCCCGTGTTTATTGGTACGGGTGTGATTTGTGAGAACTCCATTATCTGCGACGGCTGTTCCATCAATAACTCCGTCAAGATGCAGGACTGCTTCGTGGGTGAGGCCTGTCAGATCACGAATGGGTTTACGGCTGAGGCCAGCCTGTTCTTCGCCAACTCCTTCATGGCCAATGGCGAGGCCTGTGCTGCTTTCTGCGGCCCGTTCTCTGCCTCCCACCATAAGAGTTCCCTGCTGATCGGCGGTGAGTTCTCGTTCTATAACGCAGGCTCGAACACCAATTTCTCGAACCATGCCTATAAGATGGGCCCCCTGCATTACGGTACGCTTGAGCGTGGTACGAAGACCGCTTCTGGCTCCTATATCCTGATGCCTGCTACGATAGGTGCTTTCTCTGTCTGCTTCGGTAAACTGATGCACCATCCCGACACCCGCAACCTGCCTTTCAGTTATCTGATGGCATACGGCGAAGACAGTTATCTGGTGCCAGGACGTAATATCACGACAGTCGGACTGTATCGAGATATCAAGAAGTGGCCGAAGCGCGACAAGCGTTCCAGGCAGTCGAAGAAGAGCATCATTAACTTCGACTGGCTCTCGCCCTTTACGGTGGGAGAGATTCAGGAGGGTATCAAAGTCCTGAAGGCGCTGCGTGATGCTTCGGGCGATAACGTATCGACCTACAATTTCCATGAGTATGTCATCAATGCCTCTTCACTCCGTAAAGGTCTGAAGTACTATGATATTGCCCTGCGCATCTATATGGGCGCTGTTCTGAAGCGTGCCCAGAAGGAGGGATTCTTCGGACGCCCGACGAGTCTCGTGGGAAAAGGCCGTTGGACGGATCTGAGCGGACTCCTGCTGCCAGAGAGTGAGGAATTGCGTATCGTCCGTGACATCAAGAATGGCGACATCGACAATATCCAGCAGTTGTTGGACCGCTTCGTTGAGATCAACGGTAATTATAGTGAATACCGCTGGTCGTGGTCTTACCAGATGATCCTTGACTACTATGGTCTGGAAGAACTCACCGAGGTCGATGCAGAGCATATACATGAAGACTACATCAAGGCCCGTCGCGCCTGGATCGCCGAGATTCGCAAGGATGCCGAGAAAGAATTCAGCATGGGTGATGTTGAGAAGGAGGTGCTCGATGACTTCCTGGAGAAACTGGATCATGAGATTGACTACGAAAACTGATAAAGGTAAAAATAAAAAGGTAAAAAAGTAAGAAATAAATTAGGAGATAATAGAATGAAGAAAGTATTTATTTCAAAGGTTTTGGGTTTGGTAAAGGGTATGTTACCTTTTTACCTTCTTACCTTTTTACCTTTGATCGCTCAGGCGAAGGATTATAAGTATGAGTCGGTGGATGGGGATATGATGAAGACCCGCATCTATACGCTCGACAACGGGCTGAAAGTCTATCTTTCCGTGAACCCGGAGAAGCCGCGTATCCAAACCTATATCGCCGTACGGACGGGAAGTAAGAACGACCCCGCAGAGACCACAGGACTGGCCCACTATTTGGAGCACCTGATGTTCAAGGGCACCAAACAGTTCGGTACGAACAATCCTGAGGCTGAGGCACCGCTGCTCGACGAGATCGAACAGCGTTACGAGGCATATCGTCTGCTGACGGATCCTGAGGCCCGCCGCCAGGCTTATCACGAGATAGACTCTGTGTCACAATTGGCTGCCCAGTACTTCATTCCTAATGAGTATGACAAACTGATGGCTGCCATCGGTGCTGAGGGTACGAATGCCTATACCTCAGACGATGTGACCTGCTATACGGAGGATATCCCGTCGAACGAGATTGAGAACTGGGCGAAGATCCAGGCCGACCGTTTCCAGAATATGGTGATCCGCGGCTTCCATACGGAATTGGAGGCCGTCTATGAGGAGTATAATATCGGCTTGGCGAGCGACGGGCGCAAACTTTTCGCTGCCATCAGCAAGATGCTGTTCCCGAACCATCCCTATGGCACCCAGACCACCATTGGCACGCAGGAGCATCTGAAGAACCCATCGATTGTAAATATCAAGAACTACTTCAACAAGTGGTATCGTCCCAACAACGTGGCCATCTGCATGGCAGGTGACCTGGATCCTGAGAAGACCATCGCCATCATCGACAAGCACTTCTCCAGTTGGCAGCCCGGTGCTGATGTGACACAGCCTACATTCGCCCCCTTGCCTCCGCTGACGATTCCGAAGGACACCACCGTCATTGGACAGGAAGCCGAACAGGTATGGATGGCTTGGAGGGCTAAGCAGGCCAACACCTTACAGGCTGACACCCTCGAACTGCTGGAGGATGTGCTGAGCAACGGGCGTGCCGGACTCTTCGACCTCGACCTGAACCAGACGATGAAGGTGATGAATGCCCGTGGCGGCACAGAACTGATGCGCGATCACGGCGGCTTCCTCTTGTTGGGAACGCCTAAGCAGGGACAGAGTCTTGACGAAGTGAAGGATCTGATGCTTGCCGAGATCGACAAGTTGAAGAAGGGAGACTTCCCCGACAACCTGCTGCCCAGCATCATCAACAATAAGAAGCGCAGTTATTACGGTCTGTTGGATCGTAATGCCGGACGTGCCAATATGTTTGTGAATGCTTTCATCAGCGAGATAGACTGGCAACAGGAAGTGGGTAAGATCGACAGGATCTCCAAGATCACCAAGCAGGAACTGATCGACTTCTCCAATCACTTCTTTACCGATGGCTATGTGGTAGTCTATAAGAAACAGGGCGTGGATTCTACCCAGAAGAAGATAGACAAGCCTGCCATCACGGCCATCCCCACGAACCGCGACCAGATGAGCCAGTTCGTGAAGGATATTCAGGAGAGCCAAGTGGAACCGATACAGCCCCGCTTCGTTGACTTTGCAACGGATATGACGATTGGAAAGACCACTAGGGAACAGCCGGTCTATTACGTCAAGAACGAGTCTAACGGTCTGTTCAACCTTGTCTTCCGCTATGAGTTCGGACAGAGTGCCGACAAGCGCTATGACGTGGCAGCGGAGTACATCGACTATCTCGGCACTGACAAACTGTCGGCCGCTGAGGTCAAGCAGAAGTTCTATGAACTCGCCTGTGACTATAATATAGGTGTCGGCACTGATGCCATCAATGTCAGCCTCTTCGGTCTGAGTGAGAATATGGAGCCTGCACTGGCCCTGCTCATAGACCTGTTGCAGCATGCCAAGGTTGACAATGAGGCCTACGGACAACTGGTGAGTCTGATGCTCAAGAGCCGTGAGGACTCGAAGAAGAATCAGAATGCCTGCTATGCAGCACTCTGCGAATATGGCATCTATGGTCCGCGCAACGGCTATCGTGATGTGATGTCGGAGCAGCAGATGAAGGAAGCCGATCCGCAGATGTTCTTAGACCTGCTGAAAGATCTCGGCAACTATCAGCACAGCGTGAACTACTATGGTCCGATGAGCCTGAATGAGGTATCCGCTATCGTTGGTAAGTTGTATGTGGCTCCCAAGGCGCTCCAGCCTGTTCCCAAGAACAATAACTACGTGAGGCAGCCTGCCACAGAGAACGAGATTCTGATAGCACCCTATGATGCCAAGAATATCTACATGCGCCTGTATCACAACGAAGGGCGCAACTGGAATCCCGACGAGACGGCGGTGCAGATACTCTTCAATGAGTACTTCGGCGGTGGCATGAATGGTGTCGTGTTCCAGGAACTGCGTGAAGCCCGTGGCCTGGCCTATAATGCCTATGCCTACTATAGCAGGCCCGGTAAGAAGGGCGACAAGGAGTCCTATATTGCCCACGTCATCACACAGAATGACAAGATGATGGACTGCGTGCGTCAGTTCCATGAGATCCTGAACGTGATGCCTGCCAGTGAGACAGCCTTCCAGATTGCCAAGGATGCCGTCATCAAGCAACTTGCCAGCCAGCGCACCACCAAGATGGGCATTATCAATTTGTGGCATAGTATGACGAAACTCGGCCTGGACTACGACCTGAACAAGAAAGCCTTTGAGGATATGCCGAAGGTCACGCTGCAAGACATCGTGGATTTCGAGAAGCAGAACATGGGCAACAAGGCTTATCGCTACATGATCCTTGGCGACGAGAAGGAACTCGATATGGAGGCCTTGGAGAAGATGGCCCCCGTGAAGCGGCTGACAACAGAAGAAGTCTTTGGATATTAATCAATAACTAATCAAAACAAATATTTTATGGCTAAGACAGTAGAATTCAAGTACGCTCCGATGTTCCAACTCGGAGAAGACAAGACAGAGTATCGCCTTTTGACGAAAGACGGTGTGACCACAGCCGAGTTTGAAGGCAAGACCATCGTGAAGGTCTCCAAGGAGGCACTCACGCTTCTGGCCCAGCAGGCCTTCCACGATGTGGAGTTCATGCTGCGCCGTGAGCATAACCTCCAGGTGGCTAAGATCCTCACTGATCCCGAAGCCTCTGAGAACGATAAGTACGTGGCCCTGCAGTTCCTGCGCAATGCAGAGGTGGCAGCCCGTGGTATCCTGCCTTTCTGTCAGGACACGGGTACGGCCATCATCCACGGTGAAAAGGGACAGCAGGTGTGGACTGGCTTCGAGGATGAGGAAGCCCTGAGCCTGGGTGTGTTCAACACCTTCACACAGGACAACCTGCGCTACTCGCAGAATGCTCCGCTGAACATGTACGACGAGGTGAACACCCGCTGTAACCTGCCGGCCCAGATCGATATCGAGGCCACCGAGGGTGCTGAGTATAAATTCGTCATGGTGGCCAAAGGCGGTGGCTCGGCCAACAAGACCTATTTCTACCCCATGACCAAGGCTACCATCCAGAACGAGGGTACGCTGATCCCCTTCCTCGTTGAGAAGATGAAGAGTCTGGGCACTGCTGCCTGTCCTCCTTATCATATCGCCTTTGTCATCGGCGGCACCTCAGCAGAGAAGAACCTGCTGACGGTGAAACTCGCCTCTATCAAGTACTACGACGGACTGCCTACAACGGGTGATGAGACGGGGCGCGCTTTCCGTGATATCGACCTTGAGAACAAACTGTTGGAAGAGGCTCACAAGATTGGTCTCGGTGCTCAGTTCGGTGGTAAGTATCTGGCTCATGACATCCGCGTGATCCGTCTGCCGCGCCATGGTGCTTCTTGTCCGATTGGCATGGGTGTCAGTTGTTCTGCCGACCGTAACATCAAGGCCAAGATCAATGCCGACGGTATCTGGCTGGAGAAGATGGACTCGAATCCTTCTGAACTGATTCCTGCAGAGTATGCCAAGGCTGGTGAGGGCAATAACACCATCGAGATCGACCTCAACGAGGGAATCGATGCCGTGCGTAAGGAACTGTCGAAGTATCCCGTCTCTACCCGTGTCAACCTGAAGGGTACGATCATCGTGGCTCGTGACATCGCTCACGCCAAACTGAAGGCCCGTATTGATGCCGGTGAGGAGATGCCTGAATATTTCAAGAAATATCCTGTGCTCTATGCTGGTCCGGCCAAGACGCCGGAGGGCTATCCCTGTGGTTCGATGGGTCCCACCACGGCCAACCGTATGGATCCGTACGTGGATGAGTTCCAGTCTCTGGGCGCTTCACTGGTGATGATTGCCAAGGGCAATCGCAGTGATGTGGTGACGCAGGCTTGTCAGAAGTATGGTGGCTTCTACCTTGGCTCTATCGGTGGTGTGGCTGCAGTGCTCTCGCAGTCGAGCATCAAGAGCATCGAATGTGTGGAGTATCCCGAACTTGGCATGGAGGCCATCTGGAAGATCGACGTGGAGGACTTCCCCGCTTTCATCCTCGTGGATGATAAGGGCAACGACTTCTTCAAGACCCTGAAGCCCTGGTGCCCGAAGGCAAAATGATGAGAAGAATGGTGATATGTGCAGTTGTTGCGCTGGTTGCTTTGGCAGCCAGCGCACAACGGCATATACCCTGTGACCGGGGCCGTGCCTCTGGTGAAGCGCACGCCATGAGCCGGAGCACTCGGAGTGTTAGTTCACTCAAGGGACAGCGGCATATTCCCGTGATCCTGGCCGCTTACCCTGATCGGAAATTCCAGTTGTCTGATGACGATACGTATGTCCGTTGGGATGCGATGCTCAATCAGCATGGCTATGCGGAGCATGGCGTGAGCGGCTGCCTGGCTGACTATTTCCGTGACCAGAGTCAGGGACAGTTCGAACTCACCTTTGATGTGATGGGGCCGGTCGTCCTGCCCAACTCGATGGCTTACTACGGTAAGAACCGTAATGGCGAAGAAGGTGAGGATATGCGTGCTGATCAGATGATCAGGGACGCCTGTGTGGCGACGGGAAAGGACTTCTCGCCCTATGTCAGATGGGAGGGCGACAGTATCATCGATGTCGTGATAGTGGTCTATGCGGGTCAGAGCGAGAACCAGGGTGGGGGAGAAGATGCCATCTGGCCCCATAAATACGTAGCCTCCAGTTACAAGGTGGGCGATCTCTATCTCAGCGACTATGCCTGTGTCAGCGACCAGCAGCAAGATGAAGTGCTCGACGGCTTCGGCACGTTCTGCCATGAGTTCTCCCATTGTCTTGGACTCCCCGACCTCTATCCGATCAGGAGTTCCGCTTATTCCATCTTCGACGAGTGGGACTTGATGGATGGTGGCAACTATGCCAATAACGGCTGGGGCATACCCAACTACTCTGCCTTTGAACGCCATCTCTGTGGCTGGCTCGACCTGACGGAACTTAAAGATCCTGCCACCATTACCGATATGCCGTCGATGAGCGAGGTGTCGGGGGCCTATGTCATCTACAACGATGCCCATCCCACGGAGTATTTCATTCTAGAGAACCGTCAGCAGCGGGGCTGGGATTATTTCGTCCCGGGAAACGGTCTGTTGGTGACGCATGTGATAGACTACACTAAAGGCACTATGGCACCCAACAACTCCAGCCGCACACAGGTGGGACTGCTGCCTGCCGATAACCGGAACTACCGTGAGAGTGAAGCCTTCTTTGGAGAGCCCAAATACAAGGACGACGGTCGCAACAAGTTCTTGAGTATGGCCGCCTATCCCTATGTCTATGGCGATTCCGTCAACGACAGGATTACGAATTCTTCTGTACCAGCCTTCACGTTGAAGTATGCTGGCAGTGACGGTACGACCGATCTGTCAAAACCCGTTACGAATATCCGTGTCGATGCCGATGGCCATATCTCCTTCGACTTTATGATGGAGCCTGATCCCGTAACGGCTATCGTGTCAGCGAAGATGTCGGATGCTGTTCCTGATGCGTGGTATGACTTGCAGGGGCGTCGCCTCGCCGCCAAGCCTACGCAAAGAGGCATCTATATCCATAATGGGAAGAAAGTACCCATCGTAAGCCCATAAAAAATCCCCTCCTGACCAGGAGGGGATTCCCTTTATTTAATTCCTGAATACCAGTCCGTCGCCGAACTCGTCGATGATGATCGGCTTCGTGCGATCCACCTCGTCGGCGAGGAGTTTCTTCGACAGGTCGTTGAGCACGTACTGCTGGATGGCTCGTTTCACGGGACGTGCGCCAAAGTCTGGATCGTAGCCCTCCTCAGCGAGGTAGGCGATAGCCTGTGGCGTGCACTCCAGTCGGATGCCCTGTGGCTCCAGCATGTCCGTCACCTTCTTCATCTGCAGGCGCACCACGTCAGCAATCTGCTCCTTCGTGAGCGGGGTGAAGGTGATGATCTCGTCGATACGGTTCAGAAACTCGGGTCGCATTGTGGCCCTCAACTGTTCACGCGTGGCGTTCGAGGTCATGATGATGATGGTGTTCTTGAAGTTCGCCGTGCGGCCCTTGTTGTCCGTCAGTCGGCCGTCGTCGAGCACCTGCAACAGGATGTTGAATACATCGGGATGGGCCTTTTCGATCTCGTCGAAGAGCACCACCGAGTAGGGCTTCCTGCGCACGGCCTCTGTCAGTTGTCCGCCCTCGTCGTAGCCCACGTAGCCCGGAGGCGCACCGATCAGTCTTGAGACACTGTACTTCTCCTGATACTCCGACATATCGATACGTGTCATCATCGTCTCGTCGTTGAACAGGTAGTCGGCCAGTGTTTTGGCGAGTTCCGTCTTACCGACACCCGTCGTACCGAGGAAGATGAAACTGGCGATGGGTCGCTTGGGATCCTGCAGGCCAGCCCTCGAACGGCGCACGGCATCCGAGACGGCCGTGATGGCCTCGTCCTGACCTATCACACGCTTATGCAACTCCTCTTCCAGATGGAGCAACTTCTCGCGTTCGCTCTGCATCATACGTGTCACAGGGATACCTGTCCAGCGGCTCACCACCTCTGCGATATCGTCAGACGTGACCTCCTCTCTTACGAGTGAGTTTCCGTTCTGGGCATTAGCGAGTTGGGCCTGGATGCTCTTGATATCATCTTCGAGGGCTTTCAGTTTCGAGTAGCGTATCTCCGCCACCTTACCGTAGTCGCCTTCGCGCTCAGCGCGCTCAGCCTCGTACTTCAGGTTCTCGATTTCCTGCTTGTCTTGTTGTATCTTGTTCACCAGCTGGCGCTCGCCTTCCCACTTGGCCCGGAACTGGGTCTCCTGTTCGCGGAGTTCGGCGATGTCGCGGTCGAGGTCGGAGAGTTTGGTGTTCTCGGGGCTCTCGGAGTTCTCGGTGAATTCTCTAGAGATGGCCGAGCGCTCAATCTCCAGTTGGGCCAGTCGTCGCGTGATCTCGTCGAGTTCCTCAGGCACGCTGTCGCGCTCCATCCTCAGTTTGGCGGCGGCTTCGTCCATCAGGTCGATGGCTTTGTCGGGCAGGAACCGCTCGGAGATATAGCGCTCCGAGAGTTGTACGGCGGCGATACAGGCATCGTCCTGAATCCTCACCTTATGGTGGTTCTCGTAGCGCTCCTTCAGCCCCCGTAGGATCGAGATGGCACTCAGTTCGTCGGGCTCGTCCACCATCACCGTCTGGAACCTTCGCTCCAGGGCCTTGTCCTTCTCGAAATACTTCTGATACTCGTTCAGTGTCGTGGCACCGATGGCGCGCAGTTCGCCACGCGCCAGGGCGGGCTTCAGAATATTGGCAGCATCCATGGCCCCCTCACCACCGCCGGCACCTACCAGCGTATGGATCTCGTCGATGAAGAGGATGATACGGCCCTCCGACTTCGTCACCTCGTTGATGACGCTCTTCAGGCGCTCCTCGAACTCGCCCTTGTACTTTGCACCAGCCACGAGCGCACCCATGTCGAGCGAGAAGAGTTGCTTGTCCTTCAGGTTCTCGGGCACGTCACCCCTGACGATACGCCCGGCCAGGCCCTCCACGATGGCGGTCTTACCCGTACCGGGCTCACCGATCAGGATCGGGTTGTTCTTCGTGCGTCGCGAGAGGATCTGGAGCACGCGTCGGATCTCGTCGTCTCGGCCGATCACGGGGTCGAGTTTGCCCTTGCGGGCCAGATCGACGAGGTTCTTGGCGAACTTCTCCAGGCTCTGGTAGTTGTCGTCGGCACTCTGACTCTGCACTTTCTGTCCTTGGCGCAGTTCCTGGATGGCCTTCTGCATCTCCTTCTCCGTGCAGCCTGCATCCTTTATGATGCGCGAGGCCGTGGAGTTCACACTGAGCAGGGCCAGCAGCACCGGCTCTACGCTGACGAACTCGTCGCCCATCTTCTGGGCTGTCTCCTGCGCACGCACGAGTACATTATTACTGTCATGAGAGAGATACGGCTGTCCACCCTGTACCTTCGGCAGGTGCTTGATCTCTTGCTCCGTGAGCATCTCGATCTGCTGGCCGTTCACGCCGAGTTTCTGGAAGATGAAGTTCGTCACGTCCTTCGCCTTCTCCAGTAATCCTTTCAGGATA
>FLNY01004258.1_pt1 | contig 48503 bp, 32 predicted proteins | sample 1140381 | NCBI WGS metagenome assembly FLNY01 (sample SAMEA3878172, study PRJEB12797) | bioreactor metagenome | biome: Moose rumen | place: Sweden | collected 2011-10
GGCGTTAGGCGGGCTTCAGGGAAGAGTAGGGCGAGGCTTTTGGAGGCGTTAGGCGGGCTTTAGGGAAGAGTGGGGTGGGGAGTTGCGGAGGAAGGTGGTGAGTGGCTGGGGATGGAGTGTGGTGCTGAGGGATGTGATAACCAACGTGTTGCGGTGGGGGAAGATGTTGGTGACGGTGATGTGGCAGATGTGCGTGCCGATGAGGTGGAAGATGTTGGTGCCGACGGGAAGGAAGATGTCGGTGCCGGAGGGTGGCAGGAGTGCGGTGAGGAGGACGGAGGAGACTGAGGTGACGGGAAGCGTGAAGATGTCGGTGACGAGGTGATGGAAGACCGAGGTTTTGACCTATGGGAAGACCTTGGTGCGAGCATCAGAGATGAGCGAAGTGCGATGCATAGAGAACAGCGAAGTGCGAGAGTTCGGAACATTTACAAAAGAAAAAACATAATTTATTAATTAAAAATTTGGATATTACGATGAAATGGTTTAATTTTGCACCGGAAAAACAATTTGTTTACGACATGGTGAAGAAAAGAGGTCCTGCCATTGTGAGCAGGACAAACGAGCTGGTACAGCAATTTTCGGGCAATCGGGATTTGGATTTCATACTGAATCCCGTGAGCTACACGCAGATACGCGGCAATTTTTCTCTGGTTCAGACGAACCTGATGATAGCCATCATAGCTCAGCTTCAGGACCGCATCCGCGAGCAGCTCAGCCTGGGCGAGTCGTCGTTCCTGTTCAAGCCGGAGGACTTGTCGGGCAACCTGCTCAATTTCGAGATACCGCTCAAGGAGCTTGGCATCAGTCCGAAGAAGTACGGGGAGCTTGAGCAGGCATGCGAGGCGTTGCTGCACGTCGATATGTCCTACAAGCGCTACGACGAGTACGAGCGTGTGGAGTACAACGTGAAGCAGAACATCTTCCACAAGATCGAGTTTCCGACGGCCGAGCTGAACGCAGCCGGCGAGAAGGTGGCGTACAAAGGCGGCCAGCGCAGGAAGGGTGTCATCAAGATACAAATGGTTGACGAGAGCGCGCGGGAGATTTTGAACCTCCGCAAGGGCTATACCCGCCACCTGAAGGGCATCACGCAGCTCTGCCGCAGTCCGCGTACGCCGCGCCTTTACATCTATCTGAGCGCCTGGCGCAGGATAGGAAGTTGCACGGTGAACTACATTGACCTGAAGGAGTTCTTTGGTGTGCTGACGTTCAGCAAGGACCGTAAGCGCATCACGGAGAACCGCTACGTGAAGTACGGAGCGTTCCATCGTGACGTGCTCGACCCCGTGCTGCGCGAGATGCGCAAGTTGTCGGACGAGGGCAAGGTGGAGTTCTGCTTCACCTACGAGCCCGTCTATCCCCACGGTGTGAGTCGCGGCGACCCAGACAGCATCCGCTTCACCATCATCGAGGGCAAGATGGGTCAGGCGCAGCAGCATGAGACCTTCCTCGGAAAGACGCGCGCCAAGCTCATCACGAAGTATGCCCTGCAGCCCAGCGAGTGGGCAAGGCTCGAGGATCTCATCTACGACGGTCTCGACCTCAAGGAGGAGCTGGCCCGCATCGACAAGCTCGTGGAAGACAAGCAGCCCGACAGCGTCCATGCCTACGTCACCGAGGTGCTCTACCGCTGGCTCCTCGAGCACCAGAAACCGCAGGAGCCCGAGTTCGCAGAAGCCGAGGAGGTGAAGGACGAAGAGCCGGACCGCCCCTTCGTACAGCCCGTCTATCTCGAGAAATGGAACATGTGGATGGAGAAAGCCAAGGAGCGCCTGGGCGAACAATTCTTTGAGCAGTACATGACCTGCGCCAACCTCTGGGCCGTACGCGACAAGGTCGTCTTCGTGGAAGTCCCCAACAAATTCGTCTCAGAGCAATGGGAGGAACATCTCAGCGAGATCATCAGCTACTTCTACAGCGCCTTCGGTGCCGACAAGCGGCTCACCTACATCTTCCAGGACGCTAACCGATAAGAAGCAACACGTCAGGTATGTCAGAACAACTCATCATCAGTGGCGGCACAAAGCAGGAGCGCTACGAAGCCCTGCTGCCGCAGGTACAGTCGGTGGTCGATGGCGAGGCCGACCTCATTGCCAACATGGCCAACGTGGCCGCGATGCTCCACGAGACGTTCCGTTTCTGGTGGACCGGCTTCTACCGCGTCCAAGGCGACGAACTCGTGTTGGGTCCGTTCCAGGGACCGCTGGCCTGCACCCGTATCAGGAAGGGTAGGGGCGTGTGCGGCACGGCATGGCAGGAGGCAGAGACGCAGGTCGTGCCCGACGTAGAGCAGTTCCCCGGCCACATCGCCTGTTCCTCAGCCTCCAGGAGCGAGATAGTCGTCCCCGTCTTCCGCCAGGGAACAGTCATCGCCGTGCTCGACATCGACAGCGCAGAGCTTGCCACCTTCGACGACACCGACCGCCGCTACCTCGAAAGGCTCGTCGCGATGCTCGAGTAAGGTAAGGGCAGAGGTAGGTAATTAGTCGGTGAGCGGCAGACGACAAATGAGGGAATCCTCACATCGACGTGTCGATATTGCAAAATCGACGTGTCGAATTCATCACATCGACGTGTCGAATTCACCACATCGACGTGTCGATTTAGAGAACTTCTTTGCAGAAGTTTGGATTTGTCTGGCAGGTCTTGCAATTCTGACTATGATGGCGTCTCGGGCTTTTTTCTTTTCCCCGCTCACTTTTGAATTTATTAATTTTGAATTTTGAATTATAAGTCGTACCTTTGTCCCCGAATAGAATATGGCACAGAAGAACATACAGGTACAGCAGCAGGCTCAGTCGCAAGAGCAAGTGCAGCAGCAACAGATGTTGCCGCAGCAGGTGCTGCTCGTCAGGCTCACAGAGATGCCCGTTGAGGAGCTGCAGCATCGCGTGGAGCTGGAGTGCATGGAGAACCCGTGGCTGGATGCCTCCCCCGACCCCTCCGAAGGAGAAGAGAACGGCGGCGAGGGAGGCGATTTGTTCTCCCCTCCTTCGGAGGGGTCGGGGGAGGCTGAAGAGGCTTCCTACGACTACCGCTCGGAGGACGACGTGCCCGACTTCCTCACCGGTCCCAGCCACAGCAACAATGCCGCCGAGTTCATGTCCTACGACGACACGCTTTCCCTCACCGACCGCCTCCGAGAGCAGATGGCAGACTTCGACCTCACGGACCACGAAGAGGAACTCATGGAATACCTCATCGGCTCGCTCGACGACGATGGGCTCCTGAAGAAATCCCTCCCCATCCTGGCCGACGAAGCCGAGCTCTATCAAGGCATCACGACAAGCCCCGAGGAACTGGAAAAGGTGCTCCACGTCCTCCAGCAGTTCGACCCGCCAGGCATCGGAGCACGCTCCCTGCAGGAATGTCTGCTCCTGCAGGTCCAGCGCAACGAGAAGTTCCCCCATCGGGACAAGTTCATCACGCTCTTCAGTAAATACTTCGACGACTTCGTCCACAAGCGCTGGCACAGGCTGGCACACAAGTTGCACGTCAGCATATGGGAAACAGAGCAGATGCAGAAAGAACTCCTGCGGCTCAATCCAAGGCCAGGCGGCTCCATCGGAGCAAAGACCAGCGACCGCACACAGAGCATTCAGCCCGACTTCCTCGTCGATACCGACGAAGACGGCACCGTGACCGTCACCCTGGCCCGCGGCAATCAGCCTTCGCTCGTCATCAGTCCCGATGCCGAAGGGCAGAAGGACGCCTTCGTGCGGCAATATGTGGAGCGAGGACAGATGTTCATCACAGCCCTGCAGCAACGCTCCGAGACCATGATGCGCACCATGCAGGCCATCGTAAAGAAGCAGAAACGCTTCTTCCAGACAGGCGACGAGACCCTCCTGCGCCCCATGAAGCTCGAGGACATAGCAAAGGCCACAGGCTACGACATCAGCACCATCAGCCGCGCCGCGAACAGCAAGTACGTAGAGACACCCTTCGGCACCTATCCCCTCAAGCGGCTCTTCTCCCTTAGCGCCACAAAGACAGACGAGGGCAACGACGTCACGGCTCGCCAGGTGAAGGCCGTCTTGCACCGCATCATAGAAAAGGAAGACAAGCAAGAACCACTCAGCGACGAGCATCTCACGCAGATGCTCCGAAAGGAAGGCTTCAACATAGCCCGCCGCACCGTCGCCAAGTATCGAGAACAGATGGGAATACCCGTGGCAAGGATGAGAAAATGAAGCCCCTTCTATTCATAGCACGCATCTTCTCGGCAGTCTTCCGGCCGTCCTACTACCCGACCGTCGGCACCTTCATCCTGCTGAGCTTCACCTACCTGAGCCTCTTCCCGTGGGCATTCAAGCTGTGGATACTTGCCCTCGTCTATGTCTTCACCTTCTGCCTGCCAGCCCTCGGCATCTACTTCTACCGCAGGCTTCACGGCTGGAGCGCCTTCGAGCTGCGCAAGCGACACAAGCGAGCCGTGCCCTACATTATTAATATCTGCTGCTACCTGTGCCTCATGCACATCTTCTCCGCCACCCACATGCCGCACTTCCTCATGGCCATCGTCGGCATCGCGCTGCTCATCCAGTGCGCCTGCATCATCATAAACATCTGGTGGAAGGTGAGCATGCACTCGGCAGGCGCAGGGGGCGTCATAGGTGCCCTGATAGCTTATTCAGCCATCTTCGGCTTCAATCCCGTCTGGTGGCTCTCGCTCGCCATCCTCGTCTCGGGCTGCGTCATGACGAGCCGCATGCTCCTTCGCCAGCACACCCTCGGGCAAGTCCTGGGCGGAACCCTCATCGGCATCGTCTGCGGCATCGTCGGGACTATACTGATGTAAAGCCTCACCCACAGACCCCCTCTGACTCCCCCTTTAGGGGGAGAAACATCGGCTTTAATCATTTGCGTGTCTTGTGAGTATTTTTCCTCCCTCTTTTTTTCATTCCTTCATTTTTTCTTAGTATCTTTGTGACGTGAAACGAAGCATTTAACTTTTTCCAAACAACTATATGGCGAAGAAAATCAAATTCAACCCCACCGGCGGCAAAGAGAAGTCCGACATGTCGGGCTTCTTCCAGGAAGCAATGGCCTCACTCCCAAAGGAGGTGAAGGAAGACATGGAGAAGCAAGGCGTAAAAGACTTCGACGACCTCCTTGGCCTGATGCTCAACTACGGTATCGACCCACTGAAGATGTGGAATTATTCCCTGAAGCATGAAACATTGCCCAAGGATTTCAATCCCGAAGATGTCATGCTCGACGAGGACGACTTCGATGACGAGGATGATGAGGAGGACTTCGACGATGAGGAGTTCGACGAAACGGACGGCTTCGACGACGAGGAGTATCTGCTCGGACTCAGGCTGCCCAAGGCAAGGTTCATTGGCAAGCCGAAGCGCGAGTACCACATCCGCATCAAGCTGAACAATGCTCCGGTGAAGATATGGCGCGAGCTGGTGGTTCCCTCCAACATCACGCTGGAGCTGCTGGCTTATGTCCTGCTCGACGCAATGGGATGGAGGCACGAACATCTCTACCAGTTTGTAGGCAAGCACGATACCTATTACTTGAACTCACACCAGATGAAAGAGGAGATGAGCGGCCCCTTTGCTTTCCTTGGCCGCGCCCATTACCGCAATAGCGAGAAGACGTCCCTGGAGATGGTGCTCCAGCCGAAGGGCGAGAGGCTGAAGTTCGAATACGACTTCGGCGACTCGTGGACGCACGAGCTTTGGGTGAAGGGCGAGCGCGACTATGCTCCCGGCGAGGAACCCGTCATAAAGCTGCTGAAGGGGCAGGGAGCTTGTCCGCCCGAGGACTGCGGCGGCGTCTGGGGATATGCCGACCTGCTCGAACTCAACAAGAAGGCACGCAAAACAGATGACGAAAAAGAGCGCTTGGAGTGGTACGACTTTCCGGAGGACTTCGACCCCGACGACTGCGACCTGGAATGGCTGCAGGAAGATGTGGAAGCCCTGTGGGAGCAGGTGAAAGAAGAAAAGGCTTGACCAACCTTTAGGGGAACCATTTGACTTTATGTCGTGGTGCAGTCTTTAGCCTGCCATTTGTATCTATATATAGACAGGGGTCTGTGGTCATATCCTGCCCCGTCGGTTAAATGGATTTACACAGTTCTGTCCAGCGAGCAAAGGAAAAAGACCCGAAGGCATTCGACGCGCTTTACACGGCATACTATCCCCAGATGCTCGGCGTCTGCATGAACATCATCCGGGAGGACAAGAGCGCAGCCAGCGACCTTGTGCATGATGCCTTCATCCTGGCCTTTGTCTCTTTGGACAGCCTCAGGGACAACACCAAGTTCGGCGAGTGGCTGACGACTATCGTCAGGAATGTTTCGCTGAAATATGTAGCGGGGAGGGACAAGGTCCGCCTGTTGCCTGTCAGCTCTCTCAGGGAGGAGAATGCCGTGCTAACTGCTTCGTCGCCTTCGCCCGACGAAGAACTTTACCATAAGGAACTGCTCGAACTCATCGACCGCCTGCCGGAGGGCTACAGCAAGGTGCTGAGGCTTTCCGTCATCGAAGGCTTCTCCCATAAGGAGATTGCCGATATGCTGGGCATCGAGCCTCACAGCTCGTCGTCGCAGCTGTCGCGGGCCAAGCGTCTGCTTAGGCGGATGATGGCGGACAGGATAATTGGCGTGATTGTCCTCATGCTCTTGCCTTTCGTGTCGTATCTCTTTTTCCGGCACAAAGAAGAAGGCCCCCAACCCGTTCCCTCTTCCAGCCCCCTCCCCGCTCCCCCTTTGGGGGAGTGCCTCATTCCCGCTGCACCTTCCGCTGAAGCACTTCCCCAAATGGGGAACGAGGAGGGGGCTAAGCGGCATAGGGAAGAACAGGGAGAGTCTTCTGATACTGCTGCTGTCATTTCCCTCCCGGAGATAAGCGAAGATGTCTTCATTGCAAAGGCTGAAGATGATTCTGCCAGCGTGGTCACGAAGGACTCTATCGTGGAAAGAGAAGTCCTGCCTCATGCGGATTTAGCAGAAGAGGTGGGGCACAGGGAGAAGAGGAAATGGCAGCTTGCCGTGGGCGGAAGCTTCGGTCCGGCCTTGGCGAAAAGCGAAAGCAGGATGCTCGCCACGAATGCCACGCCCCCTCCCTCTATTGGTTCCGATGTTCCGGAACCCGACGCGCCCACTTACGTCGTGCCGCCTTATGTACACACCTGGGAAGAGTATGCGGAGTACCTCCGGTTCGCCACCTCCGGCTCTACCATTATTCCTGCCGACACGCTTGCCCTTATCCGGATAGCAGATGCGGGTACAGGCGAGATAGTGCAGAGGGAGCATCACGACATGCCCATCACTTTCAATATCTCCCTGTCGAAGCAGCTCGGCAGAAGCTGGAGCCTCGAGACGGGATTGCAGTATTCGTTGCTCAAGTCCGACTTCCAGATGGGCGAGAACGGCTATTCTGTCAACACCAAGCAGAAGGCACACTACCTCGGCATACCGCTGCGTGTGTCGTACCGATGGCTGGAATACAGAAACCTCTCGGCTTACAGTTCGCTGGGCGTCACGCTGCACATCCCCATCTACGGAAGGCAGGAGACGCAGTACTTGGCAGGCTGGCAGAGCCTTTACTCAAAGAGCCAGTACTTCACGCCCGTTTTGCAATGGCAGACAGGCATCAGCTTCGGCCTCGGGTACAAGCTTGCTCCGCACACCAGCCTCTTCGCCGAGCCGTCGTTCAACTGGTTCATCCCCAACGGCAGCGAAACGCATACTTCCTGGACAGAGCACCCCTTCATGTTCACCTGCCCGTTCGGCATAAGGGTCAGCTGGTAGCGGCTATCCATTCCGAAGCAGGTAGAAGCAGCTCGAACTCAACACGTCTCTCAGATACGGGACTCGCGAAAGCAGTTGCGGCAGCTTGCGGGGAGTCAGCCCGAACTTGACCTCGTAGTGCGGATTGATGAGGTAGAGCGTCCTGTCTAATATAGTCATTTGCGACCTCCCGACGAGCCTCTCGAAAGCCTCCACCGTTATGCGGGTCTCTCTGATGGACAGCAGTTCGTCCCGGCAATCATCGCTCTCACCCGACCACCTGATGATGCGTTTATACAAAGGCAAGGGCAGGAGGTGTACGAAAGGCAGATGCGAGAGGAACCGGCTCCTGCTTATCTGCTGATGGCCGCCGAAGGGCATCTGCCAGGCAGGGAACGACATGAAGGCGATGCCGCCGTCCTTCAGGGAACTGCGGACAAGCGAAAGCAGCCGCTCCTTGTCCCCGAGGTGCTCCAGGACATCGTGGCAGATGATGATGTCGTACTTGTCTGTGCTCTGATGCCCGAAGATGTCGCAGCAGATGAAGCTGCACTCTGCCTGCTCTTCGCTGAAGAATCTCCGCGCCTGCTCTATTCGGCACGAGGCGATGTCGATGCCTTTGACGACGGCACCGGCCTCGGCAAAGGGCAGCAGATTGCCGCCCTCGCCGCACCCTATCTCCAGCACGCTTGTCCCGGGCCGCACCTCGTGCCAGCGGCTGATGTACGGCATGAAGTAGCTGCGGCAAGTCTCTGCCAGCTCGTCGAAATAGAGTCTCCTGTTGTTGTGACGTTCCTGCATGGTCTTATTCGTTTGTTTTTGTTTTGTCCGTCACCAATAGAGAGCAACCCATATGCCCTATGACTGCACGTCCGCAACTTTTCCCGAGGCGATGCAGTCCTTTGCTTCATAGGAGTATCTATACTTAGAAAGGAGGAAAAACGAATGTCTATGAAGCATCTCTGCATCGGCGTGCTGATGATGGCGGGACAGATGTCGCAGGCTCAGTCCACGCTTGTGTTTACGGAAATCTGTGTGGCGAACATCGACCAGACGCTCGACCACTCGAACAACTACGGCGGATGGGTGGAGCTATACAACGCAGGCGGCACGGACGTATCGCTCAGCGGCTGGTACATCAGCGATGACGAGGCGAACCTGAAGAAGCACAGGCTCACGGGCGAGGAGCTGGTGAAAGCCGGCAGCTACTGCCTGCTTTTCTTCGACCACAACTCTGCCGACGGAGGTGCATACGGCTCTGATGCGTCGAGGCAAGTGGCGTTCAAGCTGAACAGAAAAGGCGGCAAACTCTATCTGTCGCACAGCGGAACAGACAAAGACTTGTCCCTCGACTATCCGCCGTCCGTGCCTCGATGCAGCTTCGCGAGGGTCAGCCTGGATGCCGACGTGTGGCAGTACAGCGGCCAGCCCACTCCGGGCGAGGCAAATGCCGGCCCCTTTGCCGAGGACATACTGCCTGCTCCCACTGTCAGCTGCGACTCCCAACTTTTCACAGAAGCCTTCTCCGTCCGGGTCGACATTCCTGAGGGGACGACGCTCCGCTATACAACGGACGGAAGCACACCGACGCTCCGAAACGGACATACAAGTGCCGACGGCTTCTTCACCGTCTCGCAGACAACGGTGCTGCGGCTGCGCCTGTTTGCTGACGACAAACTTCCAAGCAGTGTGGTCACGCGAACCTACATCTACAAGGACAGAGACTACTATCTGCCCATCGTTGCCGTCACAACCGACCCAGACAATCTCTACGACAACATGATTGGTTGCTATGTAGATGGCAAGAACGGCATACAGGGACGAGGCTCAACAGGCAAGTCCAACCTTAACATGGACTGGGTGCGTCCCGTCAACTTTGAATATCTGACGGCAGACAGCAAAATGGTCATCAATCAGGAGGCGAGCTTCGAGGTGGCAGGCGGATGGAGCCGACACTTCAAGCCGGCTTCGTTCAAGTTGCAGGCCAGAAAGCTCTACGACGGCAACGGCCACTTCGACCATCCTATTTTTCCAGGCAAGCCGCATCAGGTGTATAAGCAGCTGATGGTACGCAACGGCGGCAACAACAACAGGACGTATGGCGGCCCGCGCATCATGGATGCGGTCACCCAGCAAGTGCTCACTACGAGCGGATTCTATGTCGATGCGCAGGAATACCAACCCGTCCATGTCTTCATCAACGGTAGGTATCTGGCCATGATGAACGTCAGGGAGCCGACAGGTCGCTTCCACGGAGAGGCCAACTACGGGTATGACGACGACGAGATGGACGCCTTCGAGTACAGCAGCGGCAGCTACTGGCAGAAGAGCGGCACACGGGAGGCGTTCGACAGGATGGTTCAGACGTCGTATGAAGCAGAGACGGACGAGGGATACTCACGGCTGCGCGAGCTGGTGGACATGGACGAGTTCGTCCGATACATGGCGTCTGTCTGCTACACAGGCACGGGCGACTGGCTCCTGAACAGCAACAACGTGAAGGGCTACCGCTTGCAGGACGGCGGCAGGTTCCACTTCGTCTTCTTCGACCAAGACCTGACTTGGGAACATACCAACAACGTCGAACAATTGGACGGCAATGAAATAATCACCCTCTACCGCAACCTCAAACAGAACGAGACGTTCCGCAGGCAGTTTGTGATGGCCTACTGCATCCTGCACGGCAGTATTTACACGCCAGAACGCTGCCGGCACATAGCCGACAGCATCTGCGCCTTGGTAAAGGATGCCTTGGCCTTCGACCGTCGCTCCACGGCCACCACCTACCGCATCTTGCAGGAGACGATGTGGGAGCAGCAGCATCGCGCCGCACGCATCAGGTCGCTCATGAATGCGTACCGGCTTTCCGACAGTCTGGGCGTGAGCCTCGGCACAAACTGCCCCTTTGCGAGGATTCAGATAGAGAACATGGACGTGCCTTTCGCCCAGTTCGACGGCGTGCTGTTCGGCCCGGTCTCCGTCTCGACGGACGCAGCCGAGGGCTATCGGTTCGTAGGGTGGAAGGACCGGCGGGGCAGGTGGCTGAGCCGAGAGAAGACGTGTCAAATTACGACAGACGGCTCCTTCACGGCCGTTTATGAAAGAGAGCCGGACGCCACCGTCTCGCCTGTCTGCATCAACGAGGTCAGCGCCTCAAACGACATCTATGTGAATGATTACGTTAAGAAGGCTGACTGGCTGGAGCTTTACAACCGTGGCAGCGAGCCGATTAACGTGGCAGGCTGGTATTTCAGCGACGACGGAGAGATGCCGATGAAGTATCGGATGGACGCTTCCAGTGAGGCGTGTACCGTCATTCAGCCAGGCGGAAGGCTGGTCGTCTGGTGCGACGGGAGGCTGTCCGACACGGAGTTGCACCTCCCCTTCAAGTTGAAGAATGCCGACGGCAGCTGCCTCTTCCTCTCTTCGCCCGACGGTCTGTGGCAGGACTCTCTGCGCTACGACACGCACTCGCCGAAGGAGTCGGTGGGCAGATACCCGGACGGAGGGAGCAGCCTTTGGACGTTCTATCGTCCTTCCATCGGCACCTGTAACCTCCCCACCACCTACGACAAGGCTTCGGACTTCATTCCAAACGGCATCACCCCACCCGGCTCTTCTGCTGCCGGCGACCCCGACTTCAGCTTCTTCCGCCTCGACGGAATCCGAATGTCCAAGCCTGGCAGCGGCGTCACCGTCAAGGTCTCGGCCGACGGAAACGAGCGGAAGAAGTGCCTGCTCCATTCGAGGTGAAAAAACGCACTATAGTGCGTTGGCGATTCCTCTATAGTGCGTTGGCGATTCCCCTATAGTGCGTTGGCGATTCCTCTATAGTGCATTGGCGATTCCTCTATAGTGCGTTTAGTCATTCCCCATTCTGCCCCTTCGACAGACCTTAATTTTCTTTTTCCTCACCGTATGTTTGGTCGGGTGGAGAAAAATGCTTAACTTTGTGGCGCGGAAGAAAGACCCCCTAACCCCCTTTAGGGGGAATAAATGATTAAATAGTAAATTACTATGGCGAAACCAATTGTAAGCATCATCATGGGCAGCACAAGCGACCTGCCCGTCATGGAGAAAGCAGCCAAATTTCTCGATGAAATGGGCATTTTTTTCGAGATGAACGCTTTCTCCGCTCATCGTACACCTCAGGAAGTTGAAGCCTTCGCACGCTCGGCTGAGGAGCGCGGGCTGAAGGTCATCATCGCCGGAGCCGGTATGGCAGCGGCTCTGCCCGGCGTAGTGGCAGCCAGCACCACCTTGCCCGTCATCGGAGTTCCCATAAAAGGAATGCTCGACGGCCTGGACGCCTTGCTGAGCATCGTGCAGATGCCGCCCGGCATCCCCGTCGCAACAGTTGGCGTGAACGGCGCTCAGAACGCGGCCATCCTTGCCGCGGAAATGCTCGCCCTGAGTGACGAAACGCTCGCCCAGAAACTCCGCGACTACAAGCAGGGCCTCAAGGACAAGATTGTCAAGACCAACGAGGAACTCAAAGAGGTGAAATATAAGTGTAAGACCAACTAGACTTTCAACCACGAATTACACGAATTACTCGAATTTATTAATTACTATTCTTTCTCCCTTTCGAGGGCGTAGCCAATTCGTGTAATTTGTGCAATTCGTGGTTATAATATTTATGTAGGAGCCATGAGAAGAAAGACTCACGAAGTAAAGATAGGCAAACTGCGCATCGGTGGCGAGAACCGCGTGGCTGTGCAGAGCATGACGACTTGTTCGACGCTCGACACGGAAGGCTGCATCGAGCAAGCCATACGCATCATCGAGGCTGGCGGACAGTTGGTTCGCCTCACCACGCAAGGCACGCGCGAGGCTGAGAACCTGCGCAACATCAAGGCCGGACTGATTGCACGTGGCTATGGCGACGTGCCGCTCTGCGCTGATGTTCACTTTAATCCCAATGTGGCCGATGTGGCTGCCACGATTGTCGAGAAGGTGCGCATCAATCCGGGCAACTATGTTGATCCTGCCCGTCAGTTCAAGACACTGGAATACACAGACGAGGAGTACAAGCAAGAACTCGCAAGGCTGGACGAACGCTTCTGCCGCTTCCTTAATATATGTCGCGAGCACGGCACAGCCATCCGTATTGGCGTGAACCACGGCTCGCTCTCCGACCGCATCATGTCGCGCTACGGCGATACGCCCGAGGGCATCGTGGAGTCGTGCATGGAGTTCCTCCGCATTGCCGAGCGCGAGCAGTTCCGCGACGTCGTGGTCAGCATTAAGGCCTCGAACACGGTCATCATGGTGCAGAGCGTCCGCCTGCTCTGTCAGCAGATGGAAAAGGAAGGCATGGACTATCCCTTGCACCTCGGCGTGACGGAAGCCGGCGAGGGCGAGGACGGCCGCCTGAAGAGTGCCGTAGGCATCGGCGCCTTGCTCATCGACGGCATTGGCGACACCATCAGAGTATCGCTCAGCGAGGAACCAGAATGCGAGATACCTGTTGCCCAAAGCATCCTGCAGGCGGCACGCGTGCAGATGCACAAGACGGAGTACATCTCCTGCCCGGGTTGCGGACGCACGCTCTACGACCTTCAGGACACCATCCGCCGCATCAAGGCTGCCGTCGAGGAAAAGGCCAAGGCAGACGCTCGCTACAAGACGCTCAAAATAGGCATCATGGGCTGCATCGTCAACGGCCCCGGCGAGATGGCAGATGCCGATTATGGCTACGTGGGTGCTGCCCGCGGCAAAGTCTCTTTATATAAGAATAAGGAATGTATTGAGAAGAACATTCCCGAGGAGGAAGCCGTCGAGCGCCTCATCCAGTTCATCGACAAGGACCTGGGGGCCAGTGCATAGTTCATAATTCATAGTTCATAGTTCTTAATTCATAATTCATAATTCACAATTCCTTGGCTGTCCACTTTTGTGAAAAAGGAACATACACAATGAGACAGTTAACCCTTTGCCTCTTGCTTCTGTGGCCTCTTTGGATTGTTGCGCAAGAAGAAGACACTACCTTTCAGATAGCCCGTGTACGCACGTTGCAGGAGGTTTTGATTAAGGCCGAAGAGCCTGCGTGGATAAGAGAGAAACAGAAACTTTTCATTCAGAAACGAGAAGAGAACTATCAGCAGGAGCCGTGTTTTCGCGCGTATGATTTCTTTTTCCAAGACACAGGCTCCGACCTCCTGCGTGGCTCCCAACGCACCGTTACGGACTCTCTGACGGCTTATAAGTTCCAGAGCCGAGGCTTACTATTCTCGCCCTCAATGGCGCAGATGCGGCAGGACAGCGTCTTTCAGGTGGCACCCGAACGAAACACCGTCTTTGGCACCGATACGGCTTGCGTAAGCCAGCCCGACAGCGCCTATGTGCGTTGGAGCAATCTCGACGAGATGCTTTACCAGAACCTCATCCGCTCCCTGGACAAGCACTTCCTCAGGCAACATCGTTTTGCAGTAAACGGGGAGTTCGAGCATCCCAATCCCAACGTCGTGCAGCTCGTCTTTTGGTCAACCAAGTATGAGTTGGACCGTGGCTATCTGAACCTTGACACAGCCCGCTGCATGGTCTTAGCCCTTCTGCATCAAGTCCGTAGGGTGTTTGACAATCAGACGTCCATCCTTCGTATCACATTGAATATGATAGAAAGGATGTGTAGAAGAGCTCCATAGATAGCGTAGCGCATTAATCATCCGCAGGAGCAGAGAGCCGAGCGAGTCAGGGGTGATAGCATCCTGCCTTGTCTCGGAACGAAAAGCCGAAATCAGTTCGACGACTTTAGAAATATAGTCCATACCTTAAAAGTTTTCTGCAAAGGTACGGACAAGAATTGACGCACGAAAAGACAGAAAAAAAAGCTCCTGCACCGATGGTACAAGAGCTAAACTATGGGCGAATCAATATGTTTTGGTTTCTCATTGGCCTTGCCCGAAGTGGGCAAGAATTTGTATCTTTCCAATAGCATTTTATTCTCCGAAGATTTTCGCCAAAGCCTTTTCGATGCCATCGCCGCGCAAGCCTCGCTTGAGGATGGTGCCGTCGGGAGCATAAAGAATAATGTGCGGAATGCCGTTGATGCCGTAGGAAGCAATCTGGTCGAAGGTGATGCCGTATATCTGCGGATACGGGATGCCCATCTGTTCTATGGCCTTGTCGGCATCTTCCTTGTCGTCATTGACTATCAAGCCGAGCACCTGCAAGCCGCGCTCTTTGTACTTCTCATGGGCGGCAACGATGCCCGGTATCTCTTCCCTGCAAGGCGGACACCAGCTTGCCCAGAAATCCACCAGGACATACTTCCCTTTGCCCACATAGTCGGAAAGACGCTTGCCGTCGAAAGCACTCTGGATGTCCAGCATCTTCTTGCCTTCACTGGTGGCTTCGTATTTGGCCCACACCTCCTTGCTATTAACGAAGGATGGATACTCCTTTATCATAGGGCCTCCCATGTTGTAAAGACGCAACTTGTCGGTGGGCGAGGCAATACACATGTCGAGTATCCTTAGGCCGAGAGCATCGTCCTTGTGGCGAAGGTACATCGTCTCGGCATACTGCTCGAAGCGCTTACTCCTTGCCTCATCATCGAGTGTGCTGTCAATCGACCGAGGGTATTCTGTTGCCAAATATGTCAAGCTGTCATTAAGAGTTCCGCCGACTGCAGAGAACGGATATTTGAGCGTAATGTCTCCTGGCTCAAGGATAAACAAGTTAAGCACATTCCGATATTTGTTGATGACAACGGCAGGAACGGGCTTATCGACTTTGCCCTTCATCGTAAACTCTCCATTTGTCACGATGGCAGAGTCCAAAGTCTCGTAGCCTTCTCCTTGTTGCTCGAGATAGACGACTGTCACGTCTGGATCGTCAACGGTTCCTCTAATGGTGTAGCTGTTTCCCTGTGCCTGACTTGCCAAGCTAACGAGGGCAAGCAGAATGGTGATGATGGTCTGTTTCATTTTCTTTTAAAGTATATTTGTTTTGTGGAAGTCTGTTTTCGTTTTGTTTCGGCCTTGCCCGCTGCGGGCAAAGGCGTTTTTATTTTTCAAGAGCCTTGCCCGCGCTGGGCAAGCCGTTTAATTTTTCATTTTACCTTTGCCCGCGCCGGGCAAGCCTCTGTTTTTCTTAAAACACTACAAATATATGCCTTTTGTGCTTCACGGCAAACGGTTTCGCCATATTTTTTGCCCAAGATGCCGTGTTTAGGTTTCGTTTCGCACATATTCAAGCCATAGCTTCCGACAAACGGCGCAATTTCTGTTCTCTGACGCATGAAAGCTCCCGCATCTCACGACGCAGGAGCCTGTTGGCGCACCATTTTATTAACTTCAAAAAACCATTTTATTGCTTTACGATTTCGTGGACTGTCACGCCGCATTCTTGCATGATACTTTTGATGCGGTCGATGTGCTTTTGCGGATGTTTACTCGTTTTCAATGATTTCCAGTGCCTTGTTCAGTATCACATCTTCTGTGGAGAAGAAAACTTCTTCTTTCGTCAGAGGCACTTCAATATCGGGCAGAAGCCCCCTCCCGTATGGGAAACGCTCAGACACGTCTGTTGCCGTGATGGCTTTTACAAGAGGCAAGTGATATTCGATGTGCGTGTTGGGCAGGAACAGACGGGCAAACTTCAAGGCTGTCATGTAATGATAGGCTGTCGCTGTTTCCCTGCCAATGGAAACTGCACGGCCGGCACGCACCAGATGGGCAGGGAAGTCGGTGGCTGCACTTATGGAGCCTTCGTTAATCAAGACATAAAGCTTTCCCTTGTAAATGGCTTCGTTTTTCTTTGGCTTTGCTGAGGCCTGCGACTCAGAAAATGCATCCTTGTTATAGAATCCTTCTTTGCCTTCAATCTTCACAAAGTCTTCAAACGGCTTCATGTCCTTGCTCCAGTTGAAGCAATGGGAGAAGCTGCGGTAGGTAGTGTTGCTGTTCACCATCTGGCAACCAAACGTCACAGGCTTCTCAAAGAGGAACATCTCCAAGAGCTTCACCTCGGGATCAGCATTGCCGCCATAGTTGTCGCGCACGTCGATGATAAGGTTTGGCACCCCGGCATGAGCCTTGAGGCTGTCGGCGATGTTGTCCAACTGCACCTCGTTCAGGTTGAAGTGGGCCAACGTTAGCAGAGCAACTTTGTCATTCAACATCTTAAAGCTCCAATCCTCTTTCCTGTTCTGGTTCTTATGCACATAGTAAGCGACGGGGCCTGTCGGCTGTGGCGTGTAGCGTTTTACTTGGTCGCGCTTCAGGTAAGGAGCATCCACGCTGGTGCCGTCGGTAAAGGTCAGACGTGCTCCTGTGCCTGTGAAGGTGTCATCGTATTGCGACCACCAGTTTGCCAGCATCTGTATGGCAGCGGCTGATTCCACCTTTGCATCAAAGCTCTCTGTCTTCTGGCGGACATGAGCCGCCTGCTCCTTAGCCGAGATACCATTGACGGTAGCTACCTCCTTCCCTATATACTCTTCATAACCCGGTTGAACCTGGCGCACAAACATGCGTTCGCCCAATGTGCAGAGCATGATGGCTGGGTACTGAAAGTTGCTGCTGGGGTTAGGGAATGGGTTGGATGATTGCCTCCAGGCGTGCGTATCATGAAAGAAGCGGGCTGTAAAGGCATCGCCCACTATGTCGTAGAGCGTGGTAAAGCTTACTGAATCGGCATCCAGCTTAGCCTTGCACTTGCGCACGAACTCCGCTTCAAGCTCTGGCGTGATAATGTCATGATAGGAAGGGACACATTCCCGAAGGCTCTCCATAAAGATGTCGAAGTCCTCATTGGCCTGCTCGCGGGTCAGCTTCTCTGGTGGTGTGAATGCTTCTGCCTCCTTGAATGTCGTCTGCAAACCGAAGGGTGTCATGGGGTCAATGGGTTTGCCGCCCTTGCTGACAGAGATGGATATGTGCGGTTCGCCTATTTTCTCGAAGACATAGCTGACCGTACCCAGCACCGTACCAGCCTTTATGTTCTGGCCGGACTTGAATGATACGTTACCACGCAGCCCGTTGAAGAGTATCTCCCTACCATCGGCAAGTTTAAGGTCAATATCGCCGTTAATGAACTTCTTGGGGGCGCGCACATCTGTGTCAGCCTCCATCTTCTGGCGCATAGCATCAAATGTGTTGGCGTCGTCATAACCGTATGAGCTGCTTTGGTAAAGCCCGGAACGATAGGAAAGTCTTTGATTGGTTATCATTCCGTCGGCAGGAGCAATAACCTCCGTGCCTTCTTTGGCTCTAATGATTAGGTCACAATAGTTCGCTTCATGGTCCAGCAGGTCCCCAGGACGCAGCAGGATGTTCGCACCAGCCTCTTGTCCCTTGATGGGCCAAAGAAGGTTTTCTGATTGTGCTTTGCCTTGGCAGATGGAGCACAAGAGTAGCAGAATGAGGGTTGCTGCCCTCATCCAAAAGATGAGATTTTTCATAAGTTTATTGAATTAAGATGTTACTTTTGCTTTTCCAGTTCGTAGTTCTTCACGTTGCATTCCTGCATGATGCTCTTGATGCGGTCGATGTGCTTCTGCGGAGTGCCTTTGCAGACGTTGACGCGGACGTGGTGGTCTTTGCGATAGGATACTTCCTTCAAATAGCTGCTGATGTCCTCCTTTTCCCATTCCCAAGAGGTGCCTTGATAATGGTTCTTCCAGTCGAAGCTGTCATCCGTACCGTTCTTAACATAGATGGATGTCTTCATCGGATTGCCTGCCGGCGGCGTACCTATCAGCAGGATAGTCAGCTCGGGATTGATGTTACCCTTCACGTTTGCAGGTATCTGAACGGGCTTGGTACTGAGAAGAACCATTCCGTGACCGTCCTCATTATAATGAATCTCCATCTTTTTCAGCGCAGAAGCGGGAAGATCTGGCAGATTGTTAATGTCCAGGACTTTACCGTCAAGTCTGATGGTTGTGTTCTTTTCAAAAAATGTATAGCCCCAAGCGCAGAAGGGATGTTCCTCCACAAAAGAGTCATCGCCGTTAATAACCCATGTCCCCTTGCACCAATAGACACAGATTCCATCACCGAAACGTTTCTTATGCCATTCGGATGCTTCCTTTGGCATACGGAAGGGAACGAACATCTTCTTGTCAGCATACTCATCGACAACCTTTTCCTCCTTTGTCGGGACGATGACGTGGTAGGCTGCGTATGCTAGTCCGCAGAGGAAAGCAGCGGCGATGAAGATGGCGGCGACTTTCATAAATGAAGAGCGAAGAATGAAGATTGTTGACTTCGTCGAGCTAAAGCTTCCGCCTGCGCCTGCGTTTTGCGAAGAAGAATCAGCTACTGCCTTTTTCTCTTTTTCACCTTTTATCTTTTCAATTGATATGGGCTGGAGCATGTCGAAGGCCTCCCGCAGCTCGTCATAATATGCCTTGCATTCGGGGCAACTCTTCATGTGCTCGTCCAACTCGGCCTGCGTCTGCTTATCGATGGTCTTGTCGAAAAGGTCGGCAACCTTTTCCCTGAATTCATTGCACTTCATAATCTTTTTCCTTTTAATCGTTGTTAATTGTTTTGTTTCATGCCCCGACGGATTTTCTCCAGTCCGTAGAGGAAGCGGGATTTGACCGTCGGTAGCGGCAGGGAGAGGATTTCGGCAACTTGGGCAAAGCTGTTGTCGCCGTAGATGCGGAGGCGGATGACCTCAGCCTGTTCGTCGGGTATTTCCTTCAACAGAAGGGCGATGCGTTTGTAGTCGTCCTCGTTTTGCTTGTCGGGAATGGTGTCGGCCACATCGAAACTTGTGTCAAGGGGAACGGTCTTGATGCGGTTGGCATTTGTCTGCCACTTGGTGCAGAGGTTCGCCAGCGTCCGAAACAAATAGCTCGGCAGGTCGTTTATCTGCCCGCTCTCTGAGTTGAAGAGCCTCGCGTGCAGTTTCAGGAACGTCTCTTGCAGAACGTCCTCCGCATCATCGCCGTCCGCAAGTCTGTAGCAGGCGTACCTCAGCAGTCGCGGCCGCTCAGCCTTGAACACTACTGCGAGTTCATCGTTTGTGATGTCATTAGGTTTCTTCATCGTTTGTTTGTTTATCAGATGCATCTACTATTAAGACCCAAAAGTAAGCAAAAAGATTTAACCAGCAGCAACTTTTTGCAAGAAAAAGGGACATATTCTGCCAAAACTGAAGGTCGACGGCCGATGGAAAGTCCAAAGGCTGTCGTACCTTGGTGCTTGTATATAGCAATACTCTATTTACCTTTTCAACTTTAATTCGCGAATTAATCAGGCTTGGAATGACAGAAACAGAGTGACTTGTACTGAGAGGGGTGATAGAAGGTACTGTGAAAATAGATAGATGATGCAGAGAAAATAGGGGAAATGTGCAGAGAAAAAGGGGTAAACGTGCTGTCGATTCCGTTCCATTCCGCCCGCCCTCATATGTTGGGGCGGCCGCCCCAATGTCTTGGAGCGCTCGACCTTATCTGTGCGAGCGGCCGCCCAAAACCATTTTTTATACTATCATGCATAGTGGAAAACCATTTTGTGCCAACTACTATATTGTTTCCTTTTATATAGTTGAACAGATACGCTTCGAAAATTATTGAGCATTGAACATTGAGCATTCATGTTTTTTTCGTATCTTTGCGCAAAATAACCAAGAAAAGGAAATACATCATGGAACTCATTTATCTTCTCTATCTCATCATCGGCATCGCTTTGGGAGCACTGGCTGTCTTCTTTGCCATGCGGTCGCAAGTGCAGGCTGCCAGGGAGCGCAGCACTTCGACGGAGCAGCAGATGCGCGACCAGCAGGAGACGTTCCGGCAGCAGATGCAGGCGATGCAGGAGGCGCAACAGCAACAGATGCGCGACGGGCGCGAATCCCTTCAGCAGCAGTTGCGTTCGCAGCAAGAGTCGCAACAACAGCAGATGGCGCAGCAGATGGCACTCCTGCGCGAGCAGATGAGCACCACCTCCGAGCGCGTACTCAAGGAACGTGCGGCAGAGCTTTCGGCCGTCAACAGCGAACAGCTCTCCAAGATACTCGACCCGCTGCAGGATGACCTTCGGCAAATGCGCTCTCAGACGGAGAAGATGCAGAAGGACCACAACGACTCGCTGCTCCAGCTTAAGGCTGCCATACAAGTCAACATGGAGCGAGAGCGGGCAATGGGCGAGCAGACAGAACGCCTGGCGCAGGCTCTCACAGGCCAGAACAAGATACAGGGCAACTTTGGCGAACTCAAGCTGACGCAAATCTTGGAGCAGATGGAACTGGAGCGCGGCTTGCAGTACGACACGCAGGAGACGATGCGCGACGAGCAGGGACGTAGCATCCTGAGCGACAGCGGGCAGCGCATGGTGCCGGATGCCATCCTGCACTTCCCCGACGGACGCGACGTCATCATCGACAGCAAGATGTCTTTCACGGCTTTCGTCGATTACCAGAATGCCGAGACGGATGGCGAGCGCGAGTCAGCCCTCCGCCGTCATCTCGCCAGCATGCGGCAACACGTCCGCGAACTCGCTCAGAAGCAATACTTCCGTTATGCCAAGACGGACAAGGGCAGGCTGGACTTCGTCTTGATGTACGTCTTCCAGGAGAGCGCCTTGCAGCTTGCTCTTCAAAGCGACACGACGCTATGGAAGGAAGCCTACGACCAGGGTGTCGTCATCTCAGGCAGCCAGTCACTCTACATGACCCTTCGTGTGCTCGAACTCACTTGGAAGCAGACACGCCAGGTAGAAAACCAGGAGAAGATGATGCAATGCGCCAACACCCTCGTGGAGCGCGTACAGCTCTTTGCTGAACGCTTCGCCCGTGTCGGCGACCTCCTCGACAAGACGCGCCGCAGCTTCGACGAGCTCACCACCGTCACCGCCCCTTCCGGCCCCAGCATCACTACCGCCGCCCGCCAACTCCTCAAGTACGGCGCCCAGGAGAACAAGAAGAAGAAGTCGCTCGCCGCGCCATCCCTCTTCGAGGAAAAGGAGGAGGAAAGCCCCGACAGCTCCCCTTCTAAGTGAGTGTCAAGTAGAAACAAAAGACACTCAATAAAATAATTGATTAGATGAAACGATACACGCTTCTACTGGCTGCGGCTTGGCTGGTGGCTGGCGTACAGACGGCCAGGGCGCAAAAGGTCGTGCTGCACATGAGGGGCGACGAGACCTTTGAATGCAACATCTCGCAGCTGGACAGCATTACGTTTAGTCCTGATGCCCTGAACCCCAAGGTGCGCGTCGGCATATACGAGACCATTCCGAGCTACAAAGTGCAGGATGTAATGTTCTATGCTGATGCACAAACAGACGTCACCCAAACCAGTTGCCTACTGTTTGCCAAGGCTGGCGACGAGACATTCACCATAGATTTTGGGACATTTACCGGCAGTCCTCTTGGCACAAGCAAGGATGGTGCTTCCTTTGCAGGGGATGCTGCCACCGACTATTACACCACTGTCAGCCCGAATGAAGGCGGAACGGACTTCACCCTGCGTGCCGACTATACGCTTGTGGCAGCAGACGGGACTGGGGAAGTCATCCATGTCAAAGATGCTTCTGCTGAGGTGCCGGCTGAATATACCAAGTGGGAGCCTGAACGTGCCTACACTTTTATCTTCAAGATATATCATAAGATTGACGGCTGGACAGGCGACGAGAGCTTCACAGACGTGTTTCCCATTGCCTTGGATGCTGTGATAGTGGGAAACGCTGACTCCAATGTGACGAGGTGAGATACGTCAGTTATCGCCACGCCACACGGGGCATCTGAAATTCCCATGCATGGGAAACGACAAATCGGCACGTCGATTTTATTAACTCGGCACGTCGATTTTGTTAACTCGGCACGTCGATTTTATTAACTCGGCACGCCGATTTTGTCAATGCGGCGTGCCGAGTTGTCGGATGCTCCGAAAGGAAGTGAAAAGTGCTACTTTGCGTAGAGGGCCACGATGGTCTCGTACTTCTCCTGCTTGCCGCTCGTCTGGCTGGGTTCACCCACGCGCTTGCCGTACTCGTAGACTTGCTCGAAGGTGAGTTTGCCGTCCTCGAAGTCCTTTCCAAGACCGGAGTCGAAGGATGCGTAGCGCTGCTTTTTCATTTTCGGAAGCTCGGAATTCTGCAGGATGTCAGCAGCGTTGAGGAGCGCGCGTGCCAGTGCGTCCATGCCGCTGATGTGGGCGATGAAGATGTCCTCCGGGTCGGTGCTGTTGCGACGGAGCTTGGCGTCGAAGTTCGTGCCGCCGTCCTTGAAGCCGCCGCCACGGATGATTTCCATCATGGCCTGCGTCAGTTCGAAGTTGTCGATGGGGAACTGGTCGGTGTCCCAACCGTTCTGTGCGTCGCCGCGGTTGGCGTCGATGCTTCCCAACATACCGGCATCCACGGCGCATGCCAGTTCGTGCTCGAAGGTGTGGCCTGCCAGGGTGGCGTGGTTCACCTCGATGTTCACCTTGAAGTCCTCGGCGAGTCCGTGGGCGCGGAGGAAGCCGATGACGGTCTCGGTGTCGACATCGTACTGATGCTTAGTGGGTTCCATGGGCTTCGGCTCAATGAGGAAGGTTCCCTTGAAACCCTTCGAGCGGCCATAGTCGCGTGCCAGGCGGAGCATCATGGCGAGGTGCTCCTTCTCGCGCCGCTGGTCGGTGTTGAGCAGGCTCTGGTAGCCTTCGCGTCCGCCCCAGAAGACGTAGGCGGTGCCTCCCAGCTTGATGGTGGCGTCGATGGCGTTCTTTATCTGCACGATGGCACGCGCCACGACGTCGAAGTCCGGGTTGGTGGAGGCGCCGTTCATGTAGCGTTTGTGTCCGAAGACGTTGGCTGTGCCCCACAGTAGCTTGATATGGGGGAACTGCTGCATCTTCACGAGGGCGTAGTCGGTTATCTCCTTCATCCGCCGCTCATATTCCTCCACCGTCTCGCCCTCTTCCACGAGGTCGACGTCATGGAAGCAGAAGTACTCGATGCCCAGTTTGTCCATCAGCTCGAAGCCCGCGTCCATCTTGTCCTTGGCACGCTGCATGGGGTCGGCAGCCTTGTCCCATTCGTAGCTGCGCGTCTGCCCTCCGAACTGGTCGGCACTGGCTCCGCCCAGAGAATGCCACCAGGCCAGGGCGAACTTCAACCATTCTTTCATCTTCTTGCCCATCACCTCGCGCTCAGGCTCATAGTAGTGGAAGGCCATCACGTTCTTGCTCTCTCTTCCTTCGAAAGGAATCTTGCCCGTAAAGGGAAAATACTCTTTTGACATATTCTTCTGTGTTATTTGTTATGATATTAAGATGTTACTCGACTTTTGGGAGTTAAATCGCTTTAATTATTGGAGGAAGGTAGCAAGGGGGCTTGCCCCCTTGTTTGACATGACAAGTCTGGACATTGTTACAAGGGGGCAAGCCCCCTTGCTATCTTCGCTTGATTTCCTATTTAACTCCATTTTTAACTCCCTCAATTTAAATGATGTTATTTCGTTATGACGGTTGTTATCGGACGGAAGCCGTCAGGATTTCCTTCCATCTGGCGTATGCCTCGGCGTATGCCTCTGCCGTGTCCGGCTCGATGACGGCCAGCCTGCGGAGCGAAGCGAAAGCCTCGTCGCTGTCCCGATAAATGCCGCAGCCGATGCCGGCACCCTTGGCGGCTCCCACCGAACCGTCGGTCTCGAGGAGCTCGATAGTGGCGCCGCTGACGCTGGCCAACGTACCCGCGAAGACAGGCGAGAGGAACATATTGGCACGACCTGCATGTATCCTGCGGATGTCCATGCCCATGTCGCGCATTATCTCCATGCCGTAGCAGAAAGAGAACACGATGCCTTCCTGCGCGGCCCGCATGAGGTGAGCCTTACCATGCTTGTTGAAGTTCAGCCCATGTATGCTGCAACCCGTCTCGCGGTTCTCCAGCACACGCTCCGCACCGTTGCCGAAGGGGATGATGCTCACGCCTTCGCTGCCGACGGGAACCTGCTCTGCCATCGCATTCATGTCGGTGTAGGAAAGTCCCTCTGCTGCTATGTTCTGCCGAACCCAAGCGTTCAGGATGCCCGTCCCGTTGATGCAGAGCAGCACGCCCAAGCGGTCTTGTTCCGTAGTATAGTTGACGTGGGCAAACGTATTCACACGGGAGAGCGGGTCGTAATGCACCTCTCCGAGCACTCCATACACGACCCCCGACGTCCCTGCCGTGGCAGCCACCTCGCCGGGACGCAGCACGTTCAGCGACAGGGCATTGTTCGGCTGGTCGCCTGCACGGTAGGAGATGGGCGTGCCTGCCTTCAGCCCGAGCTCGGCGGCTGCTTGCTCCGACACCTCCCCTTGCAGTCCGAATGTCGGAACCACACGGGGCAGGAGCGAGCGGTCAAAGCCATAGTAGTCCAAGAGGAACTGGGCGGGCTGCTTCTCCTTGAAGTCCCAGAGTATTCCCTCGCTGAGACCTCCGATGGTGGTGCAGGCCTCTCCGCCCAGACGCATGGCGAGGTAATCGCCTGGCAGCATGATTTTGTCGATGCGGCCGTACACGTCCGGCTCCTGCTCCTTCACCCACGCCAGCTTTGCGGCCGTGAAGTTGCCGGGCGAATTAAGCAGATGCCCGAGGCACGTCTCTTTGCCCAGAGCCTCGAAAGCCCTTTCTCCATAAGGAACGGCCCGCGAGTCGCACCAGATGATGGCAGGGCGCAACGGCTTCCCCTCCTTGTCGACGCACACCAAACCGTGCATCTGATAGGAGATGCCGATGGCGCGGATGTCGTCGCCCTTCGCTCCCGTGTCGGCCATGACCTTCTGCAAGGCTTGCTTTGCATACTGCCACCAGGACTCAGGCTCCTGTTCGGCCCAGCCCGAGCGGACTGCCAGGATGGGAGCTTCCCTGTCGGGGAAGAAGGCCGACGCCTCGCACTTGCCGCTGTCGACGCTGACCAGCGACGCCTTCACCGATGAGCTTCCTACGTCGAAACCCAATAGATATTGCCTTTTCATGTTTTATGAATTTTTCCAAAGTCTGTTCATGTCCTCCAGAGTCTTGCCTTTCGTCTCGGGCACGATGCGCCAGACGAAGAGGGCTGCCAAGAGGCAGATGAAGCCATACAGCCCGTAGGTAAACCAGTGACCGAAGTCATCTCCTTCGGTAAGATGCATGTTGAACATCGGCACAAACGAGGAGGAGACGATGAAGTTGAATATCCATTGGAATGCCACGGCGATGGCCACGGCGGCTCCACGAATGGTGTTGGGGAAGATTTCGGCAATGAGTACCCAGCAAATGGGACCCCACGAGAACATGAACGATGCTGAATAAATCATGATGCTGATCATGGTGATGAGTATCTGTCCCTCGTGTCCGAAGGTGAGAGCCACGCCGAATGCGCCGATGGCCATGCCCAGACTGCCACAGATGAGCAAGGGCTTGCGGCCAAGCTTCTCGACCGTGAAGACGGCAAAGAGCGTGAAGATGATGTTCACCACACCCATGATGACCGTGTTCACCATGGCGTCCTTCATGCCCATGTCTTCGAAGATGCGCGGCGCATAGTAGAGCACGGCATTGATGCCCACGATTTGCTGGAACACGGAGAGCATGACGCCCACGAAGATGCAGAGGTAGCCGTAGGTGAAGAGCCTTTCGGTCTTCACCGTGATGGTCGCCTTTATCTCGGAGAGAATCTGCTTCGCCGCGTCGAAACCATTGATGCGCGACAGCACCGTCAACGCCTTGTCGCTCCGGCCGATGCTGACCAGGTAGCGAGGCGTCTCGGGAACGAAGCAGATGAGCACGGCGAAGAGACCCGCCGGAACTGCCTCCGAGCCGAACATATATCGCCAGCCTGTCGTGACGGACCACGGGTCGCTGCCAGGCATGACCCGGTTGACGCCCTGACCAATGCTTTCGATGACGGGGTTGGTGTGCTCGCCGAGGATGAGATAGTTGACGAAATAGACCACGAGCTGACCGAAGATGATGGCGAACTGGTTCCACGAAACCAGCATTCCCCTGATGCCCGAAGGCGCCACCTCACCGATATACATCGGGCAGATGGCAGAGGCAAGGCCAACTCCGATGCCGCCTATGACGCGATAGACATTGAAGGCGATGAGCAGGGAGAACGTCGGTACGCCTTTCTCGAACAGCAGGAACTCGGGACACATGGAGCCGAGAGCCGAGACGAAGAACAGCACTCCGGCCACGCTCAACGTCCGCTTGCGCCCCAGCCAGGAGGCGAGCCAGCCCGAGAGGGCGGAGCCGATGATGCATCCGATGAGGGCGCTCGACGACGTCAGCCCGTGCAGGAAGTCTGTGTAAACGAAATCCTCGGCACCGATGAAGAAGGCCTGCAAGCCTTTCTCGGCACCCGAAATGACGGCGGTGTCGTATCCGAAGAGCAATCCGCCCAGCACGGCTACCATCACGATACTGATGAGGTAGCCTTTGTTTCCTCTTTCTGATGGCATAGAATTCTTAAGGTATGTTTAATTGTTTTATTAGGTTCAGTTCTTCGGCATCATAGGGAGTCAGGTCGCCGCGGTAGAGGTCGTGCTGCCAAGGCCCGTCGTATGCCCCTTGCTCTGGGCGATGTCCCCAAGGCAGGTGCGTCTGTGTCTTGCCGTTCACGAGGCCCCACAGCATGCTCCCCACGCGGTTCTCCTTGAACATGGGCATGATGTCGGCCACGAGGGATTTGCGCGGACGGTTCATCCATTCCGTGCAGATGACCGGCCGCCCCTTTGCCTTCATGCGCTCCATATTCTTCTGCGTCTCTTCCTTGCTGTCGTATTGGTGGAAGGTGATGACGTCGGAGTTCTCCGTCAGGAAGGCTTCCAGCTCAGCATTGCCGTTCCAGATACCTGACGTAATAGGCTGCGAAGGGCCGACCTCCCTTGCCCATCGGAACACCTTCCGCAGCAGAGGCCAGCTCATCTTGGCGTATCTGGAGTTCGTCGGCTCGTTGTAGAGGTCCCAGCAGAAGATGCGTTTGTCGTCACGGAAAGTCTGCATGATGTCCTTCACATAAGTCTCCAGCTTTGGATGCTCGCGTTCGTCGACCACCATCGAGTAGCCCGGCGAGGGCGACCATGCCCAGGCATACCAGCCCTCCAACGGCTCCGACTGGCGTCCCACGACAGGGTCGGTATTGACACCAAAGGCGCAGTCGTCGAAGAAGATGGGCATGACGAGGATGCCGTGCTTCTGGGCGATGTCGAGGAAACGGCGGAAAGTCTTCTTGAAATACTTGGCATCGTCGGCATAGACGGCGTGTTGCATCACCACACGCACGCAGTTCATGCCGAGGTCCTCCATGAGCGAGAGCTCACGGTCGATGGCCTTGGCCGAAAAAGTCGTTTTGTTCCACATCGCGGTGTAGTTGACGGCGTAGGCAGGAATGTAGTTCACGCCGCAGAGCCACGGCATACGGTCGTACCAGTCCCACGCCTTCTCCGGGCTCCAGGGCTGGCTCGTCTGGGCATTCGCCAGCAAGCTCACAAGGCAGAACAACCAGACAGTAAACGGAAATCTCTTCATTTTCTTCAGTTTTTTCATGGTATTAAAAGGTTGTTTCATGGCAGTCATTCGCCCGTGTATAAGCATAATGACTTCCGCAAAGTTAGTGAAAAAAAACATTTCCACACCTCTCTTCTTCGTTTTTTTTTACATTCAAGGCAAAAAATGTATATCATGCATTGTTTCATACATTCCTTCGGGGCAGAGCAGCATGCCTGACGATGTTTTTTAGGTATTACTAATGCATCGCCTCATGAATGCGCATACTTTGCCTCATGAATGCGCATGCTTCGTGGAGACACATGGCAGAGGGGTGGCAGCAGGCTGGCAACATTTTTCTCCTTTTTGTTTGCATAGTTCGTGATTAAATGCTACCTTTGCAACGAAAGTACACGTTTTTCGACGAAATTAAGCAAATAAATACCACCAAAAAACAATGAAACTACACGAATTTTTCTGCGCCGTTCTGCTTACGGCAATGTGCCTCGCAACCTCTCAAAACGTCCGAGCCGACGAGCCTCAGGGCATGGTGAAGGATGTGGATATCTGCATCTACGGCAGTACGCCGGCAGGCATCATGGCGGCTTATACGGCCAAGATGAAGGGCAAGAGCGTGCTCCTCGTGTCGCCGACGAAGCGTCTGGGCGGCATGACGACAGGCGGCTTGGGCTGGACAGACATTGGTGACAGCACGAGCCACCGCCGCATCATCAAGGGCTTTGCCCGCGAGTTCTACCGCCGCATCGGTCAGCACTACGGCATGGCCTCGCCTACGTTCTACTTCGAACCCAAGGTCGCCCTCGCCACCTTCAAGGGTTTCCTTGCCGAGGCAGACATAAAGGACTCCACAGACATCTGGTACGAATGGCGCATCATCAGTGCCGAAAAGGAAGGAAACCAGGTGAAGAGCATCACGCTCGCCCTTCCGAAAGGGGACGAGAGGAGAACCGTCCGGGCCAAGATATTCATGGATTGCGGCTACGAAGGTGACCTTATGGCGAGGGCTGGCATCAGCTATACCGTAGGTCGTGAAGGCAAAGACAAGTACGGAGAACCTGAGAATGGTGCCCAATGCCTGAATAAGCATCAGTTCTGCGACGGTGTGGACCCCTACGTCATCCCCGGCGACCCGTCCAGCGGACTGCTCTGGGGCATCATGAGCGACCCGATGCCGGCCAACGGTACGGGCGACAATCACATTCAGGCATACAACTACCGGCTCACGCTCACCAAGACGAAACCCTTCCGCTCCATCACCGCTCAAGTCCCGGATAACTACGACCCCTCCAAATACGAACTGCTGTTCCGGTGGATGGAGAAGAAGGGATGGAGCGGCTACGGCGACTGCATCAAGTGGACATACATGAAGGACTCTTCAGGGCCGAACTCTTGGAATGCCGTGAAGACGGACAACAACAACAACGGCGCCTTTTCGACAGACATGATTGGCTGCAGCTGGGACTATCCAGAAGCGACCTACGAACAGCGCGACTCCATTGCAAAGCTCCATGAGGACTACACAAAGGGACTTCTTTATATCCTCTGGACCGACCCACGCGTACCGCAGAACATCCGCGACGAGTACAACCTCTGGGGCTATCCCCTTGACGAATACGAGGAAAACGAGAACTTCACGCCCCAACTCTACATACGCGAGGCACGCCGAATGATTGGGCGAATGGTGATGACGGAAGACTACTGTCTGAAGAACAAGGTGGCCGATGACCCGATAGCCTGGGGAGCCTACACGATGGACTCGCACAACTGCGGCCGATACGTCGTGAACGGGCAGGTGAAGAACGAGGGCGATGTGCAGCGACATCTGACGAAAGGGCCGTACAACATCTCGTACCGAGCCGTGACGCCCAAGGAGAGCGAGGCGCGAAACGTCATCGTTCCCGTCTGCCTCTCTGCTTCGCATATCGCCTACGGTAGCATCCGCATGGAGCCTGTCTACATGGTCTTGGGCGAGACGACAGCACTGGCGGCCGTCCAAGCCATCGACGAGCACGACGGATGCGTGCAGGACGTCGACCCCTCCCTCTGTATTGCTCAGCTGGAGAACGGACTCTACATTGAACGTCACGAGGCTCTGCCAGAGGTGACGAACTCCGTTTCGGTGGACATCACGGGGCGCGTCCTCACGAACCCTTCCTTTGAGATGAGCTTCACGAAAACCACGCAGCCGCCGACGGGATGGCTGGAGTCGCCTTCGGGAATGACGTTGCAGCGAAGCATGAACAAGACAGCGAAGAACAAGGACGGGCAGCAAGCTTACGTCTGCAAGCCAGCCCAGAACAGCACTATCACCAAGCCGCTCCGTCTCTATCAGCAGATACCTGCCGAGAAGTTGGGCGCAGGCATCTACAAGGTGAGCTGTCGGATGTGGGTGGAGAAGGATTTCTACGGAACCGCTTGCCTGTTTGCCGACAACCAGCGCGGCGATAATTGCAACGTCCAATACTGGACAAACGAGCCTTACTACCGCAACGGCACCAGCGGATACGACAACCTGACCTATACCGACCGCCACGTCAGTTTCGCCCGTCATGCTGGCGGCTTCAACTCCTCCACCGCGCAGAACATGCAGCGGATGCTGGTCTATATCACCCTGCAGGAAGGCGACGACCTCCTCTTAGGCATTCGGACGAACAGCGCGAACCAGGGGAGCGACAAGAACGGAGCAGGCTACTTCATGGTGGATGACTTTCATGTGGAGAAGGTGACGCAGATACCTTTATCCCAAGATGAGTTCTGCGACCAGGTGCTCGTCAACTATGACTTCGAGAGGAACCCACAGGGCGTGACCTACGACTGGAATGTGAAGACGACCATCAACGAGGCCGCCAACGGGCCTATCCTTGGCTGGCAGAGCAATGCTTGGACGGACAACTATGGCGGCGTCAGCGACGGCACGAACCTCGAATGGAAGTGGGCGGGCTACGTCGCCAGCACGTCGGGCGTCATCCCCAACGACTTCCGACTCTACCAGACGATACCTGCCGAGAAACTCACGCCGGGTATCTACGAAGTGAACGCCCGCATGTGGCAATACGCATCGAAACTCGGCATCACGCGCCTCTATGGACAGGCGGGCGACAAGTGCAGCGTGCAGTACTACGGTGTGGAGAGCAAGTACCCCGCCAGCGTGCTGACCGAAGGCGAGACGGCAACCTTCGCAGGTCTCTCTGCCAACACCACAACGGGGCGCGTCAACGATATGTCGCTCGACATTGAGGTGGGCGAAGACGAAGACCTTGAGATTGGCGTCAAGAGCGGCTATGGCTTGGAGAGCAACAACACAGCCGGTGCCAATCACGGCAAGTTCTACGTTGACCTCGTCCGCACGTGGAAGGTGAGCGACCTGCCTGTCGCCTATGACGAAAACTCCGCAGAGAACGAGATTGTCCCTCGCGCGTATAATAATAAGGTAGTATTGAACAAGACGTTCACCAACGGCGAATGGCAATACGTCTGCCTGCCTTTCTCGCTGAATGCCAACGACATCGAAACCATCTTCGGCAAGGGAACAGAGGTGGAGGAGTTAGAACCGTTGGAGATAGATTTCGCAAACAACAATGAAGCAGATGGCGAAGAGACACCATTCGAGCTTTGGTACAATCCCGTCAGCGAGATGGAAGCCGGCTGTCCCTATCGCATTCGCCCCACAGACGCCTTGGCTTCGCCCATCACGCTGCAGCATGTCCGCGTGACGAGGAAAGAGCCGTGGTCGTACCACCAAGGGGGCATTCTCATCACCGGCACGTTCCAACGGACAGGCGACACCCCAGCCTTCTCTGCCACCATTACTGACGACCCCGTCGGCATAGGAGAGGTTAAAAATGAAAACTCAAAAGAGAAAAATGGGGCCTCGTGGTACGACTTGGGAGGTAGTCGCGTCCCTTTTCCCACTAAGGGCGGCATCTATGTCACGAAAGGCAAAAAGGTGCATAAGTAACTAACCACGTCTCATCAGAAAACAGAAAAAGCATCTTACCATGAAACGAATTATTCTCATTCTGATGGCATTCATTTCGATGACTGCAAAGGCACAAGGCTGGACTTCTGTGCAGGCAGTCGGCGTATTGCCCGGCAACTCTGCTGAAGTGAACCGTCAGCGCCTGCAAGCCGCCATCGACAAGATGAGTCCCATGGGCGGCGTGCTGTATGTAGAGCCAACCAGAGGCGGTTATCCTATGGAGGGCGGTCTCGTCCTCAAGCGAAACGTCACGCTCCTCGGCGCACACGGCCCTACGGGACGAGGCACAGCCTTGCCCGACCGCTCCGGGCCCACAGGCTCCCTCTTCGTCATCACCGACAGGGAGCGCCCCTTCCTCACCGTCGAATCTGCCACACAGGTGCGTGGCATCCAGTTCTACTACCCTGAACAATCGTGGCAGGACGAGCAGGCCGTCATCCCTTACCCCACGACGATTCGCCTCGCGGAGCAGCAGAATGTGCAAGGCGTCACACTGAGCCAGCTCACCTTCTACGGCGAGTACATGGCGATGGACTTCCGTGCGAAGGCGCCAAACTGCTGCGAGCAGATACTCTTCGAGCATTGCTATGGCTATCCCCTCAGCGGCGCATTCATCGCCATCGACCGCTGCTACGACGTGCCACGCATCCTGCATTGCCACGTCAACCCTGCCAATATGCGCGAGTTCGGACGCTCCTTTGCCCCAGGCATCATTGACGGAGTGGTCCGGCGGAAGACCTTCACCTACTGGATAGACCACACCGACAATGCCCAACTCATGGACCTCTTCACCTTCGGAAACTACGGAGGCATCTACCTGGGCAACGAGACGTACGGACAACTCACGAACTTCAACTTCGACTGCGTCGGCATCGGCATCCACAAGCTGGGCAGCCAGTGGAAGAACCGCAATTGGCAAATCGCTCAGGGCAGCATCATCGCCAACGTCGGCGAACGTCTGGAGGACGTCCACCCCATTCTCATCGAGGGCAAAGGGCACACGTCTGTCTCCAACGTGGAGTGCTTCTCCGGCGGCAACCCTGCCCTGACAACGCTCGGAGCCTCGTGGGACTACATCACCGTCCATGACGAAGCCAGCGTCTTCCTCTCAGGCTGTCGCATGGAGGGCTACAAGGCCGACTCGCCCATCCACCTCTCCCCCGCCGCCCGCCTCCGTGCCGTAGGCTGCGTGGACAAGGACGGCAAACTCATCGAACTGTCGTACTGAAGCTGCTACCTTCTGGAGTTAAGAAAAACATGGCGTGCCGCGTTTGCAAAGATGGCGTGCCGCGTTTGCAAAGATGGCGTGCCGCATTCGCAAACATAACGTGCCGCGTTTGCCAACGTGGCACGTTATCTTTTTACGATGACACTAACTTAAAATCTAAAATAAATATAATTTATTTTGAAGTTTGCTTTCCTTTTTGTACTTTTGCACCCGCAATATAAGGAAAAGACAAACGCAAAAACATAGAATTATGGCAAAGAAAGCTCTATTGATGATCCTTGACGGCTGGGGCATAGGCAACCGCGGCAAGGGCGACGTCATCTACAACACTCCCACTCCCAACCTCGACAAGATTAATGCCACTTATCCCCACAGCCAGCTCCTGGCCTGCGGCGAGAACGTGGGTCTGCCCGACGGACAGATGGGCAACAGCGAGGTCGGTCACCTCAACATCGGCGCAGGCCGCATCGTCTATCAGGACCTCGTGAAGATCAACCGCGCCTGTCAGGACGGCAGCATCATGAAGAACCCCGAAATCGTCAGTGCCTACGAGTACGCTAAGGCTAACGGCAAGAACGTCCACCTCATGGGCCTGACCTCGAACGGAGGTGTACACAGCTCCCTCGACCACCTCTTCAAACTCATCGAAATCGGTAAGGAATACGGCATAGGCCAGACCTATGTCCACTGCTTCATGGACGGGCGCGACACCGACCCGAAGAGCGGCATCGGCTTCATCGGGCAGGTGCTCCAGAAATGCCAAGAGGCAGGCAACGCCTCGATAGCCAGTATCATCGGCCGCTTCTATGCCATGGACCGCGACAAGCGCTGGGAACGCATCAAGATAGCCTACGACCTGCTCGTCAGTGCCGAAGGCAAGCAGGCCAAGGACCTCCTCGAGGCCATGCAGGAGAGCTACGACGAAGGCGTCACCGACGAGTTCATCAAGCCCATCAACAACGCGACCGTCGATGGCACCATCAAGGAGGGCGACGTCATCATCTTCTTCAACTACCGCAACGACCGCGCCAAGGAGCTCACCATCGTGCTCACACAGCAGGACATGCCCGAGCAGGGAATGCACACCATCCCGGGCCTCCAGTACTACTGCATGACGCCCTACGACGCCTCGTTCACAGGCCTCCACATCCTCTTCCCAAAGGAGAACGTGGAGAACACCCTCGGCGAATACCTCAGTCAGAAAGGCCTCAAGCAGCTCCACACTGCCGAGACGGAGAAATACGCACACGTCACCTTCTTCTTCAACGGCGGGCGCGAGGCTCCCTACGAAGGCGAAGAACGCATCCTCGTCGCCAGTCCGAAGGTCGCCACCTACGACCTTAAGCCCGAGATGAGTGCCTTCGAAGTGAAGGACAAGCTCGTGGAAGCCATCAAACTTGACAAGTACGACTTCATCGTAGTCAACTTTGCCAACGGCGACATGGTGGGCCACACGGGAGTCTATGAGGCAATAGAAGCCGCCGTGAAGGCCGTCGACAAATGCGTGGGCGAAGTCATCGAAGCAGCCAAGGCCACCGGCTACGAAGCCATCATCATCGCCGACCACGGCAACGCCGACAATGCCCTCAACCCCGACGGCACGCCGAACACGGCGCACTCGCTCAACCCCGTGCCCTTCATCTACATCACCGACCGCAAGGACGTCACAGTAGAGAACGGCGTACTGGCCGACGTGGCACCCAGCATCCTGCACATCATGGGTCTCCCCCAGCCGCAGGAAATGACCGGCAAATGCCTGATAAAGTAAACACAGATATTTTATAAAACCACGAATTGCACGAATTGCACGAATTAGCTATGTCCTTAAACAAAGAGAATAATTCGTGTAATTCGTGCAATTCGTAGTTAGAAAGAACTAAAGGGAACCATGGCTGTCCGTATTGAACCATCGTGGGGAGCGCAGCTTGCCGAGGAGTTCGGCAAGCCTTACTTCGCCGAGCTGACGCAGTTCGTGCGGCAGGAGTACGCCGCCGGCACGTGCTATCCGCCCGGCAGACTCATCTTCAATGCCTTCGACACGACGCCCTTCCACCAAGTGCGCGTCGTCATCCTCGGGCAAGACCCTTATCATGGACCCGGACAGGCCCACGGACTCTGCTTCAGCGTGAACGACGGCATCCCCTTCCCGCCCTCGCTACAGAACATCTTCAAGGAGGTGCAGGCCGAGACGGGCGCACCCATCCCCGCCTCCGGCAACCTCATGCGCTGGGCCAGGCAGGGCGTCTTCCTGCTCAACACCTGCCTCACCGTCCGCGAGCACCAAGCCTTCAGCCACAGCGGACACGGATGGGAGACGTTCACCGACGCCGCCATCGCCGCCCTGAGTCGCGGCCGCGAACATCTCGTCTTCATGCTCTGGGGCGCACCCGCCGGACGCAAGGCCGCACTCATCGACCGCAGTCGCCACCTCATCCTGACGAGCGCACACCCCAGCCCCCTCAGTGCCTTCCGCGGCTTCATGGGCAACGGACATTTCCTCAAGTGCAACGAATACCTTCAGGCTCATGGACAAAGGCCAATCGTTTGGTAATCTCATCGAGGTGGGCGATGTCATTCTGCACAGCGACATCCTGACCGAGTGCTTCTGCTGCGATATAGAGAGCTGCCACGGACGTTGCTGTGAGGAGGGCGACGCAGGGGCTCCCGTCACGCTCGACGAGATAGCGGACATCGAGGAGAACCTCGATGAACTGTGGCCCCAGCTTTCGGCTGGTGCTCAGGCAGTCATCGACCGCCAAGGCGTTGCCTATCCCGACCCCGAAGGCGAACTGGTGACGAGCATCGTCTGCGGCGGCAACTGCGCCTTCCGAGGCTCACATGGCTGTCTCCTCAGGCAGAAGCCCATCAGCTGCCACCTCTACCCCATCCGCGAGAAGAAGTTGGGCCCCTTCACCGGCCTCAACTACCATCGCTGGGACATCTGCCAGGATGCCATCCGCCTCGGCACAGAGCGCGGCGTCCGCCTCTACGAGTTCCTCCGCGAACCCCTCATCCGCCGCTTCGGCAAGGCGTGGTACGACGAGCTCTGCACCGTGGCCGAGCAATACCACGCACGACTGTCATAGCATCCGTTGCATCGGCACTAACCTTTTAACTTTTCAACTTTTCAACTTTTTAACCTTTTAACTTTTCCACATGAAGTACCTTCTTTCCTTCCTTTTTGCCTTTACTGCGCTCTGCATGGGTGCGCAAGTGAACAACACGGAGCTGCCTGACCCGAAGCCCGGGCCGCAGGAGGCTTGGCAACAGCTGGCACAGCCTGTGCTTGGCTGGGGCACGACCGACGTGCGCTACTCGCGTTCGCAGGTGCCGGAGACCTCACAGAAGCCGCCCGTGCTGCGTGCCTGGCGCGGCGAAAGGGTGTCGGCTCAGGCTGTGCTCGCCACACCGGTGGACCTGGGCGAAGTCTCGATTGAGGTGAGCGACCTCCGGTGCGGCAAAAGCGTCATCCCGGCCTCTGCCGTGAAGAAATACTTCGTGCGCTACGTGCTGACCGAGACCTACGGCAACAGGAAAGACTCCTTCCTCATGGCCGATCGCCTCGATCCCGTCGAGACGCTGAAGGTGGAGGCCTGCACGGCCCGGCCCCTCTGGCTCGACATCCATGTGCCTGCCGACGCGAAGCCTGGGGTGTATAAGGGGACGGTAAAGGTGAGGCCCGCCACAGACCCCCCATCCCCCTTTAGGGGGAGTCTTTCGCGGCAGGAACTCCCCCTGAAGGGGGACGGGGGGTCCGTTCTTCCCATCGTCATCCATGTTGCCGACCGCACGCTGCCCGAGCCGAGCGAGTGGAGCTTCCACCTCGACCTTTGGCAGAACCCGTATGCCGTGGCACGCTACTACGAGGTGCCGCTGTGGAGCCAGCAGCACTTCGACCTGATGCTCCCCACGATGGAGCTCCTGGCGAAGGCCGGGCAGAAGGTCATCACGTGCTCCGTCATCAGCCGCCCGTGGAACGGCCAGACCTTCGACCCCTTCGAGAGCATGATAGGCAAGACGAAGAACCTCGACGGGACGTGGGAGTACGACTACACGGTGTTCGACCGCTGGGTGGAGTTCATGATGTCGTGTGGCATCACGAGGCAGATTGACTGCTACACGCTGGTGCCCTGGCACTACCGCTTCGACTACTACGACCGCGCCACGAACAGCGTGCAGTGGCTCTCGTGCAAGCCAGGCGAACAGGCTTACCACGACTTCATCGTGCCTTTCCTCAAGGACCTGAGCCGTCACCTCCGCCAGAAGGGTTGGTTCGGCCGCACGTATATCGCCATGGACGAGCGCCCCAAGGACCAGATGGAGGCCGCCTGGCGCGTCATTCAGGAAGCCGACCCGGAGTTCAAGATTGAGGGTGCCGCCAACTATAGCGTGGAGAGCGAGGCAGCCGACCGTGTGGACGACCTCAGCGTGGCCTTCCAGTACAACCTGCTGAAGGGCGAGGCCTTGACAAAGCGTGCTGCGAAGGGACAGAAGATAACCTTCTACACTTGCTGCAGCCCCGACCGCCCCAACACCTTCACCTTCTCGCCCCCGGCCGAGGCAGCCTATCTTGGCATCCATGCGATGGCTTGCGGCTACGACGGTTATCTCCGATGGGCATACAACAGCTGGCCGGAGCAGCCCTGCCAAGACAGTCGCTTCCCACGCCAAGGATGGTATGCAGGCGACTGCTATCTGGCCTATCCCGACGGCAGCAGCATCCGTTTCGAACGTCTTGTGGAAGGCATCCAGACCTACGAGAAGATACGTCTGCTCAGACCCTCCCTCAACTTCAAGCAAGCCAAGGACCTCGACGAGATGCTCCTTTACTTCGGCTCCAACAAATACGACGCCGACAAGGATGCAGCCAGCCTGCTCCGCCGGATGAACGATCTGCTCTGGAAGCTCTCGAAGTAGTTTTCCCGCACAGGAATGTCTATGAGCGGACATCGACACGAGAGTAAATAGCCAACTTCACGAGAGTAAATAGCCAACTTCACGAGAGTAAATGGCAAACTTCACGTGAGTAAATCGTCAACTACTCGTGTGTTGTCCCATCTTCGTCTCAGAGGTCGACTGGAGTCCCGTCAAGGAGCCGCGCGTCTTCGACAAGGTGAACGAATGGGGCGACTCTATTTACAAGAACCCGGGTACGTGGACGACGGCAACCCCGAAGCCTGCTTCGGTGCCTGCTGGCAGTGGTACAGGGAGTATAAAGGTGAAAAGGTTAAAGGGTGAAAAGAGTAAACGGAGAAAGGTGAAACGTCCGTAAACCCTCTCTGTCTTCGTCGGCTCCCGCTTCGGCATCTTCTGCTACGCCACGATTGTAGTCGCGGCTTCGGGCAGAGCCTTAGTCTTTAGGAAGTGATTGTCCCTTAGATGTACACCAACAGGTGTTACACCACTTGGTGTACATCAATAGACGTCCTTTTATGTATTCATGCTCAATGGGTTGGTTAATTATTGTTAATGTTTACCGGTTGGTGTACAACTTATTTGCTTACGTTAAATTCTTTTCTTACTTTTGCAAATGCAATCCTAAAAACTCCAATCAATGAGCAAGCCTTTTATCTATGGAATGTCGGTTGAAGGTGAGCATTTCACAGACCGGGAACTGGAAACGAAACGTCTTCAATTGAACTTTGAAAACGGAGTCAATTCCATCATCATTTCTCCACGTCGCATGGGCAAGACTTCACTTGTGAAGAAAGTGAAAGCCCTCGCAGAAAGTCCAAAGCTGAAGATTGTCTACATGGACATCTATAAATGCCGCACAGAATACGAATTCTACGAGAAGTATGCATCTGCCATTATTCAAGCCACTGCTACGAAGATGGAGAGAATGGTGGAAAATGCAAAGGAGTTTCTGATGGGTGTGAGTCCCAAGATTGTCTTTAGCCCGGAGCCTACCACAGAATTCTCATTGTCGCTCGGAGTGAACCCACGAACCAACAATAGTGAAGAAATCCTCGACTTGCCGGAACGGATTGCCCGCAAACGCGGTATACAGATTGTGGTGTGCATAGACGAATTCCAGCAGATTGGCGAAATGCCGGACTCGCTGACACTGCAGAAAACCATCCGCAGCGTCTGGCAGCACCATCAGCACACCTCGTACTGTCTCTTTGGCAGCAAACAGCATCTGATGAGTCAGCTCTTCTATAGCAGGAAGATGCCGTTCTACCAGTTCGGCGACATGTTCTTCCTTCGCAAGATACCAAGCGAGAAGTGGATTCCTTTCATCGTAAGTCGGTTTGAGGTGGCAGGAAAGACAATATCTGCAGACCTGGCAGGAAGGATTTGCTCCACGGTAGAGAACTATTCCTCATACGTGCAACAATTGGCATGGAACGTGCTGACCGCGACGACAAAGGAGGCCGACGAACAAGCCTTCGAGGATGGCTTGAATGCTACATTGGCTCAGGTTGTTCCTCTTTTTGTGGAACAGACGTCTGGTCTCTCCTCCTTCCAACTTAACTTCATTCGTGCCATCTGCTCCGGCTACCACAACGACTTTGGCAAGCGCGAAGTGACAAGCCGCTTCAATCTGGGTACCCGCTCCAATCTTCCCAAACTAAAGAAAACACTCGTGGAACGCGAATTCATAGAAGAGACAGAATCCGGCCTCTTCCTTTCCGACCCGCTCTTTGCCGTCTGGTTCAAAAGCAACATGATGTAACAAAGCCCCTGGCACGAATGTAGTCGCGGTTCTTGGATGCCATAGGCAGTCTGTTTAATTGAAGGGTAAGAGATATTTGTTTGAGATTCGGTGTTTGTTATTATCTTCTCTTATGCTTAGTGAGCACAGGTCTGTTCTTGCAGTGTTTTAGGTTCTCGCCTTCTGCCCAAACTCCCTGAGAATATATCCGGCAGTTAGCCTGAGTTGTCTCTTTGCCTGTGGCAACCAGATGACTTTCATATTATCTCTGCCTTTTCATAGGCAAAGTCGTCTTCCAGTTCGCGAAACATCTCTTCGCTGTCTTGCCCAAGTCCTGCGGCAGATTCGCTTTCAGCCAAGTCGAGTCGGGAATTGATTTCTTCCATTGTGTAGGGAATAGATGTCTTCTTTTCCCAGACTTGTTGGTAGAGATGGTCGTTTGTTGTCGGTGGTTAAGGCTCTTGTCAGATAGTCAAGCAGACTTGTAAGCGTTGCTGTACTCATTTGTATATATGTTTTCTGCTTGCAAAGTTACGAATTATTTTGAATAATGAATGGTCGGGCATGAAAAAGTAGGTTACTAACCTCTCATGTACTGGAAGTGGCGGCGGCGGGAGAGGTAGCTGAGGTCGTGCTGATGTTGGTAGGCTTCCTCTTCGAAACGGATGTGGCGATAGGCTTCCATGCGGTCGCGGTACTTCATGAGCAGCACGAGCCACTCGATGCCGTACCAGAGGAAGAAGGGCAGGTAGAGCAGTTCGCGTTGCTGCGCTGCATGGATGAGTTCGTGATTGAGTTCCGCCTTGTCGAGCGGACGGACAGAGAAGATGAAGCCAAACAGACAGATGGCCAGGAAGCTCTTTCCAAGAAGAATACGCTTCACCGGATAGACTCTATGCTGCTTCACTTCCTGAACCCCTTAACCTTTAGCCTCTCTTGTCAGAGGATTCGTCTTTCAGATGTTGCTCATCTCTCTGTACTCCTTCGGCGACATACCGGCATGGGTCTTGAAGTAGCGCGAGAAGGAAGTCTGCTCCTTGAACCCAATCTGTCCGCTTACCTGCTGGATGCTGAGCTCTGGATGATGGCGTAGCAGGAACTTGGCCTGTATGATGACGTACCTTGCAATCCACTCGCCCACGCCGATGCCGGTGGCATCGCGGACGACGGTGCCGAAGTACTTTGGAGAGAGGTGGAGCAGGGTGGCATAGAAGTTCACCTCGCGGCTCTCGCGATAGTGTGCGGCGACAGCCTCGTGGAAGCGGCTGAGCAGCTGCTGAACGCCTGTATCCTTGCGTATCAACACCTTCCCGTTCTCGTGCAGAATGTTCCTGACGATGCGTGCCACGATGTCCATCTGCGCAGAGAGCAGCATGTCGCGTTCCGGATGGTTCAGCTTGCTGATAGCTCCCAGCATCTCCAGGCACGTCACCATCGTCTCGTACTGACTGTCAGTGAGGTGGAACGAGGCATTGTTGTGGTACTGGAAGAGGTAGTGGTTGGGATGTAGTTGGGAAAGGATGTCCAGGAAGCGGGGCGAGACGACGAGCAACGTGCACAGATAGTCGTCGCTCGACTTGTGTGCCGTAAGGATGTGACCGGGATAGATGACAGCGTTGTCGTGCATCTCAAACCTGACGGGATGCATGTCGTACTCTGCCTCAATCCACCCGCGATGATTAAGTGCAATTACTAAATTGGGGGAAACGTAGGGCTCGCCATATACGAGAAAATTGGTCACGCCGTTTATCACAGCCAATCCTCTCTCTTCCAGCCATTCGTTAATAGTCTCTAAAGGATGTTTTTCATGTGCCATGAGCGTTTATTTCTTATAAAGTCGTTCTTAGCAGGCGCAAAGATAACATTATTTTACAAAAAGAGGATAATATCAATTCATAAAAAATGTTTAAATGTGAATGAAATTGAACACCAAGGTTTGATTTTTTTATTTTATCATCCGCATGACCCAGCTGTTGAGTTCATGGAACGAGTCCAAACCTCTGCGGGGGAGTCCTCTTGAAAAGGCTGTTTCAAAATTAACAACTACCGCCTGCGCCTGAGCGAAGCGAAGAAGCTCCCTTTATCTGCTTCCCCCTCAGGAAAGCCGATGGATAGGCACATAAATTGAGGTACACACAATTTTCCCCCGGATAGCAGTAATTAGCTATTCACAATTCCCCCCCCCTTGAGGAGAGGTCGGGTCTTTATGAACAGAAGCCCTGATATTTCTTTCTCCAGCGCCAGATGGTTTGGCGGGAGAGGTTGGTCACGTTCTGGATTTGCATATTGGTGAGGCCGATGCGCATCAGGTACATGATTTGCATCGGCTGCTCGGTGACGGTTCGGGGCTCTCCGCTGAGCAGACGCTGCTTGAAGGTTTGGTCGAGCTCGTCCACGGCGTGATAGACTTGTTTCCAGTCGGCTGCCGTCATCTCTCTCTTGCCTGCGGCGCATTGTTTCAGCACAAGCATGATGTCTTCCGCCCGGGTTTCCAGTTCCGAGCGGTGTATGATGGAGGTCAGCATTTGGTTCCTCTCGTCCTTTTCTGCCAGCTGCCGGTCTTTCCTGGCAATATCCGATGACAGTCCGCCTACAATCCGCCTGTGCCACCTCTCTTTATATATAATATGTAGGATAAAGCCGAGCACGGCCAGCATGATGGAAATGCCTACGAGCATTTCCCGTCCTTTCTTCTTCTTCACTTCTTCCTTTTGGCTTTGTATATGCTGAAAGTGCCTGACGGCTGTTTCGGCCAGTTCCTGGTTCAGCCTTGCATCCAACGAATCCCTGAGCTGCATGTATCTTTCCAGGTAGAAGGCGGCACCGGCTTCGTCTCCGTGGTCTCTGCACATCCGGTAGAGCGGTTTTATGGCTTCATACATTTTGCCTAAGTCTGTCATTTTGTCGAAAGCCCGTCTGCCATAGATGTTTGCCGAGTCATAGTCGCCCAATGCCTTATAGTAACAGGCGAAAGCTATCAGTCCCCCGGCGTTGAGATCCTCCGGGTGGTTTTCTTCTATCAGGGTCTTGCACTTGGCTGCCTTTTCGATGCTGTTTAATAAGGAATATCCCCTCAGCAGACGTGCGAGTTGGTGCTGGCACACCGATGAGGCGATGCCTGTCCGAGTTATCTGCGCGTAGGCAGAATCGAAGGCGGCTTCGGCTAATTGTGTGCTGTCCATGCCAAGGCAGGCAATTCCGATGTGCAGATAAGCTTCGCAGGGTGCAGCCTCCGTCGTCGGCCTGTAGGCTTCCAGTTCCAATCGGGCAGCTGTCAGGGCGTTGCTGTAGTCTTGTATGGAGATGTGCAGTTCGTAGATGTTTCGGAATGTGGCCCGGAGCAGTGCGGAGTCGCACTCTCCGCCTGCGATGGCATAATCTGCAGAGCGGACAAGGCAGTCGAAGGCTCCTGCTGTGTTCTGCATTTTGCGGGAAGCTCTGCCTGCGTAGTAATAGACCTGCTGCTTCTCGAGAGGAGAGCCCTTTTCCTCGAAGTACGCTATCAGCCTCCATAAGGCATCGTGCTGAATCCACGGTTTGATGTCTGCTTTGTCGCAGAGCATGAGGTGCAGCAAGTCGTACTTCTTCCTCGTATACTTGCTTTCGTCTTCAATGTCTCTGCCCAGGGAGTCCAGCATCTCGAGGGCTTTAGTGGGATTCTCGTCAGCAGCCAGTTCTATCTGCTTCATTCTTTCCAGGACGCTTCCGCCCGAGCAGGCTGCAAGAAGCAGGCTGGCGCAGGTGCCGACAATCACCAGTATGCTGTGCGTGGCACATTGATGTCTGGCTGACCAGTGCTGTGTCTTCATGAAGTTGTATCCTTTTACCTTAATTGTCATTTCAGATGCAAAAGTACAAAAAAAATCAACGAATAAGTGTAATATAGTGTTTCATCGTGTAACAAAGTGTAACATTGCAACACAATAGGACGCGTAAAGAGCCTCGTGTATTCCCTGTAGCGCGTAAATTTGCAACTGGTTTTTAAAAGTTAATAAATAAAGGCTCCTTCGTTGTGAAACGCGGGAACTTTTTTCACGACATCAACACGACAGCCAAATCAGACGCACATTTATTTCAGTTAACATTATTAATAAACTTCAAAAACCAAACAAGATGAAGAAAGTATTTACTTCAGGTTCTCTGTGGTCATGCTTCATTGCCTTGGCGATGATGATGGCTTCTCAGAATGCGTGGGCAGAGTACGTCAAGCTCACGGCATTGGATGGTGTCGGCGGCACGGGCGCCGAAGGCTACCCCAAGCTGGTCGATACCAACACAAGTACCAAGTGGGGACACTGGTTCGACCCCTCCGGCGAGGGTACAGACCTTAGTGGCAACCCATCTGCCACAGAATCATGGATTATCGTGAAGGCAGAGAAAGCCGTTGTACCCGAATGGTATTTCCTTGTTACCGGTAACGACACGGGCAGTTCCCCAGGTCGCAACTGGGAAGCATGGAAGATTTATGGCGGCAATTTCGAGAGCGATGCCGATGCTGTCCGCGGCGCAGATGGTTGGGTGCTCATCGACAACAAGGACGGCGAGCCGCTGCCTGCAGCAAACTTCGGCGTGGCAAACCTGCAGTTCAGCGAAGCTCCCAAGGAAGCCTACCAGTACTACTGGATTGAGGTGGAGCGGACCGTCGAAGGTGCCAATGTCTATCAGCAAATGTCCGAATGGGGACTCGGGTCCAAGGGCGACCTCGACAAGTACCTCGACGACCTTGCCAACCAGGAGACCGGTACCGACGAGCCCGTAGTCTATAACATTATCGAGGGTACAGCCGGCAATGGCGACGGCGAAGCCTTGGACAAACTTTTCGATGGTGACATCACCACGAAGTACGGCTTCTCCTGGGGAGGCAGTCCCTACTTCATCGTGAAGACCTCCCGTGCCATCGTCCCCTCCTACTGCAAGCTTGTCACAGGCACTGACAATGCCAGTTGGAAAAACCGTGGCTGGAAGACATGGAAAGTCTACGGCATGGCCTCTGCCTATGTCGCAGGCGGCAAGCCCGCACGCGAATCAGACAACTGGGTACTCATCGACGACAAGAACGTCACCGCCGAGGAAATGCCCGACAAGAACATGTTCACTGTCTTCTTCAACCTCGACCCCGGAACCTCGGAGGCCTACCAGTACTTCAAGGTGGAGATAGGCAGCAACTTCGGCGACACTTACTGCCAGCTGGGCGAGTTCGCCTTGGGTGACGAATACACCTTCGCCCTCGACAAGAACGCGCTTGCCAGTGCAGCCGAGGCCGTCTATGACCCCGACCTCTTCGCCGAGAAAGCCCTGCTCGACCAGATGGCCGACCTCATCGCACAGATCAAGGCTACCACAAGTCCCTTTGCCCTCGGCAGCCTGAACGACCAGGTGGGTGTCATGACAGATGCCATCAATGCCTCCGCAGGCAGCTATGCCGAACTCATCACTGCTCGCAACCAGGCCATCAACCTCATCAACGACGAGAACCTCACCGATGCAGCCATGGCGTATGCCCAGGCATGGATTGCCGAGGACAACGCCATCGCACCCAGCGAGGAATATCCCGTCGGAAACTTCGGCTACATCAAAGCCAACCGTCAGCTTACTGGCGAACAGGCTCTGGCAGAGGCAAAACGTTTCAGCGAATACCTGATTGCCAATGTCAAGGTGGTGGACGATCCCATCTATGCTACCTATGAGTATGTCGACGGCGGTGCAGGCTTTGGCGGTGAGGACGGCTCCATGCTCATCGACGGCGACCGCTATAACACAAAGTGGTGTACGACCACCATTCCCGGCTACCTCATCTTCAAGAGCAGCGAACCCATCAAACCTACCTACTACGGCCTCGTGACAGGTGGAGACACCTACAGCTATCCCGACCGTAACTGGAAGACCTGGAAGATCTATGCTGCCAACTTCGAAGACGACGATGCAGCTAAGAACAGGGAATCTGACCAGTGGGTGCTCATCGACGAGAAGAACAATGTAGGCGAGGATGTCCTCAAGACTTACAACATATATGAGAGTTACATCAGCCTCTCTATCGGTTGCACCGAAGCATACCAATACTTCAGAATCGAAGTGGAAAGCGCAGGAGGTGCCACCATGCAGATGAACGAGTTCACGTTCTACAACCAGGGCAACCTTGCAGAGTATCGTGAGGAATTCCTTTCAGAGTTTGACGACTATGATCCTACAGAAAGACCCGCTTACATTGGATACGTCAACCAGTACAACACCAAGTATGAGACGCTGCAGAACGCAACCAATCCTTCCGACGTCATGAAGGCATACAACGAGCTGAAGGAACTTCAGGAGCAGATTAAAGCTTCTGCCGACCTCTATGATGCTTATCAGGCTGCTTATGATGAGCTCTCCGGTGTTTCTATCGAGTCCGAGAGCCTGAGCACATGGTTCGAAGGCTACAGCGAAGAGAACGAAGGCGCAGGCGTGAAGTACCTCCGCGGTACCTATGCCTACATCATGGAGACCCTCTCTCTCGATAACGACGGCATCACGAAGGAGACTGCTTACCTGCAGAACATCATTACGGCAATCGAGAACGAACTCTACATCCTGCTCGACGGTCACACCAACAGTCAGTGGGGCGACGGCTACTACGGTCACCTCATCAACATCAACAAGGATGGTCTCCTCGAAGGTGGCAACGAAGCCGGCGAAGTGAAGTGGGGTGGCGAAGCCGACATCAACGGCAACACCTACATCATCTTCCGCACGCTCGACCCGACCAATCCCTTCTTCTATACTCTGACAACAGGTAACGACACCGAGGCTTACAACGGACGTAACTGGGGCACATGGTACATCTACGGAGCTAACTTCGAAGGCGACGGCGCTGCCACCAAGGACGCAGAAGGATGGGTTCTCATCGACTCTAAGGAGAACGTAGGTCAGGACCGCCTGCACCCCGTCAACAACCAGCCCTCTTACTTCGGCTTCAGCACCGAGACCACCGAAGAGTACTTATATTATAAGGTAGTCGTAACGAAGGCATACAGCGGCAGTGCCATCCAGATGAACGAGCTCCACTTCGGTACTCCCGAAGAGTTCGAGGACATCAAGGACCAGTACATTGCAGCCGCCAATGAGTTCGACTATGATGTAGTTGCCGAGCAGGCTCTCATCGACGAGTATGAAGGTGTCATCGAGGAAATCGAGGAGTGCGTCAATATGGAAGCCCTCTTCCGTGCCAACTACAAGTTCGAGACGCTTCGCGACAAGATTACAGCCAGTGCTGCAGTCTACGCTCAGTATCAGGAAGCAGTTGATGCAGTGAATGCTTATCTCGAAGAGAACAAGCTGGCAGAGAGCGATGCTCTGACAGTCCTTCTGAACTACCTGAACAATAATGAAGAAGCATCTGAACTCTATCCCAACGGAACTTCAGCCAACATCCTTGGCGACCATGTTCTTGCTGACAGCGTAGTAATCGCTGAGCTCGACTTCCTCGAGGAACTCAAGGCAGCTGCCGTTGCTGCAGGCTATGGCCCAGGCATGGATGTAAGCTCACTCATCGTGAACCGCACCTTTGCTAAGGCTGGCGACATGCTGAAGGATGAGGACGGCAAGAACGTCGGCCGTGAGGCAGAAGGCTGGAACGGATACATCTATCGCACCAACAACGATGGCGAGAGCAAGCTGTTTGCCGCCGAGTTCTGCAACGAAAATGCCAAGTTCGACATCAACCAGACGCTCACAGACCTGAAGAATGGTTTCTACAAGCTGACCCTCAATGCAGGTTTCCGTGCTCAGGGCAATCTGCTGAGCTATGACTATGCTGCTATGGCATACGCCAACGATGTGGCTACCTACATTCCTGTTATCCGCGAGGATGTAGTGGAAGATTCTACCGATGCTTATCTCGGACAATATCCCGACAAGATGATCTACAATGCCGACTCTACAGAGAGCTATGGCATAGGCATCTGGGGTTGCGAAGGTGCATCACATGCATTTAGCAACGGTCGCTATGCAGTCACTCTGGTGGCTCAGGTAACAGACGGCACTCTGACTGTCGGCGTGAAGAACGACGGTACCGTCAAGGGTGGCGACTGGACAGCAGCAGGCAACTTCGGCCTTGTTTACCTTGGTGAGACAGAGGCTGACGCAGCAGCAGCTCTTGCTGAGGTAGCTGAGTACAACGCAGCACGCATCACGACGCTGACTGAGATTTACGAGGCTACTGAAGCAGTAGAGCCTACATACGTAGATCCTGGCTTCGGTGCTGCTCAGAAGGAGGCTCTCGCTGCGAACAGCGGCGTAGGAACTTATGCAGCAGAAAAGGCTATCAGCGAAACCATGCAGGCTATCTATGATACCAAGAATGCATACTATGCTCTCCATGAGGCATCGGAGAAGGTTCACGAGAAGTGGTATGACTGGGCTCTTGTTGATGAGGCAGAGGACGCTGTTTATGAAGTCAAGGACGGCTTGGATACCGGTGCTTATGA
>FLNY01001588.1_pt1 | contig 48410 bp, 33 predicted proteins | sample 1140381 | NCBI WGS metagenome assembly FLNY01 (sample SAMEA3878172, study PRJEB12797) | bioreactor metagenome | biome: Moose rumen | place: Sweden | collected 2011-10
CTGCGTGTTTGTCCGCCAAACTGGTCACCACTGGCTTGTCCAAGGGTATGCCACCATGCGACGGCAAAACGTAACCAGTCTTTCATTTTGCGCCCCATAACGACTAGTTCGGGTTGATAATAATGGAATGCCAAAAGGTTTTTGGATTCTTTTCCCTCGAAGGGGATTTTGCTGATGTGTGGGAAATATTCTTTCATAGAGATTGTTTGGATAAACTTTAAACTTTGCTTAATATTTGTTTCCAGCGGAGGTAGGCTTGACGGCAGTTGTTGTCGGACTGTGGCTGAATGAGTATCAATGGGGTAAACGATGCAAAGGCTTCGGCTTGAGAGGAATAGATTCCGGCACCGAGACCGGCACCACGGGCGGCACCAACAGCACCGTCAGTATCGTAGAGCTCAATTGTGGCACCGCTGACATCTGCCAACGTTTTGCGGAATACGGGTGAAAGGAACATATTGGCACGACCGGCACGAATGACGGTAATATTGGAAGAAGAATCTGTCATTGCCTCCATGCCATACATTAAAGAGAAAGCTATGCCTTCCTGAGCAGCACGTAGCAGATGGGCTTGACCGTGGCGATTGAAGTCCAAGCCATGAATCGATGCTCCAATATTACGGTTGAGTAGTATCCGTTCGGCTCCATTACCGAAAGGAATGACTGTAAGGTCGTCACTGCCGACAGGAACAGAAGCGGCAACCTGATTCATCTGGTCGTAGGTGAGGTCGGGTGCCACATTGCGATGCAACCAAGAGTTAAGGATGCCACAACCGTTCACGCAATGCATAAGTCCTATATTGTGGTTGACATGAAGGAAAGTGTTGATTGACGGATTACTTGTGACCCGTGATTGGTGATGAGAATCGAGGATACCGTAAACGACACCGGAAGTGCCGGCAGTGGACGCAAACTGGCCAGGAAGCATGACGTCAAGACTGAAGGCGTTGTTGGGCTGGTCTCCGGCACGATATGAGACGGGAATGCCGGCAGGAATTCCCAGTTGCTGTGCTGCATCGGATGTAACCCTACCCTGTTCTGCAAATGTAGGTACCAGCGGTGGAAGTATGGAAGAAGGGAAGCCGAAGTAGTCCATCATCGAGTCGCTGGGTTTTTCGTTGGCGAAATCCCATAGCATCATTTCACTGAGTCCACTGGCTGTAGTTGCAGTGGTTCCTGTGAGTCGCATTGCCAGATAGTCGCCGGGAAGCATTATCTTATATATCTTGTCGAAAAGAGACGGTTCGTGTTCTTTGACCCACGCCAGTTTTGCGGCAGTGAAATTACCTGGGATGGGAGCCTGAGCACCGTAAGAGACGCCACGCGAGTCGCACCATATAATGGCATCACGGAGCGGCTGGAGATTTCTATCTATACATACCAGACCATGCATCTGATAACTAACACCAATAGCCTGAACCGATGACAGTTGAATATTATTTTCCGATAATATTGCGATAGCCATCCTGGTGTACTGCCACCAGTCTTCCGGTCGTTGTTCGGCCCAACCCGGCCGAAGTGCTTTGATTGGTGCTTCGGTTGGAGGGTATGAGACGGTGGCGACGGGGAGTCCGGAGTCGACATCAACGACGGCTGCTTTTACGCTGCTGCTACCCAAGTCAATTCCAAGGAGGTAGTGCATTTGATTAATACTTTTATTTTAACTTTGATATCAACCTTAACTTTAGCGTTAACTTTTAGGGATTGAAATAATTCAGATTATTTGGATTTATTTGTTTTCCAAAAATGTGTCATATCTTCGAGGGTCTTGCCCTTTGTCTCGGGGACGAGACGCCATACAAAGAGTGCCGCGATGAGACACATCACACCATAGAATCCATAGGTGAACCAATTCCCGAAGTTATCATCTGGCGTGATATGCATATTGAACATCGGTACGAATGTTGAACTGACGATGAAGTTGAAAAGCCATTGAGCGGCGACAGCGATGGCAACAGCGGCACCGCGAACGGTGTTAGGAAATATCTCGGCTATGAGTACCCAGCAGATTGGTCCCCATGAGAACATGAAAGAGGCACTGTATAGCATAATACTGACCATAGTTATGAGCTCCAGACCGCAATGTCCGAAGGTGAGTGCTACGCCGAATGCACCTAAGGCCATTCCGAGCGAACCTATGATAAGCAGAGGCTTACGACCGATTTTTTCGACAGTGAAGATAGCCACAAGAGTGAAAAGAATATTGACTACGCCCATCATCACGGTGTTGAACATCGGATTCGAGAGCCCCATATCGCCAAAGATGCGAGGTGCATAATAGAGTACGGCATTGATGCCAACAATCTGCTGGAATACGCTGAGCATGATGCCGATAAATATGACAAGCCAGCCGTAAGTGAAGAGACGCTCGGTTCGAACGTGGACAGTATTTTTGATATCGACCAAGATAGACTGTGCTTTCTGAGGACCATTGATACGAGTCAGTGTGTCCAAGGCTCTTTCGTCGTTGCCTGTCATCACCATGTAGCGAGGCGATTCAGGAACAAAAAAGATGAGTATGGTAAAGATGGCAGCCGGGATAGCTTCCGATCCAAACATATATCGCCATCCTGACGTTATAGTCCAAGGGTCGCTACCAGGTGCAACCTGATTGATACCTTGACCTATCTGTTCGATAACGGGATTGGTATGCGAACCTAAGATAATGAAATTGACAAAGTAAACCACCAACTGTCCAAAAATTATAGCGAATTGGTTCCAGCTGACCATCTGGCCGCGTTTGGAAGCCGGAGCCACCTCACCAATATACATAGGACAGATAGCACTGGCCAAGCCAACACCCATACCTCCTATAACCCTGTAGAAATTAAACATATAAAGGAGTCCATGTGTCGGCACGCCTTTCTCGAAGAAGAGAATCTCCGGATTCATAGAACCCAGGGCGGAAACAAAAAAAAGGATGCCTGCAAGTGAAAGGGACCACTTGCGTCCCCACCGCGATGCAAAAAAACCACTCAATGCCGATCCTATTATACAGCCAAGCAAAGCACTGCTACACGTGATGCCATGAAGGAAATCGGTGTACTGAAAATCTGACGCTCCGAGGAAGAAAGCCTGGAGACCTTTTTCGGCACCGCTGATGACTGCGGTGTCATAACCGAACAACAATCCGCCAAGAACGGCAACGAGGACAATCTTGTAGAGATAATTCATTAGTGATTAGTGAAAAGTGATTTGTGATTAGACAAATTATAAAGGATGACTTTTTTATCGGAACGTCTTTTTTTAAAATTTATTATAAAATAAAATTTTTTTTGTGATTTTGGGGAAAAGTTGTATTTTTGCGGTTTGATAATAAAAAAGAAGGGATATATATGAAGAGTCCGTATAAGATTTTCAGAGAAAGTGTTAGGGAGATTAGAGCGTATTACATGTTATTGGTAGAGGAGACTAAAAGTGCCCGTATGGTAGGAAGTACGAACGAGTGGGTATTAGACAACTATTACATGATTAGTGAAGAGGAGAAGGGAATGAAGGTAGAGTTGAAAGGTATAGAGAGCGGTGTGAAAAAGGTAGAGAGAGAGAGAGTAGAGATGATATGGGGGTTGACAGAGACTTATTTGCGGAAGGTACACTACAGAGTAGAAAAAGAGCTGCTTTTCCGTCAGATAAACATGATACAGAAAAAAGAGGATGACTGGTTGACGTATGGTGAAGTGGAGGCGTTGCCATTACTGATAAAAGCTGTATTGATAAAAGGAATCGCCGATTTGTGTGTAGAGATGCGTAGCCGTGGTGGTGAACGTTATTTACCTACCGACAAAGGGTTGGTTGACGAGGAGAGGTTGAATATGTCGGCGAGTGAGAATCTGCAGATGATGAATATGTTCACCTCGTTAAAGAAGATGAGCAAGTTGCCATTGGCTGAATTGATAGAATCGGTGAGTTATTCAGAGCGCATGTTGAGGGGAGAGAAAGCGGGGATGTACGACCAGATGTACGACAAGACAAAAGAGGACTATAGAGAGAAAGTGATAAGAGGTGCGAAGAAACTGGGTATGAAAGAGGCAGAGTACGTAAAAGATGTGGTAGAGAGAGCCGACACAAAGGGTGAGCATGTAGGATGGCAGCTGTTCCCCGGCAAGCGGTGGAATTCGCGAGCAGTGTGGTATGTTGTAATAGTGATTATGGCGAGTCTGTTGCTATCTGTGGGGGTGGGATATAGTTTGTGCCTCCCCTGGCCACTTCTGAAAGAAGGATGGTGGTTTGTGTTGTTGGCGTTGTTGCTGTGGGTACCGATGAGTCAGGTGGTGATAGATGTGTTCAATCAGCTGTTGTACAAGATACACAAGCCGGTAAACACGTTCAAGATGAAATTCAAGGACGGGGTGATACCCGATGAGTATACGACGATGGTGATAATGCCGACGATACTGAAAAATGGAGATCGGGTGCGGGAGTTGTTAGAGGTATTGGAGGTCTATTTTCTGAGTAATATAAACAGGGGTGATGGTCCCGAGGGATTGCGAGGAGACAGAGGGCAGAACCTATACTACACGCTGGTTGGTGATGCTGCTGCATACAGTGAGGAAGATGCTCCGTGGGACGAAGAAGTCGTGGAGGCTGGTTTGAGCAAGGTGAAAGAATTGAATGAGAAGTATGGTGGGAATGTCTTCAACTTTGTTTATAGGCGTCGTGCTTGGAGTGAAGGTGAAGGAGTGTGGTTGGGTCACGAACGCAAGCGTGGTGCAATCCTGCATTTCAACGACTTGCTGTTAGGAAACACTAGCAATGAAGAAAAACAGAAGAGGTTCAGGTGCGAGACGATAAGCGAGTGGTTAGGAAAAGTAAAAAGTGAAAAGTTTAATGTTAAAAGCAATGACTGTCCTATACGTTTTGTGATTACGCTGGATACCGATACCGAGTTGGTGCTGTATTCGGCGCAGAAGCTGATTGGTGCAATGGCTCATCCGTTAAACAGAGCGGTGTTAAGCAGTGACGGCAAGAGGGTGGATAGAGGATATGGTATAATGCAGCCGAGGGTAAATGTTGATGTAGAGGTAACAAACAAGAGCCGCTATGCGCAACTGATGGCAGGTTTGGGCGGATTGGATGTATATACGACAGCAAGTTTCGAGTTGTATCAGGATATCTTCAATGAGGGTTCGTTTTGCGGGAAGGGCATATACGATCTGGCAATTTTCCAGAAAGTATTGAAAGGTACATTCCCTGAAAATCTGATCTTGAGTCACGACTTGATAGAGGGATGTCATATACGGTGCGGACTGATAAACGATGTGGAATTATTTGATGACAATCCGAGCAACTGGATAGACGATGCAAAGCGCCACCATCGCTGGACTCGCGGAGATTGGCAGATAATCGGATGGTTGCGCAGGAAGGTATGGAATGAGAAGGGTGAGAAGGTGAAGAATCAGGTGAACACTATAGGGCGGTGGAAGATTTTTGACAATCTGCGTCGCAGTGTGCTGAGTTTGTCGTTGGTAGTGCTGATTATTGCCTGCTATGCGATGAGTATGGGAGGTGTTGTTGCTTTCAATCCAGGCTGGTCAGTAGTAGTGGCTGTGATTGTGGTTGCCAGTCCGATAGTGTTTTTCATATTGGGTCAAGTGACAAAAATGCCGTCGTTTGGCAAACGATACCACTATTATGCAACATTGTTGCGAGGATTCAAAGTAATTCTGTATCGTTGGCTGGTACAGTTTGCGTTGTTGCCGAAAGAGGCGTGGATGTACAGTGATGCTGCCATTCGGTCGTGTTACAGGATGCTTGTGAGCCACAAGAACCTGCTGAACTGGATTACGAGTGACGAAGCCTCGAAAAGTACTAAAGGGACATTATGGGACTATGTGTGCAAGTTCTGGCCAAATTATTTGGTAAGTGCGTTGTTAGTTTTGCTTGGGATAACCAGTAGTGGGATAGGTGTATTCGGATGGATAGGAATAGTGTTTTGTGTAATGATGTGGTGTCTGGCACCGATACAGATGTGGTGGCTTGGGAAGAAATTTCCACAGGAACGTCGCAGACTGAGTGAGGATGAGCGGGAAGAGGTGAGAGAGTTGGCGAAAGAGACGTGGCATTATTTTGACACCTTGATTACGGAAGAGAATAACTGGCTGGTGCCTGACAATTACCAGTTGACACGTGAGAACAGAGCCGACTACAAGACATCGCCCACGAATATAGGATTCTCGCTTACTGCATTGGTGAGTGCGGCACGAATGGGATTTATAAGTGAAAAAGAGGCGTTGATGCGGATGAGCAATATAGTGGAAACGGTTTGCAAACTTGAAAAATGGAACGGTCATTTGTTTAATTGGTATGATATCAAGACACTTGAGAAATTACCAAATTATTTTGTAAGCACTTGCGATTCCGGCAATTTTGTAGCATGCCTGCATGTAGTAAAGGGGTGGCTGGAAGAGTTGAGAATTACAAGTGATGAGTTGAGAGTCAAGAGTGACAATGGGCTTATGAGACGTGTGGAGATGTTGATAGATGAGACCGATTTCAGCAAGTTGTATAATGAAGAGTTGGATGTGTTCAGCATAGGATACGACTGGGGTTCAAGGTCGTTGTTGCCATATCACTACAACAATTTCGCGAGTGAGGCACGCTTGACGAGCTATATGACAATAGCACAGGGGCATGCGCCATACAAGCACTGGTTCTGTCTGGACAAGACCTTGGTACAATACAGAGGCTACAAGGGCGTTGCGTCATGGTATGGTACGTTGTTTGAGTACTTTATGCCTTTGATATTCCTTCCGACATATAAGCACACATTAATGGACGAGACATACAGTTTCGCCATCAGAGCCCAGCGTGCATTTGTAGGTACCGGCAAAGGATTACGGATGAAAGGGAAGATGCCGTGGGGTATCAGCGAGACAGCGTACAACGAGTTGGACGATGCTCAGAATTATAAGTATCATGCTTTCGGGGTGCCATATTTGAAGTTCCAAAACACAACACCTGACCGAATAGTGATATCGCCATACAGTTCGCTGATGACGATAGGTATAGACGACCGTGCTGTATATGATAACATGCAATTGTTGAATGAGTTGGGGATGCGAGATAAGGAAACAGGAATGGGATATTTCGAGTCGTACGATGAGGAAGACCATGTAACAGTAGAGGCTCATTATGCCCATCATCAGGGAATGATATTGGCATCGCTGACGAATTATCTGTCAGATGGATGCATACAGAGATACTTCATGCATGAGCCGATGATGCGTTCAATGGAGACATTGTTGAAGGAAAAGGCTCAGGTGAAGCCATATATAGATTTGAAGGTGACTCAATACAAGCGTTACCAGTACTCGAAAGTGCAAACAGAGAGTGATGCACGTACGTTTGACGGAATAGCGCAGGTGCCTGAGATAGGTGTATTGAGCAATGGAGAATATACAGTGCTGCTGAACGACAGAGGCAGCGGTTTTTCGCGATTCAAGAATATCTATCTGAACCGCTACCGTAAGATTAGTGCAGACCATTACGGCAACTACCTGTTTGTACGCAATTTGAAGACCGACAAGTTGTGGAGTGCCACATATGCACCGCTAGATGAAGCTGTGGCTACATACAGAGTTGACTTTGCGAGCGACAAAATACGTTTTTTGCGCAGCGACAATGGGATAGAGACTTGTACAGAGATAACGGTGTTGAAAGACCGAGCCGGCGAGATACGCCGTTATACATTCACAAACAACACTAATGAAGATATTGACTTAGAGCTGACAACATACAGCGAGGTAGTGTTGGCTCCGCGAGCCGAAGATGAGAACCATAGAGTTTTTGCGGGGATGAAGGTGAAGAGCGAGTATGACGAAGAGCATCGGGCATTGCTGTTTGTGCGTCCCGGAGCCGGAGGAAGTCGAAACCACATGTTGCACAAACTCTGGTTGGCTGAATCAAAAGAGATGCCGGAATACGAAACATCGCGTCTGAAGTTTTTAGGGCGCGGAGGGAGCCTGCAGCATTCACGCACGATGGAAGGAAGATTCACTTTATCGTCTACGGTCGGGACTACGTTAGATCCGATAATGGCGATGCGGATAAGGATACATGTTGGTGCGGGCGAGCAGGAAGAGGCGTATGCGTTGACGGGCTTTTCGAAGTCGCGCGAGCAATTGTTGCAGTTGACGGAGCAGTACCAGAATGAAATAGACATTTCATATGCCTTTGAGACGGCGAGTGTATACAACAATATGCGGGCGGCGGCATCAACGCTGAAAGGTGTACATACACGGCTGTACAACAGTCTCTCTAAATACATAGGTCAGACGGCGACACTGGGTAGCGGCCGAGCAGAAGTATTGAAACGCAACACATTGTCACAGTCGGGTTTGTGGCGATTCGGCATCAGTGGCGACTATGCGATAGTGCTGATGGAGATTGATGGTATGGAGCATTCCGGATTTGCGAAGGAAATGTTGCGCGCATTCGAGTATTACAAGATACATGGGTTGGTACTGGATTTGGTATTCATTCTGGACACTCCGAAAGATGAGCGCGATGCGATGAGACGATTCATCGACAATATGGCATCGACGGAACATCTGTGGTCATCACACATCACCGCAGGCAAAGTGTATGTGCTTGACGGAGATGATGTTAGCGAAGCTGAGCGAGTGTTGCTTAAGACAGTGGCACGATTGACATTCAACACTCATCCTTATACAATAGAGCAACAGTTGTTACAGTTGGAGGCTGAGAACCAGCATTATCAAGACAAGATAGAGTATCCATTGCTGACACCCAAAAGGGAGCGCAGGGTGTGGAGCGGTCTGGATTTCTACAACCAATATGGCGGATTTGACAATGGAGGCAGGGATTATGTGGTGACGAACACCAACACACCGATGCCGTGGGTGAATGTGATAACAAACAGCGGAAGTAACAGTCATGGAGTGTTTGGGACAATCGTGAGTAGCACGATGGCAGGATTCACATTTGCTCACAATGCACAACAGTTCAAGCTAACAGGATGGAGCAACGACGTTGTGCGCGACAATGCGAGCGAGATGTTGCTGGTGAACAAGAGTCAATTTGTTCCTGCCACTGCACGCCACAGCCAGGGATGGTCGGCATTCGATGCCGAATACGAAAATATGAAGGTGAATATCCGCGTATTTGTTGCGACCGACAAGGCGGAGAAATATTACCAGATAAAGATAGAAAACAAGCTTGATGAACCCCAAGATGTGAGACTGGATATGGTGTACAAGCTTGTGATGGGCGACAGCGAGGAACGTACGGCGAGATATCTGTACAGCGAATGGGATGATGAGAGCAACACGTTAAAGGTGCGCAACGTTTACCATAGTGTCTATAGAGATGAGACGCTGCTGCTTACAGCGACAGAGCCTCTGAAAGACGTATCGCTGAACTATCCCAACCGTAAGCGGCTGGGAATGAAATTGGAATTGCCGGCAATGGGAGAAAGAGAGGTGGCTTATGTGTTATCAGTTGGAACGCAGGCTACAAATAACATAAAAGAGATAAACGCAGAGTATGAGAAAGTGCTGGAATTCTGGGAAGAAAAGTTGAGTGCGATACAGGTTTCTACACCCGATCGCAGTTTTGACTATATGATAAACCATTGGTATCTGTATCAGGTGTATGCATCACGCTTGTATGCTCGAGCTGGATTCTATCAGGTTGGCGGAGCAACCGGATTCCGCGACCAGCTACAGGATGTGATGTCTATATTGTACAGTGATGCGGCATATGCACGTCGACAAATACTAGAACATGCCTGTCATCAGTTTGCCGAAGGCGACGTGCTGCACTGGTGGCACACGAGTTTAAAGATGGGAACCCGGACTACATTCAGTGATGATTATCTGTGGTTGGTGTTTGTTACGTACCAATACGTGAAAGTCACAGGAGACACGTCAATACTGGATGTACGAGTGCCGTTCTGTCAAGGAGACCAGTTGCAACCTGGCGAAACCGAACGAGGAATGAACTACGTATCAGGTTGCTGCATAGAGGACAGCAGTACAAATACAGGAGAAGGCGACTTTGAATATGCAACACTGTACCAACACTTGCAAAGGAGCATTTCACGTGCAATGTCGCGCATAGGCAGTCACGGATTACCACTGATGGGCTGTGGCGACTGGAACGACGGAATGTCGTCGGTAGGTGCCGGTGGAAAGGGTGAGAGTGTGTGGGTTGCATTATTCTTGGCCGACCTGCTGCCAAAAATGCAGGAGTTGACAGAGACCATCCCCGGAGCCGACCTGTCATATTGCGAGGAGCTGATGAACTTCCGCACACAGATGGTGCAATCAATACAGAAATCAGCATGGGACGGGGCGTGGTTCCTGCGTGCCTTCTACGACGACGGATCAGCAATGGGCAGCCGAAACAACACCGAATGCCAGATAGACCTTATAAGTCAGGCGTGGAGCATACTGACAGATGTGGCGACAGAAGATCAGAAACGAAGTGTAATACGCGAAAGCGACGCACGTTTAGTCAACAGAGAGCATGAGATAATACAACTGCTGACACCCGCGTTCCAGAATTCAAAGCCGTCGCCCGGCTATATCATGAATTATCCTGTCGGTGTACGTGAGAACGGCGGTCAATACACTCATGGGGCCATGTGGTACATCATGGCGTTGCTGAAAGAAGGAATGTACGACAACGCATACTATCTGTATTCGATTATCAACCCGATACACAGAACGGGGTCACTAGCCGATGTACTGAAATACAAAGTAGAACCCTACTGCATTGCTGCCGATATCTACAGCAATCCGCAGCATCCCGGCCGTGGAGGATGGACATGGTATACGGGATCAGCATCGTGGGCGTACAAGACCGGTATAGAGAACATTCTGGGATTGCACAAAGAGGGCGACAAGCTGAGGATGGAACCCAAAGTACCATCGGAATGGAAAGAATTTACTGTCCGCTACCGTTACGGAAAGACAGATTATATTATAAAATGCCATCGCTCACAATACGGCAATAGTGACAGCAACTCGACAATCCATCTGGTTGACGACGGAGGAGAGCATGTGGTAGAATGTGAGATTTAATCTTTACTAATATTATTATATAGGAAACATTATATATTATGAAAAAAAATGTAAAAAACAATGTAAGTTGGGTTGGATATATCGACTGGGAACTGGAATCATTCCACGGTGACGATTACTCCATTTTCAACGGCTCAAGTCAAAACGCATATCTCATAGAAGAAGAAAAAAAAGTACTCATTGACACTATCTGGACTCCGCACCGTTTTGACTTTGTGGAGAACCTGAAGAAAGAGATTGACCTGAAGAAGATAGACTTCATCATTGCCAACCACGGTGAATGCGACCACTCGGGATCGCTGACGGCACTGATGGAGGAAATACCCGACACACCAATATACTGCACCGCACAGTGTGTAAAAAGCATCGAAGGTCAATACGGCAAACGCGGCTGGAACTTCAACGTAGTGAAAACAGGCGACTCTGTAGAAATAGGCAACGGAAAGAAGCTGGTATTTGTGGAAATGAAAATGTTGCACTGGCCCGATTCAATGGCGACGTATATGACGGGCGACAACATACTGTTCAGCAACGATGCTTTTGGTCAGCACTTTGCAGTAGAGGAACTGTTCAACGATAAGGCTGACCAATGCCTGCTATACAAAGAGGCGTTGAAGTATTTCACCAACATACTGAATCCTTTTGCGCCTATTCTGTCGAAGAAGTTGGAGGAGATAGCATCGATGAATCTAACCTTCGATATCATAGCACCATCTCATGGAGCAATTTGGCGAAAAGACCCTCTACAGATAGTCGAAAAATATGCAACATGGGCAAAAGCCTATCAGGAAGACCAAATCACGATAGCATACGACACCATGTGGGAAGGGACAGCGAAAATAGCACACCGAATAGCAGAGGAAATACACCGCCAAAGTCCCGACACAGTGGTAAAAGTGTTCAATATAGCCAAAAGTGACAAGAACGAAGTGATGACCGAGGTATTCAAGTCCAAGGCTATAGTTGTGGGTTCGCCCACAGTGAGCAACAGCATACTATCGTCGGTTGCAGGATGGATAGAATTTCTGAAACAACTGAAGTTCAAAAACAAGCGAGCTGCAGCGTTCGGATGCTACGGATGGAGCGGAGAGTCAGTCAAACTGCTGAAAGAAAAGCTTGCCGATGCCGGTTTCGAAGTGATAGAAAACAGCATTCGTTCACTATGGACACCTACAGAGGATGACTATGCGGAGGTGACTGCCTTGGTAGAGAAACTTTGTAAAGGATAAAGAGATATGAAAAGAATAACGATCTTGGTTTTTGTGTTGGCGACAGTAGCTGTGTCAGCACAAAACAAAAGTACAATAGAGACACGTGCTCTTATAAACAATTATAATGAAGCGAAGAGTGTCGAACGGATGTCATCGCGACTGCTGGAACGATATCCAATTCGTGAGACACCACAAGGTATTCGCATAGGTGTGTTGGCAAAGGTGACTGACGATTTCGATGCCGACGCTCTGGAGCGTGAGGGTATCAAAGTGACTTCGAGAATTGGAGACATTGTAGCAATGCGGATGCCCATAGAGAGACTTGGATTGCTACAAACTGCAGATGGCATTGAGGTGTACTCGGTAGCACATCGTGTGTCAGCGGATATGGACAAGACACGCGGCGATACAAGAACCGACAGTGTACAGGCTGGTCTTGGCGTTCCAGCTCCATTCGATGGAGAAGGAGTGCTGATTGGCATTACCGACTGGGGCTTTGACTATACACACCCGAATCTGAACACAAGCCAGAAACCGAGGATTCTTAAAGCATGGGACCAATTCAAGCGTTCCGGTCCGGCACCCGACGGTTTTGACTATGGAACAGTCTATTCTGGCTATTCCGAGTTGAAAGCCGCCAAAGGCGACACAGCCGGATTATACGGCTATGCGACCCACGGGACCCATGTGGCTGGAATATGTGGCGGAAACGGCTACAACGGTCACGCTATCGGTCAGGCACCAGCAGCACAATTCCTGTTAGGCTCATGGTTCCTCGACGAGGCAGCATGGCTGGATCAGGCCGCGTGGATGTGGAGTGTCGCCAAAGAAGAGCAGAAACGGCTGGTAATCAACGGCAGTTGGGGCATGTACAATTTCAGCACCTTGGATGGCACCTCGTTGTTGAGCCAAGCAATCAACACCTATGCCGACTCTGGCGTAGTGTTTGTCACAAGCGGCGGCAATAACGGCGACTGCAAATTCCACTTGCAACACACATTCGACGGTACCGATACGCTGATATCCATCGCCCAATGGTATGGGTCTGGTATAGGACAATCGCTGATTTACTGGGGAGAGGCAGGTGCAGCAAACCAGTTTGTAGCAAGTTTTGCATTGGTAAGCAAAGGCAACACAAGTAACATAGTGTACGGACCTCTCTTCGCCACTTCTGCAGATATCCCTTACACCGAGGGATTCGTTGTGGCTGGAAATGACACAATCCGATACGACGTTATGACGGAATCAAGCAATCCGCTCGACGGGCGCTCGCATGTGCTTTTGAACGTGAGCAAAAACAGCGGTTATAAGCTTATGATGATGTGCATAGGTGAAGCAGGTGCGAAAGTGAACATCTGGAACTTGGCCAATCTGTCGAACAATGCAGGCAACATGGGATGCGACTTTGCCAACGAGGGAATCTTCGGATGTCAGAATGGCGACACCTACTACGGTATTGGAGAGCCGGCCTGTGCCGACAAAACCATGAGTGTTGCAGCACACGTCGCCGACAAGATAATCGACACAAACACACACACGTGGGAGACTGGCGATTTGACTTACTTTTCGAGTTACGGTCCGACACTCGACGGACGCAACAAACCGGAGATTTCGGCACCAGGTTCCAACGTAGTGTCATCGATATCGTCGTGGAGCGACCAGATAAACACATATTCAGCAGTATACACACAGATTTCGAATTATAGAGGCTACATTTGGAGCCGGATGAGCGGCACTTCGATGTCTGGACCGGCTGTTACAGGCATTGTGGCATTGATGTTGCAAGCCAATCCGAATCTGACGTTCGACCAAATACGAGAAATCCTGACTTCAACAGCCCGCAACGATGATAAGACCGGAGCCCTGCATGCTAACGACAGTGTCAGTATCAGATGGGGGTACGGCAAAGCTGATGCGTTGAAAGCAGTCAATGCCGCCTATGACAGACTAGACATAGAGCAGGCAATAGAGACGCAGCCAAAACTGGTGGTATTCCCCAATCCCGCCAACGACTATGCCATAGTCCGTACCGGCTCTAATCAAGAGGCACTCATGCAAATCTACACCATCAACGGTAAACTGATAAATCAAAGCAAGATAATAAGTGAAGCAGTTGTCGATGTGTCGAAGATTACACCGGGTATCTATATAGTACGTGTTACTGACCGTGTTGGAGTACGTACAGAAAAGCTTGTGATTGGAGATTAGCGAAGGGAGATGCTGAAGTTCTTTAAACATAACAATGCATGGCAGGTGATTATAATTTTAATCACCGTAGCATTGCTATGGGCAAGAGCATTCATAACACCTGTTACATTCCAGAGTTCACAGATTTTTTCTCCACTGTTCGACATGCTTTTCGGATGGACTCGCAGACTACCAATACTTGCAACAGCAATAGCCTTGATAATTACATTGGCTGAGGGCTTATGGCTTAACTCACTTCTTTTCAGTCAAAAATTAATACCACCAGGTTCCTTGCTGCCCATGCTGCTATATATTGTAGCCATGAGTTGGGATGTGGAACAACTGACCATCACACCGCTATTGATGGTCAATATGATGTTGCTGGCATCTATCAGCCAACTCATGACTGAAGGGGCTACAACACTCAACATCGAACGCAATTTCAATGCAAGCTTCTGCATTGGCATTGCACTACTGTTTTACATTCCGGCATGGACCTTGATAATATTTCTGATACTGGTCTTTGTGACGTACAAGATGTATAATTGGCGTCAAATAGCTGCATGGCTACTGGGACTTATAGGACCCATGTTGCTATTCTTGACCTACGCTTTCATCTCCAACAAGCTTACATATTATCTATTCTTGATGCAATACGACATATCAAATATCGGGTTAAGAATCGAACATGCAGGTTTACTCTTATCCTTGCGGAATATATTCTTCATAACCATACTGTTTCTTACTGTAATTGCACAGATTGCACAATCTACCGACTCAACCATTCATTCCCGTATAATAATACGTATACTGCTATTGCCGTTGGTCGGAGGTATTGGCATGATGCTGTACACACAAATGTTCCCTGCCGACACACAACTGTTTGCTGTCACTTTTGCCTTTACGACAACAACGGCAATGTTCACACATAGAAAAAAGAAATGGATAAACGAAGGTCTGTTATACCTTATATTGGCACTTGGTATTCTGTGATGAGTCAACAGTGACAAGCGAACTATAGAAAACGAAAACGGAAAAATCAATGTTATTACCATATTATAGAGAAGATTTGCTTGAAGCGGGCTGCGACGAAGCGGGACGTGGTTGTCTGGCAGGGCCGGTTTACGCCGCTGCTGTGATATTGCCAAAAGACTATTGCAATCCGGCTCTTAACGACTCGAAACAACTGACCGCAAAACAGCGCCAGTCGTTACGGCTACAGATTGAGAACGACGCACTGGCATGGGCTGTGGAAGCTGTCGACAACAACGAAATAGACCAAATGAATATTCTGCATGCCTCGTTCCACGCAATGAGCAACGCCGTGAAGAGACTCTCCTCCCCCCCTTCCCTCCTGCTCATCGACGGCAATCGATTCTACAACGAAACAGAAATACCATACATCTGCATTGTGAAAGGCGACTCTAAGTACCAATCCATAGCCGCCGCCTCGATACTGGCAAAGACTTACCGCGACGACTACATGCAACAACAACACGAAATACACCCTGAATACGGCTGGAATAAAAACAAGGGATATCCTACTAAAGCCCACTATCAGGCCATCGAACTTCACGGAATTACCCAACTGCACAGAAAAACGTTTAAACTACAAAAATAAAGAATAGAGTTAAATACAGATGTTGCGTGCAACGTCTGTAAAAAATTAACATTAAGGTTAATGTAAAAGTTAAGGTTTTTATTATATGTTTGATTTTTTTTTAAAAAAGTACCAACAACGCCATTTGCGTCAGATAATGGAACGTCCACGAGATAAGCGTATCGACAATTGGGACAATATTAAGACTATAGGTCTGATTTTCACCGTTGGTGATGCCGACAGATGGATGCTCATACAACGTTTCATAACCGCACAGGAATCGGCTGGAAAGGAGGTGCATCTGATTGGTTTCCAAAAACGAAATTTTGAAATCGACTACATCTTCTCGCATACTCGTACCACCATTTGTCATGAGAAAGACGACTTCACGAAACTGGGATTGCCCAAAGAAGGGGTTGTCGACGCTTTCACCTCGCACCATTTCGACCTGGTAATCGACACAACCACTCAACCCGACTTCTTCGGCAAGTACATAACGGCCATCTCGGATGCCAACCTAAAGGTGGGCTATTCCAACATCGAGCCGGATGACGAACAGGGAATCATGGACATGTACGACCTTGCAATTCAAGGACATGAGCCTCTCGACTTCAAATACTATATAGAGCAGATTGTCAAATATCTGACAATGATAAAGAAAAATTAATACATATCAAATAACCAATCCCATGACAAAAAACATCTTCACGGGTACAGGCGTAGCTCTCGTTACACCTTTCAAGAAACAGGAAACCATAGATTTCAGCAAACTGGAAGCACTTATCGACTATATCATCTCATCTGGTGTGGACTATATCGTGGCTCTCGGCACAACAAGCGAAGCAGCCACCATGACCGACAGCGAGCGTGCTGCACTAAGTCAATTCATCATCGAAACCGTCAACAACCGCGTACCTATCATGCTTGGAATTGGCGGAAACAACACACGAGCTGTAACCGACGCAATAACACATGCCAATTTCGATGGCATCAGCGGCATACTCTCCGTAGCACCCTACTACAACAAACCACAGCAACGAGGTATCTTGCAACACTTCAAAAATATAGCCGACGCTTCACCTGTCCCGGTAGTGATTTACAATGTTCCCGGACGCACTTCGACCAATATCAGTGCAGAAACCACCCTGCAACTGGCAGAAGAATGTTCCAACATAGTGGCTATAAAGGAGGCTTCCGGCAATTTGGGCCAAGTAATGCAGATACTAAGAAACAAGCCGGCAAACTTCAACGTCATTTCGGGCGACGACGCTCTGACTCTTCCCATGATGGCTCTTGGAGCTCAAGGCGTTATTTCGGTCATTGCCAACGCTATGCCGAAAGAAATGTCGGATATGGTGCACTTTGCACTTAAAGGCGATTTCAAGAAAGCACTGCCGCTGCACTACAAAATGCTACCTCTAATTAATGCAATCTTCGAAGAGGGCAATCCCAGCGGAATAAAAGCGTTGCTGGAAATTCAAGGGCGCATTAACAACCTGCTACGACTTCCTCTGACAAAAGTATCAAAAACACTATACAATAAACTGAACACACTGTTATACAACGAGTAATGACTACACTTACCGAAAGAGCCAGAGCAATCTTCGCAAACGACCTCTACGCCACCACTCTTACGGGTGTCGTTATCGACAATGTGGAGCCGGAATGCACCATCTGTAGCCTACAGCTGACAGCTCATCACCGCAACGCCAAAAACGCGGTGATGGGCGGAGTATTCTTCACTCTTGCCGACCTTACTTTCGCCATCGCTGCACATACCGATATGCTGTCCGAATCAGAGTCAAAACACATAACCTTGAAATGGGTTTCAACCAACTCCAACATCTCCTTTCTTGCACAGCCACACGGAGACAGCATCACAGCTCGTAGCACCTGCATCAAAAAAGGCCGTTCTCAGGCCGTTTACCAGATATCAATAACCGACAGCGACAACCGCCTTGTGGCTATCGTAACCACTACCGGGTTGATGACCGCTGGCATGTGACATTAATTAAGATAATAGTTATTATCCGCATATTCTTGATATTCAAATGTTTCTTTCCGAAATAGAATCTGTCGCAAATTCAATGATGCCTCTCTACCATAAGGCCTTTGAAAATATTACACGAAACAACAATCCCGTGCTTTCTACCATTTCAGCACGTCTCATTGAATCGGGCGGCAAACAGATCCGCCCGCTAATGACACTGCTCTGTGCTGCCGCTTCCGGATTGAAGACTTCAAACGACTCCTCTCATCCGCTCTACTGTACTGCAGCAGCAATACAACTGCTCCATAACAGTTCCCTCATCCATGACGACGTCGTTGACAACTCGTCACTCAGACGCGGAACTCCGACTATAAACGACAGTTGGGGCAACAAAGTAGCCGTACTCGCAGGCGACTATTACCTCTCTGTCGTCATGCGCACCATCAACAGAATCAACAACCCACAACTTACCGAAACCATCAGCCTAATCGTGACCGAAATGGCTCAAGGAGAATTACTACAACTACAGCAAACTGGGAACTACCATATTGACGAAGAAACATATCTTACAATTATCAGAAAAAAAACGGCATGTTTCATGGAAGCCTCCTGTCTCGCAGGAGCCATCATTGCCGATGCCGACCAAGAATGCCGTATGGCACTGAAAAACTATGGACTAAATATTGGAATGGCATTCCAGATAAGCGACGACATCCTGGACTTGCTCCCGTCACAGTCGACCGGTAAAACACAAGGGAACGACCTTCGCGAACACAAGACCACATTACCCGTGATTCTAGCCCTAAAAAGTGATGACACAGACAATAAAAACAAACTGATATCGTTATTGCAAATAGAAGAGCCAACATTAAACGACATCAACACCATATCCACTATACTTAACAAACTGGGAGCCATAGATAAAGCCCGTAAAATCAAGACCAAATACATCGACAAAGCATTACAATCCATCACCCACCTACCTGAAAACCAATATCACAACGCACTGACAGAACTTGCAAAAAAAATAAATAGTGACACGTGAAGAGAAAGACAATCATAGGTCACAGATTTTTATTAACTTTAAACATCAAAAACCATTAAATGAAAAGAATATTTCTTGCTTTCGCAACACTCTTTGCAATGAGTACCATTTTCGCTCAGAATGCAAAACTGCCTGAAAACATCGCCCTCAAAACCCTTGACGGCAAAACCGTTGAATCATCCGTCATTCAAAACGACGGAAAACCCATCATTCTCAGTTTCTGGGCCACATGGTGCAAACCCTGCAACCGTGAACTCAACACTATCAAAGAAGTCTATGAGGAATGGCAAGAAGAAACAGGAGTGAAACTAGTGGCTGTCTCAATAGACGACGCACGTTCCGCTTCACGCGTAAAACCACATGTCGACGGCAATGGTTGGGATTACGAAGTATACCTCGACCAAAATCAGGACTTTAAACGCGCAATGAACGTGGTCAATGTGCCACATACATTCATAATTAATGGCAAAGGCGAAATAGTATGGCAACACACATCCTTCGTTGAAGGCAGCGAAGAAGAACTCTTCGACATTGTCCGTCGAGTCGCCAACGGAGAAGAAATCGAATAATATTTCCTAAGTCTTAAACTATATCATGAAAAAAACATTAAGACTATTGGCTATCACCGCATTAGCCTTCAGCTTTCCTCTTTACACCCATTGCCTGCACGCACAAGGCATCATGGGCGGTCACGTCACCGGCAACATACAGCTCGACGGACAAATATCTAAACGCGACTCTATCATCGGCTCTTCCGATGTGCCGGAGAAATTGCTCACCAATGCCCGTGCAGACATTCTCTACACAAACGGCAATTTCAGCGCCGGACTGCGCTACGAAGCCTACCTCAACCCTATGCTCGGTTTCAATAGCCAATACACAGGACAAGGAATAGCCAACTATTTCGTAAGCTACAAGACTGCCGATTTTGCCGTCACAGCCGGCCATTTCTATGAACAGTTCGGCAACGGTATGACCCTACGTGCCTACGAGGATCGCTATCTTGGTATCGACAACGCTTTACGAGGCATCAATGTGATGTACCACCCAACACAAGGCATCACCCTCAAAGGACTTATAGGTCAACAGCGTTACTATTGGGATACTCGCGGTATGGTTCGCGGACTCGATGCGGAAGTCAGCCTGAACGATATCGTGAAACCCTGGGCAGAAGCCAAGACCCGTCTCACTTTGGGTGGCTCATTCGTCAGCAAATATGAAGACGACGAGACTATTCTTGCCGATGTAAGCGGATACAAACTCAACCTGCCAAAGAATGTTTCTGCTGGTGCGGTAAGAATGGATTTGGCTCACGGCGGTTTCGGACTGCAAGCCGAATATGCACGCAAAGGACAAGACCCATCCATTATGAACGAATACATCTACAAGGACGGTGAAGCACTCTGGGTAAGCGCCTCATATTCGCAGAAAGGACTCAGTGCCAACATTCAGGCCAAACGCGTCGACAATATGGGGTTCAAGTCGGTACGCTCGGTCAGCGGCGAAATGCTCTATATAAACTATACTCCAGCCATCACTAAACAGCATACCTACGCTTTCCTCAGCATGTATCCCTATGCCACTCAAAGCACAGGCGAGATGGGACTGCAGGGAGATTTCATGTACAAATTCAAGAAAGAAACCCTCTTGGGAGGTAAATACGGCACCGACATCCACATCAACGCCTCTCTTATCAAAGCTCTCGATACCACACGCATTGGCGGACGCGGCACCGACGGCTATACCTCCTCTTTCTTCGGAACGGGCGACACCTACTATGGCGATGTCAGCCTTGAAGTGGCCAAAAAGCTAAGCAGTAAGCTGAAACTTACAGCCACATACGGATATGTGGTATTTAACCCCATCGTCGAAGGACACGAGGGCGATCTTCATCACAACCACGTCGCCATTGCCGACTTGACCTGGAAGATTAACCGCAAAAACGTGCTACGCTTCGAAGCCGAATGGATGGGAAGCGACAGCAAATACGATGCCACAATCGACGATAAACGCTGTGGCGACTGGATTATGGGACTGGTCGAATACAACTTCACCAGTGCCTGGTTTGTCTCATTGAGCGACCAGTACGCCTACAATGACGGAGTTGGCAACTACTACAATATCTCAGTTGGCTACACCAAAGGTGCCACACGCCTCCAGTTGGGTTACGGGAAACAGCGCGAAGGTATCATCTGCATTGGCGGTGTTTGCCGACAAGTACCCGCCAGCAATGGACTCACCTTTAGCCTCACAACATCTTTCTAAAAATCAAATAGTTTTATTTTAAAATCTTTACCCTACTTTCCATGAAAAAAATCTTCTTGGCATTAGCAGCACTCTCTATTCTCGCAATAGCCTGCGACAAAATAGAATCCGACCAATACCTCATCTACTCCGGTGCCGCCGGTGAATGGATAGACGGGAACGGCGTCAACGACCACTCCCAGCGTGCCATCATTGAGAAATACACCGGCGTACGATGCGTCAACTGCCCTACAGCCGACGACGCTATCAACACAGCCCTTTCACAATACGGTGACAAACTCATTGCTGTCGCTATCCACGACTCCAATCTGGCATTCACACGTCCCATAGGTGACAGTCCCGACCTCCGCACTCCCGACGGTGACACTTGGAGCAAATATTTCGGAGTCTTTAGTGCTGGACAGTACCCGACAGGCATCATCAATCGCACCCTCAACGGTTCTGCATGGGACCTCTTTACTCCCACCAGCGGCATCAACAACCGTGTCGACAACATCATCGGACAAGACGCCACCGTCGCACTTCAGGTAGATGCTTCAATCTCAAACTCTACCGTCTCCATCAACGTCAACATTGAACTGCTCCAAGACATCACCACTCCGATGACAGTCACTCTTTTCATTATGGAAGATGGCATTGTGGCCACCCAGCGTCAACCCGATGGTTCTGAAGACGAGAACTACATCCACAACCATGTGCTGCGCGATGTGATAACCGACGTATGGGGAGCCGATGTCGACTGCACAGGCACTACCGGCGAAAAACGTGCAGCATTATTCTCATATAGCGAAACAAAATCGGAATGGAATCTCGACAATTGCCACATTGTCGCCATGTTGTCCGACAAGACGACTCGCGAAATCATCAACGTGGCCGAATGCCACCTCCATGAATCGTAAAATATTACAACTCGCCATTCCCAACATCATAACAAACATCACCGTGCCTCTGCTCGGCATGGTTGATACTGCTATCGTCGGCCATCTCAGTGCAGCTCACATCGGTGCAATAGCCATCGGCACACAGCTTTTCAACCTCATATACTGGAACTTCGGATTCCTACGTATGGGTACCAGCGGCTTCACAGCACAAGCCTACGGTGCAAGACAACTCGACGAAGCAGTACGCGTTTTCATTCGTGCCTTTACTATTGCCCTCGCTATCGCCATTCTCCTCATCGCTCTGCAATACCCGTTATCGCTAATGACCCGATTGGTATTCAACGGTAGCGACGATGTTATCACTATGGCTCTCAGCTATTTCTTCATTCGTATCTATGCAGCACCTGCAACTCTAGGGCTCTATGCCATAAAAGGCTGGTTCATAGGCATGCAGAATTCAAAACTGCCAATGTGGATAGCAATTTTCATCAATATCGTCAACATCATTTTCAGCCTGATTTTCGTCATTGTCTTTCATTGGGATATCAAGGGTGTTGCTGCAGGAACCGTAATAGCACAATACAGCGGACTGGCAGTAGGCTTGTTCTTCCTCATAACACACTACGGGAAAATCTTCCGCCGCTACCTGTCGTCCTCTTTCGTTCATCAGACCCTACGCTGGAACGAGATGAAACGCTTCTTCCGAGTCAACGGGGACATCTTTCTTCGCACCGTATGTCTCGCGACAGTATTCACCTTTATCACCTCGGCCTCTGGCAAAATCAACGATGAGATTCTTGCTGTCGATGCATTGCTCATGCAGTTTTTCACCCTCTTCAGTTACATCATGGACGGTTTCGCCTATGCCGGCGAATCGCTTGTCGGACGCTACATCGGAGCCCACAACCGCCAATCGCTTGTCAGTTCCGTACATCACCTGCTTGCCTGGGGACTGGGACTCACGCTCCTCTTCACCCTCCTCTACGCCGTAGCCGGCGACGATTTCCTACGCATCTTTAGTAACAAACAGGAAATCATCGATGCCACACGGCCCTACCTCTTCTGGACACTCATCATCCCCGTATGCGGATTTGCAGCCTTCCTTTTCGACGGCATATTCGTAGGAGCCACTGCATCGCGTACCATGCGCAACTCTATGTTTATCGCCACCGCAGCCTTTTTTATAGTCTATTACTTCCTAAAACAAATATTCATTAAACCACTTCCACAACCCGACGAATACACATGGAACAACATATTATGGATAGCCTTCATGGTTTATCTCTCCACTCGTGGAATAGGACAAGCCCTCATGCTCCGCAAATCAGTCTATAACCAATGTCCCGAAAATAATTAAACCCATAATCCCCTCTTTAAACTTTAAACTTTACAATGAAACCTTCAACCGTTTTCAGCTATTTCATCGTCGCCTTTTTCTTGATAGGCACATCCACCCTTCCCTCAAACAAACTCCATGCAGCCTTTGTCAACAATATGCCGGTAGCACGCTTGCAACCCAACGGCGACACTCTGCATTGCTTTGCAACCGGCGACGAATTCTACCACAGACTCCACGATGCCGACAACTACACAATCATCCAGAACCACGCCAACGGATGGTACGTCTATGCCAACCGTCAGTGGAACCCCTATCTGGACGAATGGTCTCTTGTTCCGACAACACTTATACCGGGACACGACAACCCAGCCAGCTTTGGAATAAGTGCAGGACTCGTTGAAGCCCGTTCCATTGTAGAAGCTAAGCATAAACAGTGGCAGGTGCCGCAAGAGCTAGTCCCTGAAAGCCTTCTGCAAAGAGACAGAACAACGAAAGACAACAACCACGGACGATTGAACAACATTGTCATATTCATCCGCTTTGCCGATGACTCGGCCATTACCACGCCCTACTCCACCATCCACGACATGTTCAACGACTCGACAGCCGATGCCATATCGCTCCACAACTATTTCTGGCGCGCCTCCTACGGCAAGATACGAATCCCTACTTATTTCTTCCCCACACCTGACAACAACAACATACTTTCCTATCAAGACTCCCTCCCACGCTGCCGCTTCATGCCCTACGATGCTACCACTAACCCTACAGGATATAACGGCAGCAACGAACGTGCCGACATGGAATTCGGATTGTTGCAACGAGCAGTGAATTATGTCAACCAAAATTATCCCGTTCCCAACGACATAAATATCGACTACAACAACGATGGACTGGTCGACAATATATGCTTCATTGTCAAGGGTACCTACACTGGCTGGAGCGACTTGCTATGGCCGCATAAATGGTCGCTCTACGACCGTTACGTCTACCTCAACGGCAAACGCGTCTACACCTTCAACCTGCAACTCGAAGGTAGCGGCTCTCACTATTTCAGCACCTCTACCTTCTGCCATGAGATGTTCCACACCCTCGGTGCTCCGGACCTCTACCACTACAATAACTATACCAATGTTACCGGCGTAGGCATTTGGGACCTTATGTGCAACAATACGACTCCACCGCAACACATGAGCATCTATATGAAAATGCGTTATGGGCAATGGATCGACAGCGTTCCTGAAATCACTGACGCTGGAACCTACTCGCTCCATTCTGTTGGCGACAGCATTCCCTACAACAACTGCTACCGCATAAATGCCGGCAACCCTAGCCAGTGGTATTACATAGAATACCGCGACAATACCGAACTGTTTGAAACCGGACTGCCGGGCAGCGGTCTCGTCATTTTCCGCACCGACTCGCGCTTCAACGGCAACGCCAACTTCGATGGTACGCAATACTTCGACGAAGTATACGTCTTCCGTCCCGATGCTGTCAACGACACCACCAACGGCACTGTAGCTCAAGCCTTCTTCAGCAATGAAAGCGGCCGCACCACATTCACTCCCAGTAGCAATCCCTTTCCCTGGCTGACAGGCAACGAAATCGACACTACCCTATACATCACCAATATAGGCACAGCAGGAGACTCCATCACATTCACCTACACCCCGCACCGACCGGCAATCTCCCCATGCGACAGCAACTGCCTCATCACGGTGACCATGCAGGACCAATACGGCGATACCTGGAACGGAGCATACCTCTCGTTCGAGAAAAGCAACGGTGAAATACTCGCCAACCTCTCCATCGGTGACTGCAAAACCACTGAAATACGCACAATCCCTGTCTGCGACGACTTCATCACCGTAAGATGGCACTCTGGTTCCTATGACAACGAATGTTCCTATTCCATAAGATTGGCAGACAATAGCATCTGGCGTTCCGAAAGTAGTCCCAGCTCCGGACTCATAGGAACCATCACCAACCCTTGCGGCGGACCGGAAGAAACCTATACCGTTACCGTTCAAAGCAACGACACCAATAACTACGTTGCCGGTAGCGGAGACTACACCATTGGCTCCACTGTCCGCATCCACGCCTATACAAACAACCATTACCAATTCCTCGGTTGGCACGACGGTCATAGTGCCGACAACACAATCCACAGTACCGAACCTCATCGCGACATCACCGTAATGAGCGACTCTCTCTTTACTGCCATCTTCCAAAGGGAAAGCTACACCGTTAACGCCACTGCTGCCGAAGGATGCGATGAGATGGGATACGTCACAGGTGTCGGATCCTTCTATTTTGGCGACACCGTCACACTAACAGCTGAACCATACGACGGCTTCCTGTTCGATCACTGGACCTATGCACACACCCAAACTTCCTTCTACGACAACCCCTTAATATTTGTTATCGACCGAAGCGCCAACTACTGGGCATGGTTCAAGCCCGCCAACGGTGTCGACCGACCTACAACTGACGATATCAGTATCACAACTCAACACAACACCATCATCGTCAACGGTGTCACAGGCAAAAACATTGAAATATACGATATCCTCGGACGACTTGTCACACGTTCGGCACAAGATGCCAACTCTCACCTCTTCACCGTCCCGACAAAAGGAGTCTATATCGTACGCATCGAAGGACGTCAATCTGAAAAAATAGTGGTTATGTAATGAATCTTACTGTTTCACCCTCGGCATTATCACATACCTGAACCCGTCGCTGGCGCAGAATGTCTCAGGAAACACGGCCCTTGCCTCTTCAAGCAAAGGGCCTGTTTCTTTGTAACGTGCCGAGAAGTGGGTCAGCATCAGTTCCCTCACACCGGCCTGAAGAGCTATCGATGCAGCCTGAGCTGCAGTACAATGGCAACGTTCCTCGGCCAATGCCAAGAAAGCGGTGTCAAAAGTGCTGTCCATACACAATAAGTCAACACCCGAAATAATCTCAACCAGACGCTCATCATAGGCAGTGTCGCAGCAATAGGCATATCTGCGGGGCATACGGCGCGGCAACGTCAACTCCGCATTGGCAACCACTTCGCCCGTCTCAAGCACTAAGTCTTCTCCTTCCTTCACCCTCATACACTGGTCGTAAGTCATATTGTACTTCTCTTTGACATTCTTGCGGAGATTGAAGAGCGGCTCATCCTCTTCAAACAAGAAACCATAGGTGGGTATTGAATGCTGCATGGGAAACGACTTCACCTTAAAACCCTTTCCTCTATAAATTATACGTACACCTTCGAAATCCATCTCTTCCACATCTAGTTCATAACGAAGCTCCGTTCCCGATACATCGAACAAAGTATTCAGCGACGCTTTCGCACCCGTAGGGGCAAAGACCTTTACAGGTTCTGTACGACCGCACAGATGCATAGTTGATAGGAGTCCTGGCAATCCAAAGAAATGGTCACCATGCAAATGAGAGATAAAAACAGTTTTTATTGACTGTATCTTCTGATGAAAATGACGGAGCTGGTTCTGAGTAGACTCGCCACAGTCAACAAGTAGCCGTTCTCCACCTACACTCACAATCTGGGCACTGCAATGACGAGACATAGTAGGTGTCGCCGCCCCCGACCCCAATATCATAACACTGAAATCCATACTCTTCGCTAGTAACAGTTAATAGATAATAGTTAATAATTTAAGATTCTTTAACCATGTAGAGACGTGTGTGCAACGCTACTACATTAACCTTTATCTCCTCCTCAGATACTTCAAATCCAACGTCTCCGCATCGAAGAGCACTTTAATCTTATGACGAGGCAGCGAAACCACGGGTCCCATTTGCGATATCGGCACATCTTTACTCAACGAGAGTTCTGGCGTCGAGACTATAACCGTAGCCAGTTCCGGCACCCTATAGCGGAAGCCCTTCACTTCACGGCTCTTCGACGCAGCACTACCACTCCTGCCTGCTTTGCTCTTCTGCGTCAAACCCGAAGTGTGATACTTTACAAAACGACCTGCTACTCGTAGGTCATTATCACAATGAACTTCACAGACAATAGGATACGCATCGGCTGGCAAATGTTCCTCGTCACCGGCGAACCCCATTGTCTCCGAATACCATATCACCGTATCGATAAAATCCTCCTTGCGTTTTGTCACAGGATCGATATAGAAACGCACCGTCTCACGTCGCACCTTCCCGTAGAACTCCGACAATATAGACTGTTCCTGAGCTTTCAACCTATCATATATATACTCCACAGCCTCCGCGCCATACGAACCCTCATACTCACCGTTCAGCAGTTGCTCCATCCTCTCCTGAATCTCACCAAGCCGCTCTGCTGCTGCTGATGCACGTTGAACAACACTGCGGACATCCTTCTTGCTTGTCACCAATGAGGGGTGTCCAGGTACATCATATCTCGTATAGAATGTATCAACTCTGTCATACAGATTATATTCTCCATTCAACGTCACATCCCTACCCGGATTTGACACACTCCTGTTGATCGTCGCGTTACAGTTATTGTCGGACGGATTATCCATGCCTATCGCCAAAAGCAAATGACGATGGTCTACTGTCAACGACCCCCGTCGAACATCGACATAGAAATAATTGTCAACATCAGCCACATTCACCCCCTTCACCTCAATATCGACAATATGATACAACGTATCGATTGCCTCGTCAGACACCCCCAGATAATCTGACGCATAACTATAGTAAGGAGCTGCAGCAACATCGCGATGTTCGACAGTCACATCAATACATAACAACGTCTTTGGTAAAGCATACATAACCCCGCCACTTATCGGCATCAGCGGTGACTGCTTAACTGAATAAACTCTGTACTGACTACACGAAACCGCCACCAAAGCCCCCAACAACAAAAACAAGCATTTAAACTTCATATATATAAACTTTTACATCAAAAGTCACATGTCATTTATCTCCAACTCTTATCAGGCATAGCCCTATAAACGTAATTAAACCATTCAGCAGCAACAATTCAAAACCGAGCTGATAGCCACCAAACAACTGCGTCGAATACATCTTAAGCAGATAACATATCACCGGACTGGCCACCGCCACAACCGGCACCCACTTATCCCTCACTTTCCACTTCGTAAAAAGACCGAAAGAGTACAGACCCAGTAACGGTCCGTAAGTATATCCTGCAATATCGAACAGAATATTAATCAGCGAGTCGTCGTGGAAAGGACGGAAAGCAATAATCACAAGCAAATAGAGAAAAGCAAAACCGATATGTGTCAGCTTCCTTATCCGCACCTTTCTCTCTTCATCCAAGTCGGATCGCTTGTCAAAATGCAAGAAATCATAACAGAACGTGGTTGTCAGAGCCGTCAGCGTACCGTCGGCACTGCTGTAGCCTGCCGCCACGATGCCTAAGATAAAACAGACCAGCGTAAAACCACCCATCGATTGCGCAATGGCAGGATAAATCTTGTCTGCCACCACACGCCCATCGGCATCCATCGGCATAACAAAGCCCGGAGTATGAGTGCCATAATATATCAGAGCCGCTCCAAGAGTAAGGAAAATAATATTGACTATGATAAAAAGGAAACTTGAAGTAATCACATTCTTCTGTGCATCTCGCAGCGACTTGCATGTCAGGTTCTTCTGCATCATATCCTGATCCAGACCGGTCATCGTGATGGTGATGAAAGCACCCGACACAATCTGCTTCCAATAATATTTCGGATGATGGAAGTCTGTTTCCCAAATTCTCGTGTAGCCTTCGGCAGCACTCGCCTGCATTAGTTCCGGAATACTCATGCCCAAATTATTCAAAATCACAACGACAGTAGCTATTGCAGCCAAAAGAAGGAAGGTAGTCTGCAAAGTGTCAGTCCACACCACCGTCTTCAGACCTCCACGGAAAGTATACAATAAAATCAGCAAGATAAACACCACTGCTGGAATCCAAAAGGGAATGCCCCATGAGCGAAACACTAACTCATACAACACAAACACAACCAAATACATCCTCAACGCAGATCCTAGCAACCGCGAAAAAATAAAAAAGAGTGCTCCCGTCTGCTCCGACATTCCACCAAAACGTTGTGCGAGATAACTGTATATCGAAGTCAGATTCAACTTGTAATAGAGCGGCAACAAGACAAAAGCTATCACGAAATAGCCTATCACATATCCGAACACCAGAGGCATATAAGTGAAATCACCATAATAGACACCACCGGGAACCGACATAAACGTAACACCCGAAAGCGACGCGCCCAACATACCGTACGCCACCACAAACCAAGGCGATTTACGGTTGCCCCTGAAAAAGGCATCATTTCCCGACGAACGGTGCGAAGTAAGCCACATTACAAAAAAAAGCAATGCGGTATACAAAACAAACGACAAAAGTACAATATTTTGCGTAGACATTCGTTATGACAATTGGAATGCAAAAATACTAAAATTTTGTCATTTTGTTTTACTTTCGTATTTTTGCACCCGAACAACAAAATGCACACTTTTCGAAACAACAGCACAATAAATTAAGTATCAACCTGTTATGAAAACAAAAATATTACTGTTCGCAGCATTGTTTCTTGCCCTTTACACAACAGCAACGGCTCAAAAACTACGTACCGATGCCGCCATCGACGGTCTGCACGGCAATGTGAAAAGCGTTGTCAAGACAACATACGAGGCTCGTACCGATTTCCAAGGAGTCACTTCAGAAGGCGACCTGCTGGAACGGCTCGAGACTAACTACAACTCGAAAGGATGGCGCAAAACCATGACATACGTCACCCCAGAAGCCGACATCATCTTCCGTTCACGTTTCAAACACGACGGCTTCGGACTCGCTACTGTCGAACAGATTGTCGACAACGACGAGAATATCATCGGACGCACCTACTACTCCTACGATGCAAATAACGTACTGAAAGAGACTTGGGTTGAAGATGCCGATCGGCAAATCGAGAGTCGCACCCTGTTCCGCTTTGATCCGCAAGGACGGCTCACACAACGCTCCATCAACGATGCCGACGGCAACATCTTCAAACGCGAAGTATACTTCTATATTGGCAATAACGTAGAGAAAAAAATCGTTTTCGACCGTAGCGGCAGCAAAGTCCAGGAATGGCGTTACGAATACGACGAGAACAACGAACCCGTATCACAAACCCTCTACGACTACAGCGAGGCAGAGCCCGAAATGTACATCACCATCTTCCAGTATAACTATGACGAACAAGGTAACTGGACTCGCCGCACTGAGTCAGAACTCATTGACGGTGACCCCGTGATGCAGTATATCGTCACTCGCGAAATAAAATACTTTTGATTCCGGTTCAATCCCCCTCATATCCGAACTGACGCAGGGCGCGGTCGCTATTGCGCCAGTCTTTCAGCACCTTGATGCGTAGTTCGAGATAGCATCGCTTGCCTGTAAACTCCTCTATCTCTTTGCGGGCCTCCATGCCGAGCCGTTTGATGGCTTTCCCCTGATGACCAATCAGAATAGCCTTCTGTGACTCGCGCTCTACGAAGATTTGTGCCTCGATTTTGTCCAGATGCTCGCCCTCCTCATAATGCACAACGGCAACCTCGCAGCTGTAGGGTATCTCTTTGTCGTAGAAGAGTAAGATTTGTTCGCGCACTATCTCGGAGACAAAGAATCGCATTGTGCGGTCGGTCAGCTCATCCTTTGGGAAGTAGGGCGGGTTCTCCGGCAGGCGTTCCACTATCAAGTCGAATATCCGCTCCACGTTGAAGCCTTCGGTGGCCGAGCATGGCACCACCAAAGCACGCGGTATCTGCTCTTGCCAGTAGGCTATCTTGCTCCGGATAGTGTCCTGGTCGGAGAGGTCTATCTTATTGATGATGAGTATGACAGGGATGTCAGATTCAATGATTTTCTGTAATACCTGCTGGTTTTTGAGCGTCTCGCCTACCTCGGTGACGAGCAGGAAGAGGTCGGCATCTTGAACCGCACTGTTGACGAAGCCCATCATCGACTCGTGCAGCTTATAGTGCGGATTGACGATGCCTGGCGTGTCGGTATAGACAATTTGAAAATCCTCACCGTTGACGATTCCCATGATACGATGGCGAGTAGTCTGCGCCTTGCTGGTGATGATACTGAGTTTCTCACCGACAAGGGCATTCATCAACGTCGACTTTCCCACATTGGGGTTTCCAATAATATTTACAAATCCTGCTTTATGCATCTTAAATCTTTCTCACTACTTCGATATCCAAACCCGTCAGTTCAGCAATGTCGGATGGTGAGAAGCCTTTCTCTTTCATACGTCGGGCAGTCTCTATCTTCTCGTGTTCCCTACCTTTGGCTTCACCTTCAGCACGGCCTTTCGCTTCGCCTTCGGCCAGGCCTTTGGCACGGCCTCTGTTGTAGCCGCCAGCGATTAGAGCCTGCTCGTCTATCACCGCGCGCCAGAACTGCTCGTAGGAATATAGCTGAGCCTCGCTCATGGCCGACTTCTCGACGATGTCGAGCGCCTTACGGGTCAACTCGTTGTCAAGCAGCTCGGCAGGGACATCCGGGCTATCACCTCCTATTTCGGTCAGGAAACGCAGCCACAGCACCGCCATCTTCTTCTCCTTTATAGTCTTGGGCTTGAACTTGGGCAGCTCCACGAAGATGAAACGCAGCCCCTCGATGCGACGCTCGGGATGCTCGGTGTTGACGATGGCGTAGTCGTGGTAGAACTCGTCGGGACCGCTCTTGAAGCCCACGTCGTTCACAAGGCTAAGGCAGTAGACTGGCTGTATTAGGCGATAGTCCTCGTTGCGGTCCAGCTGCACTTGCGGATCTATACCCCTCCGCCCTGCGGGTACCTCCCCTAAACAGGGGAGGAGTTGTGAGGCGTTGAGCAGGACGCGCTGCTGGAAGTAAGGATTCCAGTACAGCTGCATCTCGACGATGAACTGGCGGCCCTGCTTGTCCTTGCAGCGCACGTCGACGATGCTGTACTTCTTGCCGGGGTTCTCCGGCACCATCTCCGGTGTCAGGTACTCCACCTCCATGATTTCCCCGTCGGGTTCGAGAGGCAGAAGGGCGTTGAGCAGGCTCATCACCAGGTCCGGATGCTCGCCAAAGACCAGCTTGAAAGTCAAGTCGGCCTTGGGATCCAGATACTTGCCGCCCACGCTGCCGTAGTTTCCCGAATAATAGTCGCGTCTGTCCATAAACAATGCTTTTGTCGTCTCTAACGAATAATCATCTGTTTTATTGTTTCAGTCGTTATTATTTTGCCAAATATGGAAAAAGTTGTATATTTGCAGCGTCGTTTTGCAAAGGTCGAATGACATCGGAATTGCCGTAAGCAGTCTGATTCTTTTAGATTTAAACAAAACGGCAAAACATATAAAAAGACGTTGAAACGGCGTTTTATCTGCGGCTGTTCTGAACTTCGCAACTTCAAACTTATCACCGCGATAACGCAATGTTCCTCGTCCATTGGTTTGGTATATGGTAGCCACTACTATATCCATAACGCGTGGGCTTCGGCATTGCTTATTCAGTGATAAGGGCAATGCGAAGGCCTAGAACAGCGGGATAAGCAATAAGGTTGTTCCCGCGCTTTTTTTATATTGTTTTTTGGTCAAGAAGAATTATTAACCCTTAAAAAAAACAATATGAAGGAATTGTTAATGAAACAAGTATTATTACTGCTCGCCATATTGTCTATGGCTGTCGGTGCCTCGGCACAAAACTTCGATTTCTCGGCAACAGCGCCAAGTGGTCAGACTCTCTACTACAAGATAATGGATACCTCAACGGTGAACGTTGTTTATCCACAGTATGCCAACAACGACTACTGGAGCGGTTACACCAAACCAACTGGGACTCTAACCATCCCCTCAGTCGTCACCAACAGCGGCATTTCCTACACCGTGACTTCTATCGGTGCCTATGCATTCTATGCATGTTCTGGCATTGAGACTTTGAATATGCCCACCTCATTGGTTTCAATTGGCAACAATGCTTTCTACAATTGTACCAATATCAACCACATTATCATCCCCGAAGGTGTTGCGACTATAGGCGAGTATGCTTTCTATGGTGTAAGTATGGCAGGTGACATTAGCCTACCCAATACACTAATAACTATTGGTCAGCAAGCATTTAACAACATAAACGGCATCACTGAACTAACTATTCCACGCAACGTAAAAAATATTGGACAACGAGCTTTTAACAGCATTACATCGCTCATCACACTGAACTACAACGCTGACAGTTGCTGGTTCCCAAACCCAAACAACCCATCGACACAACACTTTATTGCTGGCATCAATTCATTGACACAAATCAACATTGGCCCCTATGTGCAATATATACCCGAATACGCCTTCTACAATTATGCTGGCATTACAAGCATCACACTACCCAACTCCGTTAGAAGGGTTGGCCGTTATGCATTCGCAAATTGCTCAGGATTACAAACCGTTAACTTTGGCAATGGTATTGAAACCATTGAATCCTATGCATTCTTCGGCTGTACCAGTTTGGACACTCTTAACTTTCCGACATCCCTCAAAGAAATCGGAGAATCTGCCTTCTATGGTCTAACGCAGCTCCAAACACTGACACTGCCATCGTCACTCGAAATCATAAGCCAAAGTTCTTTCAGCCACTGTTCCAACCTCACCAATCTGATATTCAATGCAGACAGCTGTATTTGGAACGGAGGCAACGGTCCATCTAACAGTGTCTTCACTCAATGCACCCACTTGACCACGGTGACATTCGGCAATAACGTAAAGTGCATTCCCGGCAATCTCCTGTCAGGTACCCCGATAACCACCGTCACTATCCCCAACTCTGTCAAGGCCATAGGTTCCTATGCCTTCAATGGCACACCACTTCAAACGGTCCATTTCGGAAATTCAGTAGAAACTATTGGAGCAGGTGCGTTCAGAAATTGCAATTCACTAACTGCAATCAATCTACCTAACAGCTTGAAAATAATAAAATACTCAGCTTTTTCCGGATGCAGCATCCCCACCTCGGTAACAATACCTCAAAATGTCATAAACATTGAAGCAGGAGCTTTTGGTGGATGTACAAACCTTGACACCCTGTTCTTCAACGCCGACAGTTGCTTGATGATGGGCATCGACCTTAACTATTCAGGTCCCTATGGTGCATTTGTTGGACAAACCATTGGCACCAATGAAGGTGCACACGCCTTCGACGGCTTGAAATATGTCCATATAGGCTCAAATGTAAAATCAATACCAGCCTGTGCATTCCGTCTCGACACCGTATTGACAAGCATAAAAATTCCCAACTCTGTACGAAAAATCGGCTGGGGAGCCTTTGTCAGTTGCACCAAACTGAATACAATCACATTTGGCAGCAATGTTGACACAATTGAAAGATACGCTTTCTACAACTGCACTGCTGTCGACACGATGCCACTACCTTCTTCATTGATATATATAGGTGAAAGTGCTTTCATGGGGATGACACTGCAGTCGTTCACTGTGCCGGAAAATGTCACTTATATTGGGGACGAAGCCTTCCATGGTCCAAATGTCAGATCCATACGATGTTTGCCGTCTATTCCCCCTGTTTTACAATATCATTTGATGTCATCTGTCAATGGCTTTAATCCCACGCAATCCCTGGCAATCCACGTTCCTTGCAATGCCCTCTATTCTTATCAGCACAGTGTCCGTTGGTCATCTTACGACAACTGGCAACTGCTTGAAGGCAATTATTCAATCAAGATCTCCAGTGCCAACAGTAGTCAAGGAATCGCCAATTACGTTACAACCGACTGCGAGGTCGGCAGTGTGACCATTGAGGGCATTCCGTCCACACACTATCGCTTCGCCCACTGGAGCGATGGCAACACTGACAACCCACGCAGCCTGACGCTGACCAGCGACACCATGCTCAGTGCAAGTTTTGAGCCAGACACATTTGTTGTAACAGCCACATCCACAAATCAAGATATGGGTTCTGTACTTGGCGGTGGCACTTATTTTAATGGCGATACAGCACGTGTCTACGCTCTTTCTACTGGCGGCAACTGGTTTGACAGATGGGATAACGGATCGACCGACAATCCGCGTACGTTTGTTGTTAATAGCGACGTAACTCTATCAGCCTCTTTTTCATTGCCGCTGCATGACACAACATACCTATGGCAATACGACACAACCTACATAGACAACTACATCCACGATACCACCTACGTTGACAACTACATCCATGACACAACGATTGTTGACAACTGGATTTATGACACAACATACCTATGGCAATACGACACGACCTACATAGACAACTACATCCACGACACGACCTACGTTGACAACTATATCCACGATACAACAATTGTTAACAACTGGATTTATGACACAACATACCTATGGCAATACGACACGACTTTCATAGACAACTACATCCACGATACCACCTACGTTGACAACTATATCTATGACACGACCTACGTTGACAATTGGATTTACGACACGACATACGTGACCGACACGCTGTGGCTGACGGAATACGACACCATCTGGCTGCACGACACAATCATTATTCACGACACAATATACATCAGTCAGGAAGATATCGCCGATGTGGCCGGCAACTCGGCGAAGGTGTACAGCAGCCGTGGGCAGATAGTTGTTGCGGGTGCAGAAGGCAACACGGTGACGCTCTACGACGCCCTGGGTCGCCAGCTGGCTATGCGTCGCAACGAATATGGAGAGATGCGATTCGATGTGCAAGCCACGGGAGTTTACTTCATCTGCGTGGGCAACCAACCGGCCAAGCGTATTGTCGCCATCAGGTGACGCTTGACACAGACATTTTTCCAATCGGGCAGGAGGTGAACACTAATCGGAGGTGTTCACCTCTTTTTGTGTTCGCTTCATGTCGGCAAGGTTGCCATCGTGTATTTGCAGTTGGAGACCTCGCCCACCACCGACAGTCCACTGAGCATAGGGTCGCCAGAGACGGTGCTTTTGACACGTGATTTGATTTGTGTTAAGGTTAACGCAGTATCTCTTTCAGCTGCAGAAGATGAGAGATTGTATATGTCGGTTTGGGCTGTTCCTCAGCGAGTTCGTGCGACGCATAGTTGTACCACACCTGCGGGATGCCGGCATTCATGGCACCCACGATGTCGACCATATAGTCATCGCCGACGACGAGACAGTCGTCGGGGGTTGTCTTCATCTTCTTCATCGCCACATCGAAAAAACGGCGGTCGGGCTTCATATATCCCACATCCTCAGAAAGAAAGACATAGTCGAAAAAACTGTCGATGCCCGAGTGCTTCATCTTGGGGAGCTGCGCTTCGCTGAAACCATTGGTTATCACCGCTATCCTGTAACTGTCGCGACGCGAAGAGAGCCATTCCAACAATTCTTTCGCACCAAGCATAAGTCCCGTCTGTCGCGTACCCTCAACGACATAATAGTCAGCCATCTTGAGCGAAAGTCTTATGATGTCGGGCGAATCGGGGTTGCATCCGAAGTCGGCAAGCGTCAACGAGAATCGTCGCAACGAGAGCTGTTCCTTGGAGACAGTGCCATGTCTGTAGGCCTCCCAGAGCATGTCGTTGATTTGGCAGTAGCGACTGTGAAACACCTGATAGTCGACATGGCATAACTGTTCCAGCCCAAAGAGCTCGAACATAGCCCTATAGGTGCGGTCGGCGTTGCCATCGAAATCCCACAAAGTGCGGTCTAGGTCAAATAGGAGGTAGAGCATGGGGTGAGAGAGTAAAAGAGTCGCGATGGTTTGCATCGCGACTCCTGTCTATAATATTTGTTCAACTCATTATTCTGCAGCCGCCTCTGTAGTTTCAGCGGTAGCAGATGCACGTGTGCTGTTAACAACAAGCACCTCGTTGCTCTTAGGATTCAGGATTTCATACTTGTCGGTTGTAATGTCCTGAACCTTGATGCGCTGAGCAACATCCAGATTGGTGATATCCAATACAATCTCGCTCGGCATATCGGCAGGAAGAGCCTTCACATTCAGACGTTTCTGCTTATATGCAAGTTTACCGCCCTTGATAACTCCGACGGAAGTACCGGTTGTGTGGACGGGTATTGACATCACGATAGGTTTGTCTTCGCTCAACTCATAGAAATCTGCATGGTATACGATATCGGTTACCGGATGGTAATCGATATCCTTCAACATTGCATTGTGCTTGGTGCCATTGATTTCAATTTCGACATAACAGGGTTCGGGATTGAAAATGATACGGTCAAACTGGGTTTGGGCAACGCTGAACAGCAACTGCTCACCTTTTCCATACATTACACATGGCACTTTGTCTTCGCGACGCAGAGCCTTAGCATCCTTTTTCCCTACGTGCTCGCGCAGAGCACCGCTCATTGATACTATTCTCATTGTTTTAAATTAAGTTGGTTAATAATTAAGGTTTAAAAATATGTAAACTGTAATGTGTCTCCTGTAAACTGGTCATCAATCACCAGAAACTAGTGTTCTATTCTATGAATTACCCCTTTGTGGTGGATGGTCGTTTCGTAGAGGTTGTCGAGAGACTCGTACTTCACCACACGACGGATAGCTTCTGCGAGCAGCCAATCGCAGGAAAGGACACGAATCTTCGATGACTCTCGTTTTAGCGGTATAGTGTCCGAGACCACCAGCTCTTCCAACTCGGAATTCTCTATCTTGTCGATAGCATTGCCCGAGAGAACAGGATGGGTAATCATGGCACGCACGCTCTTCGCTCCATTCTGCTTGATGATGGCAGCAGCCTTGCATATGGTCGAGCCGGTGTCGATAAGGTCGTCAAGCAGAATCACATGCTTGCCTTCAACCTCGCCAATAAGACGCATCTCTGCGATTTCATTGGGTTTATTGCGATGCTTATAGCAAATCACGAAACTGTTGTTCATTGTTTTTGCATACATGCCTGCACGCTTGCTGCCTCCCATGTCGGGCGAAGCAAACATAACTTCCTCAATATCGAATTTCTCACGTATATAAGGCATAAACAACGACGAGCCATAAAGGTGATCGAGCGGGATATTGAAAAAGCCCTGTATTTGGTCTGCGTGCAAGTCCATGGTAATCACTCGGTCTACACCAGCAGCCTCCAGCATATCGGCTATCAGACGCGATGCAATAGGGACATGGGGCTTGTCCTTGCGATCTTGACGTGCAAAACCGTAATAGGGAATCACAGCTACAATCTTTCCCGCTGATGCACGCTTGGCGGCATCAATCATCATCAACAATTCGAAGAGGTTGTCCGTAGGAGGCGTCGTTGATTGAATGAGGAATACTACCCCACCCCTGATGGTCTCCTCAAACGACGGCTGGAATTCTCCGTCGGCATATTGGAATACTGTTGAATTTCCCAACGGGATTCCATATATTTCGGCCACACGACGTGAGAGGTTTTCTGTTGCGCGACCAGAGAAAATGAACACTTTTTCAGATGTTTGCATCCTTTATTTAGTTTTATAGATGGACTGCAAAAATACAACAAATTTTCCTTATACAAGCAAAAAAGAAAAAAAAATTTTGCTGGTATTAAAAAAGTGTATATCTTTGCAATCGAATTTGAGAGGTGGAAACCGTCTGCCCACAGGCAACAACACACAAATTGTCAGCAAGTTATCACAACACATTAAGACACGGTTTTCAGTTCCAAAATTCAAAGGCCCTGGTGGCGGAATGGTAGACGCGGTAGACTCAAAATCTGCTGTCAGCAATGGCGTGAGGGTTCAAGTCCCTCCCGGGGTACCAAGAAAAAGAGCACCGATAACTCGGTGCTCTTTTCCTTTGTATTGACTGGCACTTTACGGCTTCACGATAAGTTTGCGTACGACATTGGTGTCTGATGTCGCGATGCGGACGAAGTAGGTACCGGCTGAAAGACTGTCGAGTGGCAGCTCTACGGTGGTTGTTCCGCTGCATCTGATACCTAACGACATGACTATACGACCTGTCAGATCTACAACCGTAGCCGTTGCTGTGCCATATATTCCTGAAATGGCCAAGGTGGTAACATCACCGGCAGGGTTGGGATAGAGTGTGACGTTTGCCGTTTCGGAAGGATTATCGATACCGATGCAAACGGGTGTACTGAAATAGATAGGGTTGGACCAGTCGCTATTGAGTGTGTCATTACAAAGTGACCGCACCATCATTGTCCAATCTCCGCTCTCACCTTCTGCATCAAAGAAGAATGTCGTGTCCGTCACAGTATACAGTTCTTGTAACTCGGGGTCTATGCGGGTTATGCTCACCTCATAGGCCGGTGCATCACCGCTCCATGAGAAATGGAACTCGTAGGCGTGGTCTGCCCAAGGCTCGACCTGGTAGTAGTCCACATGGGTTGGCACCAGGCATACTGTTGTGTCTGGTGGATCCTGGGGAGATGCAAGGGTGCGGCAGCGGCCACTGACGGCATCGCTGGTATCTCCCGGGTTACATATTGCTGATACGGAGAACAAATATTCCGTATTGGCCAGTAGGTTGCGCGCAATGAACGAGGGTTGCTGTGTCGTTACAACGGTATCGTCGTATCTGAGTAACCACTCTGTCTCATCGCCGCCAGGAGTCCACGACAAGGCGATGGTGTCGATACCCGGAACGGCAGAAATCGACGAGGGTGCGTGACAAAACTGCAACTCATGCAACTCAATGTCGTCCATCAAGCAGACGGCTGAGGTATTGTTGCTCCCGAACAACGTACCGCGGATGGCTACATACTGGTCGGAAGCTGTATAGTCCAGCATCGGGACTGTATATTCCACATAGCCGGTATCACTGGTGACGACGACAGTATCGACCGGAGTGAATGTCGAAGGATCCGTCGGGTCGGCCATCACACCGACGATAAAAACGGGATCGGCATTGAAACCGAAAAAGTCGAATGCCATCGCTTTGAATCGCAGTTCGGTATATCTCACCTCGATGCTTTCATCGAGTTCGGGCAGCGAGACATATACGTCATCAAGCAAGCCTGCCGTAAGATTCCAGTAAAGGTAATTGTTGCCCGAGGAGTAGGAATCGGTCACGTAGGGCGAGTAGCCTGTATAGTTGCGGACTCTATGCCAGCATGGAATGAAATTGTCGTTGTTACCGGTACCAATAGCATAGTTCTCAAAGTCACAAATGTACGGTAGCGATGTGACTGCTTCGCAATCGGTACGCACGGTGAGTGTCGCCGCAAGGCTTGTGTCGCCACTAGTGCAGAGTTTGCTGATGCGGAACGTGTATTCAGTGTTTGGTGTAAGTCCCTGTGCCGCGTAGAAGGGGGTATATGTTATCAGTGCGGTGTCGCCGTATTCCACCAGCCATATCGAGGCGTCACTACCGGCAGTCCATGTGAGGTTGACCATTGTCTGCATCACTTCAGCCTGCAGGTCTTCCGGCATAGGGCATGTCACATAGCCGATGCTGATATTGTCGACTGCAGCCGGCGGATTCTGGGGAGTGTAGTCGTCGTTGTCCCACATGAGCAGCAAAGCGTAGAGACCGCTGTCTGCGATGCTAAAGTTCTGTATTTGTGTAGTCCAGTCGTTATGTCCGCTCATAAAATGAGTCGTTTCGTTCATGTCAATCCAACCCGAAGGGACAAATGTATAATGGTTGTATACGTTCGGGAAGCTTCCTTCTGTCGGGATAGAAGCCGCCGGCACTATGAAGGCGCGCATGAAATGGTAGTCGGTGTCGCCCTGGCAGCGCCAGTCGAACGAGCAGAAATAAGAGCCCGCATTGAGCAACAGTTGACGATAGGCGTAACTGGTGGAATAGGCAGTGCCACTGTAGGTGTTGGTGGCACCGCTGTCCTGCGACACGTAAAGCGAATGAAGTCCTTGAGACGTATTGTTTGCCGCTGTACCGATGTACCAGCCGTTGATTTGTCCGCTATTGAGCGTAACCCATCCGCGACACTCCAATGAGTCCTCAAAATCGCAGTAGTAAGGGAGCGAAATAACTGGTTCGCCCAATGAGGAGCGGAAGGTGCCAACGGTGGCAAGACTGGTGTCGTATTCACCACAAACTGCATAAACCTCAAAGGTATACAGCGTATTTGTTTCCAAATTGGTAACCAGATAAAAGGTATCCTGCACATAGACTTCGTTACCGTTGTAGCGTATCATCCAGAGGCTCTCGTTCCCGCCACGATGCCAATTTAGCAGCATCTCGTCGTCGTTGACTGCTGCCGTCAACTGGCTTGGTTGGGCACAAGAATATCTTTCTATATATATATTGTCAATGGCTGCTGGCATGTCTACATCGGGTTCATAACCGTCGGTTTCCCAGTAGTAGACAAGATGATAACAACCCGAAGTAGGAATAGACACCGTCACCGTATGTGTTGTCCAGTTGCTCTGTCCGGCAAGGGAATTGCTTGTGGGTACCAGATTTATCCATCCGTTGGGTACCGCAGTACTGTGTGGCGTTGCGGGAAAACTGGGCGGTGTACGTGATGTGAAACTCACCGACGAAGGAACCAAAAAGGCTCTCAGGAAATGGTAGAAGATTGTGTTGCCTTCGGAGTTTGTCGTCGTCTCGCCTACAGCACGCCAGTCAAACGTTATTGACCAGTCGCCTGCCTCCAGATTGAAATCGCGATAGGCGTAAGCACCCATCCATTCGTCGCCACCGGTATTGGTAAGACCGCCATCCTGTGATATGTAGAGAGAGTATTGGCCGTTCTGCGTATTGTTGACAGCTGTGTCGATATACCACATCGTCGAAAGGTTTCCTGACGGGAGATACCATCCCTGACGATCTTCGGAAAACTCGAAATCACAGGAGTAGGGAAAATCCGAAACGGGAGCTATTGCCAACGTTTGGGCGGAAATGAAAGCGGCATTGCTAGTGTCGCCACCATCGCATATCGAACGGACATAGAAATAGTATTGTGTATTGGATTGAAGACCAGTGACGACTGTAGTTGTGTCGGTCAACGAAAATGCAGTTCCCTGTCCTGTACCTAAAGCCAACATCGAGGTGGCATATTCGACGACAAAGGTCGATGCCGATGCGGGATTGTTCCATGAAAGGCTAACCGAAGATGTATCGATTGAGCTGACTGTTAATCCCGTAGGCATCTGGCAGACATCGTTGGGGTACTCAAAAAGATAATAGCGATTCGTGTCGGGCCAATGACCGGCTGAGATATAGGTCGAGTAGCCGCTTGTAAAGTGTGTTGTCACATGGTTTTCGTCAACTATGAGTACGTCACTCGAATCTACCGACATACCCTGCTGGCGCGATGCCATAGGCAGCAGCACAGGGGGTTGTGAGTGATAGACTACCTGTATGTTGCCGTTCTCATGGAGGTGCATCTGGTAACGCAAGAGCGAATGGCGCGATGAACTGTTATATGTCTGTAGAGCGAAATCAAGCACCAACACGCGATTAGGGGCTGTGCCGAACACCTGACTGTGCACGTATGAACTGTCGGTGTAATAGCCGTAACAGCCGAAAAAATCCAACTTTGGACGGTTGTAGTTCACATTGGCCGGGAAGAAGGGTGAACCCTGATACTTGGAACTGGGGCTGCTTAACGCCCGAGTGCCTCCAAGCCTTACCACACCCGCTAACGTCACCGAAAAACGGGTATAACTTGTATCGACAAACGGGAAGCTGAAACCTATCTCCTCAACAAAGGACCTGCGAACCAAGTAACTCCCGTCTGCAAGCAGATTGCGAGTACTGTCGAGAGTGTACCAAAGCGTGGCATCATGTCCCGTACTGAACTGATAATCGGCCAAGGTCTGCTCATGTGCCGACAATCCTAAAGCCAGCATTATTGCCAGCATAGCAAAATGACATTTCTTCATTGTCTTATATTTTTATTAGTTTTATAGATTCTTAATCAATTAATTCACAGTCATTAAATCACACAGAACGAGCATAGCGTAATGACTGCAAAAATACTAAAAAATTGGTTCATAAATTAGATGTGAAGTGTCTGTCAACATTTATTTTCCAAAGAATTCCTTTGCTTTGTCCATTTGTGCGGGGATGTCAACCCCGAAGGGGCATCGACTCATGCATGCGCCACAATGCGTACACTCTCCGGCGTGATGCGGCAAGGCGTCGTACTGGGCCTGCAGTTCGGCAGTCAAACCGTCATTCTGTGCTTTATCGTACAGTTCATTGACTTTTGCGATAGGGATGCCTTGTGTACACGGAGAGCAGTGGTTGCAGTATGTGCAGCTGCCATTGAGTTCTGCGGTCTGATTGTCGGATACTGAGTCCTTTCTGCCAATGGCGGTGTAGTCTTTTTCCTCGTCGGTGGCGTGCATCCAGTGCAAATCAGTCTTCAATTCGTCGATGTTGTCGATGCCTAATATGCAAGTGGAGATACATGGTTTTGCAAGACAATAGGCAATACATTGTTCTGGGGTGTACGCCACTCCAAGAGGCGACGTCATCTCATCAAGGAGACGTCCTCCGCCACCAAAGGTCTTCATGACGGTTACACCGATATTGTGTGTGGCACAGTAATCGTAGAATTCGACACGGATGGGGTCGATACCGGCCTGTAGGTTGTCCATTGCATCCTTTTCCCAAGGGGTGGCACCACCGCGAAGCCGATCGAAAGCCGGATTGAGCGAGAACATTATGACTTCTACCCAACCACTCTTGGCGGCCATCAGAGCCACCTCTGCATTATGGCTGCTAAGACCTATATGTTTGATTTTGCCCTCTTTCTTGAGTTGAAAGACATAGTCAAGGAAGGGGGAATTCTGTATTTCTTCCCATTCCTCACGGCTGTCGGTGATGTGGATCATGCCCACCTCGATATGGTCGGTATTGAGACGAGCAAGCAGGTCTTCAAATCCCGCTTTGCTTTCTTCAACGTCGCGAGTGCGGCAGTGCTGTCCGTCTTTGAATATAGTTCCTATATGTCCCTGTATAATCATCTCATTGCGACGTCCTTGCAAAGCGTAACCTATATTGGAGCGTGTAACAGGGTTGGCATCATAGATATCGATGTAGTTCATACCGCTATCGAGGGCGATCGTCATCAATTCCAAGGAGGCTGCACTGTCGAGTTTCTCGAAACCGCCACAACCGATGCTTATTTCACTGACCATGAGTCCGGTATTACCCAAAGGTCTGTACATCATATCAGTCTGTTTTACATTGCTGCCACATGCGGCGAGCAGCAGTACCGATGCAATAAGGAATAAGTTTTTTTTCATTGTGATATAGATAATTTATGTAATTTTTAAACTATAACCTTTATCATCCCATAACCACGTCAAGTATCATCATGAGTACGAAGCCGATAGCAAATCCTATTGTGCTGAGGTTACTGTGTTGCCCTTCGGAAGCTTCGGGTATCAGTTCTTCAACAACCACATAAATCATGGCACCGGCGGCAAAGGAAAGCATATAAGGCAGTATAGGTGTCAGTAGGGAGGCAAGCAGGAGAACCGCGATGGCACCGACAGGCTCAACAACACCGCTTAGGGTTCCTATGAGAAAGGAGCGCCATCGCGAATTGCCGGCAGCTCGCATGGGCATTGAGATGATGGCTCCTTCCGGAATATTCTGTATAGCGATACCTAACGATACGGCGATAGCACCGGCCGTGGTGATGTGCGAGCCGTTGCTGTCTGCTCCGGCGAATACGATGCCGACTGCCATTCCTTCTGGCAGGTTGTGGATGGTTACAGCGAGAGCCAGCATAGCAGTCTTCGAGAGACGAGATTGGAGACCTTCGGGTTTGTCGGTACCAATATGGAGGTGTGGCGTCAGTTCGTCGATAATCAGGAGGAACCCCATACCTAACAGGAAACCGACTGCGGCGGGAAACACTGCAGCACCGCCGCTGTCAGACTTCATCTCAATGGCAGGAAGAAGGAGCGACCAGACAGAAGCTGCCACCATCACACCGGAAGCAAATCCGAGGAGGGCCTTCTGGGTACGGTCAGGCATCTTGTCCTTCATGAAAAAGACAAAAGCGGAACCTATCATTGTACCTAATAACGGGATAATCAGACCTATGAATGTCGACATAATGCGAGATAAATGCGGTGCAAAAATACAACTTTTTTGCATATACTCATAATTCTTCTTCTCTGCAATCTATATAGATAGTGCCTGAAAAGACCGTAAAAATCAGACTTTCGACGCAGAAGACAGTGATACAGAGAGAAATAAAAACATTTTACAAGATCACACAATAAAAAAAGTTATTGGTCGTTGATAATTGATAATTAATGTCAGTGACATCAAACCTTTTTTCAGAGAATAATCAATTAAAAATAAAAACAGATGAAAACAACACCTTACACAGATTTACACATTTCGCTCGGAGCCAAGATGGCTGAGTTTGCAGGTTACAACATGCCTATCCAATACACCGGATTGGTTGAGGAACACAATAATGTCCGCAACAACGTGGGCGTTTTCGACGTCAGTCACATGGGTGAATTCCGTGCCAAAGGTCCCGTAGCAAAACACTTCATGCAGTATGTAACCGTCAACGATGTCGAAGCTCTCACCGACGGCAAAGTTCAATACACCTGCCTGCCAAACGGACAGGGCGGTATTGTCGACGACATGCTGGTTTATCGTGTCAAGGACGATGAATATTTCATGGTTCCCAACGCTGCCAATATCGACAAGGACTGGAACTGGATGAGCCAGATTGCCGACAAGATGGGAATGAAACTTGGCGAGGACTTCGTCAACGAAAGCGAACAATGGGCACAGTTGGCAGTGCAAGGCCCCAACGCACTGAAGGCAATGCAGAAGCTTACGAGCGAGAATATTGTAGATATGGAATATTACACTTTCAAAATACTGACTTTTGCAGGTATTCCCAACATCATCCTCAGCACTACCGGCTACACCGGTGCAGGCGGATGTGAGATTTACATTCCGCGCGAAAAAGCCATCGAAGTGTGGAACGCAGTCTTCGAAGCCGGCAAAGAATTCGGCATCATGCCTGCCGGTCTGGGTTGCCGCGACACCCTCCGACTGGAAAAAGGATTCTGCCTTTACGGTCACGAAATGGACGACACCATCAGTCCACTCGAGGCTCCATTAGCATGGATTACCAAGCTGAAAGCTGAAAACAACACCTTCATCAACAAAGAACTGTTCCTTGCACAAAAGGCAGCAGGAGTGAAACGCAAAATTGCCGGTTTCGAGATGATTGACCGCGGCATAGCCCGCAACGGCTACGAGGTATGCAACGCTGAAGGAAAAACCATCGGAGAAGTGCGTAGCGGCTCACCCAGCCCCAGTACGGGAAAAAATATCGGTACCGCTCTAGTCTGCGCCGACTATGCAAAGACCGGAACCGAGATATACATCAAGATTCGTGAAAAACTAGTGAAAGCAGTAACCGTCAAGATGCCCTTCTACGAGGGATAATGGAAGGTCTTGTTCTTGCAGCAGGACTCGGCACGCGTCTTAGACCGCTGACAAACAATCGGCCTAAGGCGCTTGTCGAGATAAAAGGCAAAACACTGCTCGAAATAGCTGTTCATAGACTCGCTGATGCCGGCGTGAAGCGCTGCGTGGTCAACGTCCACTACTTCGGTGATATGCTTATCGACTTCATTAACAGCCATAAATGGCCGTGCGAAGTACTAATAAGCGACGAGAGAGAGTTGCTGCTCAACACCGGCGGTGCCTTGAAACATGCAGCTACACTGTTTTCGGGTCACGAACCTGTCTTGATTCATAATGTCGATATCCTGTCCGATATCGACTTTCTTGCACTCGAACGGCATCACCTCGCAAGCGGCAACCTCGTCACTCTCTGCACCAGTCACCGCGAAACACAACGGATGCTGCTTTTCAATAAGGAAGGCAACCTGGTCGGCATATACGGGCAGATGGACGCCACAGGACTTACACCGTTGCCATTCAGCGGAGTATCAATAGCTAATCCAGAGTTGTTTTCACTCATGCCTCCCGACGACCACCCCTACCCCGTATTCGGATGCTACCTTGAGATTGCGAAGCATCACCGCATCGGTTATTTCATGCATTCCGCGGACAACTGGTTAGATGTCGGAACACCGAAAACCCTAGAAAAAGCAAAATAATTTTCCCATATCAGAAAAAGTGCGTATCTTTGCAGTCGGAAAAGAGTGACTTTCTTAAGATGAAAATAATATCACAGCCTATCAAACACAGCGAACTGAACGACATGCTGCCGGGCTATTTCGGCGACATGATAAAGGCTGTCGTGGATGTGAAGCAGGGAACCCTCGGCATAGACGCCGAGCTCCATGCCGATATCGAGAAGGAATTGCTGTCGCAGGGTTCCATGCAGGCCGACTTGTGGGGCATCAACCTCTATCCCGAGATGGAGGGCGACGATTTCATCGAGTTCGACTCGCTTATCAATATCCGTCCCTACCAAGGCAACCGCAGCCGAAACGTGCAGGACGCTACCATAAGGAAGCAAATTGTTGACACGGTAAACAGGCTGATACTATGAGCGAGTTTCAACATACGGGATTGGCCGCAGGGCGATGGGCGGAGATGTCATTGGCTGAGCAGATGCTGAACATCGGCAGCGAGGTGTCGCGTGCCAACCGATGGAAGAACAAGGGCAACGAGGAACAATGCCACCGCGCCGCCGACAGGGCTTTGGAACTGCTTTCCCTCACCATCGACGCACAACGCGGCAAACACGACCTCGGCGAGTTTTGTCGCCTCTACGAAGTCCTTGCAGACTGTTACTACGGCGACAACATCTACCAGACCGACCCCGTCAAGTTGCAACGCAGTTTCGATATATTTTACTACGACAAATAACTCAATTCAAATAAAAACCAACATTCTATCCCTTCAATGGCTTGCGCCGACTAGCGCAAGCCCCTTTTGTTTTGAAAACATACCGTTTTT